>JGI25321J50212_10002345_pt1 | contig 14321 bp, 10 predicted proteins | sample AutmiccommuBRH23_FD_50212 | JGI IMG/M metagenome (IMG submission 50212)
AGAAAAATTCATCAATGCACTTAATGGTTTTTCTGAAGAGGAAGTAGAGGCTATCCTCTGTGTCCCTTTTACTGACCTAGTTATCCTTAAAGAAAAATTAGATAGCAGAGTAAAAATCGGCTCGCAAAATATTCATTGGCAAGAATCTGGCGCTTTTACCGGAGAGATAAGTCCGTTAATGTTAAAAGAGCTAAACGTTCAATATGCGATAATTGGCCATTCTGAACGGAGAGAGCTGTTTGGGGAAACTGATGAGACAGTTAATAAGCGAATACATACAGCTTATAGACATGGTATTACCCCAATAGTTTGTGTGGGTGAGAAGCTGGCTGAAAGAGAAGCAGGAATAACTAAACAGGTAGTAAAAGAGCAGGTTGAAAAGGCCTTAGAAGGGTTAGCTGCTGAGCAGATCGAGCAGTTAGTTATCGCTTACGAACCAATTTGGGCAATCGGAACGGGTAAGTCATCGTCAGCAGAGGATGCTAATGAGGTAATCGGTTATATACGAGAGGTTGTTGCCGGGCTGTATTCTGAGGGACCCGCAGAGCAGTTGCGGATTCAATACGGCGGAAGCGTTAAGCCGGAAAATATTCGGCAATATCTGAACCAAAAGGATATTGACGGAGCCTTAGTTGGCGGTGCAAGTCTAGATGTCGATTCATTTATTGCCTTAGTTAAGGGAAGTAAATAAGGCAAGTAGATGCAGATTAGAAGAATGATTGGAGAGTGACTAAAATGACACGACCAAAGCCTGTAGCATTAATAATTATGGATGGGTTTGGCATTAGGGACGAGGTAAAGGGGAATGCGATTAAGCAAGCAAGCAAGCCCAATTTAGATCGCTTTTTGCAAGAGTATTCTTCTACAACCCTTGGGGCAAGTGGTCTTTCCGTAGGCTTGCCGGAAGGTCAAATGGGGAACTCAGAGGTAGGGCACTTGAATATTGGCGCCGGGCGCGTTGTTTATCAAGATTTAACTAGGGTAACTAAAGCTATAGATGAGGGTAGCTTTTATCAAAACACGGTTTTTTTGAATGCTATCAAGCATGTTAAAGAGAATAAAAAGAAATTGCACTTATATGGGTTGCTATCTGATGGCGGGGTGCATAGTCATATCCTTCATTTGTTTGCGCTATTAGAGCTGGCAAANCAGCAGGGTTTAGAAGAGGTTTATGTCCATGCTTTTTTGGATGGTCGTGACGTAGCTCCAGATAGTGCAGTAAATTATATNAANCTGTTACAGGATAAAATGACATATCTTGGAGTTGGAAAAATTGCNACGGTTCAAGGAAGNTATTATTCCATGGATCGCGATAAACGGTGGGAGAGAACCGAAAAAGCTTATCGGGCAATGGTTTATGGTGAAGGACCCCATTATACTGATCCAGTTCAGGCGGTGGAAGACTCCTATGCGAAAAGTATCTATGATGAGTTTGTAATGCCGACTGTAATTGTTGATCAAGAGGATCGACCAATCGCCGCAATTGCTTCAGGGGATGCGGTAATCTTCTTTAACTTCCGACCTGATCGGGCTATTCAAATATCGCAGGTCTTTACTAATCAGGATTTTCGTTTCTTTAGCCGGGGAACCGATTTTCCACAGGATTTATATTATGTTTGCTTAACTCAATTTAGTGAGTCGATTGATGGTTACGTTGCCTATAAACCGACTAACCTTGACGATACCTTAGGGGAGCTGCTAGCGAGAAACGAATTAAGACAATTACGGATTGCTGAAACGGAAAAATATCCGCATGTTACTTACTTCTTTAGCGGCGGTCGCGAGGAAGAATTCCCATTAGAAAAACGGATTCTAATTCCCTCACCTAAAGTAGCAACCTATGATTTACAGCCTGAGATGAGTGCTTATGAGGTTACCGAAGCAGTACTTAAGGAGATAGCAGAGGATAACTTCGATGTGATTATTTTAAACTACGCCAATGCAGACATGGTTGGACATTCTGGAAAAATCGAACCGACAATTAAGGCTATTGAAACCTTAGATGAGTGCCTTGGCAGGGTGGTGCCGGCGATTATTGCCAAAGGGGGCGTGGCTCTAATAACAGCTGATCACGGTAATGCAGATTTAATGTTGGATGTTGAGGGTCATCCAGTTACATCGCACTCAACCAATCCTGTTCCCTTGATTATTACCTTAAAGGATCAAGAACTGCGCAAGGATGGAGTTTTGGCGGATATAAGCCCGACAATTATCAAGCTGCTAAATATTCAACAACCAGAGAATATGACTGGAAAATCTTTGATATAATAATAAGTGAGACTTTCAGAAGGAGTGATAATTTTGACAATTATTTCAGATGTATACGCGCGTGAGGTACTAGATTCTCGAGGGAATCCAACTGTAGAAGTAGAGATTATTTTGGAGTCTGGTGCTTTTGGCAGAGCAATAGTACCATCAGGAGCTTCAACCGGGGCTCATGAAGCGGTAGAATTAAGAGATGGGGATCAAGACCGTTTCCTTGGTAAAGGCGTTCTGAAAGCAGTCGAGAATGTTAACGATCTAATAGCTCCGGAGATTATTGGGATGGATGCTTTGGATCAGGTCGGAATTGATGAATTCCTAATCCAATTAGATGGCACTCCGAATAAAAGTAAACTAGGTGCTAACGCAATTCTTGGCGTCTCCATGGCAGTTGCTAGAGCAGCGGCAGAGGCGGTTCAAGTTCCTTTATATGCTTATTTGGGAGGGTTTAATGCTAAAACCTTGCCTGTACCGATGATGAACATTTTGAATGGCGGTCAACATGCTGATAATAATGTAGATATTCAAGAATTCATGGTTATGCCGATAGGGGCGAGCAATTTTCATGAGGCGCTAAGAATGGGGGCAGAAATCTTCCATAATTTGAAAGCTGTCTTAAAAGCCAAAGGACTAAACACCGCAGTTGGTGATGAAGGGGGCTTTGCGCCGAATCTTTCCTCAAATGAAGAGGCAATTACGACAATTATTGAAGCGATTGGTAAAGCTGGCTATAAAGCTGGAGAGGATGTTTTTCTGGCTCTAGATGTAGCCTCTACAGAAATTTATCAGGACGGGAAGTATCATTTAGAAGGCGAAGGGGTAGTAAAGACTACAGATGAAATGATTGATTTCTATGAGGATCTTTTAAATAAATATCCGATTTTCTCCATCGAGGACGGCTTAGCGGAGGATGATTGGGAAGGATGGAAGAAGCTAACTGATCGACTTGGCAAACGGGTTCAATTGGTTGGTGATGATCTTTATGTTACTAATACAGAACGTCTTGCTAAAGGAATAGAAATGGGTGTTGCTAATTCTATCTTAATAAAAGTTAACCAGATAGGTACCCTAACGGAAACCTTTGATGCAATTGAAATGGCAAAAAGAGCAGGCTTCACTGCAGTAATATCCCATCGTTCAGGTGAAACGGAGGATTCAACTATTGCTGATATCGCCGTAGCGACNAANGCCGGACAAATCAAGACAGGAGCTCCNTCTAGAACAGACCGTGTAGCTAAATACAATCAATTGTTAAGAATCGAGGACGAATTAGCCTACATCGGTAAATATGGCATCAAAAAAGCTTAACAAAAAAAGACAAGGGAAACGTCCCCTCGTCTTTTTAACATCAAAAAAGAAAACAAAAAAGACAAGAGAAACGCCCCCTTGTCTTTTTTGTTTTCTTGTTAGTCCATGCAATCAGTGGTGGAATCTTCAATTAATCCGCCATTTTCATTAGTTACGTTACCGTCGCCTAAACCTTCATTAACCATCCGATCAACATCTAAATCGACGTCTTGGCGCTCTTCATTAGAATCGTCTAAATTTTTCTTGGGATCAGTGTTATTATTTTTGTTGTTATCTCTGGCGACATCGTTCTGATTATTATCATATGAAAAATCGTTGTTTTGATAATAATCATTATTGTTATCATTTGTGTCGTTGTTAACAGAATTATTATTGTTAGCCAATTATTAAAACCTCCTTGAAAGAAATTTATCTTGCATTGTTAGCAGTTCCCTAATCATCCTAACTTAATGCATTTTTCATTTTTCGCGCTTAGAAATTGATAATGTGAATAACTGAACATTAATTGACAGAAATATTTGTAAAGTACAACGATTTTATATTTTCGACTAACTAAAACAATGATAATTATTAACAAAAAATTAATAATACAAAATTACCCTTAACTATAGATATTGTTAACGATTTCACATATGATTAAGATGTTAGAATTAGCAGCCTGAACGACAGCCGAATATCGCGAAAGAAGGTTGAAAGTGGATGGCAACAAACTTAGAAAGATTGAGAGAAATACTGTTAAGTCCTTCTGTGAGAACTCCTAAATTTTTCGATAAGGGAGAGGGGGTAGCGGCTTTTACTTGGCAGCAGAAAATAGGGCTTGTTTTAGGACCTCTTTTATTTATAATTTTTAATTTTCTTATAGCACCAGAAGGGATGTCCCCAGCTGGTAGGTCAGTATTGGCAAGCACCTTGTGGATTGCCACTTGGTGGGTAACTGAGGCAATTCCGATACCTGCTGCCTCATTGCTCCCAATACTCTTGTTTCCTCTTACGGGAGCTTTAGATAGTAAAACGGTGGCCTCGGCATATGGTGATAATACAATATTCTTATTTATGGGCGGATTTATGATAGCGCTTTCAATGGAGAAATGGGGTTTGCATAAAAGAATAGCTTTAGCAATTCTTAGCCTAGTAGGAGTTAGTGCCAAAAGAATTATCTTAGGTTTTATGGTTTCAACGGGTTTTCTTTCGATGTGGATCTCTAATACGGCAGCTGCGATGATGATGCTGCCTATAGGAATGGCAATTATTTATCAAGTATCCAGCTATTATTCGGATAAGGATAGCATAAAAAACCAGGATATTGTCAACTTTCGTAAGGCAATGCTCTTAGGGATCGCCTATGGAGCCTCAATCGGTGGCTTAGGGACTTTGATTGGTACACCACCGAATATTATTTTTGCCGGCATAGTTAAAGAAATATTTAATGTGGATATTTCTTTTGTTAAATGGATGAGTTTCGGGATGCCTATCTCAATATTACTACTTCTAGTAGCATGGTATCTATTAGTTAAACGAAGCTTTCCGATGAAGATGAAAGAAATACCTTGCGGCAGAGATATTCTTCAGCAAGAAAAAAAGAGCATCGGAAAAATCAGCTTTGAAGAGAAAATAGTACTGCTGGTTTTCCTGTTTGCCGCAATAGCTTGGATAATTCGCCCAATCATCAATAAGTTTATCCCGGGTGTAAATGATACAACGATTGCCCTACTAGCCGGGTTAGTTCTTTTTATAATCCCGACAAGAGGCAAAGGCGGAACGATAATTGATTGGGAGACAGTTAAACAACTCCCTTGGGGAATTTTGCTGCTTTTTGGCGGCGGCTTGGCAATTGCCAATGGGTTTATGTCCTCCGGTCTGGCCAATTGGATAATTAATCAATTAACTTTCTTAGAGGGAGTAAGCTTTATACTTATCTTACTTGTCTTAGCGATAATCGTTAAGTTTCTAACAGAGATTACATCTAATACCGCTACTGCAACTATGCTTTTCCCGATCATGGCTTCATTAGCTCTGGCGGTAGGTGTCCACCCTTACAGTCTAATGATTGTGGCAAGCTTATCTGCTTCAATGGCCTTTATGCTACCGGTTGGGACGCCACCTAATGCTATTGTCTTCGGTTCCAATTATTTAAAGGTGAGTGATATGGCTAGAGCCGGTTTATTGATAAATATTATTTCGGTAATCGTGGTTGTACTGGCTGTTTATTATATTCTTCCAGTTTTATGGGGTATTGATTTGCAGGTTTACCCTGAGATGTTGAAGTTTTAAGTAGTTTTTGGAGAAAGAGGGGCAGGGGCATATTAAGCCTGCCTCTTTTTTTACCCTTTATCTTCGGTTTCAACAAGACTCCCTCTTCAACACCGTAAAAGGGAGTTGTTTCAATCCTCGAAATAAGTCTCGCTTTATTAGCAAAATACTTCCTTCACAGAATCTTCATATTCTCCGAATAGAATTGAATAGTGGTCCTAAAGCGCAGAGGATTCCGCTTAACTTAAGGGTCTGTTCCGCAGAGCCGTAACACTTTTAATAAATCGGAACATATGTTATAGTTGTTTTTTGATGGTAGAGAATCTATCGCTAATTGTTGGAAGTGCAAAGCTGGATAGGAGTAATATTGCAAAGGGGCGGATCTATTTGTCATTGATGCTTAACATGGAGGAGCTTCCCGTTGAAGACTTGGTCAAAAGATTTGGGACACCTTTATATCTATATGATGAAAAAATTGTCAAAAGCAGGCTAGATTTACTTAAACAGAGTTTTGCGGATTTTGAGATTTTTTATTCCTTTAAGGCGAATCCTAATCGCTCACTATGTAGCTTTATCAAAACTCAAGGTCATTGTGCGGATACGGCTTCGATAGGGGAAATGCGGCTAGCGCTAAAGTGCGGATTTAAGAAGGATGAAATAATTTATTCCGCACCTGGGAAAACTCGAGAAGAGGTTGAAGAGGCTTTAGGGAAATGTCTTATTATTGCAGATTCCTTGAATGAGCTCCATTTGATCAATGAGGTCTGTCGTAGTCGAGGAATAGTAGAAGATGTTGCTATCAGGATTAACCCGGATTACTCTATTGAGGGGACTGCGGCCTTGGAGGTTATGTCAGGCTTTCCAAGCAAATTTGGAATTGATCAAGGTGCTTTGGGTAAGAGTTTACAGGAGATCAGGATGTTGACGAACATTCGGGTGATAGGCATTCAGATTTACATGGGAAGTCAAATTATTGATCATCAAACCTTATATAACAATTTTTACAACATTTTTGCTGTTGCTAAATATTGCCGTGAAGGCTTAGGCTTTGAGCTGGAATTTATTGATTTTGGCGGCGGATTTGGAATTCAATATCATCAAGATGATCCGGTACTGGATATTGAAAAAACCGGGACGATGGTTCGGGAGCTTTTGATGATAGAAGAATTTAATGAACTTGCTGGTTTGCGGCTAATAATTGAAAGCGGGCGCTTTATTTGCGGGCCTGCAGGCGCTTATGTTGCCAAGGTCTTAGATACAAAGGAGTCTAGAGGGAAAAAATACGCTATTCTGGATGGGGGAATGAATACCTTTTTCCGTCCAATATTTATTAAAGAAAATAGGTATCCAATAGTTAAGGTCGGGCAGAAGCACGAAGCACCTCTAGAGGAGATTACACTTGGTGGAGTAATGTGCACACCTATTGATATTTTTGCGAGTGATGTGCTATTACCTCCCGTTAAAAAGGGTGATTTATTAGCATTTTTGAATGCCGGGGCCTATGGCTATACAATGAGCTTGACAAAGTTTATCAGTCAAAAAGAGGCAAAGGAACTATATCTTACAGCAGATAGCAGGGTGTTAGCTGCAGAATATGAAGGAGAGGCAAAAGAGAGTGATTTTACAACAAATTAGAGATTCAATTATTAATAAAAATTTAACAGAAGAACAATTGGTAATCAGAGGATTATGGGCGGTTGATTGTCTCTTTAAGCCTAACGTTAACGAAAGAACCTTTAACTATAAATTTATCGTAGCACAAACAATTGGGCAGGGCAGTGCCTATAGTACTAATAAGCATTATGATGTGGAATATCTGCACAGCTTAATGGGAAAAAGCTATTTGGATTTAGCAATTACCGATACAGCGCTGGAGGTGGCGATACTAGACTCTATTTATTCAACCCTTCAGCGGCAGCCGGATCAGCAGATAGAATTAAGCGGAACTTCGGTGGCGAAAGCCGAGGAGCGGGCTAGAATTATTGCTGAGGAAGCGCTAAGATTAATTCCCAAAGGTGAGTTAAAGAATAAAACTCCGCTTGTCTGCAATGTCGGTGTCGTAGGGAATATTATCAAAAAACTGGTCGATCAAGATGTACAGGTTGTTGGTGCGGATTTTGACGGAAGAATAGTTGGTAAAAAACTGTTCGACGAGGTAGAAATATTTAATGGTGACAAAACATTAGAACTGATCAAACAAAGCGATGTGGCAGTCGTTACAGGAATGACACTCACAACAAGGACACTTGACGAGATAATAGCAACTGCCAAAAAACATCATACCCGTTTAGTTATCTTTGCCGAAACGGGTTCAAACCTTGGTGAAATTTATATAAATAATGGTGTTGACAGCGTAGTAGGCGAACCGTTCCCGTTTTATATTTATCAAGGCAAAAATACGATAAACATTTTCCGGAGAAGCGAAGAACTATTAGCGTAATCAGACTTCTATNATTAATAAAACCCTACAGAAGGTAAGTGGCAAGCTGNTTACATTCCTGTAGGGTTTTCTTAGAAGAAAACTTAATCGGACCAGCTTCCGTTAAGCGTCTTGTTGCTGCCCGGTCATTGGTGCGAGCGGCTTAACAGTCCTCTTGTTTTTTCGGCCGGAAATGTAGACTCCAGAAAGAATTAAAGCTAGACCAAAGATCATTGACGGGTGAATGGCTTCTCCTAAGATAGCTGCTCCCCAAAAAAGCGCAGTTACAGGTACTAGATAAGTTACCAAGCTGGCGAATTCAGCGCTGCCCTTTTGAATCAAATAGTAATAGATAACCAAGGCTAGACCGGAACCTAAGCTTCCTAAGCCTAAGAACGAAAACAGGGTAGCTGGTTCAGCGATGAACAGGCTCCACTTAAAGGAGTCAGTGACAGCAAGGATTGCTGCCGATATGCCGGTTGAAGCTGCTAAAGTAAAAAAAGTAATTTGGTAGGCGGATAAGCTCTGAAAATATTTTCTTGATAGATGAGAAGAAACTCCATAAAAAATTGCCGCAATAATCATTCCCAAAAAACCAGATATATTATTTATTTGCAATTGAGAAAAATCAATATCCAGCAAAATAAAAATACCCGCAAAACCGGACACAATACCGACAATTTGCCAGCGGTTAAGCTTTGAAGAAAATAGCAGAATACCGATAATCAATGTCCAAATCGGTGTAGTAGCATTAAGAATTGAGGCTAATCCACTGCTAATGATCGTTTCACTGTAGCCAATTAAGCTCCAAGGAATTACCGAGTTAAGAAGGCCAATCAGAATTAAGATTTTCCAATCCTTTTTATTAGGCCAGATTTTTTTCCTCAGAAACAACATGAGAAGAAGGATAATAACTGTCCCGAATAAGGAACGGTAAAAAACGATTCCAATTGGAGTATAATGAACTAGCAGAGTCTTAATAAAGAAAAAAGAAGCTCCCCAAATCAAGCTTAAAATAAAAAGACCTAAATACAATATCGGTTTCAATTAATTGTCCACCTTTTGCTCATTAGTATTTACTCAAATTCGAGTAGAACCCCCAGCATTTAGTGCAGGAGAACTACATCCATCTCTCCCCCCACTTTTGGATAGAATCAATCACTAATTCTAAATCCTTTCCTTTTACAGTTAAATGGTACTCTATTCTTATCGGTGTTTCCGAATAGACCCTTCGTTCGACAATTCCAGAATCCTCTAATTCCTTCATTCTTTCAGAAAGCATACGGTCGCTCATCTCCGGGATTTGGATCTTAATATCCTTAAAGCGTTTTGGTCCCTCTAAAAGAACGTGAATAATTAAACCAGTCCATTTTTTCCCAAGCAACTCCACGGAAGCCTCGTATTTTGGGCAAATTTTTGATTGATCCATAACAACCAACATTCCTTTCGCGTTGCTCAAGGCACAAACTTCCCTCACAATATATTTTAGCATAATCACTTGACAAAAGTAAGTAGAGCATTTAATATAAAAACGTAAGTAACTAATAATAAGTAAGTAAGGAGAGGAGCAAATATGATGGATTTAGGACTTTTAATTATTCGTTTAATTGTAGGTTTACTGTTTGCGGCCCATGGAGCGCAAAAGCTGTTTGGTTGGTTTGGCGGTTATGGACTAAAGGGTACAGCAGGCTGGCTGGAGTCAATCGGAATTAAGCCGGGAGTATTAATGGTGATCCTAGCTGGTGGAGCTGAATTTGTTGGCGGATTATTGTTCGCTGGAGGGATCTGGATTGAAATAGCTGCAGCAATGATTATTGTAACGATGCTAGTTGCAATATTTAAGGTTCATGGAGCAAATGGCCTGTGGGCAACAGCTAATGGTTATGAATATAATCTTGTGCTAATTGCAGTAGCTTTAGGAGTAGCCTTGATCGGAGCAGGTGAATATACCTTACAAGCCTTGTGGGGATGAATACTCCCCCACTTACAGCTATAGCTGTTGAAGTAGGGGTTTCTAACGTATCGTCCAGTATGGACGCTTAACGTCAGTGGAGTTGACACGGTGGTGTGTTTTTAACACCCAACCCCTCTATCCCATTGGTCGTGCCTTTGGGACTACTTTTGAGCCTACTGCATGATTCTTAAGAATCATGAGAGGTCTTCGGTGGCTTGAACATTTTACGTAGCAGAGCCTAGGTGTACCTGCTACAACCTCATATGTTCAGTTGTCAAAGAACAAACGTTCTTATTAAGATTATACCATGTTTGCCCATAAAATCAACACCTAATTTTTGAGCAAAGTCAAGAAGAGCCGATTCACCTCACCACTTTTAGTCAATAAGCAAGATTGGTAATGAAAAAGCTATATTCCACTATGGTAGAATATTAGAAAAAACATTTAGAGGCTATGTGCGTTGTAATAAATATGATGCATAATGATTTAAATACTACATTAGCATCCTTCCCATCAAAGATGCGGATTCTTTAATAATTGGTGCAATTTCCTCAAGTTTTTTTAGATTAAGGCGGTTAACTGGACCAGAAACGGATAGGGCAGCTATAAGCTCGTTGGAGCGACTGAGTATAGGTGTGGAGATTGCAGCTGCACCCAGCTCTCTTTCTTCAAAGCTGGTAGCATAGCCCTTTTCCCGCACCTTTACTAATAATTCTGAGAATGGCTCGAGCTCCAGTTGATAAGTATTTACGAGCTGCGCCAGCAAGGTCACTCGTAATTCGGGTTTGGAGAAGGCCAGCAGGACTTTACTGGATGCCCCAACAGACAGGGGCATTCTAACCCCAATTGGGGCAACGCGGCGAATCGCCTGGTTGCTTTCTACGGATTGAATTCTAATCCGTTCAATACCATCTCGCACATAAAGACTAATCGTTTCCCCGAGAGAGTCTCGCAAACGTTTCATTTCCGGTAGAAATAAGGTTGCCGGGTGATCCATACCAATTAAATTGGAGGAGAGCTCCCAGACTCGAAACCCTAGACGATACTTCTCAGTCTCGGGGTTTTTCATGAGAAATCCTCTTTGTTCTAAAGTGTTGAGCAGGCGAAAGACGGTGCTTTTATGCAGAGCTATCCTTTTGGCGATATCTGTTAGACTGAGCTCTCTCTCATTAATAAAGCAAACTAAGATATCTAGTGAGCGTTCAACTGCTCGAACAGTCAGTTTTTTTTCTCCTGAATTATGATCCTCCATCTTTTACTCCTCCTTTAATTTCGTACTATACTGCTTAAACATCCATTAGTTGGAATCTAATTGTTGTGCCTGTAAGGTGCCCTCTGAAAAAAGCTATTAGTAGCTAATATAAATAACTACTATTACACATGCTATATTAGAAGAAAAGAGTATTAGTTTCATACAGTAAAACTGCATTTCATTTACTAAAATTATACTGTAATAATTCAAAGAGGTAAAGGGTGTGGAAAATAAAATTAGAAATAATAAAAAAATTATGACAAAAGATATGTTGATGTTTTGAAAATAAATGTATAATAAAAGGGGAAGAGAAAAAAAGAAACTCGGTTTCATAGGATGAAACACTTCTGATGTTTAGAAAAAAATAAAATGAGGTGAGTCGGTATGGCAAGTAATGATTTATTTTCGGTACGCTCTACTTTACAGGTGGGAGACAAAAGTTATAATTATTATTCACTAGCCGCTTTAGAAAAGAAAGGTTTTGTAAACGTTTCCAAGCTACCTTTTTCGATTAAAGTGCTATTAGAGGCAGCGATCCGAAATTTTGACGGTAAAGGAACTACTGAGGAGCATATCAGACAGCTGGCAAATTGGACTGAGGGTGCCGGGGCTGGCAAAGAGGTAGCATTTACACCGGCGCGGATTGTTTTGCAGGATTTTACCGGGGTACCGGCAGTTGTCGACCTTGCGGCAATGCGTAAAGCAATGGCTGATGTTGGTGGCGATCCTGAAAAAATTAATCCACTTGTGCCTGTGGACTTAGTAATTGACCATTCCGTAATGGTTGATAAGGCTGGCACAGAGGACTCGTTATCTTATAACATGAATCTGGAATTTTCACGCAATGAGGAGCGCTATAAGTTTCTCCGTTGGGCGCAGGATTCCTTTAAAAACTTCCGAGCAGTTCCGCCGGCAACAGGAATAATTCACCAGGTAAATCTAGAGTACTTAGCAAATGTTGTTCAAACAAAAGAGGTAAACGGAGAGCTGGAAGCCTATCCGGACAGCTTAGTTGGCACAGATTCGCATACTACAATGATTGATGGACTTGGCGTAGTTGGCTGGGGTGTTGGTGGTATCGAAGCAGAAGCGGGGATGCTTGGGCAGCCTTTATACTTTGTAACACCTGATGTTATCGGTTTTAAGCTTACAGGTCAGCTTCCAGAGGGAGCAACAGCAACGGATTTAGCTCTAACAGTTGTGGAAATGCTGCGAAAGAAAGGTGTAGTTGGTAAGTTTGTAGAGTTTTATGGTGATGGATTAAGCAACATTAGTCTTGCTGACCGGGCAACTGTAGCCAATATGGCACCGGAATATGGAGCTACAATGGGCTTTTTCCCTGTAGATGAGGAAACCCTTAATTACTTAAGACTAACAGGTCGAGATGACGAGTTGGTGAGCCTTGTCGAAGCATATTGTCTGGAGCAAGGATTATTCCGGATGGATGGCATGGCGGCTCCGGTCTTTACTGATATGATTGAACTGGATATGAGTACAGTAAAGCCAAGTCTAGCCGGACCGAAGCGCCCGCAAGACAGAATCGAACTATCGAGGATGAAAGAAGCTTGGAATCAAGCTATTATTACTCCTATCGAAAAGGGTGGATTAGGGCTTTCAGAAGAAGCAGTTAATAAAGAGGTGGAGGTTAACCATCCAAACGGTGAAAAAACCAAGCTTAAAACAGGGTCTGTGGTAATCGCGGCGATTACCAGCTGTACAAATACCTCTAACCCCAGTGTCATGCTAGGGGCAGGACTTGTAGCCAAAAAAGCCTTTGAACTAGGCTTGAAAAAACCGGACTATGTAAAAAGCTCGCTAACTCCCGGTTCAAGGGTAGTTACCGACTACCTTATTAATGCCGGTTTACTGGATTCTCTGAATAAATTAGGTTTTAACGTTGCCGGTTATGGTTGTGCTACTTGTATCGGCAATAGCGGTCCGTTAGCAGATGAAGTCAGCAAGGCAATTGAACAAAACGATCTGACTGTAGCTTCTGTACTCTCGGGTAATCGGAACTTTGAGGGGCGGGTACATGCACAGGTAAAAGCTAACTATTTAGCTTCACCACCTCTAGTTGTCGCATATGCCCTTGCCGGTACTGTGAATATTGATTTAGCCAATGATCCTATCGGCTNTGGATACAATAATCAGCCTGTTTATCTAAAGGATATTTGGCCATCGAATCAAGAGATTAAAGAGGCAATTCAAACAAGTATGAATCCGGAAATTTTCCGCAATCAGTACAATGGAGTCTTTACCGCAAATGAGGAGTGGAATAAGATTGCAGCACCAAAAGGTGTACTGTATGACTGGGATGAAAAATCAACTTATATTCAAAACCCGCCATTCTTTGAAGGTTTAAGTCCGGAGTTGGATGATATAAAAGAAATAAAAGGCGCTAAGGTTCTAGCCTTATTAGGGGATTCAGTAACTACTGACCATATCTCCCCAGCAGGGAATATTAAGAAGGCTAGCCCAGGTGGAGAATACTTGCTCGACAATGGTGTTCAGCAGGTAGACTTTAACTCTTATGGCTCCCGTCGTGGCAACCATGAGGTAATGATGAGAGGAACATTTGCCAATATTCGGATTCGTAATCAGATCGCTCCGGGAACTGAGGGAGGAGTAACTAAATACCTGCCAACAGATGAAGTAATGCCAATCTATGATGCGGCAATGAAGTATCAAGCAGAGGGAACTCCGTTGGTAGTTATCGCTGGTAAAGAATACGGAACGGGTAGCTCCCGAGACTGGGCGGCAAAGGGCACTAATCTATTAGGGGTTAAGGCAGTAATCGTCGAGAGCTTCGAAAGAATTCATCGTAGCAACCTTGTTGGTATGGGAGTTTTACCATTACAGTTTGCTGAAGGCTTAAA
>JGI25321J50212_10002348_pt1 | contig 14302 bp, 11 predicted proteins | sample AutmiccommuBRH23_FD_50212 | JGI IMG/M metagenome (IMG submission 50212)
GTGGCCATTGGCGAAACCGGCCTCGATTATTTTCGGCTGACCGGCGATCTGGAGTGGCAGCGCGAACGGTTCCGCACCCACATCCGTGCAGCACGCGCCACCCACAAGCCGCTTGTGATTCACACCCGGTCAGCCGCAGAGGACACCTTGCGCATCATGCGCGAGGAAAAGGCAGGTGAAGCGGGCGGGGTCATGCACTGTTTTACCGAGAGCCTGGCGGTAGCCGACGCGGCGATTGCGCAAGGCTTTTATATTTCATTCTCTGGCATTGTCACCTTCAAGAATGCCTCCGCACTGCGCGAGGTGGCGGCAGCCATTCCGCTCGAACGGATGCTGATCGAGACCGACTCCCCTTATCTGGCGCCGGTTCCTTATCGGGGCAAGACGAACCAGCCTGGCTTTGTGAAACATGTGGCAGAAGAGATCGCGCGGATCCGAGGCATTACGGTGGAGGCCGTAGGCGAGGCAACCACGCAGAACTTTTTTCGCTTGTTCCCGACAACAGCGCAACCTGCCTGATCAGTCCTTACACACTTTTCGCACCATGGCCTGCCCGGAGTGGGTGTGGGCCCAGGCGAAGTAATCCGCTGCCGCTACCGGCTTGCTGAACAGATAACCCTGGGCTTGATCACATCCCAGCAAACACAGCTGGCTGAGGATGTCTTCGGTCTCAACGCCTTCGGCAACAACACGCAGCCCCAGGTTGTGCGCCAGGTCAATGGTTGAACGAACAATCACCACATCATTCGGATCATTGGCCATATTCATCACGAATGACCGGTCAATCTTGAGTTCGCCCACCGGAAGCCGCTTCAGATACGCTAACGAGGAATAGCCGGTGCCATAGTCATCAACCGATAGCTTGCAGCCAATCGCTTCCAGGCGTTTCAGGTTTCGCAAGGCGTGATCCGGATCATCGAGAATCGCACTTTCGGTGATTTCGAGACTGATCTTGTCGGCATCGCAGCCATATTTTTCCAGCAGGGATGAGAAATAAACAGGCAAGTCGGAATTCATCAAATCCCGTGCAGATATATTAATGGAGATGCTGACCTCAAGTCCGTTCTTACGCCATGCGCCACACTGGCGAATGCCCTCATTCAAGACCCAGGCGGTGATTGCCTTGATGTATCCGGTTTGCTCGGCGAACGGGATGAACTCATCGGGCGGCACAAAGCCCCGTTGCGGGTGATTCCAGCGAACCAGGGCTTCCACCGCATGCCCCTGGCTGTTGTTGAGATTGACCTTGGGCTGATAATACAAAATGAGATGGTCCTGCTCCACGGCTTCGCGCAATTCGCTCATCAGTGAGAGGCGTTCGAGGGTGTTGTGGTCATTGCGCGCATCGTATTCTGCAAAGCCGGCATTATTGCGTTTGGCCTGGTACATGGCGACGTCAGCACAGCGAAGCAGCGTGGCGTTGTCATTCCCGTGAAGTGGGGACGAGGCTATGCCGATGCTCCCCCGCATATCAATAATCTGGCCTTCGAGGGTCATGGGCACTTCCAGTGCGGCCAGCAGCGCGCGTGCAATATGGCGTGCGCCATCGCTATCATCCGTGGGCAGCAGCACGACAAATTCATCCCCCCCCAGGCGGGCCACCGTATCGGAACCGCGCCGCAGATTATCCTCCAGCCGCCGGGCAACCTCCTTAAGCAACAAATCGCCAATATGGTGCCCCAGCGAGTCATTAACATACTTGAAGCGATCCAGGTCCAGCAACAGGATGGACAGCGGCTTACCGAGGCGTTTGGCCGTATTGATCGCCTGCTGCAGGCGGTCATGAAACATGGCGCGGTTAGGCAGGCCAGTCAGCGTGTCCCGATAGGCGAGATCGAGAATGCGCGACTCTCTCGTGGCGATTTCGGTGCTCATGTGGTCGAATGCATTGGCCAGATCGGCAATTTCATTCGTTGCATCGATCGTGGGTTTTTCCGAGTAGTCGCCTTGTGCAATCTTTTGCGCAAAATGGACGAGTGCCTTGATCGGACGGGTAATGCTGCGAGCGATGGCCAGACTGGACAGACCCGACAGCAGCAGGCCAACCAGGCCGAGAAACAGAAGCTTGTCGCGAAGATCGCGAAAGGGGGCCAATGAGTTGTCGAGCGATTTTTGCAGGACAACCACAGACTGCTGGCCTTCGGGTGAAGCTAAAGGCGTGCGCAAGCTGAGGTAATTGTCGTTGCCGGTGGACAGCCGGGTAAGGGTGTTGCTTTGGAGCGTATTGGCGATCAGTGCCTGTCGCATCGCGTGGAGAGGCGCCGCTGCGAGCGTACTGGCATGGACTTGCCAGCCTGAAGTCGGGTTCTTGCTGACAAAGCTGACTTCGGTATTGGTGATCTTCCCGATATCCCGCGCTTGTGTTATGTCGACCCGAAAGCCAGCAACGATGACGCCTATGGGCAGCGGCGCGGACACGGTGACCGCGATAAGCTGATAAAGCTGGCCGTGAATGCGTTCAATCAGAGCAGGCGCATTGCGCTGCGGTTGACGCGGATTGATCCAGGCCAGCTCGCCGGGGCTGAGGGGCTGATTCGCATGGCTCGAGTTGCTGATAATCCGTCCGTCCGGGTTGACGAACAGCATGAGATCGGCCTTGATACGGCCCCCATGGTTGTCGAGCGCAGAGGTAATGGTTTTGTCATCCTGGCTACTGACCGCTTCGCGAAATCCGTAATCGGCGGCGAGAATGCGTGCACCCTGGGTGATCAATACCGTATTCTGCTCAAACAGCCGGTTGAAAACCCGTTTTCCCGTTTCCAGTTCTTCGCTGAGGGTCCGGTTGACAATGGACAGGCCGAGCGTGCTGGTAATCACAATGCTGCCTAGCTGCGTCACCAGGAGAAGCAGGAAAAAAAAGACGAAAATTCGGCTCTGCAGCGATCTAAACTGAAAAAAACGCATAGGTGAAATCAGTTCACCGAGGGCGTGCCGATGACAATGGCCTGGGTAGCATCCGTCTTCAAACTCAGCGGGAGGGTCAGGGCTGTTTTTTCGGGTTGGGTATAATCCCAGACGATCAGTGAATAGTCTCCAGCGGGCACATGGATAATTTTTGCCATCCCCAGTCCATCCGTCTTGGCAAAGTAGGGAGTATCCACCACCAGTAAATGGCTGATCATGGTGTCATGGATGTTGCATCCCATGACAACATAGCCCGCCTTGTCAAACAGCACCGGCTTGCTGGGCGTGTCTGCATAGAGTTTGATTTCGAATTTTTTTGCCGGAGAAAAAGAATAGACATGATGCCGATACTTATCCCGGTTCGGGAAGTCGATCTGCGTCCCGGCTTGCACCACTGAAACCAGCGGCATAAAGGTCTTGTTTTTCTGTGCTATCTGCGCATTGCCTGTGGGTACCGCGAGGCTCGCCGTCTTGCCTGACACCAGATAGACGATGACATCCTCAAGCGGTGCGCCGGTCGACGACTTCACCTGTAGCGTCAGGGTTGCCGCATCGGCGGATGTCCAGCCGGTAAAGACAAACAGGGCTGAAACCCCCAGCAGGCGGTAAACCGAATCCGCTTTCTTCATTTTTCAACCACCAGGTTCTTCATCGGAGCCAGAATGGACAGCAGTTCGTTTTTTTCTCTTTCGCCCACGCCCTGATCATTGAGCGCCTTTCGCAAGGCTTCCACCAGTGCATAGAATTCCCCCTCGGTGATTTCAAGTCCCTGGTGGACCTGCTTCATCTCATCGCCGGTATACGTGCATCCTCCACCCGTTAGCGCGCAGAGCTGTTCAACCAGTTTTTCCTTCAGCCGCCTGAGGTCGATCTGGTCGAAAGACTGGTTGACACGGGGGTCGCCGGCAATTGAATCGACCGTACCGTGGACGACACGGGTTATTACAGGTTTTCCGCCCAGTCGGGCATGGAGCGAGTCGACCGCAAGCGCGCCAGTAGAGAGCGTGTGCATGCAGACAAGCAGGACACCAGAGGCAATGATGCGCAGCATGAGAATTGAGTTCGGTAACGTGAGATATACGCCCTGATAACGGATGCTGTAGCCTCAATCTTTAAATCTAAACTTTGCGGTTCATTTGACGATAGCTCCAGGGGAAACTTCAATACGGAATGACATGAAGAATGGATTGATGCGAATTGCCGTGATGGTGATGGTGATGTTGGGAGTGAGTCCTTATGTGTCTGCGGGCGGACGATTGCTGGCGACTGGCGGGATCAGCCAGATTGAGGGCGCAGCGGGCGGCGGGATTGTGCCGTGGGCACTGATTGCCGGTTATGGGACGCGGGATGAAGTCGGGGCCACGGCTTTTTACACTCACCTCGATATCAGCAATTTCCAGCTGCAAAGTGCTGGCATAGCGATCGGGGTCCATGACCGGGTCGAGGTATCATATGCGCGCCAGCGACTGGGCCTCGGCAGCACGGTTCCGGGACAATCGATCGAGCAGGACATCGTCGGCCTCAAGCTGAAAATAACGGGGGATGCCGTGTTTGCCCAGGACAGCTGGCAGCCGCAGTTTGCGGTGGGCGTGCAATACAAGCACAACCGGGATTTCGATGGGGTGCCCCGGCTGCTGGGTGCCAAAGACGATACGGGGCTGGATATCTATATGTCGGCGACCAAGCTTTATATGGCAGGGGTGTTAGGAAGAAACCTCCTGCTCAATGCCACCGTGAGGGGAACGCGTGCGAATCAGATGGGCTTGCTGGGGTTTGGCGGCGATATCTCCAATCGGTACAGCGCGCAATTTGAAGGCTCTGCGGCGATTTTCCTTAACGACCATGTGGCAATCGGATTGGAATACCGCACCAAGCCGAACAATTTGAGTGTATTTCGTGAGGATGATTACCAGGATGTTTTTATTGCCTGTTTACCCAACAAGAAGCTGGCGTTGACGCTGGCGTATGCGCAACTGGGTACCATTGCCAATCAACCTGACCAGACAGCGGTCTATGCTTCGGTTCAATTCAGCCACTGAGGCGGCAGGGCAGCAGTAGTCCAAGAACCGGGGTTTTAAGATAAGCATGCAGTCGGTTAGCCATTAAGCGGATATTGCTGAACGGCATCAGGGAGACTGGCGAAGGCCTCCGGACGATGGAGGAAAAAGCCTTGGCCGTAATCCACACCGATTTCTTTCAGCGCGTTGAAGGTGGCCTCGTCTTCAATCCATTCGGCCACGCAGGTGATATTCAGGGTCTTTGCAATCTGTGTAATCGCTATCACAATGGAGTGATCGCGTTCGTCGTTCAGCATATTGCGCACGAAGCTGCCATCTATTTTCAGATAATCCACGGGCAGCATTTTCAGGTAGCCGAATGAACTCAGGCCGCTACCGAAATCATCCAGTGAGAACTGGCATCCCATCTTTTTGAGTTCAGTCATGAAGCGGGCTGCATGGGAGACATTTCTAATGGCTGCAGTTTCGGTGATTTCAAAAGTGATCAAGCGGGGGTTGACGCCGCTGCGCAGGATTTCCCGCTTCACAAAATCGAGCAGCTCCTCCTGGCCCAGTGATTGCCCGGAGAGATTGATGGCATAGCCCGCCATATTCAAACGCGCCTGGTGCAGGGCAATGAGTTTCAGCGCATTGTGGATCACCCAGCGGTCAATTTCAGGCATGTGGCGGAACCGTTCGGCGGCGGGTATGAGCCGCCCTGGCAGGACCAGCGAGCCATCCTCTTCGAGCATGCGAACCAGTAATTCGCAGCGAATCGTCTCCTTGCCGCTTATATCCAGTGGGACAATTTTCTGGAAGAACAGGACAAAGCGGTCGTTTTCAAGGGCGCTCGGAATACGTACTGACCATTGCATCTCCAGATGGCGCCGTGCCTGCTCAACATCATCCAGGTTCGAGACGTGGATCTGGTTTCGTCCCATATCCTTCGCGACAAAGCAGGCAATATCCGCATTGCTGAACACGTCGACGACCGCCTGGGTGTCGGGCCGGATAGGGACCACGCCTATGCTGATTCCTACTTCGAATGACTGGCCGCCCCACAAAAAACGGTAATCGCGGACCCGGTTACGGATGTCCTCCGCCAGGGCCCGAGCTTCTTTCAACGGAACATTGCGCAGCAAAATGCCGAATTCGTCACCGCCGAGTCGGGCCACCGTATCATTGTCGTTCACCCGATGCTGGATCATTCTGGCCAGTTCCACCAGCAGGCTGTCGCCGGCAATATGCCCACAGGTGTCGTTGACCACCTTGAATTGGTCCAGGTCCATATAACAGAAGGCATGGTTCGTGTCGTTTGCCTTGGCATCCTGCAGGATCTCCTCTACCAGACGCTCAAACTCGCTGCGGTTGAGGAGTCCGGTAAGCGCATCATGAGTAGCCTGATAGGCCAGTTTGCGGGACGCTTCCCGGGCTTCGGTAACATCATGAAATACCAGCACCGCGCCAATGGTGTTGCCTGCTTTGCCCCGAATAGGGGCGGCTGTTTCCTCGACAGCATAGGTGCGTCCCGCCGCACTCATCAGTTGGGAAAGATTGGCGCCCGTGACCACCGTATTTTCAGCCAGGCACAGTCGCACAGGATTGACCAACTGGCTCCCGGATAACTGGTCTTCCACCCGGTACACAGTCTCGATGGTTTTTTCCATGGCCTGGCGTAGCGTATAACCCGTCAAGATTTCCGCGACCGGATTCAGGTAGCGCACATGGCCCTGCAAGTCCGTGGTGATCACCCCATCGCCAATGGAATGAAGCGTGATTTCAGCACGCTCCTTCTCTTCGTACAGCGCGTGTTCGGAATGATGCAACGCTGAAATCCGGGTGCGGATTGCTTCTGTCATGGCGTTGAAATTACTCGCGAGCACGCCAATTTCGTCCCGGCTTGCTACCGGGATGTGCAGGTCGTAATCACCCTCGCTGATTTTCTGGGTGGCGGCGAGGAGAGACTGGATGTGCCGGGTCAGCAAGTAGCCGGCCAGGCCCAGTGCCAGAAGGGTAAAGATAATTTCAGCGCCGGCAATGAGCAGGCTCTGGCGCAGGATACTGTCTTTGGAGGTGACGTAAGAAACCAGCGACAGCCCATATTGGGCAAAGCCCACGGGCTGGCCCGCCAGCGTGATGGGCACGGCCGTGTCATAAACCAGATCATCCAGGCTGTGCCTCACGCTCAGGTCGGTGTGGGGCAGGTTGGCCGCATCCACTTTGCCTGCCTGAGCATAAGGAATGTTTTTATCGTCGAAGACAACGATATATTCCAGCTCTGCCGCGGAGCTGTTCACCAGCTGCTGCAGAATTTCGTTGATTGACGCATGATCGCGCTCGAACAGGCGGGCGCCCAGGGATGCGTTGAGAAGCGGGTTGACCGTCTGCAGCCGCGCCTCGGTGCGGTCTTCCATCACGTCTGTCATCAGTCGTACGCTGTTGGCGATCAACAGCCCGAGCATCGTCACTTCAATGAGGATGCTGACGATGACGAGCCGGGTTCGGATGGAATGCAGGAAGGGGGTCTGGTTCCGCTTCACGGGCCGGCCGGTTTGAGGAATAGCCTGATATACGGATCCAGTTTCGTCATGATCCTGTCGTCGATGAGCCGAAAGCTCTTGTATCCGGTTTCAGTAAAATAAGGCGCGCTGCCCGGGACATGATGATAATCCAGCAAGCGCTTTTTAATTGCGTCGGCTTCTTGTTGAGGTAGCCGCCCGTTGGCCATCACCAGAAAGCCTGGCGCTTCGGGCGTGGTGCCAATGACGCGCATCTTGTCTTTTTGTTCATCGCCCAGTACCCGCCACAGCAGCGTGCCGGTCACCGAGGCATCGGCTTCAGCGCGCAAAGGCGCATGCATGGCGTTGTTGTGGGTGCGGGTTTCAATAATTGTCACCGATTCCCCGGGAACCAGGCCTTTTTCCCGCAGCAACTGTTCCGACATTTGATAAATTATCGAAGTCCGCTGCGCGATCATCACGGATTTCCCCTTGAGGTCTTCGATTTTGTGGATGTCTGAGTCTTTGCCGGCCAGAAAAATACCCTGGACCGTGTGGCCCGTCATCGCCAGTCGCTGATATCCATCGCGAATTTCTGCAAGCCGGCCCAGATGAGGTGCGGTGATGATGAGATCGTATTGTCCCTGCTGCGTACGCTCGACAAAGCTGTCAAAGTCCGGCGCGGTAACCAGTGTAACGGGCCGTTGCAGGCTCTTGGCCAGGTAGTCCTTGAGCCGGGTGTGAAAAGCGGCCAATTGAACCGGCGAAACATAGGGAAAAACACCGAGAACCAGCGCGGACTTGTCGGCAGCCGCGGCAGAGGCCGGAGCGAGAAACAGCGCCAGCACATACGCAGCAATAGATAGCCATCTCGTCATTTGACACCTCTCCCTGGGTTGCGCTCGCGGTGTCCGGAAAGCCCGGCACAGGGTGCCGATCGCCGCCTGATTTCAGGCGTGAGTCCCACTAAAATTCGCTCAGGTGAATGAGGGAATAATAGATGAGTTCAGCCAATAGTAATTAACAATTTTAATGCAGTATACAAGCTCGGCCGGGTGCAGCCCGGCTGGCAACCGGGTGCACCGCATCCGCCGGGACGGCTATCCGGCCCGATCCGTGGGTCCCTGCGTAGCGGGAGTGTGCTGCGTCCTGCTTATTGATTGAAGAACGACTTGACCTTATCCATGAATGACTGGGCACGGGGGTTATTGTTGCGCCCCGAACTCAAGCTATCAAACTCGCGCAACAATTCGCGTTGGCGTTCGGAAAGGTTGACCGGGGTTTCTATCTGCATGTGACACAGCAGGTCGCCGGGGGCAGGGCTGCGTACGCCCTTGATGCCCTTGCCGCGCAAACGGAATACCTTTCCGGACTGGGTTTCCGCGGGGATCTTGATCTTGGCATGGCCATCGAGCGTGGGGATTTCGAGATCCCCCCCCAGCGCTGCGGTAGCAAAACTGATGGGCATTTCACAATGCAGGTCGTCGCCATCGCGCTTGAAAACCGGATGATCCTTAAGATGAATCACGACAAAGAGATCGCCGGGCGGCCCTCCATTGACGCCGGCTTCGCCTTCGCCCCCCAGTCGGATGCGATCGCCGCTGTCGACCCCGGCGGGAATCTTGACCGAGAGCGTTTTGTGTTTTTTGACGCGACCTTCACCTTGGCAGGCGGTGCAAGGGTCGGCAACCCTTTTCCCGGTGCCGTTACAGTGGGGACAGGTTTGCTGAACCGAGAAAAAGCCTTGCTGGATGCGAACCTGTCCATGGCCCCCGCAGGTGGTGCACGTGATCGGTTGCGTGCCCGGCTTGGCCCCGCTACCGTGGCAGATGGCGCATTCCTCCAGCGAGGGAATACGGATTTTGGTTTCGGTGCCCCGCGCAGCTTCTTCCAGTCCGACTTCAAGGTTGTAGCGTAAATCGGCGCCGCGATACACCCGGTCACGGCGATTGCCGCCGCCACCGCCAAAAATATCGCCGAAAATATCCGAGAATGCATCGGAAAATCCGCTGCCGTTCCCACCCCCCATGCCGGCCTGCTGATCAATGCCGGCATGGCCGAATTGATCATAGGTTGCGCGCTTGTCCGAATCCGACAGCACCTCGTAGGCCTGCTTGGCTTCCTTGAATTTCTCCTCCGAATCCTTGTCGGGATTGCGGTCAGGGTGGTGCTTCATGGCCAGCTTGCGGTAGGCTTTTTTAAGGTCTTCGTCCGAGGCGTTTTTGGCGACGCCGAGGACTTCGTAATAGTCGCGTTTGCTCATATCAAGGATGGAAATTCACGGTTCGGGATTCAGATTTCTAGGATGTGCGGACGCAGTGGGATCCAACGGGAAAAGGGAAAGGCGCGCATCGCGCGACTTTCCCCCGGCCCACCGGAAACCCGGTTTTCGTACGCGATTATTTGTCCTTCACCTCTTCAAACTCGGCATCGACCACGTTGTCGTCGGCTTCACCCGTGCTCCCGCCGCCGGCGTCCGCCGGTTGCGCCTTGGCCTGTTCGGCCTGTTGCATCTGCTCGGCAATCTTGTGGCTGGCAGTCGCAAGCGCGTTGGTCTTAGCCTCGATCGTGTCCTTGTCGCCCTCACGCACGGCATCTTCGGCTTCCTTCAATGCGGTCTCGATCGCCGCCTTTTCATCGGCACTCACCTTGTCGCCATGCTCGGCGAGGGTTTTCTTGACCGAGTGAATCATGCCGTCAGCCGCGTTTCGCGCCGTCGCCAATTCAACCGCCTTGTGATCTTCGGCCGCATTGGCTTCTGCATCCTTGACCATGCGCTGGATTTCGTCCTCGGACAGACCGGAACTGGCCTGGATGCGGATGGTGTTTTCCTTGCCGGTGGCCTTGTCTTTGGCCGATACGTGCAGAATGCCGTTGGCATCGATGTCGAAAGTGACCTCGATCTGCGGCATGCCGCGCGGTGCGGGCGGAATGTCCGACAGATTGAACTGACCGAGACTCTTGTTGCCCGATGCGATTTCGCGCTCGCCCTGCAGCACGTGCACCGTCACCGCGTTCTGGTTGTCGTCGGCGGTCGAGAACACCTGCGAGGCCTTGGTCGGAATCGTGGTATTTTTCGGGATCAGCTTGGTCATCACGCCGCCCAGGGTTTCGATGCCCAGACTCAATGGCGTCACGTCCAGGAGCAGAACGTCCTTGACTTCGCCCTGCAGCACGCCGCCCTGGATCGCAGCCCCTACGGCCACGGCCTCGTCCGGATTGACATCACGGCGCGGATCCTTGCCGAAGAAATCCTTNACCGCGTCCATNACCTTGGGCATGCGGGTCTGGCCGCCGACGAGGATAACGTCTTCGATCTGCGAAGTGGACAGGCCGGCATCCTTCAGCGCCATNTTGCACGGATCGATGGTGCGCGTGATCAGGTCTTCGACCAGGCTCTCGAACTTGGCGCGGGTCACCTTNACNGCCAGGTGCTTGGGGCCGGAGGCATCCGCNGTGATATAGGGCAGATTGACTTCGGTCTGCTGCGCCGACGACAGCTCGATCTTGGCCTTTTCTGCNGCTTCCTTCAGGCGCTGCAATGCGAGCACGTCTTTCTTGAGGTCGACGCCCTGGTCCTTCTTGAANTCNTCGGCGATGTAGTCGATCAGGCGCTGGTCGAAGTCTTCGCCNCCGAGGAAGGTGTCGCCATTGGTCGACAGCACTTCGAACTGATGCTCACCGTCCATCTCGGTAATCTCGATAATGGAAATGTCGAAGGTGCCNCCGCCGAGGTCATAGACCGCAACCTTGCGGTCGCCTTCCTTCTTGTCCATGCCAAACGCCAGGGCGGCAGCCGTGGGCTCGTTGATGATGCGTTTGACTTCNAGGCCGGCAATGCGGCCGGCGTCCTTGGTNGCCTGGCGCTGGCTGTCGTTGAAATAGGCNGGCACCGTGATGACGGCTTCGGTAACTTCTTCGCCNAGGTAGTCCTCAGCGGTTTTTTTCATCTTGCGCAAGGTTTCGGCGGATACCTGCTGCGCGGCCATCTTCTTGTCGCGAACTTCCACCCAGGCATCGCCATTGTCAGCTTTGACGATTTTATAAGGCATCAGGCCGATGTCTTTTTGCACTTCCTTCTCTTCGAAGCGGCGACCGATCAGGCGCTTGACTGCGAACAGCGTGTTCTTGGGGTTGGTGACAGCCTGGCGTTTGGCGGGGGCGCCCACCAGAATCTCGCCATCTTCGGCATACGCAACCACCGACGGGGTGGTACGCGCGCCTTCGGCGTTTTCAATTACCTTCGGCTTGCCGTTTTCCATTACTGCTACGCAGGAGTTGGTGGTTCCCAGATCAATGCCAATAATGCGTCCCATGGTGCTTTCCTTCTAAATAATGTTGAACTGATACGAATGTGGGGGAGATGACCGCCATTTCAAGACTCGGTGCAATAAAGCCGGTCCGGGGGCAGGCTCAATCCTTGCCTTTTGCTACCATGACCAGCGCCGGCCGCAACGTGCGCTCATGCAGGCGGTAGCCTTTTTGCAGCACGGTCACTACAGTGTTGGCAGGCTGGTCGGATTCGATCATCTGGATGGCCTGATGCAGATGCGGGTCGAATTTCTCCCCCATCGGATGAATGTCGTGCAGATGAAACCGGTCGAATACGGCAACTAGCTGCTTCAGGGTCAGCTCAACGCCGTCCTTGAGGTTTTCCACGCTGGGGGTCTCGACTGAAAGCGCGGCTTCCAGACTGTCTTTTACCGCCAGCAGTTCGCTCGCGAAACTTTCCACGCCGAACTTGCGTGCACGGTCCACTTCTTCCGCCGCACGGCGACGCATTGTGTCGGTTTCCGCTTTGGCTCTGAGCCAAGCGTCATGATGCTCTTCCGCTTTGAGTTCGGCTGCGCGAAGCATTTCCTCGAGGCTGGGCAGGGTTTCCGCGGCGTCTTCCGGGGCCGTATCCGGGGTGCTGTTGTCGGTTTGCATGGGCTCTCCAAAAAATGTGCCTAGTAACTTGGGATAGGGATCCTGCTTTTCAAGGGCCCGGCGTCAAAAATCCGGGCGAACCCCCCGTAAGCCGCCTAGGCGGACCGGAATAAACCCCCGGCCCGTCGCGTCTGACCTGAAGCGGGAGGCGCATGAAACCATCCATTTTAAGCATTTTGCAGATCGTTCTGGCAGTGGGCGCACTCGTCATGTCAGGCCCTGCGCGTACTGAATTCCAGACACAGGCTGCCGCCCGGGCCGCGCTCTGGGAATACAGCCGGCTGATTGCCGCCGAGCCGCATTTCGCCGTGCTGTATACGCTTCGGGGCGAGGCGTATTACGCGCTTGACGATTTGCCGAAGGCCGTCGACGACTATACAAGCGCAATCAAACTGGACGATTTCCAGGACAAGGCCTATTTCGGCCGGGGCATGGCACTCGGCCGAATGGGACGGGTGGAGGAAGCCATTGCGGACCTGAGCGTCTTCATCCTGCGTCATCCGACGGATTCCGTGGCATATACCAAACGCGGCGTGCGCAATATCTGGCGCAATAACCTGGTTGAGGCCGAGCGTGATCTCAGCCGCGCTATCCAGCTTGAGCCCACCAACGCTGAAGCGCATGATGACCTCGGCGTCGTGCATGCAAAGCGCAACCGGCTTGCGCTGGCCTCCCACCATTTTTCAGCGGCAATCCGCCTTGATCCGGGTTACCAAAAGGCCTACCACAATCTGGGAATCGTGTTTTACATGTCAGGCCAGAATCAGCAGGCGCTCGATATCGTTGATACGGGTTTGAAGCTGGCACCGGATAGCCGCAGCACGCTCATGCTGAAGGCAATGATTTTGCAGGCGTTGGGAGAAACCGATCTCGCCCGTGAAATCGAAGCGCGTGCGGAATTCCTGCCGGAGGCAAACTGGACCGAGCGCAGCGAGGTGGGTACGCCATCACCCACATCAACAGGGAGAGAACATGATTAGGCACGGCTGGAGGGGCTCAACCGGGGCGCACCATACCGGTGGGGGGACGCAGGACAGGTTTGAACGTCCCCGTCAAAAATGGGATCAGCCGGGGAGGGCGAAATGATGAGATGGATCGCACTCCTCGCGCTGTGCGTCAGCCAGCTCGCCATCGCCGCGCCGTCGCGTCCGGATTTTCATCGCCTGGTCTATGAACTGCATCAACAACAGGTTGCCAACCGGGACGTCAGAACAGAGGAAAAGTCGGGGGTATACAACGGCACGGCGGCTGAAGGCTTCGGTTATCGCATCACCCGTTACTACGATGTGAAAACCGGCCGCCTGCTCTCGCGCATACAGCGGGATGCCGGTGCGCCGGAAGCCATCCATATTTCGGAAGTGAACGTATTCGACGCGGAGGGCCGGCTGGTGCGCGACTATCTGTCCATTGCGCCGCCCTGGAACCCCACCTATCCCTCCAACGCCTATCTCAACCTGCATCATTACCCGGGCACGCTGCACAGCTTTCGCCAATTCGAACTGGATGGGCAGGTCAACTACGAATTTTGTGAGGGAGAGCTGGACGGCAAGCCGGTCCATATCGCATTGCCGTGGGAGGATATAAACCGGGAGGTCACGGCCACAGCCGAGTACAAGGCCTGTTTTGACACCATGAACCCGGACTGGAAGCCCTTTCTCACCCCGCAATGAGTAAGATGTCAGCGGCAGCGCGCGCCTTTCGGCCATGCAGATCCTCAGCGGATGTATCTGCATGGCCGCTGATTTGCCATCCCCCCCATGCTCGATTAGAATGCGCGGCTGCCTGGAGAGGTGGATGAGCGGTTTAAGTCGCACGCCTGGAAAGCGTGTTTAGGATAATATCCTAACGCGGGTTCGAATCCCGCCCTCTCCGCCAGCATTCCCATGCTTGCTGGGTTCCTCCCGCCTATACGGCTTAGCACTCACTCCGCATCTTTTGCTGTGTCCGCTGTTTCTCCCAGGTCGCGTCGACCGC
>JGI25321J50212_10002378_pt1 | contig 14179 bp, 9 predicted proteins | sample AutmiccommuBRH23_FD_50212 | JGI IMG/M metagenome (IMG submission 50212)
TTAACAAAGCCTGCCGGGTTGCCCGAAAAAATGCCTGCCGACTGAGTAAGCGGGGGAACCTCTACTTTTTGCGGTAATATGTAGGCCCAATGTTTACCCCATTTGGCACCCTCGTTAACCCATCTGGTCAATAATTCGATTTCCCTATCGGATAGTCTGGATTTCTTATAAGGCATACGCAATTCCGGGTCCTCTTCCTTTAACCGCTGTATAAACGGACTTTTGGCGGCATCTCCGGGAATAATGGCGGGTACTCCCGATTCGGTATTGGCAAAGGCTTCCTCCTGGAACAACAGACTAAAGCCACCGTTTTTTTTAACGCCACCGTGACACGTAATGCAGTTCTTGTTCAGGATCGGTTTAATATCGGCGCTAAAGTCTACGGTATCGGAGGGTTTAAGGATATTCCAAACAATAGCAAGAAACACAAGCGCCACCAGGATCAACAGGAATAAGTATGCTTTATTTTTCATGGTTTTTGCTTTGTCTTGATAAAGAACAAAATAAAAAGATCTTCCTATTGGCACATGGCCAATATTGCATGATATATAACTTCTCCCAAAACAGGACAGTAAGTTAAGTTAATTTTTAACCTAAACTTACTATACAATGACCCGGAGTCAACACGCATTCCAAAATACAAATTCCACCCCGAAGTTTCAGGGCCAATTTCCACAGGTTTTGGAACCGATGATGCTGCAGGCTGTGTTGCATTTTCATCAGCAACATTCGCTCCCGATAACTATCGGGACTGGATCACCGATCCGCCTTTGACGGAGAGGTAATCCAGGAGATATCAAATTCCAAAAAACAAATTCCAAAGTTTAGAGACTGCGGATGCAAGGGAAACATCAAACTTCGTTTGCAAACCCGAAGCAAACAAAAAAGACAAAGGAAGCGCCAGCTTGGGTTGGATTTCAGACGAGCAGTATTGAAGTGCCAAAGTTTGCAAAATGACGTGTAAATAATAAATTCCAAAAAATTAATGCGATGTTAATTCGGCTTCCCGGACAGAAAACAGGTTTTTGGGTATACCTCCATCGGAAAGAGGTATGCTTGCCACCTTGTGTAGCTCGTAAATGACAGGCATGGGTACCAGTTTGGCCAGATCTTCGGAGATCAGAATATCTATATTATTACGGCTGCCCTCCTTCTCAATCCGGTCTGTTTCGTAAAGTGCCTCTCCGTGAAAAACAATCTGACTTTTGGCAGTTCCTACTTCGCCACATATTACCTGGCCTACATGAATGCTGACCCTGAATTCGGGCAGTTTTCCATATTTGGAAACAAACTTTTCCCTTTGGTTTTCAATTTCTTCCCGAATTCTGAAGTAACAACGTATACAGTTGGCATTCGCAATCCCTTTTATGACCGTCCAGCTAATTACCATCTGGTCACCCACATACCTGTAGATTTCACCTCCCGAACTGAGGATGCATATTGTTATATCGGAGTAGAATTCCTTTAAGAACTCAAAATATCCCAGAGATGTCATTTCCTCCGCAAGTGACGTAGAGGATTTCTGGTCTAAAAACATAAATATCCGATGTTCTTCACGCGGTTTGTGATATTTTCCGAAAAGGAAATTCAGGAAGACCCCCTGCCCCATTTTTCGACTCATTTCACGTGTGAAAATTATAGTAAGTACGGAAAATAAGGAGTAGGCCACAATTACCTTAAAATCCCCTTCAAACAGGAAGTACTGAAACCGTTTCGAAGAAAAGTTTTCAGAAATACTCATGTTGTAGTACCAGCTTTCATTAACGTTCATAACTGCTATGATAAGCAGAACAAATATGATAGTATAAGCTAAAGTTTTCAGCAACACGGTTGCGGTAAAGGAATATCTCCGTTTTATGGAAGTAAACAGGAAGATTTCGAAAGCTGCGACTAAAATTCCACCTAGCAGACCAATTGTTAACCCGTTCAAAATGGCAATGGGATTCTGTATCTGCCCTGCAATAAGGGGATAAAGCAGGCCTAAAAACACTCCTATGGCCGTAATTATTACGGCCATTTGGCGATGCCTAGTTTTATCTTCTCTATACCTCATCCCCTATAGTTCACGTTTACCGGAATTTCGGAAATTTTAAATAGCTCCATGCCATTTCGTTTTCCTTTGAGGTTTATGTTTCCACAAGATTCAATATGAAATATATCAGGAATATCCAGACGGTACCTTAAATGTGCCGAAAGTTCGAGGTCATTTCCCAAAGCCAGACTGTGATCTTTAATCCTGGAAGTAGTATTCATTACATCTCCGAAATAGACCAATGGACTTTTTATTTCACCAAGCTCACCCCGAACCACACTTCCTACATGATATCCTGCAACAAATTCAGGGACGAAGCTATACTCTGTATAGTAGTACTCCCGCTTTTCCCTTATTCTTTTTTTACATTGGAAATAAGTCCTGATACAGTTGGAATTCTTACACCCATTTTTTGGCTTCCATGAAACAACGATGTTATCTTCTACATATTCGTAAATTGCCCCATGGTATGCCAATATGGGCTGGGTAATGTCGTGAAAGAAATCGGCCAGGAATTGATGATATTTCAGCCGGCCTATTTTGTGTATGATCCGATCTGAATGACGAATACTCAGGAACATGAAGATTGTTTCCACCGAAGAGGGTTTATAATGTTTTCCCGAAATAATATCCCACATGGTAGCCCTGCCAATCTTTCGACTCATCAATAGGCTGAAATTAATGATAAACGCAAAGGCCACGGTATACACTACCGCCACTTTAAAATCCTTATGGATGAGATAGAATTGAAAATCATCACTCGCCAATACCTCACTGAAACCCATTTTTAATCTGATCATACGTGAAACCATCAAAACAGAAAATACAATTATGGTGATGAGCAGTATATAGATGCCCGAGCGAAGCAAAACAAGGCTGATAAACTTAAAATTGCGACTTCTTTCGGGGAAAAAATAGAATTCCAGATAAGAAAGCAATCCACCAACTAATACTCCTATAATTACCGTGTTAATATGCGGATATAGTACGCCAAAACCATCGGAAAAGGACGAATAAATAAGCCCCAACAAGGCCCCTGTAAGCACAATTATGGCAATGTCCTTACGCCTGTTGGTATGATAGTTCGTTGGCTCCAAAACTCAATATGAATGATAAACTACTTTTTCCCTTTATTTCTATACCGGGGTTATATGAAGTTAGCGCAAATTGTTCAGCTTTTATTTAAAAGAAGAAGGATTTCATAGGTAAGATGGTTATATCTACTTCACCCGGATCGCGCGGATCTTCCTTCGGCGGACAGGTTTCCAAATCCGTGCGCCTTCTCTATATAGATATTATCCATTAAAATGTTAAAACCCAATTACGATTTTCCTCAATGAATCCATTAAAAGAAAATTCCTATCTTGGGAATTCTCTTACGAGAATCCTTCCCCCAATCTTATTGAGAAGTTACTCCAGACATGCCAGACCAAAAGATTCATATGGTTAGGTGGCATTGGGCAGGTACGCCCGGATTGTAAATCCGCGCGATCTGGTAACAGCAATAATTTGATACAACTATCCAACAAGATCAAGAATTTCGTTGAATTATTTCCTAAGGGTTCTGCACAAATGAAGCAATCTATTAAAAAAGAAAAATTCGATTTAAATCAAACGGATGATCTTATTTAAATATTCAGGTATTATTTTGATATTCTGTACTACTTCTCCATCTTTAAATTATTAGAATATATTTTTAGGTATAAAATCAGGCTTACTCCTGAATAGCCCAGTTATAAACTCTTATATTCAATACCAGCATGAAAAACGAATTTGGAAATGGCCAAATATTGCCCGGAAAACCAAATCTATTAAGGCACAGATAGAACAATGAGTTTATTTCGATGAATTAGGCAACTGTTCAATTCCATCCTTTCGTACCTCAAATATCCAATAAAACGGACTATACATCCCTTTATGGAAACAAAGACTATTAATAAAAAGGGAAATATTTTGGTAATCATAGATACCCCAAATTTTTTATGACCTAATAAATTCACGATGAAAAAAATTTTAATTCTACTGGTAGGGGTAAGTTANTTGATGGCATGCAATCCAAAAAAAGAAAAGGAGATNNCTTCGGCCAATCTACAAGAACCCAATTTCCATATCGTACAGACCGATACTGAAATAAAGGTATTNTCCAATGGAGGAACATCTGCNGTGGTCATACAAAACGCGAAACCGGATTTTCGCCCGTATATCCATCCCATTCTGGCACCGGGTACGGAGTTGGAACTGACCCAATTCAGCCCCGGACACCACAAACATCAAACCGGTCTTTTTTGGGGCTTTACAAGGGTAAACGGAAGCGGGGCTTCCGCCGATGAATTGAAAAAGTGGTNTTACAATCCGGAAAAGCCAGAGAACATCCNGAAAAAGATCGGCCGGGATTTTTTCCATTATCCGGATAAGGACCATTGGCAAAGAATCTCCGCAGAAGTGTTGACCCCTGAAGGGAAATCGGTTGAATGGAAGACGGTATATAACATGTTAGATGAATCCAAATCACCTATCTTAAAGGAAACGCAGACCTGGACATTTACTCAAAAGGATGGGACCTTTTTATTAAGCCTCGAATGGAAGGGAGAGGCACTTACCGACATTACGGTCAACGAATTCGATTACGGCGGACTCTTCTTAAGAATGCCCTGGAAGAAAGGCATTAAAGGAGAGGTGGTAAATGCCGCCCGACAAAAAAATGAAAAGGCCAACGAACAGAGAGCAATGTGGGTAGATGCCGGAATGGAGGTAAATGGCCTCGATGAATGGGGCCATATCGCCATTTTTGACCATACCGACAACATGGGCTATCCACAACCCTGGCGGGTGGACGAACAATTTGGCATAGGTCCGGTCTTGGCGAAGTTGGGGGACTGGCAGATCAAAAAAGGGGAAACAAAAATTTTCCAATATCAAATAGTGGCGTATTCAGGGGAACTGAATGCTACAAAAATAAACGACCTATGGGGAGATTATGTTGGGGATAAGGGGATGTACAATACAGCATCCCTGTGGGAAATTGCCAGACAGGAAGGTCGGGACGCAAAATTTTTAAATCCTGAGGAAGCCATAGAGGCCATGTCAATCAAAGAAGGATATATTGTAAACACCTTTGCTTCCGAACCCATGATTACCCAGCCAATTGCCTTCTGCTGGGACGACAGGGGCAGGATGTGGGTCGCCGAGAACAGGGATTATGAATCCAGGGTAGAGGGGTTTTCCAATTCCGGTGACAGCCGTATCCTGATTTTGGAAGATACCAACCAAGATGGGGTGGCGGATAGCAAAAAGGTTTTCGCGGAGGGCATTCCATTCCCTTCGGCCATTGCCGTTGGTCACGGAGGAGTATTTATCGGCGCGCCACCCAACCTGCTCTTCGTACCCGATAAAAATAATGACGACAAAGCCGACGAAGAGGACATCAAGGTATTGCTGACTGGTTGGGGGATCCGAGACCGGCACGAGACTATCAACAGCTTCCATTGGGGACCCGACGGCTGGCTATATGGCCTGGAGGGTTTTGCAACACCTTCCAAAATACGAAAACCAAAAGATGGTGAAGGTCGTCTGTATAGGCACAGAGATAAATTTCCAGATGATCTGTTGGAGGCAGATGGTATCGACATCGATGGCGGGGTATGGCGATACCATCCTATAAAAGACCGTTTTGAAGTTGTCGCCCACGGCTTTAGCAACCCCTGGGGCATCGACTATGATTCCAAGGGAGAACTGTTCATAACCGCCTGCGTGATTCCACATATGTTCCATGTTATTCAGGGTGGTATATACCACCGGCAAGGCGGTCAGCATTTAAATCCTTATGTGTACGAGGATATCCAGACCATTGTGGACCATCGTCACCGGTCGGCGCACGGAGGGGCAAGGATCTATCAGTCGGATGCTTTTCCAGCGGATCAACAAGGCCGGATGTTTATGGCGAACATCCACGAACATGGAGTACTTTCTGATATCCTCACCCCTGATGGCTCGGGGTTTATCGCAGGTCACGGCGATGATTTCATGATGGCTAATAATGCCCAGTTTGTAGGTTTTAGTATGGAAGTTGGCCCCGCCGGAGACCTATATGTGCTGGATTGGCACGATGCCGATATATGCGGAGGCGATGTTCTTAATAAGGAAACGGGCAGAGTTTTTAGGATCGCACCCGAAAAATCCCTGGCCGAAAATTGGCCCGGAAGATATGATGACCTTAACAAGAAAAGCGATACGGAGCTAGTGGAATTGCAATTGAGCAATAGTAATTGGCATGCGCAACGCGCTCGGATGATTTTACAATATAGGGCATCAAAAAAAGTGTTGGATGGTGCCGCAGTTGCCCGTTTAAAGGATTTGCTGGCCAATAATAAGAATGAAGATACTCGGCTCCGGGCCTTATGGTCCTTATGGATAACCAACAATATAAGTTCGGAAAAACTAGTTGGCCTATTGGAAGATAAGCAAGAATATGTGCGCTCCTGGGCTATCAAACTCTTGGTTGAGGATGAAAAACCATCATTTGCTGCCGTCAAAAGGCTCGCTTCTTTGGCGAAAAAAGAATCCTCACCAGTAGTCCGCCGTAACCTGGCAGGAGCTTTACAGCGCATAAGTAAGAACAATAGATGGGACATTGCAACGGCGTTGGTGCAATACAATGAGGATGCTGAAGACCCCAATATCCCGATGATGCTCTGGTTCGGCATAGAGCCATTGATCACAGATAAGCCCGAAAAAGCGCTGGCACTGGTGCAACACAGTAAGATCCCGTCTCTGGTGCAAAAAATAGCGAGACGGTTGGTAGATGGAAATAAAATGGAACCGCTAATTGCGGCATTAGGTGAAAAATCAAATTTTCAAATGGATCTTTTGGACGGAATGTTGGCAGGGTTGGAAGGAAATTCGGAACTGAAAGAACCATCGAATTGGGCAGCGACTTACAAGCATTTACACTCAAATCCGGATCTTTCGAACAAAGCCGATGAAATTGCCCAACATTTCGGCAATGCAGAAGTGGCCAAAAAATTCCTCGCCATAATAAACGATCCGATAGCAAAGCCAGCTGAGAAGAAAAATGCAATCCAGCGGCTGGCCGCCAAACAAAATCCTGCATTACAAAAAATTATCCCAGGATTATTGGGGGATGACGATTTAAAATCCGAGGCCATCAAGGCGATAGCGGCTTATGACAGTCAGGAATTAGGAAGGGTCTTGTTCCAAAAATACGGGAGTCTGAATGCGACTGAAAAGGAGGAGGCCATACTGACCATGGCCTCAAGACCTGCATATGCCCGAATTTTNGGGACTGCCCTTAAAAATGGTACGATTCCAAAATCGGATATTCCCGCGCATGNAGTNTTGCAATTAAGAGCGGTTCTAGGTAATGGATTCGTAGAGATCTGGGGGCCTATTGACGATATATCACAGACTTTGCAGGTTGAGTACAGGAAATACTCGGCATTGCTCACCGAAGAAGCTATCTCCGGGGCAAGTGCATCCAACGGAAAGAATATTTTTCAACGTGTTTGCGCCGCCTGCCATATGATGTACGGGGAGGGTGGTAAGATTGGCCCGGACCTTACCGGATCCAACCGTAGCAGTACTGCTTATTTAATGAGCAACATCCTGAATCCAAGTGGGGAGGTTCAGGAAGACTATAAACTGGTGGTAGTAACCACACAGGACGGCCGTACCTATAGTGGGAACATCATCGGGGAAAACGAAAAGAACTTGACCTTGCAGGTGGTCGGCCAGAAACCCATCAATATCAACAAATCGCAGATACTTAACAGGGACGTTTCCGAAAAATCGATGATGCCGGAAGGTCTGTTGAACAATCTGAATGATGGGGAAGTATTGGATCTGATAGCCTATTTAAAAAAAATGGAGCCGTCCTCATAGGTTGGTAAGCATCGGCATTCCTACTAAATCAATTGTAATAAGCTTTACATACCGATCGCGGGTAGGACTCAATTGTCATTAATTACAAATCTTGCATACAGGAGGAAAATGGTCGGAGCCTATACCCGAAAGCAGCTTAAGTTCTACAATACCAAATTCCAAAATACAAACCTAAGAGCCAGCAGGCAGGTTCCAAATTCCAAAGGTTAGGGACTGCGGATGCAAGGGAAACATCAAACTTCATTTGCAAACCCGGAGCAAACAAAAAAGACAAAGTTCAACCATCCTTCTTCATTGAAAAATACACTAACTTCTTAGAACACAAACCTAAGAGCTGGCAGGCAGGTTCCAAATTCCAATAGTATTGGAGCTGCTGATGCAGGCAGACAAACCGTCTTTCTATTGCGGAATGTTGCACTTCCCGCCATGCAAGCAATTGGCTTAAAACTAGAGCTGGGAGAGGTTAATAATCATAGCCGTAATCCAGGCGGCTGCAAGCAGTAACGCAGGTGCATTAGCCGAGACATACATCAACATCAACAAGGGGATTCCATTTTATTTCCTGTTAGGATATCCCGTGCCATAGCTATGGAAATTCCAAAGCCGGCTTGATTTTCAATATTCAATATTTGCTACGCTATCTTGCTAAATAGCCACCGTCTATAGCATAATAACTTCCTGTTGCAAATGATGATTTATCACTTGCCAGCCAGTATATCAATTCAGCTACTTCTTCACTTTTCCCCAGGCGGCCGATCGGATGTAATGCGACCAGCTGTTTTTTAGTTTCAACATCGAGCGCATTTAATAAAGGTGTATCAATAAATCCCGGCCCCACTGCATTTATCCGAATGCCCATAGCAGAGTATTCGAGTGCGGCTGTTTTTGTAAGTCCAACCACCCCATGCTTGGCTGCTGTATAGGCCGCAGAGCCTGCAAAACCTGCTGCACCTAAAATGGACGAGATGTTTACAATACTTCCACCCCCGCCTTTTAACATGGCTTGAATCTGGTATTTCATTCCATAGAACAGGCTGTTCAGGTTTACGGCAATGACTTTTTGCCAGCCTTCAATACTCATGTCGGCTATAGGGTTCAACTCACCGCTAATGCCGGCATTGTTCACCGCAACATCCAATTTGCCGTAAGTTCTAATGGCAAAATCCACCAATGCTTCCATGTCTTCCGGCCGGGNAACATCTGTTTTGATAAATGAAGCCTTTCCCCCTGCAGAAATAATATTTTCAGCGACNGACTTTCCCTGGGCCTCCTGTATATCAGAAATAATTACATTGGCCCCTTCTCGGGAGAATAATTCAGCAGTGGCTTTTCCAATTCCCGATGCAGCACCGGTAATAATAACAGTTTTATTTTTCATTAAAACAATCCGTTTATTTCTCTTCGAGTGGATACCACGGATTATATAAAAGTATTGCTTCCCACCAATACAACTTATGATCTTGATCAGGTATCTCGCGGGCTCACTTATCACTGCTGGTTTCTCGGATTGCTTACCTATAGTGCCTGCATGTTCTAAACTGAATCATCCGTATTTCAAGGTGGCTGCCAGCCGCCCTGCATGACAGGCGGTATGGAAAATTATCCTGCCGAGGGCTTCCGTCCCTGGTTTTGGTTCCAAACGCTTTGGTAATGACGGTTTTGTTGCCACAGCGATATTCCGAGATTGTTGAATATATAAATAAGGTAAGCAGTTATCGGGGGACAGCTAAATGTATTTAAACAACCGGAACCAATCGTTGCGTTTTAGGTTATTTCAGGTAAGTTCTGAAATGGAATCCCTTAGTTAAAAATTCAGAAGGGAAACGGCGAATCGAATGCATGGCCATTTCGATTTTTTGCTACCTTAGCTTCACTTTATTTGTTCGGGCCTATATGTACGTCGCTATTCTGGGTGTCTTTATCCTGGGCTACATCCTGATAGCCACAGAGCATTCCATTAATGTTAACAAGGCCGCCACCGCGCTTCTTACCGGAACCATCTGCTGGGTGCTATTTATCCTTGGGGGCGAGAACCTCCATGTCAGCGAACCCGGAGTGGATTTCCTGCATGAAGTGGTGGAAGAGTTAAGGGTGCACCTTGGGGAAATTTCGGAAATCCTGTTCTTCCTGCTCGGCGCCATGACAATCGTTGAAATCATAGACGCCCATGAGGGGTTTGCGGTAATCACCAACAGTATTAGAACCACAAAAAGGAAGCAGCTGCTGTGGATCCTGGCCATCGTTACATTTTTCCTTTCCTCTGTCCTGGACAACCTCACCACGGCCATAGTAATGGCAGCCTTAATTAAAAAGCTTTTACAGGAACGTGAAGACATCTGGGTTTTCGCGGGGATGCTTGTTATCGCAGCCAACGCTGGCGGTGCCTGGTCTCCTATAGGTGATGTAACCACTATTATGCTGTGGATCGGGGGGCAAATTACGGCCTTTAATATCATTCAGGAGGTCTTCCTGCCCAGCCTGATCTGCCTTCTGGTTCCGCTGCTGATCCTGTCGCTGAAGATGAAAGGGGAGATTTCCCGCCCGGCTGAACGCATAGAGGGGAAGGAAGCTCTCCGCATTTCCACAACCGATAAGAAGCTCGTTTTCTTTGCCGGGATAGGGGTCTTATTATTCGTCCCGGTTTTTAAAACCATTACCCACCTCCCGCCTTTCATGGGAATTTTGTTCGGCCTGGGCGTTATCTGGGTGCTGACCGAGATTTTACACAGGAAGAAGCCCAGACAAGAACGCAAGGCCCTTTCCATTGCAGGTGTACTGCAACGGATCGATACCCCCAGCGTCCTGTTTTTCCTGGGTATTCTGCTCGCAGTGGCGGCCCTGCAGGCAGCCGGCCATCTGACGGATCTGGCACAGCTACTCGACAGGAATTTCAATGATATTTACCTGGTAAACACCATAGTGGGAACGGCCTCGGCTATAGTAGATAACGTTCCTTTGGTTGCCGGTGCCATGGGCATGTATCCTATGGCTGTTTATCCGCCAGACCACGCTTTCTGGGAATTGCTGGCCTATTGCGCAGGTACGGGGGGAAGTATGCTGATCATTGGTTCCGCAGCCGGGGTGGCCATTATGGGGATTCTTAANATCGACTTTTTCTGGTACCTTAAAAACATCTCTTTCCCGGCCCTTTGTGGCTACCTCGCAGGCGTGCTGACCTATGTGATGCTCCACTAGTTCGTTGAAATTACTCTCGTATAGAACCCTTATATTGCACAGATTTCGGCTGGTTTATTCAGCCCGTCACAGTCATTAAGGGGGCACCCTTTCCGAATGCCCTAACGTGCGACCCGAAACTTATCGGGAATTCCTGGTTTGAGAAAAACCAAATCCATACCTACAAATCACTATACTTCTCAATCGCGGCAATGGTATTCCTATCATCCACGCCCAGGCCCGCTTTCTGTTGCACCAGTACGCCGTTTCGATCAAAAACACTTATGATATTGGAATGAGAAAAATCCATAGGGGAGATCCGCTTATAATTTACGCCTAAAACGGCAGCAAATTCCCGGGTGTCTTCCTCACTGCCCCTGAGAAACAACCATTGGTCATTATCCATTTTATTTTCCTTGGCGAAGGTCTTCAGGTTTTCTGGCGTATCCACCTCAGGATCTATACTTACAAAAACGTATTGAACACCTTTGTTATTCTCCGCGGAAACCTTTTCCCGGAGGTTCCGCATATCGGCTACCAAACGGGGGCATGAGGCCTGGCAAGAGGTATAGATCATCACCATTACAAGCACCTTGCCCCTGAGTTCTTCCAACCGGATGTTCTCATTATCCTGGGTTGTCCACTTACTGGGCAAGTGGTAAATACTCAAATCGGGCAATTCCTGTACGGACGGGTTTTCCCGGGTTTCTTTTTCCACCNNGTCCCCTGCTGCCTCCTTACAACATAGGTTCAGCAGGAATACGCCAATCCATAAAATTCTAAAAAGTTTCATCTTCNCCATTTTCCGGGTTCTCAATATCCTTAGCACACCTGAAACCCAGGTTTCTGATCGCATAATTGCCCTTAACGCTGCTTCGGAAAGCATAGCGCATAAAGGCTGCATAATTCATAAGATCGGAGGAACCTATCGCACTACTCCCACAGAAAAGTTTATTGTCGGTATTTTCATCCCTGCGTGTTTCCCCGGAAATTATTATGGAATTAAAATCCTGAGTCCATTCCCACACCAGCCCATGCATATCGTAAACGCCCCAGTAATTCTTATAGGTGCTCCCAACTTCCTGTTTAAAGGATTTAGGTTTCTCATACCAGCTCAAAATAAACGCATTGTACCCGTCTGTTTTTCTTGCATCGGGCCTTGTTTCATCGGCCATGGCAACATATTCCCATTCATCCAGGGTAGGCAGGCGTTTTCCCTGGCATTTGCAATACTCCCTGGCCGCGAACCAGGAGACATTGGTTACGGGTCCTTCCGGAAGTTCTCCGCTTTTAAGTTCCAGGTCGTTTTCCCAATGATTCAAATAACCCTCGTCCGCAAATAAAGCCTTTACCCCGGACTTTCGCCACTGGGGATAAGCCTGTACAAATTCGCGGAATTCCCTGTTTGTTACAGGGTACTTATCAATTTTAAAAGCCTCCACGGCAACCATTAAGGAATCATTTCCATAAAGCGGGACGTAACTGCCTGCCCCTATTGTCATCATGTCGGTTTCCTGGGAAAACAGCATCCCGGGAAGCAGAAATAAAAACAGGTATGTAACCGCTTTGTGCATCTTAATCAATTCAACCTTTAATTTTATCGTCGCCGGGATTTGACCATTTCCTCTGTAACCTCGCTTCCATTATTGCCCCAGCTGTTGTACACATAGGTAAGGACATTCGCAACCTCCCGGTCGCTAAGGTTCTGTGCGGTCATCACGCTATTATATTTTTCACCATTAACGGTGATTTCACCTGATTTACCGTTGAGGACAATATCTATGGCCCGTTCCACATTTTCGTTCAGGTAATCAGCCTTCGCGAGCGGCGGGAAAACGGAGGCAATTCCGTTACCGCCGGCCTGGTGGCAGGCTACACAGGTCCTGTTATATACATTCTTCCCCAACTCCATTTTTTCCGTAAGATCGGGTGATTCCGATGGCCTGGATGCGGCCAGTTCTTCTTCCGACACGGGCATCTCCTGGATCGCCCCCCCTTCGGGCAGATAGATTCCTTCCTGGATCTTTCCCGAAAAGACCCGGTCATTCATATCCCCTTCGGCCTTTATCTGGGCAAGCGCCCCTTTATTAAAGGCCCTGAAGATGGAGTGGTCTACCAGGATGTACTCCCCGGGGACTTCAATCCTGAACTCTACAATTGCGGCGCCACCTGCCGGTATAAGCGTGGTCTGCACATTTTCGTTCATCAGATCCCCTCCCTCTACATACACTTTGTCAAAAATCTCCCCGATAACATGAAAGGAGGAAATGAGGTTCGGACCTCCATTGCCCACATATAACCGGATGGTTTCCCCTACTTCTGCAGGAAGGGCGTTATCCCCGGTCATGGCGCCTACCTTGCCGTTAAAAACCACATAATCCGCATCTTCCTCGATAGCTTTTCTCATGTCGAATGGCTGCAGGCCGGGATCCCCGAACTCCCCTTTGGTATAGAAATCGCCCTGCATGATATAATATTCCCGGTCAACCTCTGCCAGGCCTTCTTCGGGTTCCACCAAAATAAGGCCGTACATCCCATTGGCTATATGCATTCCTACCGGTGCGGTGGCACAATGATATACATACAGCCCCGGGTTGAGCACCTTGAAAGAAAAAACGGTTTCATGTCCAGGCGCCACGAATGACGATTCGGCCCCGCCGCCCGGACCGTTTACGGCATGAAGATCAATGTTATGGGGTAATTTATTGTCAGGATGATTCTTAAGGTGAAATTCCACTTCATCACCCACCTTGGTCCTGATAAAACTCCCGGGTACGGTCCCGTCAAATGTCCAGTAAACATATTGAACGCCATCGGTCATTTCACTTTCCTGTTCCAGGATCTCCATATCAACCACCAGCTTTTTCGCCTTCCTCTTACCTGTAGGTCTGGGCACATGGGGAGGTGCCGTCAATTCGGCATTCATAGTCTGGCTAACTTCAATATCTTCAGGCTCTACGTTCTTAACATCCTCTTTACAGGAACTTGTCCCCATAACGATAAGAATTGACAATAATATGTTTTTAAAATAAACGGAATTTGAATAAAAGAACTTCATAGAAGGGGATTGTTTAT
>JGI25321J50212_10002391_pt1 | contig 14104 bp, 11 predicted proteins | sample AutmiccommuBRH23_FD_50212 | JGI IMG/M metagenome (IMG submission 50212)
CAAGGTTAAAAGTTCAATGTTCAAATTCATGCTCAAATTCAAAAATTGCTTTTTGTTTATTGATAATTGTTTATTGAACAGAGCTGCCTGCTGCCAACTGCCAACTGCCAACTGCCTACTTACTTCGTCCCTCGTCCCTTCACTATTTTCTTTCCATGAATCTTAAAATATTTTGTCATTTTTGACGATATTTTCCGATTAAATAAAGAAAACTTCCGGATGAACAGATTACTTATCACATTTAGCCTCTTGCTGATAGCTGCTTGCCGGCCTGAGCCGAAACTACCGGAGGCGCAGGAAATAGTAGACCGGGCCATCGAGGTTTCGGGAGGGGAACTTTACAAAACCAGCAGGATTTCATTTGATTTCAGGGGATACCACTATGTTCTGGAACCTCAGGCAAACAACCGGGTCCTTAAACGTATCCGTATCCTTGAAACGGATACCATTACCGATATAAAGGAAGGTGGTAATTTTAAGCGCCTGGTTAACGACAGCCTGGTAACGGTGCCCGATTCAATGGCCATCCGCTACGCCAATTCGATAAATTCCGTTCATTATTTTGCCTATTTGCCGTATGGGCTTAACGACCCTGCCGTAAATAAAAAGTTGCTCGGTGAAGTATTGGTTGACGGGAAGCCTTATTATGAGGTTCAAATCACCTTTGACCGCGAAGGCGGGGGCAAGGACTACGAGGATGTATATATTTACTGGTTTAACAAAGAAACCTTCAAACCCGATTTTCTGGCATACTCCTTTGAGTCTGACGGGGGCGGGCTCCGTTTCCGAAAGGCGTTCAATGAAAGGTATGTAGGGGGGATCCGATTTGTGGATTATTACAATTTCAAATCCGGCCGGGAATTGCACCCCTCTGTCCTTGACAGTATTTATATGGCGGATAAACTGGAAATACTGTCAAAAATAGAACTCAGGAATATCGAGGTTAATCCGGGCAGTGGCAGTTAAATAAAAGGCGCATGTTAGTTCGCTTATCACCGGTTTGCTGTACGATAAACAGGCTGCCATTATCTGTATCGTCCATAGGGCCGTATTTTTCTTCGCCTATGAGTTTGTTTACCATATCAGGGGTAGTATTGCTGTGCCCTACCACCAAAACGTTCTTGCCGAGGTTAGCTGCTACAAACTGATCTATATTCAGCTCCTCCGGATCATATACCTGCACCGTAATATCCTGTTTTACTGAAGCCGGGGCAGCAGTCATCCTGGTACGTTCAAAATCTGTTGTATAAATGGCGTCCAGGGCCACTTCGTTGAGGATCTCAGCCCAGTGCATTGCCCTGCCCAGCCCATCCTGGTTTAACTCCGGATCTATGTCGTCCGGGTTCGTCCGGTCCTTTTCGGCATGCCTTATCAGGTAGAAGGTCGTGACCACAGATTCATCCCCGCCGGTTTGTTGTGGTTGATCCTCTTTGCATCCCCAGCTAAAAAGTATGAGGAAAGTTAAGATTATCGGCAATATGGCTCTCATAACAAATAGTTTGTCTTATTTTTGGCATCCGGCTTTTTTTGCCGGAATCCGGTTAAAAATAGTAATAAAATTGATTGTTTTACCTGTTATGTTAAAACGGTGGCACATCTTATTCATTATGCTTTTGCCTGTCCTGTCCCCGGCCCAGGATGCAGAGCTACCACCCGATTTCAGGCAACATAACCTCACGGAATTCAATTCGAGCCTTCTGAACCCTGTATTTTCACTCGACAGAAGTGAACCACGGTCCCTGGCGCTGTGGACCCGCTGGCAGTGGCAGACCATAGATGGCGACCCAACCACCATACTATTCAACTATAACCACAGATTTCACGCTAATTCTGCAGGGGGCCTTGGTTTTTTCCAGCATAATACGGGCCTGTTCCTGAATACCGGTGCCCTTTTGAATTTTGCCTATAATTTTGAACTGGGTGGAGGAGCAGCCCTGGCTGCTGGTATAAATGCCTTTGGATTCCAACGCAAGCCGGCTGATGATATCTTCCAGCCCAATCCCGATATCCCTTTCCCGCAATTTGAGGTATCGAATGATTTTATCCTGCAGTTCGCCCCAAGCCTGCGCTTCCGTTACAACGCTTTCAGCCTTGGTGTGGTTGGCGAGAACCTTATGGATTATAATCTTAGTGGCAGTGGGGAAAGCGGGGATTCAGACAAGATTTACCTGGTTCATATGAACTATCGTTTCCCTGTATTTATATTCGGATCTTCAACAGAATCCTATCTGCAACCCACCCTGTACTTAAAGACGCTGCCGGGTCTGGATGACCAGATTGGAATTTCCGGACTTTTTTCTACGCCAAAATTCTGGGGTCAGCTGGGGTATAACAGTTTTTACGGTGCTTCCGTAGGAGCGGGCGGCCATTTCTTCAGGGATTTCTCGATTGGTGCCCTGCTGGAGTTTGGTTCCAAAAACACCTTCCAGGATAACGGGACCAGCATAGAATTTGTCACCGCATATAATTTCGGAGAAGGCGATATCAGACGGAGGGTTATAGGCTTTGATACGGATGAAGACGAGGAACTGGTAGCGGTACCACCGGTTGAACAGGTGGCGGATTCGGTTGATACGGAAGAGGAGGAGGCCGCGGCTCTTGCTGCGCAGCAGGAAGCTGAAGCCCTGGCTGAGAAGCAACGCGATTCCCTTACGGCCGTAAGGGAGCAGCAAGCTATTGCCGCCAGGGAGTTGCAGGAAGAAAGTAAGCGTACACAAAGAAGAAGGGAACGGGATTCCCTGGCTGCAGTGGCACAGGAGCGCCAGCTCCGGGAACAGCGCATGATGGATTCCATCGCATCTGCGNGGAGGGAAGAAGCCCTNGCCCAGGCAAGGAAGCTTGAGGAAGAACGGAAAANGGATTCCCTGGCCAGGGTAGAGAGGGAACTGGAGGCGGCAGCGAAACTGGCGGCTGCAGAGGAGGTAGTTATCCCCGAACCGGGGGAAAAATACGAGGAAACCACAACCGAAGACGGCCTGACGCCGGGTTATTACCTGATAGCGAATGTGTTTGGCACCAAAAAATATTACGACGGGTTTATGAAAACGCTTGGCGACAGGGGTCTTGAACCCAAATCCTTCTTCAGAAGCGCTAATAAGTACAATTATGTATACCTGCGGCGATATGATACGGTAGACGAAGCCAGGGCTGCGCGCAATAGCCAGTATAACGGTCGGTATACCGATAATCTCTGGATCTTCAGGGTAGTGGCAAACTAAAAGGCGGTTTTATACCAGGAACGAGGTTTATGCCAAACGTGGGTTTATTTCTTTATTTCCCTGTTAATCAGTACATCCAGGTAAGCCACGGTATTGATAAGATATTTCCGGTCCCTGGAGAGGGTAGCCATAGCCACGGCCCCCTGTAACATGGTATATAACTGCTTGGCAAATTGCAGTGGGGTGACCGGTAAGCGGATCTCGTTTGCCTTCATACCGTTTTCTAGGACCAGTGCGATTTTCCCCTCAATTATACCAACTGTTTCGCGGACGGCGGCTGCAAGCTGCTTATTGTTATGTTCTGCATCTACCCCGGTATTCAGGACCGGGCAACCTCCCATTTCACCTGTAAATTCATCGTAATGCCTGTAAAACCGGGTAAGTGCGAATATCTTGTCGAGCGCGCTTCCATCAGATCCAAGGGTTTCGTCGATGGCTGCCAGTAATTTTGTACGGTTGTATTCAAAAGCAGAAAGTGCAAGGGCTTCTTTATTTTCAAAATTGCCGTATAGCGCTCCTTTGGTCAGCCCGGTAGCATCGGTAAGGTCGCTCATGCTCGTGCCTACATAACCATGTTTATTAAAGATAGGGGCAACCGTTTCAATAATGTATCTGGTGGTTCTTTCGGCTTTGGTAGACATGGCGGCTATTTTCTACGAAGATAAAAAAACTATATACTGTATGGTATACCTGTAAAAAAAAATCCCCGCAGGGTTAACTGCAGGGGATTAATCAATAAAAAGTGATCGTTATTTAACCAGTTCCGACTGGTTTCTGAAAACCAGGCCGTCGTCGAAGGAGTCAATCAGGATAATGCTTTCGGCGCTAACCTGGCCACCAAGCAGTTCTTTTGATAGCTTGTTCAGCACTTCCTTCTGGATAACCCGTTTGATAGGGCGCGCCCCATACTGAGGGTCATATCCTTTTGCCGACAGGTAGGCAATGGCCTCCTCGGTGGCATCAATGGTGATATGTTGTTTTGCCACAAGTTTTTGCAGCTGATCCAACTGCAACCTTACGATTGCCGTGATATCTTCCTTCGCCAGAGGCGTAAACATGATAATGTCGTCTATCCTGTTGAGGAACTCCGGACGGATGGTTTTACGCAATAAGCCCAGCACTTCCACTCTTGCCGCTTCCGTTGCGCTGAAAATATCCTTGTTGTCTTCAAATTTTTCCTGGATAATATGGCTTCCCATATTGCTCGTCATGATGATGATACAATTTTTGAAATCGGCTACCCGTCCTTTATTGTCGGTAAGCCTGCCTTCGTCCAGCACCTGCAAAAGGATATTGAAAGTGTCGGGATGTGCTTTTTCTATTTCGTCGAGCAGGATCACCGAATAGGGCCTTCGCCTGACCGCCTCTGTCAACTGCCCGCCTTCATCATAGCCTACATACCCAGGAGGAGCACCCACAAGCCTGCTAACGGCATGCCGTTCCTGGTACTCACTCATGTCGATCCTTGTCATGGCATTATCGTCGTCAAAGAGGTAAGNAGCCAGGGTTTTGGCAAGTTCGGTCTTTCCCACCCCCGTTGGCCCGAGGAAAAGGAAGGAGCCTATCGGCCGTTTACTGTCCTGCAATCCGGCACGGCTGCGTCTGATGGCATCTGACACCGCCTGTATGGCCTCTTCCTGCCCGACAACTCTTTTGTGCAGTACATCTTCCAGCTTCAACAGTTTTTCGCGTTCACTCTGTAGCATTTTGGCTACCGGAATGCCGGTCCATTTGGCCACCACTTCAGCTATATCCTCATTGGTTACCTCCTCTTTGATCAGGGTCCCCGCCTGTTGTTGCAGGGCCAGTTCCTGTTGAAGGGTTTCCAGTTTTTCCTGGGCTTCCTTGATTTTACCATAGCGAAGTTCGGCTACTTTGCCGTAGTCGCCGTTGCGCTCGGCCCGTTCCGCTTCCAGTTTGAAGTTCTCTATATCCTGTTTGGTCTTCTGTATATTGTCGACCACGGATTTCTCACTTTCCCATTTTGCAAATACCTCGTTGCGGTCTTCTTTAAGATTCGCAAGATCTACATTAAGGGCCTTCAGTTTAGCATGATCGTCTTCCCGCTTTATGGCTTCGATCTCAATTTCCAGCTGCATGATCCTCCGGTCCAGGACATCCAGTTCCTCCGGTTTGGAATTGATCTCCATCCTTAATTTAGAGGCTGCCTCATCCATCAGGTCAATCGCCTTATCGGGCAGGAACCTGTTGGTAATATAGCGTTGTGATAATTCCACAGCGGCAATTACCGCCTCATCCTTGATCCTTACCTTATGGTGAGCCTCGTATTTTTCCTTAAGGCCCCTTAAAATCGAAATGGCGCTTTCGGTATCAGGTTCGTCAACCGTAACCTTCTGGAAGCGACGCTCAAGGGCCTTGTCTTTTTCAAAGTATTTTTGGTATTCATCGAGGGTAGTGGCCCCGATAGCGCGTAATTCACCCCTTGCAAGTGCAGGCTTAAGGATATTAGCCGCGTCCATGGCGCCTTGTCCTCCTCCTGCGCCCACCAGGGTATGAATTTCGTCAATGAAGAGTACGATATTGCCGTTGGAAGATGTTACCTCCTTGATCACCGCTTTTAACCTTTCCTCAAATTCCCCTTTATATTTCGCTCCTGCAATGAGGGCCCCCATATCGAGGGAAAAAATCATTTTATCCTTAAGGTTTTCCGGAACATCCCCCTGCACGATCCTGTGCGCAAGCCCTTCGGCTATGGCAGTTTTCCCGGTTCCGGGTTCGCCCACCAGTATAGGGTTGTTCTTGGTGCGCCTGGAAAGGATCTGCAGGATCCTCCGGATCTCTTCGTCCCGGCCGATTACCGGGTCGAGCTTACCACTGTCGGCCAGCTCGTTCAGGTTCCGGGCATATTTGTTAAGCGCATTATAGGTTTCTTCCGCGCTCTGCGAAGTAACGCGACCGCCTTTTCGGAGTTCCTCAATGGCTGCCTTCAGGTCTTTTTCCGTTACCCCCTGGTCTTTGAGTATCTGTGCAACCTTGCTTTTTGATTTAAAAATCGCCAGCAGCAAATGCTCCACAGAGACATATTCGTCTTTCATGTCCTTGGCAATAATGCTGGCTTCATTCAGCGTCTTTCCGGCTTCCCTGGAAAAGGCCATCTCCCCGCCGGTAACCTTGGGCAAACTCTGAAGCTCCTTATCCACCACCTGGCTCACCATGGCGGCATTTACATTCAGCTTCTTAAGCAGGAAGGGCATAACATTTTCATCGACCTCCGTAATAGCCTTGAATAGATGTTCGTTTTCTACCTGCTGGTGCGTCATTGCCTGCGCAAGTTGCTGCGCCTGCTGAATGGCTTCCTGTGATTTTATGGTAAAATTGTTTATGTTCATGGTTCTGTGCTTTTAATACATATTGTTACTGCCTATTGGTATATGTCAACAATCCTACCAACCAGGTCGGCAGGACAAAATGGCGGCTGATAATGGAAAACTAACGACATTTCGGCAGTTGTAAGGTTTGGGAGCAGAACCGACCTAAGTAAGAGTAAAGCTTTGATTTATGGGAATATTCGGTAAGTTATTCGGAAACGACAATATGCAGGGGGAAGCACCAAAGGCAGCCATCCCCTGGATACCGCTCACTAATAATGAACAACTGCAGCAACTTAAGCTCAGCTCTGCAAACAGGCCGCAGATTATTTACAAGCATTCAACCACCTGTGGTGTAAGCAGCATGGTTTTACGGGCAATGGAAAATAAGGTGGGTGCTTCGGAACCTGAAGCTGACTTTTTCTTTCTCGACCTGCACCGGCATCGCGAATTATCCAGGGCGGTGGCCGGCGAGTTCCGGATCCGACATGAATCACCCCAATTATTGATTATTAAAGACGGGAATGTAGTTATGGCTGCGTCCCACGGTGCCATAGCCGAAATTGATTTTTCGGACTATCTGTAAAAANTAGCCAGGCGCCATGCCGGGGCAACAACATTATATATTCGTGCACNGGCCGCTGGAGGCGTTTTGAGTCCGGGTGCAAATAGTCGNCGTGGAAAGATGGCTAACTCCCTGCCGAACTGAACCCCTGCGGCCCGCCATGGACTCCGGTCGGGCCTTGGGGATAGTCGGTTTTTCGGGGGTTTAATTGAATTTGTGGCGAACCACTATGTCTTTTAAACGAAGTTTCAGGTCTTCCCCGGCGTCGTAAACCATTTGTTCATTGGTGGGAAAGGGCACTGCTGCCAGGTTTAACATGGCTATGAGGTCATTATCTAGGGCCCTTTTATCGCCATTGTAATTCGCATAGCTGTGCAGGAACACAAATTCGCTTGAAAGGGGATAGGAATTCAGGGTTTGCCTGTTTTTTAGATCCACATAGCTTACCTGCCCCGTAACCTGCGCCGCTTTGTGCTGTGTAAACTGGTAGAAACTGCACTGTACCGTTTTAAGGCGGTCGACCTTGATTTCATTACCAAGGCTGTCTTTAACCAGGTTTCCGTTTGCATCCTCCAGATAGGTATAGCCGTCTTTAATTTGTTTTTCCCTTACGAATTGTTTTTCCTGCACCTGCTCGGGCGAGATGCGGATATCCTTGAAAGCTACCAGCATTTCATAATCGTATCGGATATCCTTAAGGGGGTTGGCATGGTACTGGGTCCAGAAATCATCCAAGCCGTAGGTATTAAAATTCAAAAGTTCGGCCTCCAGACGGTCCGGCACTATCTGTTGGGTTTCATTTACCAATTGTACCTTCACATAATCAAGGCCGCGCTGGTAGGCTTCTTCCATTTTTTGCCTTGTATCCGAGTATCCGGGATTGATATTCTCCAGGTAGGCAAAATCGTCATAGGCCTTGCGGTAGTCCTGCTTGTTGATGGCATTTCCCAGTAGTTGGGAGGCATTGTCATACAAATAATCTGAAAGCGCGTCCTTGGACTGCAGGATCTCATCATCGTAGTTGTTAAATGAGAACTCTGCCTGCCTGTTTTCTTCCGCAATATGCAGGGGCAACAATGGCCTGATACGCTCCTGTATTTCCTTCAGGCTGTTATAGCCTTTGTAAATTGCCTCATAATTGGCCGGGTTCCCGTCTTTGGCCAGGAAGGCGATTTGCTGCAATTCCCTTTCGGTATTTTTGCGAAAGGCTTCTTCAAGTATCAGGATAAAGGGTTGATGGTTCTTTTTGGTTTTATTGTCGGCAAGGTTGTTGATCGCCGAATAAATGGCATGTGAATAGTTGCCGGTATTCACGGCTTCCTGGGTTTTTTTTACCCCCCCGCATGCTATCAGCAAGGAAAGGGCCATAGAAATAAGTACTGCTTTTTTCATGATGTTTCGGGTTATGGTTCTGATCGCTAAATCCAATAGCTGTGCCAAAACGGTCATAATCCATAACGAAACAGGATAAGGTATCGTATACTTTCGACGAAATACAGCTTTTTATTTCCTGTTCTTTTCGGGAGGGTGTGGGGGGAGGAGCTTGCCAGAAACTTCCCCGAATCCAATGCGTAAGCCGTTCTTCTGGCAGTACGCCCGCATGGTAATGGTATCATTATCTTCTACAGACGTTCGCTTTGCCCCGTTTTTAAGGACAAGGGGCTGCGTGCCCTGCCAGGCCAGTTCGAGCATGGAACCATATGAATCGGGGGTGGGCCCCGAAATGGTACCGCTCCCCATCATATCACCGCTGTTTACCTTGCAGCCATTTACTGTATGATGGGCAAGCTGCTGGGCCATAGACCAATACAGGTGCTTGAAGTTGGATTTGCTTATAGTGGTCGGGACACCGTCTTCGGGGATGAGGTCTACCTCCAAATGAATGTCGAAGCTCGTTTTACCCGAATGCCTTAGATAGGGCATGGGTTCGGGTTGCTGTTTCGGACCGGGAACCCGGAAAGGTTCCAGGGCATCCAGGGTAACGATCCAGGGCGAGATGGAAGATGCGAAATTTTTAGAAAGGAAGGGCCCGAGGGGTACGTATTCCCATTTCTGGATGTCCCTGGCACTCCAATCGTTAAACAACACCATCCCAAAAATGTAGTCTTCAGCCTCTTTAACGGGGATGGGTTCTCCAAGGGCATTCGCATCCGTTGTGATAAATGCCATTTCAAGTTCAAAATCCACCAGTTGCGACGGCCCGAAGACGGGGTTTTCACTTCCCTTCGGCAGGGTTTGTCCGTATGGCCTCCGGATCGGGGTGCCGCTGGGCACAATGGTCGAACTCCGGCCATGATATCCAACGGGGAGATGGAGCCAGTTTGGAAGGAGGGCATTATCAGGGTCGCGGAACATTTTCCCAATGTTCGTGGCATGCTCCCTGCTGGAATAAAAGTCTGTATAATCGCCTATCTGTACCGGCAGTTGCATTTCTATTTCGTCCATCCGGAAGAGCACAATACTCTTATGTTCCTCATTCGCCTGTAATTCGTGATTTCCTGATTCAAATAAGTCACTGATGCGGTTTCTCACCAGGCGCCAGGTTTTTTTTCCATCCGATATAAAATCATTCAGGCTGTCTTGCAGGAAAATGTCATCGGTCAGCGGGATATTGTTGAAATACCCCAATTGGTGCAAGGCACCCAGATCAATGGCGTAGTCTCCGATCCTTGTCCCGATGGTAATCACATCATCCCTGGTAAGGAAGACCCCGAAGGGGATGTTCTGGATGGGAAAATCTGAATCGGCTGAAACAGGGATCCAGCTTTTCCGGGAAGGGTCGTTTGCTATCAGGGGCATAGGATGGTTGTTAATTCTTATTTGATAAATTCCTGATCAAATATATTATTTTCTTCCAATTAAAGATTGTCAATTTGTACTTTTACCCCCTCATTTAACAGTAAACCATGGGGATGCAACGCGATAACGAGATATTTGATTTGATAGAAGCCGAAAGGGAGCGGCAGATCAACGGCCTGGAACTCATAGCTTCGGAAAATTTCACCAGCCCCCAGGTTATGGAAGCGGCTGGTTCGGTGCTGACGAACAAGTACGCTGAAGGTTATCCCGGGAGGAGGTATTACGGCGGTTGTGAGGTGGTCGATAAGGTGGAACAGCTGGCCATAGACAGGGCTAAGGCCCTCTTTGGGGCCGACTATGCCAATGTTCAGCCACATTCAGGTTCCCAGGCCAATTCCGCGGTATATTTTGCCTGCATTAAACCGGGCGATACCATCCTCGGGTTCGACCTTTCGCATGGCGGGCATCTTACACACGGATCCCCGGTTAACTTTTCAGGAACCCTGTATAAGCCCGTATTTTATGGGGTTGATAAGGAAAGCGGCTACCTGGATTACGATAAGATCGCGGATATTGCGAAGAAGGAAAAACCAAAAATGATCATTGCAGGGGCCTCGGCTTATTCCAGGGATATGGATTTTAAAACCTTCAGGGAAATTGCCGATAAGGCAGGGGCCATCCTGCTGGCAGATATCGCGCATCCGGCGGGGTTAATCGCCAAAGGGATCCTGAACGACCCCATACCACATTGCCATATCGTAACGACTACCACCCATAAGACCCTGAGGGGCCCCAGGGGCGGACTGATCCTTATGGGGCAGGATTTTGAGAACCCTTTCGGGCATCGGCTTAAGAACGGCAATTTGAAAATGATGTCCAATTTGCTGGATATGGCGGTTTTTCCCGGGAACCAGGGCGGGCCGCTGGAGCATATCATCGCCGCCAAGGCCATTGCGTTCGGGGAGGCCCTATCCGATGAGTTCCTCCACTATATGTTGCAGGTGAAAAAGAATGCGGCGGCCATGGCCGCGGCCTTTGTAAAGAAGGATTACCATATAATCTCGGGCGGGACAGACAACCATATGATGCTGATCGATCTCCGAAATAAGGGGCTTACCGGGAAAGAAGCGGAAAATGCATTGGTAAAAGCAGATATTACGGCAAACAAGAATATGGTGCCCTTCGATGATAAATCGCCCTTCGTTACTTCAGGGATCCGGCTTGGAACAGCCGCGGTAACAACTAGAGGCCTGGTGGAAAACGATATGGCCACCATCGTAGACCTTATCGATGCCGTTTTAAGCGACCCGGAAAATGAACCCGGACTTGCCGGGATCAGGGGCCGGGTAAATGCCATGATGAAGGGGAAACCCTTGTTTAATGCCGGTTAACGGCGCGGGAGGCGGGCGACTGCCCTAGTGGTTAAGCATGTGTAGGTCACCTGAAATTATGGTCCTGCTTTCCAGGTCATAGATTCTTGCATCGGGAACGGAGTCAAAATACAAAGCCCAGTAACCATAGTAATCTATGGGGCTGTTGGCAGCTTTTTTTACGGTTCCCAAAAGCGCATTGGCACTTGGAATCTCTTCTTCGAAAACAGGCAGGTATATCTCATAGGGGGTTTCGGTAAGCCCCCTGGTCAGATGCACATAATGGGCGGCAAGTGTCTGTAGGATCTGACCTAGTTGTTCGCCTATACTTTGTGCATATAACTTTTTGATTACAATTACAGTGTCTTTAAGTTGAAGAGATAGTTCTTCCACATCCACTTCAATGGAGTTTGATGCCCTGAAAATTATAAGCGCTTCATTAAAAGCAGAATTCGGGGTGCCATGTGGGGAAAGGTAATTGGCAGCTTCACCCCAGTTGCCATGTTCCAGATAATACAGGATCTCTACAAGGCTAAAATTGCACTCCATTTCAACAACAAGGTCCGAGGGCCTTCCTTCATGGATACCGTCGGATTTGTCGGTATGGCAAGTCCGAATGTTTACTTTGGCAAAATAGTCCTTTTCCAGGCTGCGACTAAAGGCTTCCAGCCCCTTTAAATATGGATTGGAATCCAGTTGAAGCTTTAAATGTTTCCTGAAGTTTTCCCCTTCCGTCATTGAGTACTCCTTAAAATTAGGTATAGGTTTACTCAAAGTTAGTTTTAATATGGTAGACACGATTATATAAAAACCATAGAATTGTTATGGTTTAGCTGCAAAAACAGGGTATTGAGGGTGTATTTTGTCGAATTTTTACAAGAAAGCCGTCTTCGGTTAAATAAAACCCCTGTTCCTTGATTCGGTAATCAGGGCCTGGTCATTTTGCTTTTCAACCCCGAAAAGGGCTTTCAGCTGCCGCTTGCGGTTTTCTATGGTAGGCAGTGAAAGCGAGATGTACCGGGTCATGTCTTTGGTTTTGGTGCCAATAGACAAATAGTAAAGGATTTTTTTATCGTTCTCATCCAGGCTCAGGTCATTGGCCATTTTTTTACGGATGGCCGCCAGCGCCTTTTGGGTATAGTAGGGGGGTGAAGTCATGACTGTTTTGACCATGGCCTGGAGCGAAAGCTGGTCTATCTCGGTCTTTACCATGTAACCTTCGGGGTCTACGGATTGCATGACGCTGTTAATGCGATAATTATCACTAAAGGACGACATGAATACAATTTTTGAGGTGGGGGAGACTTCCCTTGCCAAAATCCCGAGGTCTTCCCCGGTTTTTGCCGGCCCATCCGCATTCTGGGATAATTGGATATCGAGCAGGAGGATGTCATAGGGAAAGAGTTTCACCGAATCCAGGATCTTCTGCCTGGCCCCTTCAAAGGATTTATCGGTGTCCATCTTAACTTTGAACCCGTCGAATTCACTGTCTTCCAGGATAAATTTATATCCCATGGTGGTCATTTCATGATCATCTACCGCTAAAATCCTCACTGTTTTCATATGGCCATAACCTCCTTATACTTCCTGTAATTTCCCTTTGCTGACAGCCTCCCGGTGACTATCGAAGCCGCTGTCCCTGTAGGGGATACGCACTTTTACCACGGTTCCCCTGCCGGCGGCACTGTTGATTTCCCAGGTACCATTCAATTTCCTGACCCTCGAACTGATATTTTTATGCCCAATGCCTTTTTTGCCGATGTTGGCATTAAAACCTTTGCCATTGTCGGCTATGGTGACCTCTATGTTCCTCGTATTGCCATGGAGGTTCAGGGAAATGGTATCGGCCCCGGAATGTTTGATACTATTTTGCACGCATTCCTGGACAATCCTGTAAAGGTTGATCTTAACATCGCCCTTCAGGGCATCCCAGTCGATGTCTTCATCGTAGGTCATTTCATGATGTATCCCGGCAGCATCGCCAATATTCTTAAGCAGGTCCTGGAGGGAGATCACAAAGTTATGGAATTTACGGTAGGAAGCGGCACTGAGTTCATGGGAAATGGTGCGGATCTCCTCCTGAATCTCCTGCAATTTGCTGATAGCCTGTGCACGCAGGGCCACAGCCGCGTCATCCATTTTTTTGTTCAGGCCCAGGAGGACCATCCGCACCCCGTTCATTTCTCCCAGGATGCCGTCGTGCAATTCTTCGGAAATCCTTTTTTGTTCAGATTGTTTGCCTTCCTCCAGTTTCTGGTTCTGGGCAAGCATCAGGTTGAAAATTTCCTGGTTTGTTTCCTGTTGTTGTTGCAGGAATCTGAGTTTTTGGTTCCTGATACGCTGGATAACTATGATGAACACTGAAAAGGCCAGCAGGAAGACCCCTCCGGCTATGCCGATCCACAATTTACGCTGCTTGGCGAGCAGTTCATTCTGGGCTATAAACTGGTCCGTTTCGAAACGGATACGGGCAAACTTGTTGCGGATGGCCCGTTCTTCGCGCTGCAGGCTGTCGTCGAGCCGGATGTAAGCCTGGGTATGGTCTACGGCATGCTCAGGGTCCAGGCCAACCATTAGTTCCATGGTCTCGAGCAGCCTTTTGTTGTTTTTGCTGCGGAGGGCGTAATCCATGGCGAGGTTGGCGTGGGCCAGGGCATGAACCGTATCGAGCTGGTCCTTATAGTATTCGGCCCCGTTAAAATGGGCCCTCGCAATCCCCTGCCAGTCTTCTATACTGTCTAAGATCCGGATGGCTTTTTTGAAGGCTTCCGTTAGGTCGGCCCTTTCATCCAGTTTGTGCCTGCTGTATGCCAGGTTGTTCAA
>JGI25321J50212_10002403_pt1 | contig 14073 bp, 9 predicted proteins | sample AutmiccommuBRH23_FD_50212 | JGI IMG/M metagenome (IMG submission 50212)
ACACACCCAAAATGATACTTCGTGGCGAAGGAACGAGCTTATCGCCACACTGCAACTCATTACGCATACTCCTGCAGTGTGGATTAGGACGAGTGTCCCTGTAGCCCACACACACGAAAACACCGTTTTCGCACGGATTACCCTTCTTGCAGACACTGTTTTCGCACGTATTAACCTTCTTGCAGGATGGTGGGAAGGGACCTTCTCCAAAGTTTAGAAAAAAATCTTAACCATCAACATGTAAAAGAAAGCTGCTAAAAAGGATGTTGTGGGAATCGTCACAAGCCAAGCGATGAGCATTTGTTTGGCTACCCCCCAGCGCACTGCAGAAACCCGTTTGGCGCTCCCAACACCCATGATAGAACCTGAAACGACATGAGTCGTAGAAACGGGGAGATGGAGACCAGGGAACACGGTTGCTGACCAGATAACAATTGAGGAACTTAAATCTGCGGCAAACCCATTTATGGGCTCTAGTTTAAAGATTTTACCCCCCATAGTGTGAATGATCTTCCACCCTCCCATAGCGGTACCTGCGGCCATCGTCAAAGCACATGCCAGTTTTACCCAAAGTGGTGGGGCAAGGACCGTTTGCGCCTGCAACCCCCCAGCGATAAGTGCCATGGTGATAATTCCCATCGACTTTTGGGCATCATTTGACCCGTGGTTAAAGGCTAGCAATCCTGCAGAGAATATTTGCATTTTTTTAAAGCCGTGATTGACACGAGACGGTGAAAAGCGAGCAAAAATAAAAAACATAGCTTTCATGATAATGAAACCGAGAAGTATCCCAACAAGCGGGGAAAAAATGAGTGCAGCAAGGATCTTCCCTAAACCGTGCCACTGCAATACATTAAATCCAGCTTTAGCAACAGCTGCCCCGGCCATACCACCGATAATAGCATGCGAAGAACTGCTCGGAATTCCAAAATACCAAGTGACGAGATTCCAGATAATCGCGCTCAATAATGCGGCAATTACGACTTCTTGGGTTGCAAATTTTGGTGAAATAATGTCTTTGGCAATGGTTTGGGCAACTCCAGTACTATAGAGAGCTCCTACAAGATTTAATATTGCCGCCAGAATCACTGCCCGTTTTGGTGTCAAAGCCCTTGTCGATACACTAGTCGCAATGGCATTGGCGGTATCGTGAAACCCATTGATATAGTCAAATGCCAAGGCTAAAAACACCACAACGATTAGCATCGCGCCTATACTAGTCATATTTCAAAACCACGCTTTTGAGAAGATCGGCTATGACTTCACAATGATCTAACGTGGTTTCGATATGCTCCAAAATCTCTTTCCATTTGATGATCTCAATCGGGTCCTTCTCGCATTCAAACAAACGAGCTACTTCTTCACGGTAAAGCTTGTCCCCTGCGCTTTCAAGATGATAGATCTCTTCAGCTGCAGCCATAATTGTAGTTTTTTGAAAATGGATGTTCCCTAAACAAGAAAAGGCTGTCTGAACCTGCTCAGCTGCTAAACCCACCAGATGGACAAGTTCCTGTGTTCCCAGTGATGGTTTACCTGTGCGGTAAAGATGCATGCGTTCCACAGTACCTTCGGCGAAGTCGACAACATCATCGAGGACTTGGGCTAGCTTATAAATATCTTCACGATCCAACGGCGTAATAAACGTGCAATTGAGCCGCTCTAAGATTTGTTTAGTGACATTGTCCGCTTCGTGTTCGAAGCGATTCATTTGTGCAGCGTCTTCGGCAGATACACAATCTTGCTGCATAATTCCTTGAAGCCTTTTAAGGGATTTGGAAATAACTTCGGTACTTTGTGCAAAAAGAAGAAAAAATTTATCTTCTTTTGGTGACAAACCAAACATAGAATATAACCCCCACCCTAAAATTTTTCTTAGATATCTCCATGGTGCTGCCTCATACGTCCGAATTCCAGACCCCAAACGAACAGTATGAATGTAAGGATTGTGGTTGCAGTCCCCGGAGTATTATATCAAATCCTAGTAAAGTTTGTGTTAATTCTATGTTAAGTTTGTTAAGTTTGTTAAGTTTTGAAGGATTCTTCTTAACTTAGCGTTAACATTTCAATTCATTCATCAAAGCTTGGCGTGCATCTGCCAACATATAGATTGAACCGGTTACACACAGCATATCATTTTCTTCGAGACGTGAGAGGGCAAAAATAACCGCTTCTTTTGGGTCTTCAATGCATGTTACAGGACGCCCCTGTTGTTCCGCCAAACTGCCCAGAGCTCTCCAATCCCCCGCCCGTGGAGAATTCGGACGGGTGATGATGATTTCATCTGCTAGGGGTACGAGTAGATTAACCACCTTTTCACGTTCTTTATCCGCCAACATCCCTAAACAAAGGATAAGGTGATCCCGAGTATAAAGTGGGATCGCTTGCGCTAAGGCTCGAGCTCCGTCCAGATTGTGAGCCCCATCCAACAAGATTTTAGGCTTTAGCGAAAGCAGCTCTAGCCGTCCAGGCCACTTTACCTCGCGTAATCCAGCGTAAATTGCCTCTTCGGGGATATGGACTCCGTACTTAGTTTGTAGAATTTCACACACCGCTACTGCCGTTGCCGCATTGCGAAGTTGGTGGAATCCAATCAAATGCATACGCAGTTTCGAATAGGTTGCGTTCAATCCTATCAGAGTAAATTCCTGTTCTAGCTCTCCACTCCACGTGCTTTCCCAACGGACATCTTCCCCCACCAAATAAAGTGGAACACCCATAGTTTTTGCTTGTTCACGAAACACGTCAATTACGTCCTGATTATCAGACGCCGTTACAACAATGGAGTGAGGTTTAATGATTCCCGCTTTGACCTTAGCAATAGAGATCAAATCGTTTCCCAAATAATCCATGTGATCCATCGCGATATTCGTAATCACAGAGATCAGTGGGGAAACCACATTTGTCGAATCAATTGCCCCACCAAGTCCAACTTCAATCAGAGCAAATTCGACATTCTCCTCTGCAAAATAGAGTAATGATAGCGCAGTGCTAACCTCAAACTCAGTCGGATGCTCAAACCCCTCTGCAACCATGGCTTCCAAATACGGGCGAACGCGTCTAATCGCCTGAATGACTTTTCCCTTAGGTATCATCTGGCCATTGATCACCATACGCTCACGCCAATCATGCAAATGGGGTGAGGTGAAGACCCCTACCTTGTACCCTGCTTCCTGCAAAATACGGGCGATCATAACAGTTGTTGATCCTTTACCATTCGTCCCCCCCACATGGATCACACGCAGGGCTTTTTCTGGGTTTCCTAAACGCTTTAGAAGTTCCTGAATACGTCCCAAACCAAAATTCATCCCAAACGTGGTCAGGTTGACGAGATAATCCAAGCTATCTTGATAGTCCATTTCTGAGTCGTTATCGTTATCGAACATACCCAGTTTCCTCCAACTTTAATTATTGCCGCTCTAAAAAAGTTGCTTCTATAATTTTTGTCTAAATAAATGATAAGCGTAACAGTTTCCGTGATGGCCGGCTGTCTCAAGAGCTAAGAAATAGATGATTCGGATTAAATATTAAAGATTAAATTAGTTTAAGCTCCTTCAGACGCTCCTCTAAGGCGGCAGTACGAGCCACAATCCCTTCGAGTTTTTCCCGCTCTTTAGCCACTACTTGCGCTGGTGCCTTGCTGGTGAATCCGGGGTTACTAAGTTTTGCCACCAAACTCTGTTGATCTAGGGTCGCCAGTGAAATCTCCTTTTCCAAGCGAGCAACTTCCTTATCCAAATCCATCAGCCCTTTGAGGGGGAGATAAATTTCTACACCCTCCAGAACCGCACTGGCCGCTTGCGAGGGTTTCTCTGACAGATTTTCGAATAATTTCACACTAGCCCCTCCGGCCAATTTCAAGATATCCGCCTTCCCTGTCTCGATCACTGCTCGTTGAAGCGCATCGGGAGCAAGGATTAGGATTTCTACTTTTTGCCCAGGGGTAACTTTCATCTCCGCTCGAATATTGCGGATCGCCTTAATGGCGTCCATGAGAAGCGTCATATTTCCCTCAGCCAGCACATCTTCATACGCCGGTAATTCTGGCCACGACTGCATCATTATGCTATCGCCTGGCACGGGGAGGGCCTGCCAGATCTCTTCCGTGAGAAACGGCATATACGGATGCAAGAGTCGCAGAGTTCCTTCGAGGACTTCGAGTAATACAGATTGCGCGGTATGCCGAGCTAACACGTCTTCCTTGTTATAAAGTCGTGGCTTCGTGAGTTCGATATACCAATCACAGAATTCGTTCCAGATAAACTCATAAAGCAAACGACCGGTTTCACCCAGATCAAAGTTTTCTAAAGCTTCCGTCCCTTTCTCCACGGTGGAAGTATAACGGCTAAGAATCCAGCGATCTGCCAACGTGAGCTCCCCTCTGGGCCCTTCCTCGTAATCTTCTAAATTCAGGAGCACATAACGCGACGCATTCCAAATCTTGTTCGAGAAATTCCGAGTCGCCTCGAGCCGTTCTGGGTGAAAGCGCAGGTCATTGCCCGGTGTATTGCCCGTAATCAGCATAAAACGCAAGGTGTCTGCTCCATACTGGTCGATCACTTCAATGGGATCCACGCCGTTACCTAGGGATTTGCTCATTTTCCGACCTTGGGCATCTAGCACTAGTCCGTGAATCATGACTTTGGGGAAAGGCACTTCGTTCATGAACTCCATCCCCATGAAAATCATGCGGGCAACCCAGAAGAAAATGATATCCCTCCCAGTTACTAATACGGACGTCGGATAGAACTGTTCCAGTTCGGGCGTTTTTTCCGGCCAACCCAGGGTGGAAAAAGGCCAAAGTCCGGAAGAAAACCACGTATCTAAGACATCAGGATCTTGCTTTAGGTGGCTAGCTCCGCAGGTAGGGCATGTCAATGGATCATCACCCGCACAGATTTCTAGACCACAATCCTCACAATACCAGACTGGGATGCGATGTCCCCACCAGAGTTGTCGAGAAATACACCAATCTCGGATGTTTTCCATCCAACCGAGATAAATTTTATCAAACCGTTCTGGAACAAATTCCAAACGCCCATCCTTGACGACTTCAATCGCTGGCTTCGCTAGAGGCTCCATTTTCACGAACCATTGCTTACTCACCATTGGTTCAATCACGGTGGAGCAACGATAGCATTCCCCAACTGCATGAGGATGCGAGGCGATCTTGAGGAGGATCCCTTGGGCTTTTAATTCTTTCACAACGGCAAGTCGTGCTTCGAAACGATCCATCCCAAGGTAAATACCCGCGTTTTCATTCATCTTAGCTTCATTATCTAAAACGACAATCTGGGGCAATTGATGGCGTAGCCCAATTTCAAAGTCATTCGTGTCATGCGCCGGAGTTATTTTCAGCGCACCGGTTCCAAACTCCCGATCGACATAGTCATCCGCAATGATAGGAATTTCCCGATCCGTAAGGGGAAGGAGCACTGTTTTCCCGATTAAATGTCGATATCGCTCATCATCTGGATGCACTGCCACGGCAGTATCCCCGAACATAGTTTCCGGTCGGGTAGTTGCCACAACGAGAGCCTCATCACTGTCTTTTACAGGATAACGGAGATGATATAAACTCCCTTCAGTATCGACGTGTTCGACTTCAATATCCGAAATAGTAGTATGACATTTGGGGCACCAATTGACAATATAATTTCCCCGATAAATCAGCCCTTTGTTATAAAGATTAACAAACGCTTCCCGAACCGCTTTCGAACACCCTTCATCCATCGTGAAACGCTCACGTTCCCAATCACATGAAGCGCCTAGTCGGCGTAATTGCCGCGTAATGCGACCACCATACTGCCTTTTCCAATCCCAGACCCGCTCTAAAAACTTTTCCCGCCCCAGTTCAACACGCTTCGTACCTTCTTTTGCTAATTGATCTTCAACTTTAGCCTGAGTTGCTATTCCCGCATGATCCGTCCCAGGCAACCAGAGCGTGTTGTAGCCCTGCATCCGTTTAAAGCGCGTCAAAATATCTTGAATTGTGCTGTCCATTGCGTGTCCAAGGTGAAGTGCACCCGTAACATTCGGAGGGGGCATCACAATACTGAATGCTGGTTTCCCCTTGTTCACTTCAGTATGGAAAAACCCATTTTCTTCCCAATAGCGATACAGCTTCCCCTCCACAAGGCTAGGATCATAAGTCTTCGCCATCTCTAATTTTTCTGCTTTATCATTGTTATCTGGCATATATCTGAACTCCTTTCTATATTAGGCATATTCAACCTTCGTTCGTCCCTCTTGCATCCTCCAGCACCTTTGCGTCAAAGACGCAAACAGCTCCACAGCCCCCGTCATACTCATCCCCGGCGACCCCAAGCTAGAGGAAGTTTCTTAGCTTAGAGAGCACGGATAGAGGAATCGCGTCAATGAGCGCAGACGATAAGGCGTGTAGAACCGCGTTGGTCGCACATGCAGAAGGCCCAGAGGTTACGCGGTTTAGCCTTAGCGTCAAGCGAATAGCGATGGAACGTGTGCGAACGTGCTAAGACACTTCCTCCACTAAAAAAAGCCTTTCATCCTGATAAAGGACGAAAAGCTTCCGTGGTACCACCTTTTATTCTGAGGAACATTGTCTCTCAGCACTTGTTATACGCTAACGGGCTTTCCCGTCAGAGAGTACTTTATTCCCCTCTGCCCCTCCTGTACGACCTTAGCGCCATACCGAAAAGGTCTCCCAGCTATGACCTTTCTCTCTAAACGGTTTACGAACGCTATTCCTCACATTCTTCGGGTTTAATACTAATATTATATTAAATATATTATACTCGGCATGATAAATATTGTCAAAAAGGATGCCCAAATGGCCTATATCCATCAAACAGTAGATGAACGAGCTTGATTATTTCCAACTCGGTGAGAACTCAACGCCCGTCGGAGCGATTATTGCCCCTTTGTTTTGCCAACTTGATCTTAATAAGCACATTTTACACCAGTGACCCGAGCCGTCCATTCATCTAAAGCAACAAGATCGTTGGGGCCGACTTCAGATAAAGCTGTTTTTCCAAGAGCTCGTACCCCTTCTTCCATCTCCATTGCCATTGATTTTAAGACATTACCCACACTTTTGCTCGCCAGATTAATGTCTAACCGCTTCTTATAGGGAGAATTATACCAGACCAACTGGGTTAATGGTTCCCAAGGAAGAACCTTGTGGATTTGCTTATGAATTAGGGCAAATAGAGGAACCGTTCCTAAATAGATCGCATCCGCCCCTAACGCTATGGCTTTTAGGCATTCTCCTGGCGTAGCATACCCTCCTGCGACCACCAAGCTAACTTCTTTACGAGCACCCTGCTCGCGCAAAAAACGTTCCGCACGGACCAAGGCTAATAAACTCGGGATTCCTAAATCATCACATAATAGCGGAGATGCGCCCGACGCTCCGCCTTGGGCACCATCGAGGACAATGACATCAAAGTCTGCTTCCAAGCAAACTGCCAAGTCTCTCTCTAAAGCCCCTGTGGCCATAATCTTAATAGCAATAGGTTTCCCTGCTGCTTCCAAACGCAAATTGGAAACATAGTTTGGCCAGTCCCAAGGATTATTAATTCCTGGAATCACTGCCGCGGTCACGACAGATTCAACTGGCGATATACCCATTAATTTTTGCGCCTTTCCCTTCACATCATTAGGTTCTACTGTAAAGGGTCCCATCCTCGCGCCCTGGCCCATCTGTACTTCAAGCATATCCGCAGAGGCAATGCCTTGCTGGTTATGTCCCCAGCTGCTCCTGCTGATTTGCCAGATATACTTTCCTGCCGCCTCACGTTCCTCTGATAAAAAGGGCCCCTCACCAGAATTTGTGGCAGTCCCGAGTTGTTTTGCAGCCCTTGCTAAAGCTTGTTTAGCCTCTTCGCTAAGACCCACTCCGTAGCTCATGCCGGAGATCATTAATGGAATTTTAATTTCAAGAGGCTTTTCCGCTTTGGGACCAAGGGTTACCATCATATTGATTGGCACACTCGCCTCCTTCGGAAGACGTGCCATTTGGCCGGGGACAAACATTAGTGTATCGAAATGAGGAAGTGGTTTTGCAGAACCCAGTGGCCGTTGAATAAGTTTTCCTTCTTCAGCCCGCAAACCGATTTCTAGAATATTTTGTACAGTCGTACGCCGCACTGCACTCCAAAGTTCCATAAGGTTTTCATGGTATTTGTCTGAAAGAAGCCTTTCAATAACTAAGCCAAAAAGCCGTTGAACGATGCTTCGAAATGATCGTTTTCCCACGAAATAGAATAAGCAAAGAATGATCGCTCCAGCAATGAGCGACCCCAAGGCTGAGAGAGCAACAACGAGCAGCGCGGTCTTTATCAGCAACGTCAATCCTCCATTTATTTATTGCTTGTTAGCCTATTCCTAGTCTGTGCCGCTCTGAAAAGAATATTCACAGTTAAAGGACATTACACTAATGTAGAAAATTTCTCCGATTTCGGGGAACTTTGGTTTTCCTCTCTATTAAGTTGACCAAAGGAACTTTAAAGTTCCTTTGGTCAACTTAAACTTTAGAAATCAAATTATTGACTGTATTCCGATATCTAAATAGATTGTATTCCATTAGATATAAAGAATAGTCGTATCTTTCAGTTTTTTTATTTAGCAGAGTGTGGTATTTATTCTAATTTCGATATAGTTGACGAAAAGTAAATACAAGTAATAGATGGAAATACATCCAATATGTAATAATGTATTCTATCGTTAAATATGTTAGTATTTGTTTTGTCGGAAAGACATCTAAAAGAAAACACTTTGTTTATTTTGTTAATTAACCAAATATGAGGAGGAAATTAATAAACATGAGAAAAACTAATAAGGTCTTAACTACACTTGCGATCGCTGGTATGCTTCTAAGTTCACTTCCATTAAATGTATTTGCTGAAGGAACTGTTCAGTCACGGCTATATGGAGAGACTGCTTCACAAACTGCCGTTGCGATCGCAGAACAAACAGGTTGGACCGGTACAGCAATTCTCGCTTCCTCAGCTTCTTATGGTATGGTAGATGCCCTAACTTCAGGCCCGCTCGCAGCATTCCTTAAAGCACCTATCTTTTTACAAGAACCTGGAGATGTACTCAACCCTGACACCAAAGCTGAACTTGAGAAACTCGCAGTTACGAAAGTTTATGTGACCAGTGGCACAGCGGTGATCAGTCAGGCGGTCCTTAACCAACTGGCGGACTTAGATATTACCGTTATTCCTCTTGGCGGATCAGACCGATTCGAAACATCAGTAAACATCGCTAAAAAAATGGTAGAGCTTGAAGCTCCGGTCACCAAAGTAGCAGTTGCTTACGGTTGGTTGAACCAAGATGCTCTCTCGGTCGCAGCGATAGCTTCTGCCAACAATGAGCCCATTCTCCTAACTGAAAAGAATACAGTCCCTGCTAGCGTAAAAGCGTTCCTTACCACAAACACAAGTATTGTGGCAACTGATGTTATTGGTGGAACAGGCGTAATCAGTGTTACTTCAAAAGATCAGTTCCCCAGTCCAACCCGCTACTTCGGAAACACAGCCTATGATACCAACGTTGCAGTGCTTAAAGCCTTTGACAATGTTATAAACTATGATAACGTATTCATAGCCAACGGAGAAACCGCCATCGACGCATTGGCAGGTGCACCTCTCGCTGCAAAATATAATGCCGGTATTGTTCTGGTCAATGGCACTACCAATGAAGGCACGACTTATGCTAGTGGTAAAATATCTGCCTCCAGCGTTGTAACCGCATTAGGAGGTACGGCAGTTGTACCGGAGAGTGTTCTTAATGATATAATTGCTGCACAGACCTCAGCAAACCAAACTGCAGCTATCGCCAAAATTGATGGTATTGTCCTCGGTGAAGACTCCGCGGCCATAACCTTACAAGATCTCAAGGATGCTGGTGTAACTGCAGCCGACGTTCTTGAAGCGAATCTGGTAGCTTATCAAACAGCAATTTCCGCAGCAGCGGACTTGGCCCTTGACAGTACGGTCAAAATTCAAGAAATGGTAACTGACGTGAACACTACCCAAGCGGCAGCGGCAACTTTAACTACTTCTATAACCAAAATTGATAGTATTGTCCTAGGCGAAGACGCTACGGCCATAACCTTACAAGATCTCAAGGATGCTGGTGTAACTGCAGCCGACGTTCTTGAAGCGAATCTGGTAGCTTATCAAACAGCAATTTCCGCAGCAGCGGACTTGGCCCTTGACAGCACAGCCAAAATTCAAGAAATGGTAACTGACGTGAACACTGCCCAAGCTGCAGCGGCAACTTTAACTACTGCTATAACCAAAATTGACAGTATTGTCCTAGGCGAAGACGCCGCGACCATAACCTTACAAGATCTCAAGGATGCTGGTGTAACTGCAGCCGACGTTCTTGAAGCAAATCTGGAAGCTTATCAAGCAGCAATTTCCGCAGCAGCAGACTTGGCGCTTGACAGCACGGTCAAAATTCAAGAAATGGTAACCGCCGTGAACACTGCTGAAGCTCAAGTGTAAAATTAGAATTGGGTTTCGATCCTTTGGAAGAATGAAATAGCAAAAACTGCGTAAATGATACGCAATTTAGGGCGGTTCTTAACTTACTTTGCAAGTTAAGAACCGCCCCCTTAAATGTCAAACTACCTTGTCCCCGTTGCTCTGCGTCGTAACACCGAGAGCTGTGTCACACAAGTCCCCCCGGAGACGGTGCACATGAAATGTGTCGTCTCCTAAAGCCTTCGTCACAAACGCGGATTCTCAACCGGCTCTCGATTGAAGCACCAGAACCGTCCCTTGCTTCACGTGTATCCGACCCCAAAGACAAGACGGTGCACATGAAATGTGCCGTCTCCCAGAACGTCGTCGCAAAACGAATACTCGACTCTCTCCAAAGCCAGTCTCAACGTTCTCCGTCCCACGCCCCTAGCCCAGGACGCAGTGTGACACGAGCGCGACGTTTTTACGTAAACAGATTAGCAAACTTCCGTTCAAGCGACCGACCCACAATACGGGACAGCGCACAAGGACGTGCGCTGCCGCCACTGCGCCAAGACGATAAGCGGACGAGCTTATCGCCACACTGCGACTCATTACGCATACCCTGCAGTGTGGATTGGCGCATTTGGCGGGCATCCCGCTCCCAAAAGACAGGAGTTTGAGCGGTTAGTTTGCTCTGCGTCGTAAGCACCGAGCGCTGTGTCACACAAGTCCCCCCCATTTCTCATTATAAACGATCTCCGCCATAGCCTTCCGTGGACGTGGATTCCGTTCCTCTGCTGCATACCCCAAAGGAGTCATAGCCACCACTCGCACATTATCGGGGACGTCTAAAGCTTCTCGGACTTTCGCTTCACGGAACAAGCCCTGCCAGCATGTCCCCAACCCTTGATCTGTGGCTGCTAACACTAAATGTTCCATAGCTAGTCCTGCATCAAGCATCATAAAGTCCTTACCTTCCCAGACTTCCGATTCACTGGGTACAGCACAGAGCACAATGACGATCGGAGCTCCGATCAAGGCCTTCCGCCCAGGATTGGTCTCCTCCATGCTTTGCGCTACAGCTTCTCGCCTAGCCGCTTCTTCAACTACAATGAAGCGCCAACACTGCAAGTTTTTCCAGGACGGTGCCAGTCGGGCGGATTCTAAGACATACTCCAATTTTTTTCTCTCAACCGGCTTATCCTGATAGGTGCGCAGACTCCGTCGAGCCTGAACCACTTCAAAAAAATCCATTCTCTGGTCCCCCTCTTATTTCTTAATTATTATTTACATATCATGTACTTGCACTTTAAAATCTATTCTCTTTAAACATCTTGTTTTCCTGCTTTAGTCAACATATTAAAAGAGGGTCGCGAGACACATCCTCGGCCATGCGTTCGTCGTGCCGAACTAAGGCTTTAATCCTTTGATGAAAGAGGCAGGGTTCCTGGCAAATCGGACATCCATGTCCGGTTGCCAGCGGAACACATCCTTGTGTTCCGCCCTGCTTTATGAAAGCGGATTAAAGCCAAGTTCGGCTACGACGACCGCAAAGGCGTCGGACCGTGTGATCGCGGACCCTCTGGGCTTAGCTAGGATGACGAAAAGGGAGGCCAAGGGGACGACTCGATTACCGAGCGCGACGTCTTTACGTAAGCAGAATAGCAAACTCCGTATAAACGACCCCAGATACAAGACGGTGCACATAGAATGTGCCGTCTCCAAATCCCTCTTCACCAAACAGGAATACTCAACTATCTCCAAAGCATGACTAATCGTCTTCACTTTCCCCGACCCAAGCCCGGGACGCAGTGTGACACGAGCGCGACGTCTTTACGTACGCAGAATAGCAAACTTCCGTGTAAGCGACCCCATATACGGGGCAGCGCACAAGGACGTGCGCTGCCGACATAGCGCCAAGGATGGCGCTTATGTCGGGCACCCCGCACCCCCTTTAGGAGCTTATACGGTTAGTTTGCTCTACGTCGTAAGAACTGAGCGCTGTGTCACACAAGTCCCGCTATTGTTCCCACCACGGCTTATCCGCACTTACCTTATTCACACTTGTGCTTATTCTCATGGGTTCTAACTGCCTCGGTTCTAAAAGCCTCGGTTCCAAATGCCAAGTCCCAGAATCGATTAATTTCTCTTCCTCCCTGTCCCAATCCCACTGAACATCCTCACTCTTTTCACAATCCCCCATTGCTCGGAGAGTCCCTTTGTGATCATCCTCCGCGTTTTCAATCCAATTATTTATTGGCGCCTCTTTCCATTCCTCAAATTTCTCTTCTTTATCCCAATCAAACTCGCTATTGACATCATCATTTGTTTCATAGTCCTCATAAGAAGGTGTAAACTGGGACCTATTTCCTGACCATGCACTAACTTTTTTACCCTTCGCCCCTCCTGCACCAACCGCACCTGCCACTAAACCGATAATCGCACCTTCAACAAGGACTTGGATATAACCCCAACCTCGGATTGGTAAAAACAACGCTAGCAAAAGCGTCCCCACTGTAACGTATCCTGCTCCGACAATCCCACCCAACAACCACTCGCCACTTTCTTTTGCTGTCCGGTATCCTCCGACTAAGCAACTTGCCAACAGCCCGATATCCAATAATTTAGAAATGCTCAAAACCCCAAGATTCATGACACTCCATACTATTCCCGCAAAAAGAGTCAAGACCGTGACTAGCAAGGCCGTGGTAATTCCCCTTAAGATAAATGAGCCCATCCTTATTCCCCCTTTTTCAATTTTATACTACCGAACGCTTAATCTTCTCGTACATAAATACGTCGAACCTGTCCAATACATTCCTTTCCGGCCCATTATTATCCATTATCATCTCGTGTTCTTGGAGAATATAGTATCAAGACATATGAAAAGGAGGAGTCCGTATGGATTATGCACGATATATTGTTCAACCGGGCGATACAATTTATAAAATTGTCAAAGCCTACAACCTTGAAATGGCAGAAATCATTCAACTTAATCATTTAAAACATCCTGATCGAATTTACGCTGGTCAAGTTCTTCTCCTCCCCGTCCTAGCATCACATGAACCTACTCCCGAGGAAATTCCCGAACCGAACTTTACATATGCCATGTGGCTCTTAGACGCTTATGCAGGTAAAGATTCGGAATTAACTGCCGTCACTACCTACCTTTACCAGGCCGTGCTTCTGGATCGCCCAGAGTTCGATGCATTACTCCGGCCCATAGCTTATGACGAAATACGACATCTTGAAAAATTAGCCCTTGCCCTACGTCACCTTAGTGTAGATCCTAGGTATGGTTCATTAAGTAGTGGACATTGGGTCGATTGGCGATCCCGTTTTATCAACTATACCAGCGAGCTTTGTTCACTACTTGACCTCAATATTGCAGACGAGGCCAAAGCCTATCGTGAATATCTTGAACTTGCCCAAAAAATTCCCATTCCAGAAATTCAATGCATTCTAACAGAAATTGCTACCGATGAAGAACGTCACTACCATCTCTTCTGTCAAGCGAAGCAGCAATACTGTGGAGAATTCGCTCCGTGCCCACTACTACCGCCGTGTTCCCCACCGCCGATATATACCCCAATCGAAACACCAGATATTCCGCCTAATT
>JGI25321J50212_10002418_pt1 | contig 14014 bp, 15 predicted proteins | sample AutmiccommuBRH23_FD_50212 | JGI IMG/M metagenome (IMG submission 50212)
TGGGCAGCCGCCCGCCCCGGTCATACCAGCCAATACACGAAAATAAACAGGCCCAACCAGACCACGTCGACGAAATGCCAGTACCAGGCTGCGGCCTCAAAGGCGAAGTGGTTGTGCTCCGAGAAATGCCCCGCCATCGCCCGCAGCATAATCACGGTGAGCATGATGGCGCCGATGGTCACGTGCATTCCGTGGAAGCCGGTCAGCATGAAGAACGTATTGCCGTAGGCGCCGTCCTGCAGCGTGAGACCGAGGTCCGTGTAGGCGTGGACGTACTCGTAGGCCTGCAAACCGAGGAATAGAAAACCCAAGGCAACGGTGGCCAGCAGACCGAGGATCAACTGTCCACGCGCCCCCTTCTTCAGGCCCCAATGGGCCCAGGTGACGGTGACGCCCGAACTCAGCAGGATCAGGGTATTGATGGCAGGGATTCCCCAGGCACCCATGGTAGTGAATCCATCGCCTAGCTCGGCCGGGCCTGCTGTGGGCCACTGCGCCGTATAGGCCGGATAGAGCCACTCGTGGGTCATGGCGTTGTTGCCGGCGCCGCCGAGCCACGGCACGGCCCACATGCGGATGTAGAACAGCGCACCGAAGAAGGCGGCGAAGAACATCACCTCCGAGAAGATGAACCACATCATTCCCATGCGAAACGACCGGTCCACCTGGTCGTTGTAGGCGCCTGAGAGGCTCTCGCGCACCACGGTTCCGAACCAGCCGAACAGCATGAATATGATCACGGCCACGCCCAGCAGCATGACCCAGCTCGGGCCCTCGTGGACCAGGAAGTAGGCGAAGCCGCCGGTGGTCAGAAACAGACCGATCGATCCAACCAGGGGCCAATGGCTCGGCTCCGGTAGGTAATACCCGCCATGGGTGGTTTGCGACGACATAGATCGACCCCTCTCTTTGGTGTTATCGGTGTTCTCGTGTGTGCTCACGGTCGTCCCGCTCCTATGTCCCTGGCTCAGGGTCCGGCGCTTCGGCGTACTTGTCGGCCCGCAGGAAAGTGTAGGAAAGCGTCACGTTCGTAATGTGCTTCGGCAAACCCGGTTCGAGCATGAAGATGACCGGCATCTCCTTGGACTCGCCCGACTGCAGGGGCTGCCGGGTAAAACAGAAACATTCCGTTTTCTTGAAGTACATGGCCGCCTCTTGAGGCGTCACGCTGTAGACGGCCTGACCCACGACGTCACGGCCCGATAGATTGGTGGCGACGTAGCTTGCCCGCGCCATCTCCCCGGGATGCACCTCCATGCGCGTGGTGTTCGCCTTGAATGACCATGGCAGACGGGAATTCGTGTTGGCGTCAAACGTCACGGTGATCGTGCGCCCCAGATCCGTTTCGCGCTGCGCCTCGCGGGCGCTGACTTGGCGCACTTGGCCGTTGATCCCGAATGCCTCGCATACGCTGTTGTAGATCGGCACCAGGGCATAGCCGAACGCGAACATGCCTATGGCGGCGAACAGCGCCTTGCCGACGACGCGTGCGTGCGTTCGCTGTTGCGTGCCTTTTGCCATTAGTCCATCACCTGCAGCAGATAAAACCCGGTATAGATCGCCACGACAATGACAAACAGAATGAGAACCGTTCGCCGTGCCTTTCTGCGTTGCTGCCGTTTGATCTCGGTCATCCGCCAGGCCCCGGGGCTCGGCAGCGCTTCGCCGCCGAACCCCAGTGCATCACTTCACCTCGGGCGCGGTGGCGAAGCTGTGGTAGGGCGCTGGCGAGGGGAGTGTCCACTCCAGACCGTCGGCACCCTCCCACACCCGGTCCGTCGCCTTCCGGCCGCCGCGGATGGCCTTGACCACCAGATACAGGAACAGCAGCTGCGAAAACCCGAACACGAATGCGCCCACGGTGGACATCATATTGAACTCCGTGAACTGCAACGGGTAATCGGAATAGCGCCGCGGCATTCCAGCCAATCCCGTGAAATGCATCGGGAAAAAGGTGATATTGACCGAGATGTTGGACAGCCAGAAATGCCACTTGCCGAGCCGCTCGTCATACATGTTGCCGGTCCACTTAGGCAACCAGAAGTAGACGCCGGCGATGATCCCGAACAAGGCACCGGTCACCAGGACGTAGTGGAAGTGCGCCACCACGAAATAGGTGTCGTGGTACTGGAAGTCGGCGGGAACCACCCCGAGCATGAGGCCGGACAGCCCGCCGATGGTAAACAGGATCACGAACGAGATCGCCCACAGCATCGGAGTCTCGAANGTCATCGAACCGCGCCACATGGTGGTGACCCAGTTGAAGACCTTCACCCCTGTCGGCACCGCGATGAGGATNGTGGCGTACATGAAGTACANCTCACCGGCCACCGGCATCCCCACCGTGAACATGTGATGCGACCACACGATGAACGAGAGGAACGCGATGGACGCGGTGGCGTACACCATGGAGCTGTAACCGAACAGCTTCTTGCGGGCGAAGGTCGGGATGATCTGCGAGACGATACCGAACGCCGGCAGGATCATGATGTAGACCTCGGGATGCCCGAAGAACCAGAACACGTGCTGGAACAGAACCGGGTCGCCGCCGCCGGCAGCGTCGAAGAAGCTGGTGCCGAAATACTTGTCGGTCAGCATCATGGTCACCGCACCGGCGAGCACCGGCATGACGGCGATCAGCAGGAACGCGGTGATCAGCCAGGTCCAGACGAACAGCGGCATCTTCATCAGCGTCATGCCCGGTGCGCGCATGTTCAGGATGGTCGCGATGATGTTGATGGACCCCATGATGGAAGAAATACCCAGCAGGTGCACCGCGAATACGAAGTACGCGAGCTTGTCGTATTGCAGCGACAGCGGCACGTAGGAAGTCCAGCCGAACGCCGGCCCGGCGCCACTGGCGAAATCGCCCATGAAAATCGGCGCGATCAGCATGGTCCCGGCGAACGGCAGTATCCAGAAGCTCCAGTTGTTCATGCGCGGCAGGGCCATGTCCGGGGCCCCGATCATCATCGGCACCTGCCAGTTCGCCAGCCCGACGAACGCCGGCATGATGGCGCCGAAGATCATCACCAGGCCGTGCATGGTGGTCATCATGTTGAAGAAGTTGGGATCGACGATCTGCAGACCCGGCTGGAACAGCTCGGCGCGGACCACCAGGACGAACAGGCCGCCGATCAGGAACATCGTGAAGCTGAACCACAGGTAAAGCGTGCCGATGTCCTTGTGATTGGTGGTGAACAGCCAGCGCTTGATCCCCGTGGGATGCTCTTCGTGATGGCCTTCGTGGGTCGTGGTTGTGCTCATTTGTATAGACTCCTCAGCGCTCTGCCTTAACGCGCCGCTTTGACATCGGCGGGCTGAACAACATCTCCTGTTTCGTTACCCAAGGCATTGCGCTCATAGGTAACGACTGCTGCGATCTGCAGGTCGTTCAACTGCTTGCCGAACGCGGCCATGGCGGTCCCGGGAACGCCATTGATCACCACATCGAGGTGCGCAGGCGCCGGGCCGGTGGCGATTGCGCTGCCCTTGAGCGCCGGAAACGGTCCGACACCCTCACCGCCAGGTCCATGGCAAGCCGCACAGGTGCTCTGATAGACCTGCTCGCCTCGAGCCATCAGCTCGTCCTGCGACCAGACCTTGTCCGACTCCGCCTCGGCAGCCCGTTCGGCGGCCTCGGTCTGCTTTTGGGCGAGCCATTGGTTGTAATCGTCTTCGCTGACTGCACGCACCACGATGGGCATGAAGGCGTGGTCCTTGCCACAGAGCTCGGCACATTGGCCGCGGTAGACGCCCGGTTCGGGAATCTCCGTCCACATTTCGTTCACATATCCGGGGATCGCGTCCTTCTTCACTCCGAATTGCGGCACCCACCAGGCGTGGATCACGTCGTCGGAGGTGAGCAGGAAGCGCACGCGTTTGTTGACCGGGAGGACCAATTCGTTGTCGGTTGCCAGCAGATAATGGTCGATCTGGGTCACGTCCTTGCCGGAATTCATCTTGCGTGCTTCGTTGTGCGCCGGGTCGAGAGAGGCGATGAACTGCACGTTTTCGGCGTCGTCATTGTCGTCGACGTACTCGTACTTCCACTTCCACTGCATACCGGTGATCTTGACCGTGAGATCGTAGGCGCTGGTGTCTTCGATCTCGAGCAGCGTCTTGGTGGCAGGCACCGCCACAGCAACCAGAATCAGAAAAGGTACGATGGTCCACAGAAACTCCAGCTTGGTGTTCTCGTGGAAATCGGCGGGAACGGCACCCCGCGACTTGCGGTGCGCGTACATCGAATAGAACATGGCGCCAAACACCACGACCGCGATGACCACGCAGATCCAGAAGATCAGCATGTGCAGGTCGTAGATGTCGCTGGCCAGCGCAGTCGCCGGCTCCTGCAGATTGAACTCGTAGGCGGCCCCCGCCGAACCGGCGCCAAACATCATTGCCGTTCCGAGTAAGCAGGTGATCCGGGTTTTCAATGTACTCACCGACATGCCGTATCACTCCTCAGGTAGTCATTCTTATAGTTCGGTACTGCTGGAAATCCGGGGCGAATCCGTCAGCCGGCCAGGAACTCACGGCGCAGATCGCCGGCCAGGCGCCGGCGCTCGTCTTCGCGCAAGCAAGCGCCGACCTCCACCGCGCGGCCGCCGCAGGCGATGAGCAGTCGGCTGCGGTCCGGCTGCAGCGAAGGTCGCAATGCCACGCGCGCCCAGGCGCGGGCAAATTCGATGCGCTGCGCGGGACGGTAGCGCCCACGCTCCACCGCCACGATGGAAGGATCGATGCTGATCACCTCGCGCTGAAGGGAGCGGCGCGCGCACAGGTAGAGTCCGGCCCCGAATGCCAGCATCTCCAGCCCGGCAAAGGGGGCCACCAGCCATGCCCCGGCGAGGGAGACGACAAGGACCAGCGAGGTGCTGAACAGCGCCACACCCGCGAACACCAGCCGGGTAGCCGGCCAACTCAGGGACCGGTTCGGGCGGACCACATAGCGGCACCCCGAACCGTCGGAATCTCTCTGCGCAGCAACCACTTGCCGATCCCCCGCGGCACCGCACGGCTGCTCCGATTCAGCGGGAGCCGGTGCCAGATCGGGCGCATGCTACCCGATGGTATCAGGGGGTGCAATAAAAAATGGGTATTCAAGGCATAATCTGGAGTTATGAAAGGAAAGTCTTATAAAGTGAAGTAATGGAATAGAGTTCTGCCCCTGAGACAATTATTTTGTTGTTTTAGCTTCGTTTTCTGCGCGCTTGTTTCCTGAGTGTTTGGAGAGGATATAAAATATACTCATTGAGTCAATCCTCTTAACGCGCTGGAAAAATGTCACTTCGGCCGCATTCCGGCGACCNGCATGGAGAGTNCGCGCTACNGCGCTGTTTTCCTGCGGCGAGTCCGCCGGAATCCGCACAGGCGAGCGCACGCCGAGGCCGGCGCCTATAGGTCGATCGTGGGAACTAGAACCGGCCCTGTAACAGCGGCCCGAGCTCCAGGTAGCCCGCCGCCGCCGCCGGCTCGGTCGTCGGTAGTGAGGGCAGTACGCCCAACAGGGGCGCATCCAGGCGCAATCGCAGGCTGTCGATGTTCTCCTGCAGGCGTGCCATGTGCGGATCGATCCCGTTGGCCACCCAGCCGGCGCAGGGCAGGCCGCGGGCACGAATGGCCTGGTGGGTCAGTAGCGCGTGGTTGAGGCACCCCAGGCGCATGCCCACCACAAGGATCACCGGGAGGTCCAGGGCGACGGCCAAGTCGGCGCCGGTCTCCACCTCACCCAAGGGAACCTCGAAGCCCCCGATCCCCTCGACGATCACGCACTCGGCCTCCGCGGCGAGGGCGCGAAAGGCTGCGCGGATACCGTCGATGGCGATCTCGACCCCCATGTCGCGGGCGGCGATGTGAGGCGCAATGGCCTCCTCGAACGCGTAGTGGTTGACCCGCGGGTACGGCACGTCCAGAACCCCGGCCGCGAGCAGTCGCTCGGCATCGTCGTTGCGAAGCCCCTGGGGCGTGGTCCGGCACCCGGCGGCGACGGGCTTCATTCCCACCACGCGCAAGCCGCGCCGCCCCAGCTCATGGAGCAGCCCGCAGGCGACCAACGTCTTCCCCACCCCGGTGTCAGTACCGGTGACGAAATATCCCGATGCGGGTATGTCCATGGCTGCGCTACCCCTTGGCTTTCTGTCCGGCGCTTAACGCCGACGCACGTCTTCCACCCGGATCTCGGCGCGCCCGCGCGCCGACCCGCCGGCCGGTGCCCAGGCATGGCCGTACACCACCTCGTAGGTCGCCGGAAGGCGCCCCTCGCGCCGGAATCCCTCGTAGGCGGCGCCCAGCGCCTGCAGCCGTCCCTTGCCCGTCAGTCCGCGGGCCCGCCCGCGTGCCGCATTCGAGGCGCCGATGGCCTTGAGATCGCGCATCAGCCCCTGCACGGTATCGTAGGTGAGCGTGAATGGCTCCATGTCCATGACCGGATCTGCGAGCCCCGCCTGCACCATGAGATCGCCGACATCGTGCATGTCCGGGAACCGGCTGACGTGCACGCCGCCATCCACCTGGGCCCAGGCCCGTCGCAGCTCCCCCAGGGTATCGGGCCCGAAGGTGGTGAACATCACCAGGCCCCCGGGGCGCAGCACCCGCCGCAATTCGGCCATGACCGCGCCGAGCCCCTCGCACCATTGAAACACCAGATTGGACAGCACCAGGTCGAAGCTGGCGCTGGCGAGGGGCAGGCGCTCGGCGTCCCCGGCAGCGAACTGGGATTTACCGAGCCAGGCGCGCAGGCGACTGCGACCGCGTGCCTGGCGCAGCATCGCCAGCGACAGGTCCAGCTGCAGAATGCGGGCGCGGGGATAGCGATTCGCGAGCGCGCCGGCCAGCAGCCCGGTGCCGCTGCCCAGGTCCAGCACCCGGCGGGGAGCCAGGCGCACGTAGTCGAGGCGCTCTACCAGACGCGTGCCCACTTCCTGCTGCAGCACCGCGGCGCGATCGTAACCGGCCGCGGCGCGATCGAAGGCGCGGCGCACCTGGCGCTTGTCGGGGCGCAGGTCGGGATCGGCGGGGCTGCGTACATCGGTCTGCGGCGCTGTGCTCATGAGCTTCCGCGGCGCACGTCCGGCGCCGCCTCCGGATCGATCGAGGCCAGGAAGGCGCGCAGGCCGGCCGCAAACGCCTCGGGACGGGCCATAAAGGGGGCGTGCCCCGCGCCCGGCAGAGTTTCCACCGTCGCCTGGCGCAGCCGCGCCGCGGCGGCGTCGACTGCCTGCGCCGAGACCAGCGTGTCGCGCTCGCCCCGGACCAGCCAAACCGGGCAGCGGATACGGTCCAGTTCGCCACGCAAATCGGCGCTGCGCAGCAGCGTCAATCCCGCATCCAGATCGGCCGGCTCTGGACCCTGCGCCAGGGCTTCGCGCATTTGACGCAGGCTCGCCTGAGCCCCGGTGCTGCCCCGCACCTGCAGGGCCAGGAAGCGCGCCAGGGTGGCGCCACGGTCCCGGCGCAGCTCCCCGGCAAAGTCGTCCAGCACCCGCTCGTCGACCGCCCAGGGCCAGTCCGCGGCGGCGGTGAATCGCGGCGTGGCGGCCACCAGCACCAGGGCGCGCACCTGGGCGGGGCGTGCCACGGCCAACTGCAGACACACGAGCCCGCCCAGGGACCAGCCGACCCACACCCGGGACCCGGGCAGCGCGTCACCGAGCTGCGCGGCCCACTGCCCCAGGTCCGCAGGGGCCGCCGGGCTGTAACCGTGGCCCGGCAGATCCAGGGCCGCGACGCTGTAGGAGCCGGCCAGGTCTGCCATGGTCCGTTCCCATACACCGCCGTGCAGTCCCCAACCATGGACCAACGCCAGCGCAGGTCCCGCGCCCGCCGTGCGCACGTGCAGGGGGATGGCCGCAGGGATCTCAGTCATGCTGCGCCTCCTCCCGCGCCACCGCCACCAGCGCCTCGAGCAGTCGATCAACGTCATCGGCACGGTGGGCAGCACTCAGAGTGATGCGCAGACGGGCTCCGTCCCGGGGCACCGTCGGCGGCCGAATGGCGGTGATCAGAAAGCCCTGCCGTTCCAGCGCCGCGGCCCAGCGCAGGGCACGGGCTGCATCACCGAGCAGCAGTGGCTGGATAGGCGTTTCGGAATTCGCCAGCTGAATGCCCAGCTGCCCCGCCCCCGTGCGCAGCCGCGCGATCAACGCGTGCAGATGCGCGCGCGCCTCGTCGGCCGCCTGGAGCAGCCTCAGCGCTTCGCGGCTGGCCTCGGCCTGGGCGGCGGGGGGCGCGGTGGTGTAGATGTAGGTCCGCGCGCCCTGGATCAGCGTCTCGACGAGCTCGTCGGCGCCGGCGACGAAGGCGCCGAAGGTCCCCGCGGCCTTGCCCAGCGTCGCCATCAACACCGGCACCTCGTCCGTATCGAGCCCCCAATGGGACACGCTGCCCCGCCCCTGCGCACCGAGCACGCCGAACCCATGGGCATCGTCGACCATCAGCCAGGCGCCGTGGGCGGCCGCGGCGGCTGCCAGGCGAGGCAGCGGTGCCAGGTCGCCGTCCATGCTGAACACGCCATCACTGACCACCAGGCGCCGGCCGTCGCTCCCCTGCTCGAGGCGACGCTCCACGTCGCTCGCATCGCCATGGCGATAGCGCTCGAAGCGCGCGCCGCTGCCGATACCGGCGTCCAGCAGCGAAGCGTGGTTGAGGCGGTCCTCCAGCACCCGGTCGCCGGTGCCGACCAGGGCCGCAACGCTCCCCAGGTTGGCCATGTAGCCGGTGGAGAACAGCAAGGCACGGGGTCGACCCAGGAACCCCGCCAACTCTTCCTCCAACGCCTGATGAGCGGCGGTGTGGCCGCTCACCAAGTGGGCTGCCCCGGCGCCCACCCCCCAGCGTTCCGCGCCCCGCTGCCAGGCCGCGACCAGGCGCGGATGGCCGGCCAAACCCAGGTAGTCGTTACTGCAGAAGGCGATCAGGTCCCGGCCGCCGATCCGAACCCGGGGCCCGTCGACGGCATCGACCATGCGCCGGCGGCGATAGAGACCGGCAGTGGCGCGCTCGTCCAGAGCGGTGCGGAGCTCAGAGGGCAATGCGCGGGGGCTTGGGAGTGAGGCGGACATGGCACACGGGACTCTGAAAAGTGGCCGAAGGTCGGCGCGGACAACGGGCCGCTGACATTCTCTCGCCGCGCGCCGATCCACGGGGCGACCGCCCATTCGTCCGTCTTCACATGGTCTGCAGTCCCAAGCGTCCGAGCAGCGCCTGGTCGTGGTTCTCGTCCGGATTATCGGTCGTCAACAGCCGCTCGCCATAGAAGATGGAATTGGCTCCGGCCAGAAAACACAGGGCCTGCAGTTCGTCGCTCATGTCGGTGCGGCCCGCCGAGAGGCGCACGAACGAGGCCGGCATCAGGGTGCGGGCAACGGCGATGGTGCGCACGAACTCCAGAGGCTCCAGCCCATCCACATGGGACAGCGGCGTGCCCTGCACCCGCACCAGCAGGTTGATGGGCACGCTCTCGGGGTGTTCGGGCAGGTTCGCGAGCTGCTGCAGCAGCCCGACCCGGTCCTCCCGGGACTCGCCCATGCCGACGATGCCGCCGCAGCACACCCGCATGCCTGCGTCGCGCACGTGCCCGAGGGTGTCGAGGCGGTCCTGGTAGGTACGGGTGGTGATCACTTCAGGGTAGTACTCGGGGGAGGTGTCGAGATTGTGGTTGTAGTAGTCCAGCCCCGCGGCGCCCAGTTGCCGGGCCTGCTCGGCGCTGAGCATGCCAAGGGTCATGCAGGTCTCCAGCCCCAGGGCCTTCACCTCCCGCACCATGGCCACCACCGCATCCATGTCCCGGGCGCGGGGGCTGCGCCAAGCGGCGCCCATGCAAAAGCGGCTCGCCCCGTGGGACTTGGCGGCGCGGGCGGCGCTCACCACCTGCGCCACGTCCATCAGCGCCTCGCGTCCCAGCTCCACTTCGCGATGATGCCCGCTCTGGGAACAGTAGCCGCAGTCCTCGGGACAGCCCCCGGTCTTGATGCTCAGGAGGGTGCTGACCTGAACGCGGTTGGGATCGAAATGGCGACGGTGGGCCTGCTGGGCTGCATACATCAGATCGTTGAACGGCTGCGCAAACAGGCGCCGGATTTCCTCACGGGTCCAGTCGTGACGCAGCGCAGGAACCGTCTCGGCGGTGACACTGGCCATCAGGCGGGCTCCTCCAACTCCATATCTTCCCAAGGCTCACGCCGGATGCGCACCAACTCCAGGACACTCCAGGGGACGATGATGGCGACCGCGACCCCCCAGGTTACCAGGTACGGCAACAAGGCGGTGCCCGGAAAGAAGGTCGCCACGGCCACGAAGGCGCCGGCCACGCCATAGAATACGTAGGCCGTGCGCTGGGTGTAGTGACCGACGCGCGGATTGGGATGATGACGGTTCATGGCGTAGACCACGATAGAGGCTCCGAGCCAGAGCAGCCCCAGGGGGACCGGCACCAGAATGGCGGCGATACTGCCGTAGTTGAACAGCGACGCCGCAAAGCGGGCGGATCGGGCGGTGATGCGGCGGTGCTGATGGTATTCGTCCATCGCCTCGGTCATGCTGGGGTCCTCGGAACCGCTGTGGGACTGCCGCCGCACCCCTCGGGCGCCGTGCGGGACTGCAATGGTACCGAGGCTGCCTCGGCTGTCAACGGAAAGGGACTTCCGTGATCGACAAGTGTACAGAATTTGTACAACGTTGGCTGTNCCCGCCTTGCTGCGTGCTGTGCGGCCGCCCGGGCAGCGGCGGCCGGGATCTCTGCGCCGGCTGCTACGGCGACCTACCGTGGGTGCGCGGCGCCTGTACGCGCTGCGCCCGGCCGCTGCACTGCGCAGCCGATCGCCTGTGCGGCCGCTGCACCCGCATGCCACCGCCCTTCGCCGCCACCATCGCGCCGCTGCGATACCGCTCGCCGGTGGATCACCTGATTCTGGGCGCGAAGTTCGGCGGGCGGCTACAGCTCACACGGCTATTGGGGGAACTGCTCGCCGAGGCGGCGGGCATGTGCGAACTGCCGCGGCCCGAGGCGCTGCTGCCGGTGCCACTGCACCCGCAGCGGCAACGGGTCCGAGGCTACAACCAGGCAGTGGAGCTGGCCCGCCCCGTGAGCCGCACCCTTGGGTTGCCGCTGCTGACCGGAGCCTGTCGTCGGGTGCGCGCGACGGCCTCCCAAACCCGCCTTGATGGCCGCGCCCGGCGCGCCAACTTGCGCGGTGCGTTCGCGGTCACCGGCGCGCTCGGCTGTGCCCACGTGGCGATTGTGGACGATGTCATGACCACCGGCAGCACCGTCGCGGCATTGGCCCAGGCACTGGTTGGTGCCGGGGTGCGGCGGGTCGACGTCTGGTGCGTCGCCCGCGCCGACGGCGGCTAGGGCACCCGCGGGCTCGCGCCCGAAGCCCGCGGAATGCTAGCCTCGAGGCAGCGCGAAGCATGGCCGCGATCCGAACCTGTTCGCGGCTGAAGCCGCTGCTACAGGGCGCCCGCCGTTCATCGCAACACAACAAGCGCTGACCGAGAACGCAATGCAGCCCGAAGTCCCCATCCTCGATGCGCAGCGCGAAGTCGCCCCGGATTACACCGGCGGCGGCATCGCCAACCTTATGAGCAGCCTGATCCAAGGGCTGGGCGGCAGCAGCGCGCTGCCCGGTGCCCACGTACTGACCCCGGAACAGGTTGCCGGCTTTCGCACCGTGGTTCTGCTGGTGATCGACGGCCTCGGGGCCGAGTTTCTGGCCGCACGCGCGAACAGCTTTCTGCATCGCCATACGCGCGCACGGCTGACGTCGGTGTTTCCGAGTACCACGGCCAGCGCCATCACCACCTACATGAGCGGTCTCACGCCCCTGGAGCACGGGCTCACCGGCTGGTTCACCTATTTGCGCGAGATCGGCAGCGTCGCGACGGTACTCCCGTTCCGACCTCGCTCCGGCGGCCCCACCTATGCGCAATTGGGCGTGGAGGCGCGCCAGATCTTTCGCTGGACGCCGCTGTTCGACCGCGTCGAAGCCGACAGCGTCGTCGTCAGCCCCGAGTTCATCGTCGACTCCGATTACAGCCGCGCCAACGGCGGCCGCGCATCGCGCATGGGCTATCGGGGGCTGGATGGAATGCTCGCCACGGTGCGCGATGCGGTCGCAGGCGCCGGCGCTCGCCGCTATGTATACGCCTATTGGCCGGAGCTTGATTCGATCTGCCACCAGCACGGTACCGCCAGCGCCGCGGCGGAGGAGCATTTCCGCGCCCTCGACCACGCCTGCGAAAGTCTTTGTCGGGACCTGCGGGGCACCGACACCCTGCTCTTGGTGTGCGCCGACCACGGGCATATCGATACCTCGCCGGCGCATACGCTGCACCTGGAGAACCATCCCGATCTCCAGGCGGCGCTCAGGCTGCCGCTGTGCGGCGAACCGCGAGTCGCCTTCTGCTACGTCGCGCCGGATGCGGCGCTGGGATTCGAGCGTTATGTCCAGGAGCACCTGCAGGAGCAGTGCCGGCTGCTCACCCGTGCCGATCTGCTGAGGCGGGGNTGGCTGGGGCCGGGCACAGCGCACCCGTTACTGCACACGCGTCTGGGAGACTACGTGCTGCTGATGCGCGACGACTGGGTCATACGAGAGCGTCTGCTGGGTGAGCAGCCACCGGTGCAGGTGGGCGTGCACGGAGGCACGAGCCTCGCGGAAATGCTGGTGCCGCTGGCGGTCATGTCCGGCTGAAAGGGGTGCCCTGCCGCGGCCGGAGGTGGTCACCTCCGGCCACCGCCGGGTGGATCCGAGCTTAACGCGGGGCTTCCGGAGCCTCCTGGGCCTGCTCCTGCATCTGCTCGCCGGCCTGCTCCATCTGCTCACCGGTCTGCTCGGCAGACTGGTCGATCGACTCACCAGCCTGCTCCGCAGGACCTTCCTGCTCGCAAGCCGCCAAGCCCAGGGCAAGGGCGGAGACGCCCGCCAACACGACGTTCTTCCATATAGCCATCACTGTTCTCCTTCGCTTCGTTACGTGCTGCTCTAGATAATCGGACCTGTGCCAAGGCTCAGGTGGTTTTCCTTGCCAAACGGACCTCGCGGCAACTGTAGTTCAGCGCGACGCTTCGACGAGTCCGCCAATCCGCCAGGCAGTGCACCCCTTCACCGAAACGCCGGCGCCGGGGCCCTTGCCTAGCGCTGCTCGGTGACGCGGCGCTGGGCGGACACGTCCACCACCACGCGACGATTCGGCTGCAGACACTCGATCAAATTCTGGGCCGACCCGGTGTTCTCACACTGCACCACCGGTTCGCTTTCGCCAGCGGCGCGGATCTTGATGTCGGCCTGGCTTACCTGGGTGCGCGAACGCAGATAATCGGCCACGGCCTCAGCGCGACGGCGGGACAGCTCCTCGTTGTAGTCCGCGGGTCCGATGCGATCGGTGTGACCGGCCACTTCGACCTGCACCACGTGCGGGTAGCTGCCGATGCGTTCAGCCAACTGATCCAGCTCTTCCTGGGCCTCTGGGCGCAAGGTGGCCTCGTCGAAGCCGAACAGGGCGCGTGAATCGAGGGTCACAGTCTCCAGGCGCACCACCGGCTCCGGTTCGGGCTCGACCTTCGCCATCTGGATGGGCTCGGGAGCGGCCGCCGGCGCTTCCAGGCGAGCCAGGTAGCCATCGCACCCCGGAATTCCCGCCTCGCCGGACGACCAGGACGAGTCGTGAACGCATTCACCGGCGGAATTCGACACAATGCTGCCGCTGGAATCGGCGACGTATCCCTCGTACCCGTAGGCCGCCGCACAGCCCGCCACCAGCCCCACGCCAGCTAAGCGTGTGAGGGTTTTTCGTGCAGCTGAATTGCGCATGTTGTTCTCCTGTTCGTTTGTTTGGCGCGACCGACCAGCCGGCCGGCTATCCTGTCACNGAAGACAAGCACGTTTNGTGCCANANCATAATCTACTGTTATTAGGCAGGTTCCTTCCATGCATCAGCAGGCTTGCGGGGCAAAAGCCCCGATTTCCCGGCAGCCCAGTGGGGGCAAGTGGGGGATCCCACGCACTCG
>JGI25321J50212_10002422_pt1 | contig 13997 bp, 9 predicted proteins | sample AutmiccommuBRH23_FD_50212 | JGI IMG/M metagenome (IMG submission 50212)
GGGATGGAAGTTAAAACCGGGATTGCACATACAGGGGTGGTCGGGATCCTGAAAGGTGAAACCGATGGAAAAGTGGTAGCCTTGCGGGCTGATATGGATGCCCTCCCGGTGGTAGAAAGGAATGAACTTCCCTTTAAGTCGGCGGTGAAGACGGAATTTTTAGGACAGGAAGTCGGCGTGATGCATGCCTGCGGACACGATACCCACGTCGCCATCCTGATGGGGGTAGCCGAAATCTTATCCAGAAACAAAGACAAAATCAAAGGCACGGTTAAATTTATCTTCCAGCCAGCCGAGGAAGGCCCGCCTCCCGGTGAAGAAGGGGGCGCCCTCCTCATGGTTAAGGAAGGGGTCCTGAAATCTCCCGACGTTGACGCAATTTTCGGCCTCCATATTAATTCCCAGACACCTGTGGGTGTTATCCGGTATAAGTCCGGGGGCAGCATGGCGGCCGCACAACGATTTGTTATCCAGGTAAAAGGCAAACAAACCCATGGTTCGCAACCCTGGGCAGGTGTTGACCCAATCATGATCAGCGCCAAGATCATCGATGGTTTACAGACCATTATCAGCAGGGAAGTAAACCTTACCAATGAGGCTGCGGTTATCACAGTGGGAAAAATAACTGCCGGGGTCCGGTTTAACATCATCCCCGAAAGTGCCGAGATGATAGGCACCATTCGTACCCTGGATTACGAAATGAAAGATATGATCAACCGGAGGATGGAAGAGATGGTCACCACCATTGCGAAGGCTTACGGAGGAGAAGCAACAATCCAGATTACAGAAAATACCGATATCACGTACAATGATCCGGANCTGGTTGAAAAAATGCTCCCNTCGCTCAGGGAAGTGGCCGGGGAAGCNAANGTCCAGAGCCAGAAAGCCATCACCGGGGCTGAGGATTTCTCCTATTTCCAGAGGGAAGTCCCCGGCTTTTTTTTCTTTTTAGGGGGGATGGCGCCCGGCAGTACCGAGTCTTATCCGCACCATACCCCGGATTTTCAGATAGATGAAAGCGGGCTGATGCTGGGTGTAAAAGCGCTCACGGAACTAAGCCTGGATTACCTGAGGCAGGAATAACGACTCGAACGCTTAAGTCGAACATGATCCTTTGCACACAGATATATAATAAAACACAGTATAATCATTTTGATAGTATATTTGCCGGCTGTAATATTGCAGCCTGAAGTATTGACTTTTTGAAAATCATGAAACCCCATCGTCCTATGAGAAGAATTGTATTAATTGCCGGCCTGTATCTGGGTTGCGCACTGATGTTGCAGGCACAGACTAAAAAGGAATTGATAGCAGANATAGAAACCCTTGAAGCTGAACTNGCGACAACGAAAGAAAACCTGGCCGTATCCCGAAAGAATGAGGCCACCAACATGGCCAGGGTCGTTGCCATCGAATCCCAGTTGGCAGGCCTGAGGGAAACNAATACNTCCCTGCTGAATAACCTTAACCGCATAACCGAGGAATCGAGCAAAAAAACGGCCAGTATCAGCGAATCCCTCACCAATATCCAGCAAACAGAGCGGCAGTTGCGAACCATCAGCGATGCCATGACCCGTATTGATTCAACTACGCTGAGCATTGTTACCGACCTTAAAAAAACCATGGGAGAGAATGCGAGGATAGGCATCAGCAATAATGTAGTCACCATAGCCATTGAAAACAAGGCCCTTTTCGGAGAAAATGACCTGAGTTACAAACTGGATGCCGCCGCTTCATCTTCCCTCGGAAAAATTGCCGATATGCTTAAGAAACACCCGGAAACCAAGCTTCAGGTCCACAGCCATGCCAATGCCCTGGATTTCGGCAATACCGCCCCGGCAGACAACCTGGAACTCAGCGCCCTGAGAGCGGTTGCCGTATCGCGGATGCTGAGCGGGGAGTTAGGGATCAGGGAAGAGCGGATCGCCGCCGCCGGCAAAGGGATTGAAGGCCTTAGCCTGGAGACCACCACCCGCTTCAATATAACCCCTGATTATACCGGTTTTTTCAAATCCATTAAGGATAACATCAAGAGTTAAGGTCAAAATAAGCAGGATGGCCAGGGAAAACCCAGGCCATACTTTTTAGACGAATCATTCGTTCTTGCTTCAGAAACCAATCAAAAACCCTTGAATAATGACCGGAGACGGAATCTTCCAACTATTCGCTTACCTCCTGCCTGCCGTGGTTACGGGGGCAGTGGCGTTCTATTTTTTCAGGCTTCACACCAACAATGAGGAAGGCAGGCGGCGGTTCCTCCTTCACAAGGAATCACAGAAAAGTGCCCTGCCCCTGCGGTTACAGGCTTATGAAAGAATGGCCCTCTTCCTGGAACGCATTGCCATCCCCAGCCTGGTTGTACGCATCTCCCCCAAATCTGCCGATAAGGCCGGGTACGAGAATTTACTGATCCGGCACATAGAAACCGAATTCGAGCATAACCTTTCGCAACAGATCTATATGAGCGATGAATGCTGGAACATCATCAAGGCCGCCAAGAACGCCACCATCCAGTCTATCCGGAAGGCAGGAATGAGTTCAAGTGACTCTGCAGATAAGTTGAGGGAAGACATTTTAAATGATACCATGGACAAGCAGTCGCCCTCTGTTACCGCACTGGCCTACATTAAAAAAGAAATAGGGGAACTCTGGTAGGTTAAAGAATCATTCAGGTTCTATCTGGCTAAGTTCCAGGTTTTTGGTTTTCGCATAATTGAAGCCGCTTTCCCACCAGGCTGCCATTTTTTCCTTTTCAAAGATTAGCGAATTGGTAGTTAGCACCGTGGGGGTATAATAGAAATTTATGATGGTATTGTTGTGCCTCGCGACAAACTTCCCGATGCGGATATTCTGCCTTTCTATACGGTCTAACATAAAACTGAACATGGTGGTCAGCAGGGAAAACACATTTTTTGCAGGCATCCGGTTATAGTGGGTTACTTCCGTATGCAGGATGATGGCGTCTATTACGGTTGCCCCCCTTTTTACCGCTTCTTCAATCGGCACCATGGTGCCCAGGCCCCCGTCGGCATATTCACAGCCATCCTTCCTCACCAGGCTCATAAAGGGGGTATAGTTGCAGGAAATCCAAATCCACTCGCAAAAATCGGCATATGAAAAATCCCTGATCGATTTATATTCCACCTGGTTGAGAGAAAGGTTGGAAACCGTTACAACTATATCTTTTGTGCCGCCTTTCAGGGCATCGAATTCGGCCTCGGTAAGGGTCCTCTTGATAAGTTCAAATAAATTATGACTTTCCCCGAACGTTTTACTGCCGCGGTAGAAATTCTTCAGCACATTCCAGTGATCAATCCCAATGGTAGACACCCCGTATTTCTTATGAATGGTAAAAGGGCGGTTGCTGAAAATGCTGTCCTGGTCTACGGACGTATATACATCCCGTATCTTATTGATTTTTTGAAGGGCAAGGTGGGAAATAAGCAGGCTCCCTGTAGAGGTTCCCAAAAAGAGGTCGTAATTATGCTGAAGTTCTTCGAGCAGATACTGGGCGACCCCACCCGCGAAGGCCCCTTTGCTACCACCCCCTGAAATGACCATTGCCCTCATTCTGCCGTTAATTTTTGTTTAAGATAACCCAAATCTTCTTCCTTTAGTTCTTTGGCAATTGCCCGGATGCGTTCCTGGTAGTGTTCGTTGCCTAATAATTCGTTCAGTAAATTCCTCGCATAACCCCTGAATTGCCAGCTGTGGTGTACGGTAGCCTGGATCAGGTCTTTAAGGTTGGTATCCGTAAAACTAAACGCCTCTTTCAGGTACTCAAACGCCAATTGCCGTATTTCAAAGTTATATTGCGGGGAGGTATAGGCACTTAGTTCATCAAAATACCCGGGTTTGTGCTCTTCATCGAAGCCCGGGGTCAGCAGTGCCAGGGTAAGCCATAGCATCCGCAGATTCCGGTTGGGCAGGCCACGGATATCCCGGCACTGCTCCAGGTAGGTTATCCTGTCCTCATCAAAATATATCCATAGCTTGTAGAGCGCGGCCTCTTTGGTAACATAACTGGCATCCGCAAGCAGGGATTCGTAGTCGGCTTTCAGTGCCGGGGAGACCTGGACGGTCTCCAAAGCCACCGCCTGCCTGACTTTAAGTTCGCCCTGACGAAGGATTTGTTTAATAAAATCCTCAGACATCACATTATAATAGGATTCAACTACTGCTTCGCGCCACCGGACCGAATTGCTTTGCTCCCAATTCTGCCTGATTATGGCTTCGACAGGGCCCGATAAGGCCGTTATTTCTTCCTGAAGGGAAAGGAACCGACCTATGCTGCTGCATTTGGCCGCCAATTCATCAAGGGCTTTCCGATAGGGAAACTCGCTGCTTTCCAGCCATTCCGCCCTGAAGGCTTCCATGCTTACCCCTGACGCGGCTTCCATGACCTCCAAAAAACCGGTAATCGTGGCATTGCGGTAGGCAAATTTTTCCAGATAGGAACGCATGCCTGCCTTAAAGGCCTTATCCCCTACCAGTTCATGCAGCATAAACAGCGCCCATGCCCCCTTTTCATAAAAGGTGAGGCTTCCCGCCCCCGGGTTAATGAGCGCTTCGCCCCCTTCTTCGCCCGACATCTGGTCCAGGGCCCTGGCAGTATCGTACAAGTGCCAGTAAAAATACTCTTCACCAAAGATCTCCTTCTCGGCTAGGTAGGCATAATAGGTGGCAAACCCTTCATGCAGCCAGTGATGATCCCCCGAAACTTCCGTAACCAGGTTTCCAAACCACTGATGAGCCAGCTCATGGGCATTGATGTTCACGTAGTTGCGGTCTTTGAAAGCAACGGAATCTATGACATAGCCATCGGAGAAGATCGTACAAGCGGTATTTTCCATCCCAGCATACATGAAATCCATAACCGGTACCTGACGGTAAACCTGCCAGGGATATGGCACCCCGGTTTCCCTTTCCAGGATATCGAAGATCCTCCGGCTGTGCCGGTAAGTGGGTTCTGTTTTCAGGCTGTCGGCGGGATAGTAGTACAATACGATGGGGGTGCTGCCGGTAGATTGAAGCGTTTGCTTTTTGTATTTCCCGATAGCAAATGCGAGCAGGTAACTGCTCATAGGCTGTTGCATGTCAAACTTCCAGACCTTCCGGCCTCCCTCCAGGGTGGTATGGAGCAGCTTACCGTTGGCAGCAACTTCATAATGGGCATCAAAAGTGATACTGAGGTCGAACTCCACCTTCTCCGTCATGCTGTCGATGGAAGGTACCCAATGGCTGCTGTATTTCCCCTGCCCCTGCGTCCACACCTGGTTGTTCCCGGGGATCCCGTCGCCCCATCCGATAAAATAAACCGCCTGCCTGGGTTTTGCGGTATATTGCAGGGATAATTCATAAGTTTTCCCCCCTTTTAACTTTTTAGCCAGCCTGATCAGCTTGCCGTCGTTTTCATAGTCAACCTTCCTGCCATTGAGCCGGACCCGGCTGAAGGACATATCCACGGCATTGAGCCATACCGAATCGGTGTCCCTTAATACCTTGAAGGTATAGGTAACCGCTCCCGCTACGCTTTTATCGGCAGCATTCACTTCAACAGCAATATCGGCGTGCAGGAAATCAACTGCAGGGAATTGCTGCGCCAACATGAGGTTCCCCTGAAGGAACAATAATAGGATTAACAGTAGCTTCATGGTAAATTCGGGCAGTAAAGTACGTTAAATTTACCATTTTGAACAGTTGCAGTTGCGGGGGCTAACTGTTATTTTAGACGGATGAATGCCAGCTTCCTGCAAACCCCGCTTACCTACCTGAAAGGTGCAGGCCCCGCACGGGCTGCCCTGCTGGCCTCCGAATTGGGTGTTAATACCTACAGGGACCTCCTAAACCTTTTTCCGCACCGGTATATTGATAAAACCCGGTATTATGCCATTAATCAACTGGAGCGTACCAATGCGGATGTTCAGCTTACGGGAAAGATCATACACCTGAAGACCGTTGAGCAGAAAAGGGGTAATCGCCTGGTTGCTACTTTTGCAGATGAAGGAGGTGAAATGGACCTGGTATGGTTTCACGGGCAGAAATGGATCAAGGCCAACCTTCAAATTAATACTCCCTACGTGGTTTTTGGCCGGGCTCAATGGTTTAACGGCCGGTTTTCCATGGCGCATCCGGAAATGGAANTGCTGAGCGAACATGAGAAGGGGTTCCGGGTAGCCATGCAACCAGTATATCCCTCCACCGAAAAACTCGCTAAAAAAGGGGTGAGCAACAGGGTATTGAATAAAATGATGCAACAACTGTTCGTCGAATGCCGGGGGAAGTTCTCAGAAACCCTGCCTGATTTCCTGCTCCGTGAACTCGGGATGCCCGGCAGGAATGAGGCCATGTTCCATATCCACTTTCCCGAAAGCCAGGCTTCGCTCGCCAAAGCGCAGTTTCGTCTAAAATTTGAGGAGCTGTTCTATATACAGCTTCAGCTGTTGCTGAAAAAACAATTGCGAAAGCTGAAAATTAAAGGTCATCCCTTCGATAAGGTAGGCCCCTGTTTTAATGAATTCTACAATAACCAATTACCTTTTACCCTCACGGAGGCCCAGAAGAGGGTAATCAAGGAAATAAGGGCCGACCTCGGGAGCAATGCCCAGATGAACCGGCTCTTGCAGGGCGATGTAGGTTCCGGAAAAACCATTGTTGCCCTCATGGCCATGCTGTTGGCGATAGACAATGGCTTCCAGGCCTGTTTGGTAGCCCCGACGGAGATCCTGGCAGTTCAACACTACAACAGCATCAGGGAACTATTGGGGGATATGGGTTTAAATATGGCCCTGCTAACAGGTTCGGTAAAAAAATCGGACCGCAAACCCATTCATAGCCAACTGGAGGATGGCAGCCTGAACATTTTAGTAGGTACTCATGCCGTATTGGAAGAGCGAGTACGGTTCTCCAATCTCGGGATTGCCATTATAGACGAGCAGCACAGGTTTGGTGTGGCCCAGCGCGCAAGGCTTTGGCATAAGAATGCCATTCCCCCGCATATCCTGATCATGACGGCCACCCCCATTCCCAGGACCCTGGCGATGAGCCTGTACGGCGACCTGGATATTTCGGTAATTGATGAACTGCCGCCCGGCAGGAAGCCCGTGAAAACTGTTCACCGGACAGATGCCGGCCGGTTAAGGGTATTCCGGTTTCTGAAAGACGAGATCAAAAAGGGCAGGCAGGTATATGTTGTATACCCCCTCATCGAGGAATCGGAAGCCCTCGACTATAAAGACCTCATGGATGGCTACGAGAGTATTGTGCGGGAATTTCCCTTACCCGCATACCAGATATCGATTGTGCATGGCCGGATGAAGGCTGAAGACAAGGATTACGAAATGGAAAGGTTTGTAAAGGGGGAAACACATATCATGGTGGCCACCACAGTCATAGAAGTCGGGGTGAATATCCCCAACGCCAGTGTCATGATCATTGAAAGCGCGGAGCGATTCGGTTTGTCGCAATTACACCAGTTGAGGGGGCGTGTCGGCCGGGGAGCCGACCAGAGTTATTGTATTCTGATGACGGGCACCAAGCTGTCGGCTGAGGCAAAAACCAGGCTGGGTACCATGGTCCGCACCAACGACGGCTTTGAAATCGCTGAGGTTGACCTGAAGCTAAGGGGGCCGGGGGATTTGATGGGGACCCAGCAGAGCGGGGTTCTGAACCTTAAGATTGCTGATGTGGTCCGGGACCGAGACATCCTTCAAACTGCACGCTACCATGCCCTGAGGATACTCAATGAAGATCCCGGCCTGAACCTGGAAAAGCACCAGTTAATAAAAACCGCATATAGCCGGCTTTCCAGCCATAAAGACATCTGGAATTATATCAGTTAAAGAATCCATTCCAATATCCTCCCATGGGCTGGCCACCTGTCGCCATTACAGGCCTTTCTTAATTTACCGGATTCTGATACGAGGGATGAATGACCCTTTGATAACCGAAGGAGCAAAAGTCCCTTGAACCTACCTGCGGCAGGCAGGCTTGAACTTTATCTTGCACTTGACTCTTGTTTAGTTTGGTAAATGGAATTACCCGGAAACCGCTGATGTTTGCAGGATTTAATGCTAAAAAGCCGGACACAGGCCCGGCTTTTTGAACAACAATTAATAAACGGGGAGGCTATTCATATTCAGTTGAAATCCTCTCCCATTTCCAGTTTTTTCATGTTGGCTGCAATAGCATCCTTGTTCAGCTGGTCCGGCGCACGCCCGGCTGCCACCTTCAGGTGCTTAAGGGCCTTCTTGTAGTCGCCGGTAGCCGAATAGCCCCTGGCGAGCCCGTAATCCACCGGCCAGGTATTCTTATGAGCTACAGAATTCCACTTAAATACTTCCAGTGCTTCATTGGGCTGCCCCTGGGTGATCAGCTGGCGGCCATACTGGTGAACTTCAAAAACAGTCCCCAGCGGAAGGGACTCTTTCATCAGGGCAGCAGCTTCCTCTCCCCTGCCCAGTTTATCGAGGATCTGGGCTTTTATCTGCAGATTACTGAAGGTTTTCTGACTAAAGAATTGCCCTTCAATAGCTGCGTTTATCCAGCTAAGGGCTTCCTCAAGATCGCCCCCGTTGTTCAGTGAAAAATTTGCAGCCAGTTCCCAGGTTTGCCTGTTGAATCCCGGGGAATCCTGCAGTTTTTTCCTGATTTCTTCCAGAACCAGGCCGGTAACGTCAGCGCTGATTTTAAACGGGACCTGTTTTTTCTCCCAGTTCAGGGAGGCGGTGGCCGAATTCGCCTCAACATCAGTGAACATATAGGTAAGTTCCTCCGTATGGGGAATTTCCCTGGTCTCCACCTCTACCCGGAGTGCATCCTCGGCAGGGTCATAAAAATAACTGCCCCAGGCAGTGTGGTTGTTGGAAAAAATAACCGTGGCCCTGCCATCTTCATGGACGACCATATGCAGCCCGTAGCTGCCTGCGGCAAGGGGTTGGCCTTCCACGGAAACCGGGCTGCTGAAGCTGATCACGGTATTCTCGTTGGCCCCTGCCCGCCAGGGCGATTCTTTGGCAGTGCCAAAGCCCAGGTTATTCATTCCGTAAGGGACCAGCCCTCCCCAGACAGGACGGTCGGCCACTTTCGGCCTGGAATAGCTGATCTCGATATCGGTGATCCCGATACGCTGGGAAATGCCTGCCATCTGGCTGGCCCGGGGAAGATCGAGCAACTGTGAATTTGCCGCTGTTTGTACCAAAAGCATGCACGAAAGCACGATTCCGGGAATCATTGAGTAGAATTTTTTCATAAATATCGTTTGTCTTGGTGTTGAAAAAGTATCTAAATATAGGCAAGGACCCCAGCATTAATAGTTAGTGTAATGTTAAACTGTAATATGCTGCTGTTAAAGCAACTGTCTGGCCTGGTAAATACCGCAGGATCACTCGGCCCGCAGCCTGCTCCCCCGGACTTGAGACCTGTACGATATGCAATTAGGATACTGAATATGAACAGCTTATACCGCTAACCGCCTCCTTGGACGTCGTAATTTAAACCTAGTACCTGCTGGGATTCCTAGCACTTATTTCGTACTTTTGTAGCCCTGTTTACAAGGCTTTAACGACAATAGACATTCATGAGCAAGACATTATTCGACAAAGTTTGGGATTCGCACGTTATAAACCGGATAGAAAACGGCCCTGACGTACTTTTTATAGACCGGCACCTGGTCCATGAGGTTACCAGCCCGGTCGCCTTCCTTGGATTGAAAAACCGGGGGATCAAAGTATTGCATCCCGAGCGCACCTTTGCTACTGCCGACCACAATACCCCAACCAGGAACCAGCACCTCCCGGTTCAGGACCCCTTATCAGCCAACCAGCTGCGTGCCCTGGAACAAAACGCTGCGGAACATGGGATTCCCTATTGGGGCCTTGGCCATGAAAAGAACGGGATTGTCCATGTCATCGGGCCCGAAAACGGCATCACGTTGCCCGGGGCCACGATCGTATGCGGGGATTCGCACACCTCCACCCACGGTGCCTTTGGGGCAATAGCTTTTGGGATAGGAACGTCTGAAGTAGAGATGGTCCTGGCCACCCAGTGTATCATGCAACCAAAACCAAAACGGATGCGGATCAACATCCACGGCAAGTTAAGCAGGGGGGTAACGCCCAAGGATGTGGCATTATATATTATTTCGCGGCTTACAACTTCTGGGGCAACCGGGTATTTTGTGGAATATGCCGGGGAGGTTTTCCACGATATGTCGATGGAAGGCCGGATGACCGTATGTAACCTGAGCATCGAAATGGGTGCGCGGGGCGGTATGATTGCCCCGGATGAGAAAACCTTCGCTTATATTAAAGGCAAGGAATATACCCCAAAAGGAGCAGCATGGGATAAGGCCATGGAATACTGGAAGACCCTTAAGACGGATGCAGACGCCGTCTTCGATAAGGAAATAACCTTTAACGGAAATGAAATAGAACCCATGATCACCTATGGGACCAATCCGGGGATGGGAATAGGGATCTCATATGGAATCCCACAGGCCGCGATGGTTGAGGGCGGGGTGGCTACCTATAGGAAATCCCTTGAATACATGGATTTCCATGAAGGCGACAACATGTTGGGAAAGAAGATTGATTTTGTTTTTCTAGGTAGTTGTACGAATGGCAGGATAGAAGATTTCAGGGCATTTGCCGAAATAGTCAAAGGCCGGAGGAAAGCGGAAAATGTTACTGCCTGGCTGGTGCCCGGCTCCCATAAGGTTGAAGCTGCCATAAAGGAAGAAGGAATCCTCGATATCCTCCATGAGGCGGGGTTTGAACTCAGGGAACCGGGATGCTCGGCTTGCCTGGCAATGAATGAGGATAAAATCCCTGCCGGAAAATACGCGGTAAGCACTTCGAACAGGAATTTCGAAGGCAGGCAGGGCCCGGGGTCGAGGACCCTGCTCGCTAGCCCGCTGGTTGCAGCCGCGGCGGCAGTAACCGGCAAAGTAACCGATCCGCGGGAACTCATGGCCCTCGAACCCGCATAAGAATTCAAAAAAAGAAAGCTTAAAAAATGGCATACGACAAATTCAGGATATTGAGAAGTACGGCGGTCCCCCTGCCGATCGAGAATGTTGATACAGACCAGATCATCCCGGCCCGTTTCCTTAAAGCGACAGAACGGGAAGGCTTCGGGGATAACCTGTTCCGCGACTGGCGGTACAACCCCGATAATAGCCCGAAAGAGCATTTTGTGCTCAATAACCCGATCTATAAAGGTCAGATCCTTGTTGGAGGCAAGAATTTCGGTTCCGGTTCCTCCAGGGAACACGCTGCCTGGGCCATTTATGATTATGGCTTCCGCTGTGTGGTATCAAGCTTTTTTGCTGATATCTTCAGGAACAATTGCCTGAACATTGGTGTTTTGCCTGTGCAGGTGAGTGCAGACTTCCTTCAAAAGATCTTTGAAGCCATTGAAGCCGATCCGGCCGCCACCTTCGAAGTAAACCTGCCCGAACAGCAGATAACCATCCTTGCAACGGGTGAAAAAGAATCGTTTGACATTAACGACTACAAGAAAGACAATATGCTCAACGGTTTTGATGACATTGATTACCTCCTGAACCTCAAAGAAGAAATCAAAGCCTTCGAAAAAGAAGCGCCATTATAAATCCTAAAATCCCATTGCTCTAACAAACGGTATCCCGGCCCGGGACCTGTTACGATCAAAACCATCGCGTTAGGAAACCATCGTGCCGCATCCTTCACCATGAAAAAGAGAACAATTGAAATCATGGACACCACCCTCAGGGATGGTGAACAAACTTCCGGGGTATCCTTTTCGGCATCCGAGAAACTCACCCTTGCCAAACTCCTGCTCGACGAGCTTAAGGTCGACCGGATTGAAATTGCATCAGCCCGGGTTTCCGAGGGTGAATTCCAGTCGGTACGGCAGATTACGGAATGGGCGGCCACCATGGACTACCTTGACCGGGTGGAGGTGCTTACGTTTGTTGATGGCGGCAGTTCCGTGGAGTGGATGAAAAATGCCGGGGCCAGGGTGCAGAACCTCCTTACCAAAGGGTCCTTGAACCACCTGACCCACCAGCTGAAAAAAACCCCGGAACAGCATTTTTCCGATGTAAGTCGGGCGATTCAACTGGCCGGGGACGAAGGCTTTTCAACCAATGTGTACCTGGAAGACTGGAGCAACGGGATGCGGAATTCTCCCGAATATGTTTTCAGGTTCCTTGATTTCCTTGTTACCCAGCCTGTGAAGCGCCTGCTGCTGCCCGATACCCTGGGCATCCTCACCCCTGCCGAGTCCTTTGAATTTATCTCGGCAACCCGGAAGCGTTTTCCGGATATGCATATAGATTTCCACGGGCATAACGATTACGACCTTAGTGTTGCCAATGTGATGGAAGCAGTAAAAGCCGGCTGCGACGGCCTCCACCTTACCGTTAACGGGATGGGGGAACGGGCCGGGAATGCACCCCTGGCGAGTGTGGTAGCGGTTATTAATGATTTCATGCCCGAAATAGCCATCAGGGTAAAAGAAGATGCGCTCTATAAAGTCAGTAAACTGGTATCGGCATTTACAGGCTTCGGGATTCCGGCCAACAAACCCATTGTAGGAGAGAATGTTTTTACCCAAACCGCNGGAATACATGCAGATGGGGATAATAAAAAGAATTTATACTTTAATGATTTACTGCCCGAAAGATTTGGCAGGAAACGCAAATATGCCCTCGGCAAAACCTCCGGCAAGGCCAATATCAGGAAGAACCTCCAGGAGCTGGGCCTTACCCTGAACGAGGAAGAATTGCGTAAAGTTACAGCGCGTATCATCGAACTTGGCGACAAGAAAGAAAGAGTAACCAGGGAAGACCTGCCCTACATCATCTCCGATGTGCTGGACAGCAGTACCTTCCAGCAAAAGGTCTTTGTTCGGTCGTATGTCCTCACCCATGCCAAGGGGCTCAAACCCTCCACAACGATTTCTGTTGAGATCAACGGGGAATCGCATGAGGAAAATGCGCAGGGCGACGGCCAGTTCGATGCTTTTATGAATGCCCTGAGGAAAGTATACAGAACGCGGAAAGCGGAATTACCCCAGCTGGTGGATTATGCCGTGCGTATTCCTCCCGGTAGTAACTCCGACGCGCTCTGCGAAACTATTATCACCTGGCACAGTAACGGGAGGGAATTTACCACCAGGGGGCTCGACAGTGACCAGACGGTTTCTGCGATTAAAGCCACGGAAAAAATGCTGAATATTATATAACCACCTAAAGATTACCGCATGAAATTAAAAATTGCCCTGCTGGCCGGGGACGGGATTGGCCCGGAAGTTATCGCCCAGGCCGTTAAAGTTTGTGATGCCATCGCCCAAAAGTACAGGCACGACATTAGTTGGAAACCGGCGCTTACCGGTGCAGCTGCCATTGATGCCGTGGGTGACCCCTATCCCGATGAAACCCATGAAGTTTGCAGGACCTCAGACGCCGTGCTGTTCGGGGCCATAGGACATCCCCGCTTCGATAACGACCCCTCCGCAAAGGTCCGGCCGGAACAGGGACTGCTTAAAATGAGGAAAAAACTGGGCCTTTTTGCCAATGTGCGGCCAACATTTACCTTTCCCTCCCTTATAGATAAATCGCCCCTTAAGAGGGAGCGGATTGAAGGAACCGACCTGGTTTTCCTCAGGGAACTTACAGGGGGGATCTATTTTGGAAAACGGGGGCGTGAAGACAGCGGGAACACCGCTTATGACACCTGCACCTACACCAGGGCCGAAGTTGAGAGACTCGCGCGAATGGGCTTTGAAATGGCCATGACGCGTTCCCGTAAACTCTGCTGTGTGGATAAGGCCAACGTCCTGGAAACATCGCGTTTGTGGAGGGAAACCGTCCAGGCCATGGAAAAGGTGTACCCCGAGGTAAAGGTTACCTATGAGTTTGTAGATGCCGTCGCTATGCGGCTGGTGCAATGGCCGAAGGAATATGACGTGCTGATCACCGAAAACCTGTTCGGGGATATCCTCACAGACGAAGC
>JGI25321J50212_10002452_pt1 | contig 13897 bp, 9 predicted proteins | sample AutmiccommuBRH23_FD_50212 | JGI IMG/M metagenome (IMG submission 50212)
AAGCCGAGACCCGCGCTGAACTCATCGACCCGGCCCTCAAGGAGGCGGGCTGGGGCGTGGTGGAGGCCAGCCGGGTGCGGCGCGAGCTGATCACCCTGGGCCGCCTGCAAGGCGGCGGCAAACGGGCAAAACAGGACATCGCCGACTATGTGCTGATGGTTCGCGGCCAGAAGCTCGCGGTGATCGAGGCCAAGAAGCGCAGCCTGCCGGTGACCGAGGGGCTGGCCCAGGCCAAGCGTTATGCCGAGCGCCTGCAGGCCCGCTTCGCCTACGCCAGCAATGGCGATGGCATCTACCGGGTGGACATGCAGACCGGGGCGGAAGGGCCGGTCGATGCCTGGCCCGCGCCCGATGCGCTGTGGGCGGAGACCTTCGGCGACGGCGGCGGCGATCACAACCGCTGGCGCGAGCGCTTCGGCGCGGTGCCCTTCGAAGACAAGGGCGGCTTCTGGCAGGCGCGCTATTACCAGCACAACGCCATCAACCAGGCGCTGGAGGCCATCGCCGCCGGGCGCGAGCGCATCCTGCTGACCCTGGCCACCGGCACTGGCAAGACCGCCATCGCCTTCCAGATTGCCTGGAAGCTGTTTCATGCCCGCTGGGGCCTGGCGGCACGGGCGTCCGGCACGCCGGGCCGACAGCCGCGCATGCTGTTCCTGGCCGACCGCAACATCCTCGCCAACCAGGCCTTCAACGATTTTTCCGCCTTCCCCGAGGATGCCCGGGTACGGATCGATCCGGAGACTATCCGCAAGAAGGGCCGGGTGCCGAAGAACGGCAACGTCTTCTTCACCATCTTCCAGACCTTCATGACCGGGCGTGACGCGGCGGGCAACCCGGCGCCCAACTTCGGTGACTATCCGCCGGACTTCTTCGATTTCATCATCATCGACGAGTGCCACCGGGGTGGCGCCAATGACGAGAGCAACTGGCGCGGCATCCTGGACTACTTCCAGCCCGCCGTGCAGCTGGGCCTGACCGCCACACCCAAGCGCAGCCACAACGCCGACACCTACGCCTACTTCGGCGATCCGGTCTACATCTACTCCCTGAAGGAAGGCATCAACGACGGCTTCCTGACACCGTTCAAGGTCCGCCAGATCGCCACCACCCTGGACGATTACGTCTACACGGCGGATGACCAGGTGATCGAGGGCGAAATCGAGGAGGGCCGCCGCTACACCGAGGACGACTTCAACCGCGTCATCGAGATTGCCGAGCGTGAGCACTACCGGGTCAAGCTGTTCATGGCGCAGATCGACCAGCGCGAGAAGACGCTGGTGTTCTGCGCCACCCAGGAACATGCGCTGGCGGTGCGCGACCTGATCAACCAGCTCAAGACCAGCACCGACCCGCACTACTGCGAGCGTGTCACTGCCAATGATGGCAAGGAAGGCGAGCGCTTCCTCAAGCAGTTCCAGGACAACGAGAAGACCATCCCGACCATCCTTACCACCTCGCAGAAGCTCTCCACCGGCGTGGATGCCCGCAACGTGCGCAACATCGTGCTGATGCGCCCGGTCAACAGCATGATCGAGTTCAAGCAGATCATCGGCCGGGGGACGCGGCTGTTCGATGGCAAGGACTACTTCACGATCTACGATTTCGTGAAGGCCTACGAGCACTTCAACGATCCGGAGTGGGATGGCGAGCCCTTGCCGCCGGAGCCCTGCGAGCACTGCGGCAACAGCCCTTGCAGTTGCACCAGGCCGCCTCCCGAGGCTTGCGCGGTCTGTGGCGAGCGGCCTTGTGTGTGCGAGCAAGAGCCGCCGGAACCCTGCGAGGTCTGCGGCGCGCGGCCCTGCATCTGCGAGCAACGCCGCAAGGTAAAGATCCGGCTGGCCGACGGCAAGGAACGCACCATCCAGCACATGAGCGCCACCAGCTTCTGGAGTCCGGACGGCACACCCATCGCCGCCGCCGAGTTCATCCAGCGCCTGTTCGGCGACCTGCCCGAGCTGTTCAGGGACGAAGACGAACTGCGCGCCTTGTGGGGCCGCCCGGATACCCGGAAGAAGCTGCTGGAAGGGCTGGAGGAAAAGGGCTACGGGACGGAACAACTGGTCGAGGTCGGCAAGCTGATCGAAGCCGAAAACAGTGACCTGTACGACGTGCTGGCCTACATCGCCTTCAACATGGCGCCGGTGACCCGGGCCGAGCGGGTCGATGCCCACAGGGCGCGCATCTTCCACGGCCACGGCTACCAGCAGCAGGAATTCCTGAGTTTTGTCCTCGATCACTATGTCGCTCAGGGCGTGGGCGAACTGGATATGGCGAAGCTGCCGCAGCTGATTGAACTGAAGTACCACAGCCTCGGCGATGCGGTGCGAGAGCTGGGGCCCGCGGGCAAGATTCGCGAGGTGTTTGTGGGCTTTCAGCAGCATTTGTATTGAGATGGGGCCGAGTATGGGGCAGGGCTTACAAGGCGCTGCACCGGACGGCCATTCGCGGCCACTTACAGCGGCGGTCTCAACGGCGAGCGTTTCGTCGAACTGCTCCGCGAGGTGCGATTTTTCTTTTTCAAGCATCCAGGTGTCGTCTATATTTCTGACTTATAAGTAATTAACCGCGTGACCCACTAGGCCGTACGCCTGTGCAGAGGCCTCAAACAGTAATTGAGGAAAATTGATGCTGTTTCCCCAATCGGTTTGGTAGCTGTGCTAGCTTGAAAAGCAGCTTTTTGATTTTCGGGATGCGGAGGCTTGGGTGCTGGAACGGCTGCAACGTCGATTGGGTCTGCAGACAATACCGGGAGTATTTTTCACTTCTGCCGCTGTGGCAGCGCTGTTTGTTGCCCTGGCGGTGCCCTTTGATCAAGCGGTAGCCGAGTATTTTGGCCTGCTGACGGGCTGGGTGGCCCGTAACCTGGGCTGGTTCTATATCCTTACGGTTACCTCCTTGCTGATGTTTCTGCTGGGCCTGGCGGTCAGCCGCTACGGTACCATCCGGCTTGGCGGCGACGACAGCCGGCCCGANTATTCCAATCTGACCTGGTTCACCATGCTGTTTGCCGCCGGCATNGGCACCATCCTGATGTTCTGGGGTGTGGCGGAACCGGTNTCCCATTTCGCCAGCCCGCCGTTCGAGGGGGTACAACCCGGCTCCGAGCAAGCAGCCAGTGATGCCATGACCCTGGCGCTGTACCACTTCGGGCTGCATACCTGGACCATCTTTGCCATGCCGGGCCTGGCGATCGGTTACTTTGCCTACCGCCACAATCTGCCCATGCGGATCAGCAGTCTGTTCTACCCGATTCTCGGAGAGCGGGCCTTCGGACCCTGGGGCTGGGCGGTGGATGTGATTGCCGTGCTCGGTACCCTGTTTGGTGTCGCCACCTCGCTGGGGCTGGGAACGTTGCAGCTCAACAGCGGGCTGAATTACCTGTTTGGCGTGCCATCCACCGGCCTTGTGCAGGTCATCCTGATTGCAGTGATCGCCAGTATTGCCGCCACTTCGGTGGCCCTGGGTCTGGACAAGGGAGTGCGCCGGCTGTCCCAACTGAACATCCTGCTGGCCATGGCTTTGCTCGCGTTTGTACTGTCCGTTGGACCGACTGTCTTCATTGCCGAAGGCATGGTCCAGAGTGCGGGTGGTTACTTCGATGCCTTGCCCTGGCTGGCATTCTGGACGGAAACCTTCAAGGAGAGCGACTGGCAGCGACAATGGACCCTGTTTTACTGGGCCTGGACCATCTCCTGGGCGCCCTATGTCGGCATCTTTATTGCCCGCATCTCCCGGGGGCGGACCATCCGGGAGTTTGTCGCCGGTGTCCTGTTTGCCCCCACCGCCTTTACCCTGGTGTGGTTCGGGATCTTTGGCTTGTCGGCCATCCAGGTCGAGATGAACGGTGCGGTGGCCCTGGCCGAGCAGGTACAAAAGGATCCTTCCGTGGCCATTTTTGCCTTTCTCGAAGCCTTCCCGCTGGCGGAGGCGGCATCGGCGCTGAGTGTGGTCATCATCGTGATCTTCTTCACTACCTCCTCGGATTCAGCTTCCCTGGTGATCGATCTGCTGACCCGCCGGGACGATCAGCCTTCCCTGGTGCGCCAGCGGATTTTCTGGGCGGCGGCGCAGGGTGTGATCGCCGCAACGCTCCTGCTGGCCGGCGGGCTGGACGCCCTGCAAAACGTCATTACCTCGTTGGGCCTGCCTTTCTGCGTTTTGTTGATCTTCATGGCTGTGTCATTGTTCCGGGCTCTCAGAGCGGATTACCGTGGTTACAGCGTCGAAGCCCTGGTCCGGGGAAGAGCCTTCCCGGAAGTGGAGGCCACCGCCGAAACCAAACAGGAGAACGAGTATGTATCAGAAGCTGTTGATCGCCATTGACCCGGAAGATGACGGCGAGGGCAAACGCGCCCTGGAGGCCGCTGTGGATCTGCTGGCCGAGGACGGTGAGCTGCACCTTGCCAGTGTCTATAGTCCCGGCGGTGGCGGGTTTTTCCCGCACGTGACAGAGGAAGCACCGGAACAGAAGGAAGCTGAGGTTCACGACATGCTGGATCTGCTGGCACGCAAATACCTGCCCCTGAACCGTAATGCGAGTCTTCACGTGGTGGCGGGCACCGCCGGTGACAAGCTGGTGGGACTGGCGGGCCAGTTGGGTGCTGATCTGATGCTTCTGGTATCCCGTGGCGGTAGCGGTCATTGGCCCCTGCGCCGCGCCACTGTCGAGTATGTCGCTGTGAATGCGCCCTGTCCTGTGCTGATATTGCCATCGTTGGAGAAAACCGAACCGGAGACAAAGGAAAAGAAAGATGACTGATCAGTTAAAGAGAAGCATGGGGGCAGAGAGGAACATGGGGGCAGGTTTAGCATTTATACCTTGGCGTGGACTTCACCCCGGTGGCGAAAGTGGTGCGGCGTGAGAAGGCGAGGGTGTGCCTGATTGGCCTAAGCTTTTGACCTGCCCCCCGCGATCCCTCGGCTGTGTAAATGGCAATCCCCAATCGCGAGGCAGGACAATGCGCCTGGATTGCCCGGACGAACCGCCGGGTGTTACCGTGGTGACACCTGCTATGGAGCACCCCCCAACCATGTCCACGACTTCACTGAAGCTCCCTGAAGACGTAAAGCGGCTTGCCGTTGCGGCTGCAAAGCAGCAAGGGGTCTCACCACATGCGTTCATGGTTGATGCCATTCGTGCCGCAGCCACAAATGCGGAGCGGCGAGCGCAGTTCGTCGCTGATGCGGTCGCTTCGAGAGAACAGGCCGTTGAATCTGGCAAGGGGTACGCGGCTGATGAGGTGCATGCGCACCTACGGGCTCGGGCTCAGGGTAAGCCCGCTTCGAAGCCCAAGGCAAAAACCTGGCGCGCGTGATTTATGCCAAGCAAGCGTTCTCGGATCTCGGTCGGCGCACCGATTTTCTGTTGCAGGCCGAGCCGGCCGCTGTGCTGGAGACGGTGGATCTCATCACCGAGGCCGTAGAAATCCTTGAAAATCATCCCTTGATCGGGCGCTTCGCAGAGCAGGGGTTGAGAGAGCTCGTTATTTCTCGCGGCAAGTCTGGCTATGTTGCGCTGTACAGCTATGAACCAGAGCAGGGCACCGTGCTTGTGCTTTCAGTACGACATCAACGCGAAGCTGGCTATGTGCCGGAGTAGGCAGCGTGGCGTCCAGCAACAGGGGGCAAGTTCAACGTTAGTCTTTCCCATGGTGGCGTATCCCTGTGGTTGGTGACTTGTGTTGCAACAACAAATCAACCAGTAGCGCCGCTCAGGCACCAATAGCGCCTAGTGGGCGTCAGCGGTGGAGCCCGGCTCTCAGCCCCCACTGTCAGGAGCCGAACAAGCGCCTCCGGCGCCGCCGCAACCACCACAGGGGGCCGGACAGCGCATAGGTGACCGCCAGCAAGAGCAGTACGCGCGGCGGATCGATCACCACCACGGCCGCACCCACGACTGCGGCCACGATAACGATAAAGGGCACCCGGCCACGAAAGTCGACACCCTTGAAGCTGTGGTAGCGAAGGTTGGAGACCATCAACAGGCCTGCCGCCACGGTCACCGCGGCGGCAATCAGCGCGACATTCCCCCCCGGCTCCAGGCGGTGGCCGCTCCATACCATGCCGGCGATCAGGCCGGCCGCCGCCGGGCTCGCCAGCCCGACGAAGAAGCGCTTGTCGGCGGCGGCCACCTGGACGTTGAAGCGAGCCAAGCGGAGCGCTGCACAGGACGCATAGATGAACGCCGCCGCCCAGCCCAGCTTGCCCAACGCCTGCAGCATCCAGGCGTAGGACACCACCGCCGGGGCGACNCCGAACGACACCATGTCGGACAGCGAATCATATTGCACGCCGAATGCGCTCTGGGTGTTGGTCAGCCGCGCCACTCGGCCGTCGAGGCCGTCGAATACCATGGCTACGAAGATGGCCACCGCGGCGCTGGCAAATCGGGCGTTCATGGCCGAGAGGACGGCGTAGAAACCGGCGAACATGGCGCCTGTGGTGAGCAGGTTGGGTAGCAGGTAGATCCCGCGACGGCGCACCACTTCGCCTTCCACCGCATCTTCGGCGGAAAAGGGCGCAAAGCGCCGGGGAGACTCCTTTTCGCTGCCGGGCTGTTCGGGTTCGTTCATGGCCGCACTTTGGTAGTGGTGGCTAGGCCGGCAGGATAGGGCGCGGCCCCGGTGTCGGGCAACCTGTGCACTGTCGACACCGGGATCCAGACCGTCCGCTCAGTTTTTCGACTTGTCGATCAGCTTGTTCTTGCCGATCCAGGGCATCATGCCGCGCAGCCGGGCGCCTACCTCTTCGATGGGGTGCTCCTGGGCGCGGCGCCGGCGCGCCTTGAGTACCGGATTGCCCGCCTGGTTGTCGAGCACGAATTCGCGGGCGAAATTGCCGGTCTGGATGTCGTCGAGGATGCGCTTCATCTCCACCTTGGTCTGTTCAGTGATGACGCGCGGACCGCTCACGTAATCACCATACTCGGCGGTATTGGAGATCGAGTAGCGCATGTCGGCGATGCCGCCCTGATACATCAGGTCGACGATCAGCTTGAGCTCGTGGAGGCATTCGAAATAGGCCATTTCCGGCGCGTAGCCGGCTTCCACCAGGGTTTCGAAGCCGGCCTGCACCAGCGCCGAGGCACCGCCGCAGAGCACTGCCTGCTCGCCGAACAGGTCGGTCTCGGTCTCTTCCCGAAAGTTGGTCTCGATGATGCCGGAGCGGCCGGCGCCGATCGCCGAGGCGTAGGACAGTGCGATATTGCGAGCCTGGCCACTGGCATCGCGATAGATGGCGATCAGCGAGGGCACGCCGCCGCCCTCCTGATAGGTACTGCGCACCGTGTGCCCCGGCCCCTTGGGAGCGATCATGATCACATCGAGATCGGCGCGCGGTTCGATCAGCTGAAAATGGATGTTGAAGCCATGGGCAAAGGCGAGCGCGGCCCCCTGCTTGAGGTGGGGCTCGATGTCGTTCTGGTAGATGGCCTTCTGGTGCTCGTCGGGAGCCAGCACCATCACCAGATCGGCATCCTTCACGGCTTCGGCCACTGTGGCGACTTTCAGCCCTGCTTCCTCTGCCTTGCTCCAGGACGCAGACCCCTTGCGCAGGGCGACCACTACCTCCGCGACCCCGGAGTCGCGCAGATTGAGCGCGTGCGCATGACCCTGGGAGCCATAGCCAACCACTGCGACCTTCTTGCCGCGAATGATGGAAACATCACAGTCTTTGTCGTAATACACTTGCATGATCGTTCACCAGATCCTGGGTTGAGGTTGTCGGGTCGCCCGTTTTGCGAGCGCCGTTTTTTCAGATGCGCAGCGCTCGCTCGCCGCGCATGATACCGGATACGCCGGAGCGCACGACTTCGAGCACCGCGGCTGCGCCGAGCGCCTCCAGAAAGGCATCCAGCTTGCCGCTGGCGCCGGTCACCTGGATGACATAGGTGGCCGGGCCCACATCGATGATCTGACCGCGAAAGATATCCACGCAGCGCTTCACCTCGGCGCGTTGCTCACCGCCCGCCCGGACCTTGACCAACATCAGTTCGCGCTCGATGTGGGCACCTTCGGTAAGATCCTGGACCTTCACCACGTCGATCAGCTTGTGCAACTGCTTGGTGATCTGCTCCATGGTGCGGTCATCACTCTGGGTGGTCAGGGTCAGGCGCGACAACGACTGATCCTCGGTGGGCGCAACGGTCAGGGTATCGATGTTGTAGCCACGCTGGGAAAACAGTCCCACCACCCGCGACAAGGCGCCGGGCTCGTTCTCCAGCAATACCGAAATGATGCGTCTCATCAGGTGCGCTCCGTCTTGCTCAGCCACAGGTCGCGCATGGACCCCGGCGCGACGTGCATGGGGTAGACATGCTCATGCGGGTCCACCTGGATATCCACGAACACCACCCGGTTCTTGTAACTGAAGCACTCCCGCAGCTTCTCTTCGAGTTCCTCGATGTGTTCGACACGCAGCCCGATATGTCCGTAGGCCTCGGCCAGCTTGACGAAATCGGGCAGTGAATCCTCGTAGAGGATCTGCGAATAGCGGCCACCGTACTGCATGTCCTGCCATTGCTTGACCATGCCCAGTGCCTGGTTGTTGAGATTGATGATCTTCACCGGCAACTGATGCTGGGTGCAGGCGGAGAGCTCCTGGATGCACATCTGGATGCTGCCCTCGCCGGTGACACAGGCGACATCTGTGCCCGGGAATGCCATCTGGGCCCCCATGGCCGCGGGCAGACCATAACCCATGGTCCCCAGACCACCGGAATTCAGCCACTGCCGGGGCCGGTCGAACAGATAGTACTGGGCGGCGAACATCTGATGCTGGCCGACATCGGAAGTGACGATGGCCTTGCCTTCGGTGACCCTGTAGAGCGCCTTGATGGCGTCCTGCGGCTTGATCAGCGAGCCCTCGCTGGGTTCATGGCGCGGCGCCGTGTACAGGCCGTGCCGCTTGCGCCACTCGTCGATCTGCGCCCACCATTCGACCAGCGCCTGGGTGTCGGGACGCTCAGCGCTGCGTTCGATCTGGGCGAGCACTTCTTCCAGTACCGCACCGCAATCACCAACGATGGGAATATCCACCGGCACGTTCTTGGAGATCGACGACGGATCGATGTCGATATGGATGATCTGGGCACTCGGGCAGAACCGGTCCGGGCTGTTGGTGACGCGGTCGTCGAAGCGCACGCCCACCGCCAGTATGAGATCGGCGTGATGCATGGCGGTGTTGGCCTCGAAGGTGCCGTGCATGCCCAGCATGCCCAGGAACTGCCGGTCGCTGCCGGGATAGCCACCGAGTCCCATCAGTGTGTTGGTCACCGGGAAGTCGAGTCGCTGGGCCAGCCTGGTGAGTACTTCCGCGGCATCGCCGAGGATCACCCCACCGCCGCTGTAGATAACCGGACGGCGGGCTTCGAGCAGGGCCTTGACCGCGCGCTTGATCTGCCCGGAGTGCCCGCGGCCGGTCGGCTGGTAGGAGCGGATACGGACCTTGTCGGGATACCGGTAGGGCACCTTGTGGTTGGGGTCGGTGACATCCTTGGGGATATCCACGACCACGGGCCCCGGCCGGCCGCTGGCGGCGATGTAAAAAGCCTTGGCGATGGTCTCGGCGATATCCTCGGCGCGCCGCACCATGAAGCTATGCTTCACGATCGGCCGCGAGATACCCATCATGTCCGTTTCCTGGAAGGCGTCGCCACCGATTTTTTCCTGCGCGACCTGCCCTGAGATCACCACGATGGGCACCGAGTCCATGTAGGCGGTGGCGATCCCGGTGATCGCATTGGTCGCTCCGGGCCCGGAGGTCACCAGCACCGCACCCACTTCCCCCGTCGCCCGCGCATAACCGTCGGCGGCATGGGTGGCGCCCTGCTCGTGGCGCATCAGGATGTGCCGGACCTCGTCCTGCCGAAACAGCGCGTCATAGATATGCAGCACCGCGCCGCCGGGATAGCCCCAGAGGTATTTGACGCCGGAATCGCGCAACGCGCGGATGGTGGCCTCGCCACCGGAAAGCAGTTCCACGGGGTTTGGGTCCTCGATCTCTCGGCTTTACCGGCGGACCACATGGGTCCGCCACCTCCCACCGGGAGCGGCGAAGACAGACGGAAGCGAGGACATCGATCCGGATGGGAAATCCGGTACAGGACCACGAGCCACCATGGGTTGCTCGCTGCCGGGAGACGGGGTCGCGCCGCCCGAAAGATGCCCAGCGCGCGCTGTTTACGCTCACTGGCGGGACCACCCGGCAGCAAATTCTGCGGCGCGGGCAGGGCGGCGATTGTAGCGCCATCGCCGCGCAGCGTCAAGCGGAACGATTTTGTTCCATCAATAAAACCCAAAACCCGGCCGCCTGAGCAGACTGACTCACCGGTTGCTTCAGGCTCATGGCTGGATTGGCAAGGACTGCATGGAGTACCTTGCGCCTCAGGCGGCCACGCTGGCCGCGAGCAGCTCTCCAAACCGCTCCACTGGGATCGGCATGCTGTAGAGGGCACCCTGGTAGCTGTCGCACCCCATGCGGCGCAACAGATCCAGTGCCTCCCGATCCTCGACGCCCTCTGCGGTCACCCTGAGACCGTACTGGCGGGACACCCCGAGAATCGCCTCTACGACGCCCCGGGAATCGGCGTCGCGGTGCACATTGCGGATGAATTCGCGGTCGATCTTCAGCCAGTCGAACGGCAGCCTGCGCAGCGCGCTCATGGATGAGTAGCCGATCCCGAAATCATCCATGGCAAAGCGCGCACCCATGGCCTTGATCGCGTTCATCTTGGCGATGGTGCCCTCGACGTCCGCCATGGCCAGGGTCTCGGTGATCTCGAACGTGATGTGGCCGGGGTTGACTGCATAGCTCTGGATGCTGTGGCGAATCACGTCCAGCAGCCGGGGGTCCTGGAACTGACGGCGACTGATATTGACATGGAGCTGCATGTCAGAGCGCCAGACGCCGGCATCGAGAAATCCGCGCAGGGATTCGCAGGCGGTGCGGATCACCCAGTGGCCGACGTCGACGATCAGGCCGGAGGTCTCCAACAACGGGATGAACTCCGCCGGCATGCTGGTCACCCGATCGCTGTTGATCCAACGCAGCAGTACCTCGCCGCCCACCAGACGATTTTCGGCAACCGCCATCACCGGCTGCACATAGAGTGCAAATTCCTGATTGTCCACCGCCTTGCGCAGTCTGGTGTTGAGCGCGACCTGGCGCTGCGCCTTGGCGGCAATGGCGCGGTCGAAGAAGGCGCAACTGTTGCGGCCCTTGCGCTTGGCCTCGTACATGGCGGTATCCGCGTACTGCAGCGCACGTTCCGGCTCCAGGGTCGCCCCGCTGAGCAGTGATATGCCGACGCTGGCGGTAAGGGCGAACTCGGCGCCCTCCAGGAATATCGGTGTCGCCACCCGCTCGCGCAGGGCATCGGCGAGCGCGCGGGCACGCAGGGCGGCCTCCGTCGCGGTCTCGCCGATATCGGGCACGAAGAGCAGAAATTCATCGCCCCCCTGGCGGGCGAGAAAAGCGCCCGGCGGGCTACCGGCCACCACCTGGCGGTGCAGGGATTGCGCGATTCGGGCGAGGATCCGATCCCCCAGGTCATGCCCCCAGGAGTCGTTGATGTCCTTGAAATGATCCAGGTCGATCAGCATCAGCGCCGCACAGTTGCCGTCGGCGCTCAGTCTGGCCCATTCGTTGCGCAAGTGCGCGAGCATCGCCAGCCGGGTCGGCAGCCGGGTCAGTTCGTCGCGGTAGGCCCGGTTGCCCGGCGCCGGATCGCCGCCCAGCTTGCGCAGCACAGAGGTGCGCGACGGCGGCGACCAGGGCGTCGCTGTGGCCCGGGGATCATCCCGGATCACGGCATCTGCCGGCAGCGGGTAGATCGCCACCACCAGTTCGCCGCCGGCCTGACCATCCCCCCCCAGGGCGATCACGCAGCGCCGCCGGTCATCGGCGGCACACAACTCCCAGTGGAGTTGTGCCACGCCCTCCGCCAGGGCGGTACGCACGCGCTCCTTGAATGCGGCTAGAGTCACGGACTCTTCGCCCTCGGACTCTGCCAGATCCTGTCCCAGCAACTGCCGCCGTTCGCAGCCGAGCAATTCCAGTGCTGCCGGATTGGCTTCGACGCAGATTCCATAAGAGAAAAACAGCACGCCGAAGGGCGCAGTTTCGATCACGCGGCGGTAGAGATGCATCCTGGGGTCGGTCATCCGGGGAGTCCCGTGTGCTGCGCGCGCCGGCGCGCGCCGCAGGCCGCCGCCTCCGGGGTCGGTGGGGATTGCTTGCCGATGCCTTTCATGGTCGCAACCACGCCGCGTTTGTGACTGAGTATAGCGGAGCCGGTATTGAAATCACTCGAGAATCTTGTCCAATGACACGAGAGCCTGAACTGGGCGCGTGATTCCAACCTGAGGCAAGGCTGAAGGTGGTTTCGGACTTGGGATCATTGGAGTGGGTTATTGTCAGATCTGGTACGGGGCTCAGGCGACCGGCCTGTCGAGTGCTAGGTTATGACCTCGCCGTTGCGAGGCGGGACCTTGTTGACGGCGGGTTCGAGCTTACAAAATCCCTGTATCCGGCGCCAGCCACGGGGCGCCCTCGTGGCGATGTCCCATGTGATGCTTTTGGGGGGGTGGGCACCTACAATGGCGCGCGTTCGATGCAAGCAAGCGCATATCATGGATCAACAAAGGGAATCTTGGGCAGCGGAAGCCAGGGGAATACTGTGAAGGTTGCCGTAGTGCACGAATGGCTGACCCAGGTCGCGGGGTCGGAGCGGGTCCTGGAGCAGATTCTCCAAGTGTATCCCCAGGCCGAGCTGTTTGCCGTGGTCGACGCGGTGCCGCCTGGGCAGCGGAGCTTTCTCGACCGGTATGCGGTGCGGACCACCTTCATTCAGAAGCTGCCGCTGGCGGGGCGCTTCTATCGCCACTATCTGCCGCTGATGCCGCTGGCCATCGAACAGCTGGACCTGTCCGGGTTCGATCTGGTGATTTCCAGTAGTCACGCGGTTGCCAAGGGGGTGCTGACCGGGCCGAATCAACTCCACATCAGCTATATCCATTCGCCGATGCGCTACGCCTGGGATCTGCAACACCAATGCCTGCGCGAGAGCGGCCTGGAGCGCGGTCTGCTGAGCTGGCTGGCGCGCTGGCAGCTTCATCGCCTGCGGATCTGGGATCAGCGCACTGCCAACGGTGTCGATCACATGGTCGCCAATTCCGGATTCATCGCTGGGCGGATCCGCAAGATCTATCGTCGCGAGGCGACGGTGATTTATCCGCCGGTGGATATCGAGGCTTTTACCCCGGGGGCCGCCGGAGAGGGCAAGGAGGATTTTTACCTGACCGCGTCCCGGGTGGTGCCGCACAAGCGCATGGACCTGATTGTGGAAGCCTTCGCAGATCTGCCGGAGCGGCGTCTGGTGGTGATCGGCGATGGTCCCGAGCTCAAGCGCTTGCGCCGCGCGGCGCCGGGCAATGTGACCTTGCTGGGCTATCAGCCGGTGGCGTCACTGCGCGATCACATGCGGCGGGCGCGGGCGTTCATTTTTGCTTCCGAGGAAGATTTCGGCATCGTCCCGGTGGAGGCCCAGGCCTGCGGGACGCCGGTGATCGCCTTCGGTCGCGGCGGCGCCTGCGAGACCGTACTGCCGTTGCGGATGGCGCCGGCGGATCGCTGTGCGGCAGACGCTGAAGATGCCGGGGCTGGGGAGCCCGGGTATTCCCCGACCGGGGTGTTGTTTCCCGAGCAGAAGGTCGAATCCCTGACCGCTGCAATCGCCGAATTCGAGGCCCACGAAAGCCGCTTCGACAGTGCGGCGATCCGCGCCCATGCCGAGCGCTTTTCGGCGCAGCGCTTTCGCGAAGAACTGCGGGATCTGGTCGATCGCTGCTGGCAGCGTTGGCAGGAGGCCCGCCCCGGGCCGGGCAACCCGGGCAGG
>JGI25321J50212_10002466_pt1 | contig 13833 bp, 17 predicted proteins | sample AutmiccommuBRH23_FD_50212 | JGI IMG/M metagenome (IMG submission 50212)
GGAGCAGGTTCTTTATGTGCTTGTACAGATCACGCTCCGTCATATCCTTCGAGGCGTAGTGATCACGAATCACCGGCCAGCATTCCCATTCCTTCAGTCGATCAAATGCGGTCTTAGCGCCCACTCGCTCCCGTGCCAGCAGGCTTACGAAGTTTCCCAGGAACAGCTCCACGTTCTTGCCCGAGAAACCGCGTGACGTCTTGTAGTACCGCTTGTACTCAGTCTCATCGACCAGGGAATCGACCGGCACATCGACACGAATATCGTCGCGGATCAGCGTCCAGATGGGTTCGAAATAGCCGGGGCGGGCGAGCAGCTTGAATTGACCCAGCCCGTAGCGCCACAGGCCGTCCAAATGGGCTGAGAAGGCGGCATAGGAGTCCGTTTCGAGAGCTTGGCCGGTCTTCGCGTCAATTGAGCCGCTGGCGAATTGTTGGATCACCGAATGGTGATAACGAAGCTCGATCCGCCACACGTCCTGGGTCGGATCGTAGTTGTCGGGATCGGCTGAATCGAACGAATCCCGGCGACGCCAGATGCTTTCACAGAAGTCGAGCTTGTCCTGGGAGCGCGCTTGGATTGTCTTGTTGTAGATCCCAAGCTGTACGCCACCAGCGGAGCCGAACAGGAAGGATTGCCCCCGACCATAGGTGGCAGCTTCCATGGTCCATTGGATCTCCTTGATGCCCGAAATATCGCGGTTTGCGCGAGCGCGACAGTGCATGCGAGCGGTCAGGTCAGACGGGGGCGTCCAGCCTTGCAGATCCAAGGCGAGGTGGACGGCGCACTGGTTCCGCTCGCGGTGCGTCATCACCGCTGCAGCGTAGTAGTCCATCCGCTCCTGCAGGCGCTCAGGTGACAGCGCGTCGATGGCGTGCGGTGACACTTCGATTTTCAGGTGTGGGCCGATCTGATCCAGCTTGGCGTTGAAATTCTTGATGAGCAGGATGAAGCCAAGATCAGCGTTCTGGAGCTTGTACTGATAGCCAGAGTCACGGCCAACACGACCGGCGTGCCAGAACTCCCCGGCGAACTCGACCATGACGCCCGGTTTCTCGAACAGCGCCATGACCTCGGGACGGATCAGTCCGCGGTACAGCTGGCGGACCGTATCGACGCCGCAACGCAGCAAACGGACCTTGGATAAATCGACTATCCGAGCCGTGCCCGGGTCGACAAATAACCGGCTTTGACTGTCTTCCGATCCGGTCAGGAGGTCGATTCGTTTGAAGTCTTTATTGGCCATTCTGTTTCCCCTTCACTATGGGTTACTAAGGTTGATCGGTTGGATTTATCTGACGTGCTACAGGGACGTCAGCGCGCGCGTTTGCACGCCGGCTCGTGCCTCGCCGTGCGTGCAAAGAGCGCGGAGCGCACGCGCGCTGACGGTCATCACCACAGGAAGCGGCCTTTCTCATAGGGCACCCGCGTGACGGTGGTTCCGGCTTGCTGCTGGCTTGGTTGATAGGCCGGCGAGGTAGTCGATGGGGGCTGCTGGTTGCGCTGGTCTTGCGGAGAGCCTCGGTCGGGCTTGGTGTCGTCGAAGTAGCCGTTCTGCACGACCGACATGCAGAAGCCGAACGACACTTCCAGGCGTGTGCCTTGCTGGGTGTTGCACCGACACCCCGTCAGCCCTTCATCGCTGTCACCAACTTGCATGCGCTTGTAGTTGCGTGCGATCAGATCGCGGTCGGTGGTGGCGATGCACACGGGCTTGGGGAAGGTTTGCGGCGCTGTAAGGCCGTCATACACCGGCGCCGATGCCGGCAGGTCCTGCACCCTGGGAACTCGTCTGCCCAGGTACTGCTCAACGGTGAGCGGCGCGGCCTGCTCGGCGTCGGAGGCGCTTGGCCGGATGAAGGCGCCGACCGTATCGCGCACCTGATCGACCATGCTCCCGGCCGGCGCGCTGCTGGTGGCCTCGAGCGCGACTTTCTCGGCGTTGTAGCGCTCATAGGCGCGATAGACGAGGATGCCCGCTCCGATCAGCACGCAGATGGCCAGGATGAACTTGGTCGGCACCTTGGCCTGGAAGTGGTGCTTGGCGTTGGTGCTGGTGTAGGCGCCGAAGTAGCGCTTATCCAGGCGCAGCGACTTCTTGTCGGCATCCTTGAAGCTGGTCTTCAGCTCGACCTTTTCCACCACCACTTCCGACTCGAAGCGCAGCAGCTGGGCGGACTTAAACACACGCCAGTAGTGGATGTGCGTGTTGCACAGCCGCCGCAGGTGCACATCCAGATAACGCGGGTCTTGGGTGACGAGGTGAACTTCGTGGCCTTGGTGGCGCATGGTCTCGAAGCGGGTGATGTGCTCCGGTGGCCGCGCCCTGGGATCGCGTGAGCCGAACCAGCCCTGCGCTTCATCGACCACGATGATCGAGTCGTTGGGCAGCTCGAACCACTTCTCGGGGTCTTCGAACTCGAACCACTGCGCTTGCAGCTGATCGGGCTTGAGGCCGTTGATGTTGTGGTAGTAGACGACCCGGCCTTCGGCGTGGGCTTTCTGGTCCACTTCACGGATGGTGTTCAGGGTCTTGCCATGGCCGGGCTTGCCGGTGCGGATAACGAGCATGACGGCGCCTCCTTATGCGTCGATGGAGGTGCCGCCCGGCTTGCGCCAGACCTGATTGCGACGGCGGTCAGTGGCCTTGTCGATCCCGGCGAGCATGAAGCGCGTCGAGATGGCGGCGAAGTACAGGTTCACCACCACATCGAACTTGGCCAGTCCAAGAATCCCCTGGATCACCGGGCCGACATCACCCATCAGCCCGAACAGATAGTCCTGGGCTTGGCCAATGATCATGTTGAAGCCGACATAGGTGACGAAGCCGAAGCCGAGGATCTTCAGGACCATCTTCACCAGTGGGCCGAGGATGATGACGAGCATCTGCACGATGAAGAGAAACTGCATTACTGACCTCCTACGGAGCGGCCCACGTACAGGGCAGCCAGGACGGTGGCGACAGCGACGAACAGGCCGCTCAGGTCATTGGCGGCGCGGCATAGCGGCTCGTAGCTGATTTCGAAGGAACGCCCGCCACTGGTGCGCAGGCTGAAGGTTTCCGCAGCGGGACAGCTGGCCGGAAGGAAGCGAGTGCCCTGGTTGACGAAGGTCGGCAGTTCGATCTCGCTGCTGCCTTCGTCGAGCTTGAATTTGTCGCCCTGCACAGCGGCTTCGATGGCGGATTCGTGTTTCTCGAAGTCGGCCTGTTCTTCGGCGTGGCAGCGCAGTTCCTTTTGCTGGCGGAGGATCGCGCACTGGACGGCATCGCCCGTGCACTTGATCTCGGCGTTACAGGCTTCACCCTCTACGCTGGGCTTACCGCACTTGTTTGGGTCCTTGGCCGGGTCGCACTCGGCCTCGCCATCGTCTTCGCCCGATCCATCGCCGTCGCCGTCACCGTCACCACTGCCATCGCCCGAGCCGTCTCCAGACCCATCACCGGAGCCATCACCACTGCCGTCTCCGTCGCCATCCCCATCACCGTCGCTATCGCCGTCATCACCGTCGCCGGGATCGTCAGGGTCGGGGTTCTCGGTGTCGTCACAGCCACCGACCTCGACTTCGGGATCACATGGCGGCGGCGGTTCCTTGCTGCAAAAGGTGCCGTTCCAGGCGTAGCCGTCCGGGCATTGGTTATCGGGATCGGGCGTTGGGGTTTCGTCGGGATCGGTCTGCTGGCCGGGATTGCCCGGTTCCTTGCGGGTGTCTTCGTTGCACTCGATGCCATTGCCGGTATAGCTGTAAACGCCAAACACGCCGGGCGGATTGCCGCTGCTGTAGACGTAGACGTTGCTGGCCGGCGTAAAGCCGAAGGCGTACTGGCAGCTATTGGCGCAGACCGAGCCCGGCGGATCGATCACCGGCTGGCCAACGGCTTCTTTCATTTTGTGTTCGTGGGTGACGACTTGGCCGATGGTGGCTTCGCAGGCGCTGGGCTGGGCAATGCAAGCGCCGTCACTCGAATCAAACGTATACCCGGTAGGGCAATTAGTGACATCGCTGATAACCACGGCTTGCCGGGTGGTTCGCTCGCCGGTCGAAATATAGGTTTGGTAGAAGCGGCAGTTATATCTGCGCGAAGGGCCGTCGTTAGAGAGCTCTGCCAGTTCACGGTAAGAATATGCGTAACCCGCCTCGGATTGCCCGGCGATAAACGCATCACAAGCGGCACGGGCTGATGGGTACGTTGAATAGCCCTGGTAGTCACGAATGCGCCAGGTCATATCTGCAAACGCTGCTTGCCCCCACATGATGAGTAGGAGAGCGAGAGCCTTAGAAATGGTCGCGTTAGTTGGCTTGTTCATCCCTACACCCGCCCAAAGAACACGAGATAAAACGCCAGGGTGGTGAGGATCAGGACGTACAGTTCGTAGCTCATGGCGTTTCCCTAGAAGAGAAAACCCCGCCGGAGCGGGGTTTGTTTGCTTCGGCACATGCAGTGCGCAAAACCCCGGTTACAGGGCGCGGCGCATGTACTTGAACGCCATCGCGGCGATGATCACGGCGAAGACGGCCCAGCCGATGGTGCCGACGTCGGTGCCCGCGGTGTCGAGGGCTTCGGTGGCTTCGGCCGGGACTGCCGCGTAGACGGAGCCGGCAGCAGCCGAGAGAGCGACGGCAGCGCCGAGGCCGATTTTCTTGATGAAGTGCTTGTTCAGTTGCATGGGTGATACCTCACTGTTTCAGGGCTTTTTTCAGGACCAGGAAGCCGAACACGGTGGCGAACAGCACGATGGCTTCGCCTTGCAGCTCGGAAACTTGGTCCCAGGTCAGTGCAGAGCCGTAGAGGCTTTGCATTTCCTCGACCGTGAGAGCGACCAGCGAGCCGGAGCAGATGGGCGAGCCATCGGCGCCTTGCAGCCAGTCACCGTCACAGGCGAGGAAATTCATTCGCCGGCCTGCTCGAGGTCGGCGGTTTGTTCGGAGGGTTCGCAGTCAGGGCAGACGGCGAAATGAGGCGGCAGGCTGAGGTCGGGCAGCAGGTCGCTTTGCGGCGCGGGCAGCGCCATGAGCTTGCCCATGTCGTTGCCGCAGCAGTCGCAGTACACCCGGTCATCGATCAGCATGGCCGCCCCTCCCGGTTAGTTGGCCTTGGCCTGTTCCGGCTGGGTGCCGGATGGCTTGGCGGTTGGGGTCGGTTGCTGGGTCGGTTTGGCGGCCTGGGTGGCGGGCTTCACCGATTCCAGATGCAGGCAGAGATTGTTGCCCTTCTGTTTGCCGGCACGGGCGATCTCGAAGTGGATGCGCACGGTTTCCAGCGGCTCGAAGTTGGCGCCGGAGGCGAACACTTCGTCGGCCACTTCCAGGGGAACATCCATGCTGACGATGGACAGGCCGTTTTCGGTCTGGCCGTCCGGCTCATCGCCATAGAAGACTTTAACGATCTTTACTTCGCTGCCGTTTTGGCTGAAGGCGAGTTTCTGAGTGCCGAGAAATGCAACTTCCATAGTCGAACGTGCCATCTTGTGTTTCCTCAGTTAGTTGCGCGTTATTGCGCGGTTTGCCTTTTTGCGGGCCGAGAGAGCCCGAGCAGAGGAACTGTTAAAGTTCGTCTCTTGCCTGGGTTTATGCGGCTTACAACGGGTTTGTGGTACTAGTTATACACGCCTGGAAAGCGTTTTTATCGCATATTTATAAATGTTATTAGTTGCTGTTAGTTCGTGGATTGCTATGGAATTAACTGGTTTCTTGATTTGGCTATTATTAATTCCAACTATTAACACCAAGGGCTTTGCCCTTGTCATCCCACTCTTGCCGCCGAGGGCTCGGGAGCGCGGGGCGGTGAAGCTGCCCCACACTCACGAGCGGAGGCTGTTTCTGTTTGTGCAGGGTCAAGGGTTCGCTCCGCCCGTGCTTCCGTTCGCCGGATCGGTGAAGCGTGATCCGACGAGCCGGGAGCGCGGCCCTGGACCTGATCAAATCCGAGTTGCGGCATAGCGGTGAGAATCGCTCCGATGGCTACCACCGTCAGGGACTGGCTAAGCACGAGCAACGCAGTGATGACGTTCATGCCATCACCCCACCAGCTCGAACGGTTCGTGAATCGGCACATAGGGCGTGGGCCTGCCCGAGTCGTAGATAACGCTCCACCACTTCGCGGGGCGCTCGGGTGGCGTGTGCTTCTCGCAGATATAGGCCGGTTCCACTGTCCACTCCGAGACCAGAGGCTTCCAGGTTCCACCGATGCAGCCCATTTGCAGCGTGCGAATCGGCCGCGCAGAGGCGGGGCGGCATTGGGCGCAGCGTGTGGACGGGGAGGGAGCGGGGTTCGCCATTTCGCGTCTGGACCAGCAGACAGAGCAGTCGCAGTCCGGTGCGTGCAGAGGCTTGCGGCCATACGTCATAGGTCATGCCCTCGCCGTTGGGAGCAGTAACGATGGTCATCATGAGGCGCACCATTCGCGGCTGATCTGGAAGCGCTCGCGGGCGCTTTCCTGGGCAAGCAGTGAGTCCAGCGGATCGTCCGCGACGATCTCGGAAACCACGGCATCTATGCGGCGATGGCAGTCAGTGCGCGAAATGCCCTTTTCCAGAACATTCCACTTCACGCACTGGCTTGGGCCGTGCAGCGAGGCGATGCGCAGGGTGCAGGGGCGGTTACTCATCGGCGTAATCCCCCTGGCAGAACACCGACTTGCCCCGCTCGATGTCGCGGCGGATGCGGTGCAGGTTGATGACGCGGCGGCGGCCGATCTTCACGGTAGGGAGGGTGTAGGTTTCCACCCAGCCGCGCACCACGTCTTCGGTGATCTGCTCGACACCCATCATTTCAGCCAGCACGAGCTGCGTGCAGAACGGTGCTTCCCGGAAGCTGACGATCCGTTCGGCTTGGCCTTCGATGGTTAACCCCGTCGTATCGCTGGTGGATGGTCAGCGGGGAAGTAGCGCCGGAGATTGGCCAGACCAGCCCAGAGTACGACGAAGCCAACCGAAACTTGACCGATCAAAACGCGGGATAGCGATCACACAGGAAGTAGCTAGGCGCTGGTACGCCCGAAGGATCGGAGGAGGGGACGGATATGGATATTGAACGTGCGCTGCTGAAAGCAGGCGTGACCGTGGCTGCGATGTTTGCCATCTACCAAGGCTCGCAGGGAATGCAGGAGTTCGCGAAGCAACGCTCAGCTGATGCAAATCAGAAAGCCGCAACGCAGCAAACAGAGCCGCGTGAGAGGACTGACAACAAAATTGACCCCCTTTGATTGGCGGTGGTGAGCGACGCCGCTATGGAGCCGCTGTTTCGATTCCTTAACACCTGCGTTTAACGCAAGTGTAGGCCTGCTTACACCAATTTAGTACGAATGATGTAAATAGTGAGGCAGCGCCCCGCTATTATTTATGCTTCCATTACGGCGAAGTTAGGAAAGTAGCGGTACATCCTTATAAATTTGTTCGCATCTGACGTTGGTATCGCTCCAAAAGAAACCTCATTGTCGCCAAGAGGCAACTGCTGTTCCAAATAGCGAAGTTCTCGGATGGTAAGCTTCGGCATGTCGATTCTAATTGGCTGCCCAGGTGCAGGCATAAAATCTAATCGGTCAAACCCGCAAAGAGGATAACGCTCAATATCTGCGGTATCTGCGACTAAGCCAATCAATGTAGTCATGCGGGCGTCATCCTGATACTCAATTTCACATATCGGTAAAAAGCTTAGTGGATTATCACCGCCGGTATTGCGATTTGCTAAAGCAGAATCTATCTCTGATCGCAGCATATTTCTTGCTAGTTTGCCATATGGCCAAGATATTAAATCTTCGTCCGAGGCCTCCGGGGGAACTCTTTGCCTGCCAAATGCATTTCTGAACCGTTCAATTGCGCCTATGGCATTTTCGTCAGTGGCTTTTTCAACTTCATAAGCGGTGTACTCCGGTGCTCTCATGCACTGTACCGAAACCGCTATGACTGAACCGGACAAACACCTGGCAGCAACAGTCCGGACATCTTGAAGCATAGATGTGTTCAATGGGCTATCATAGTCGAGCCACACTATCACTCTTCTATCCCATTCCATCTTAGGTAGTGCGGAGGAGGAGCTGTCGTATTCCACTCTAATCTGGAAAGGCTTATTTGCTTCTATTCGCTCCCTGGCTTCTACTGCTTGCTCAATAGAAACCATGCTCTTAATGCCAAGGGCACGATGGAATAAAGTAAAGTCAGAAAACCATACCGAGCCGAAGCCGATGTAGGCATAGTCTTCAACTGGTTGAAAAGCCGCCAGTCTGCGAAGAATTTCGACGAACATCTTCCGCTCAGCATACTTTGCCGGACGAAGAGAGTAGTCAATTTTCCTAAAGCTGGCACTCATTCCTTGTGCCTCTTGAAGATTAGGTCGAAGGTAGTCTCACCCACTGCCTTGGCTGACCCGACTCCAAGCTCATCCTGCAAAAATTCTACATCCTCGAGTTTTTTCGAGTATTGGATCTTAATGTAACGAGGGCCTTTGATAATCGATCCTCTTACTGGGGCAATAAATTCCGCCTTATAGTCCAAGGCTTCGGGACGCGTTGAGTTGGCTTTGGATACGTGGTCGAGTAGAGGGCTTTTGTCCCTAGTGTACTCATCAATGTCTTTATCGAGGTTGTTAAGGAAGTCTATTACTGGACGCATCATTTCAAACATGCGCTGAGACGTTCTCACCCAAACCACGCTGTCTTGATCTACGTCAGTCTTGGTGGTGTTCCAAGGGACCCTGGATGAGTCTTCAGAGTCGAATGAGACAATGCCTCGAAACCTAGCAAACTGGTTATGAAACGTAGGGATCAACGTCTTGTTAGCTTCGTCCTCCAAAAGCCCCCAGCCAGTTACAGATCTGCGGTCAGCTTCTAAAACCACACGCCCGTTACAGATTACATACCAGCCAGCATCTTTAGGTGCGGACGGGCCGACGCCTACAATGATATTGACGTCTACAGGGGCCTGGTCTGGTTCCTCAAACCTAAGAACGTCTCTGCCTGGCTGCATTTTGTCAGTAACATGAAGATAGATGTTAGTGGCATCAATTCGTTTCGAATTCACAAAAATCTGAAGACCTTCCGAAATGAACTGGCGATGCTTGGATTTGATCAGGCCGATTATGGAGTTTTCGAAAATTGATGTTGAAAACCTGAATGCTACCTCTGATCTTAAGTTGGTCACAACTATATCGGTGCCAGGGTTCGCTTTCGAAATAGTGGGGCTGTCTCCAAAATCGACCCATGGAAACGTCCACTTGTCTGCTTGTTCCCAGGCGGAAACATCAACTTCGATAGCCCATTCTTCATTACTCGTTGCCGATCTTACAATGAAGTGCTTTCCGAACTTGAACAGAGCACGCTTCATGCCGACACCGAACTGACCGATGGAATGAGCAGTCTGTACCGCTCCGCGTGGGCGCCCAAAACGGAAAGCATAAGACCGAGCAGTTTCTCGGTCGAAACCACCACAGTTATCTACAATGCTAAATAGGTCACGATTAAACGTAATGTCAACCCTACATCCTTCGTGCGGGGTTTCAGAACTTTGCTTAGCTTGAGCCAGCCGCTTAGCACCATCAATGCAGTTGTCAACTAGATCTAGTATTGCCTGTTCAAGTGGAATGTCTCGAACCAGCATGTCCACAAAAAAAGCCTTTGTAGGCTCAGCGTTGATCTCATCATCATCCAGTTCGGCTGCCATTAGCTCACTCACTCTCCTTGTTTCCTTCCCTGATAATGCCAAGTTCGCCGATACAACGGTAGTCCTGACCGTGCCCCGATCGACAGCTCGGCCTGATTGGTGTATCGTCCATGACCATTTAGGCTAGGCGCGGATTCATGCATACCATACTTGACCTCTTTAGTGGCTGCGGAGGGCTCGCGCTCGGATCGAAAAGGGCTGGGTTCAGGACTGCCTTGGCAGTGGATGTTGACCCTATCCTTACCAGCTCCTTTGGCGTCAATTTTCCGGGCACGCAGTTCTTACAGGCTGATGTCGCGACGCTGGGGAGGGAACAGCTATCCGCGTTGCTACCCATGGGGGTAGACGGAGTCATTGGTGGGCCTCCGTGCCAAGCGTTTAGCGGTATAGGAAAGCGTTTGCCAGATGACCCACGACGGGATCTGGTACATCATTTCTTCAGAATCATCCAAGCGGTCCAGCCCGCGTTTTTCATGATGGAAAACGTGCCAGGGTTGGGCTTTCCGGAGAATCGTCCGATTTTGGACAATGCTATAAGCATGTTGCGGGGGCGTTGGGTCATTCTCGGCCCATTGACGTTGGATGCATCTGACTTCGGGGCGCCAACTAAGCGTAAGCGGATCTTCGTGTTTGGATTTGACCCAGAAAAAATGGACGTACCGTCCATTGAAGACCTAATAGCGAGCCAAGCCAGTAGAACAACTGTAAAAGATGCCATTGGCGATATCGCAGGCATACCAGTTTCAGATGCAAAGCAGTGGGCCTACGACGATGAGAAAGTAGTCTCCGAATACGCCCAGAAACTGCGTTCGCGAAGCGGTTACTTTACCGGACACCAGTTGACAAAGCACCGCGATGAAACGATCAAGCGCTACGCCAACATACCGCAAGGGGGCGTAGACCCGGTGGGGAAACACAAAAGGCTAGACTGGAACGGGCTTTGCCCGACCCTTCGAGCTGGCACGGGGAGTGACCGGGGGTCATATCAATCCGTTCGACCGCTTCACCCAGAGCACAACCGCGTGATCTCCCCCAGAGAGGCTGCCCGTTTGCAGGGCTTCCCTGACGATTTTGTATTTCATGCGACGGTTTGGCACAGCTTTAGAATGATCGGCAATAGCGTATCTCCAATCATCGCGGAGGCATTGCTGACGAACATTCGTAAATACCTGCCTCAGCAAAAAATAGAGCCGGCGGTTAAGCACACTGCTGCGCCGGTCTTTGCTTAAGCAAAAGCAAATCCTGTGACTACATCACTTAACTTTTGTGCAGTGTTGTGGCGTAGCGGGGACTTAGGCTAGAGCAAAGCCCCGATCTATGGACCTGCATGGAGTAAGCAGGGGGAATACAAGCGATTCATAATGCTGATGTCCCAGGTTCAAGTCCCGGTGTAGCCACCAGACACAAAAAGGCGGTTAGCGAAAGCTAACCGCCTTTTTTGTTTTCTGGCCGGTGACTACCGCCCCTAGGATCGCCTAGCAGCACCACTTCCGTTGATGCCCCACCGCTTCACTGGCCGTGTCTGGACGGACAAATAAATCTGTCCCCTTTTCGTCGGTCGCTCGAGTTCCACCAGAACAAGACATTGAACGAGTCGCGCACCAACGGCGTTTCGGTGCACTTATCCGAGATTTTCACGAAGCGGGTATACACCTATATCGGTGAGGTTGTCCTGGCGGACGCCCCGCACCAAGAGCAACAGCCAGATTCAGGCGGGCAGGAACGTGCTGTATGGGTTTTCCGATGCACGTCATGCCGGGTGGAGATTTGAAATTTAATAATCAATTTTGCCTGTCATCTATCGGTCTTCGGTCTTGTAAAAGCGGTGATTAAGGTCAATAAATACAACATAAAAAGTATTTGTATCTAAAAAATATCTTCTGTCTTCACTTGCTAGGTTCCCCAGCTCAGGCGGGATCACGAAGCCAACGAGGCGACCTAAGTTGTCCATACGAAATCTGGCCCATCTTACATCGTGTGGAACATGTTTCGGTTGGCTGAAGTCGCTATTTCTTGGAAAGTCTCCGTAAATTTCAAGTACTTTTAGACCGCCGCCTCCACATCGCATAGTTTGCCAATAGGGTAATGGCGATCTTGAATAATGGCGAATTTTTTCGACCAACTCCAGAAGCTGGGCTGGAGCTAGTTGGTCGAAGTTTGCGCAGTGCTCTTGGTTTGAATCAAAAAAAGAGAAATTAAACTTGCTTCTGCTGATGATATCGCTTGATTCAATGCTGTCGCGTGCTAAGCCCGACAGGAATTGCTTAGCTTTTCGGTTGGTAAACTTATTCGCCATAGCGCGGGACCCCACCGATCTTGCCATCCCGATACAGGGGCGCTATAGGTCGGTCATTACGTACGAGGTCTCCTGGTATTTCGTCTAGGCGATAGCAAAAGCTTTCGCTTTTATCTTTGTTTACGAGTATTACGCGATACTTTCCCAGAAAATCTATTATGTCGGTGCTATGCGCAGTAAAAAGGAATTGCGCGTTTGTCTTGTTGGACTCCTTGTCTACGAAAAGCTCTATGAGGTGAGGTAAAAGCATGGGGTGGCAATGAACATCGAATTCATCCATGACCAGCACGCCCCCGGAACGAAGCATATTCCAATAAAGATAAAGCTTTGAATAGAGTGCAATGGTTCCACTAGATTCGGAATGGGAAGTTAGCCATCCCTTCTCGTTCTTAATTCCTTCTGCGTCATGTAAAAAAATTGGGAAAAATTCTTTTTCGTTATTTGGTGTGCTTCTCTCTAGAATTCGAATGTCAGATATTCCTAGATCGCACTTTGAGATTATTTTTTTTGCAAAGCTGAGTGCCTCTGGATGTTCATTGTAGAACTTGGAGGCCCGCTCGGGTGAGTAAAATGCATCGCCGAGCACTCCTGTTGAGTAAACATTTCCTTCGAACAAAGAGAAGAAAATAAAAACATTAAAAAGGTCTTTGTTAGGTTTGTTTAGCTTGTATCTTGTGGCGGTGCTGATAAGCGATGCGTTGCTTCTCAGTTTTATGAGGTCAATTTCTTCAAGGTCGGAAGTTTTTTTGGTTACTTCATTTTTGATTCGTTCGAAAATTAGCGTTCGCCGCGATATTTTTTTATAAAGAGCTTCCCGAAGTACTTCGTCTTTTGTTGCTTTCAATTCGTATATGTATCGAACGTTTTGAAACTCAAAGTCAATATAGAATTCGGAGGGTTTTTCGTTGTTAAAAAAGGATATTATTCGTATTGGATCTTCATCTGCGTTGTTGAATGAAAGGCTAGCAAAAGAGGATATAAATGACAGGGCTTTAAGAACTCCTGTTTTACCCGAGGCGTTCGCGCCTTTTATCCCTAAAACTGTACTTGCCTTTCTGCCTTGGGATACATTTTTAGGCACCTTAGCGTTCAGCTCGAACGATATATTCATGCCCTCTTTGAAAGAGCAAAAGTTCTTAGCGCCGAATGAATAAATCATAAAAAACACCTAGCAGGGCAATATTACCTTGTTTAGATCTTCCGTCAAATCTGACGTGAAGTCAAGTTAAGGGATTAGCTTGCGGGGCCGTGCGCACATGTTTTGCCCGTAAAATGTCTGTTCAAGGCCGAGACTATGAGGTGCATGGAGCGTGGATTGGTGTCTATATTGAGCGTTTTTATGGAGCAGGCTGGTACAGCCAGCGAGAGTTTGGCTTGAAACAGGCAGTTTATGCAGGGGAAGTGACTCAGTGAGGGGCAGTATCTGGGATTCATAATGCCCGCTCACCCGTCTAGCGCCGCCCACTAGAACATCCAAAGAAGCCTGGCAAAGCTAGCGCCTTTTTTCGATCCTTCTGTTTGCTGTCCCGTTTACCGAGGTAAACCATGCGTGACCGTTTTGATGAGATTCGTGCCGAGCGGGATGTTCGTTCCGTGGAGCCGGTTGTTTACAACCGTGATCCCCATGCCGGGCTGTGGAAGCAGATTGCGTTGGGGATTGTGGTGGGTTATCTGGCGTTGGGTGTTTTAAGTGCCGTGGGTTGGGCGGTGTTTGTGCGGTTTGCGTTGGGCGGTTTGCAGATTGCGGTGCCGTGAAAGCTGGGGCGTTAAGCTGGCGAGCAGGTTCTTCTGAGGCCGCGGTATCAGCGGGCTGTGGCGCCTTCTCTTGCCGTTGACGTTACCCGTGGTGCGGCGCAGAATCGGCGCCATTTCGCGGGGAG
>JGI25321J50212_10002495_pt1 | contig 13724 bp, 10 predicted proteins | sample AutmiccommuBRH23_FD_50212 | JGI IMG/M metagenome (IMG submission 50212)
TCGACGACATGATCGGGCGCGCGGTCGGGCAGGGCCGCCGGGGCCGGGCCGGGCCGGTTTTCGCCGCCGAACCCGCCATCGCCGCGGCAGAAGGCCGACATCGCCACGCGCGCCAGTTTGTCGCCACTGTCGGCGTCGATGATATCGCGGCTCTGGTAGATGACGGCACCCTTGCCCTCGCCCTTGTCGGAAATGAAGTCGATCCGGCTGCGTCCGATGATGTTGCCCTTCACCGGCAGCGGCTTGTAGATGTCCAGCCATTGCTCGCCATGCAGGACCTTCTGCCAGTTCACACCGAGTTTCGGATTGCGCAGCCAGAAGCCGGGATAGCCCATGACAACCGCCATCGACGGAACCGCCCTGAGGCCGTCTTCATAGACATAGGCCAGTTCCTTCTTGTCGGTCGGGTCTTCGCCAAAGCCCAGACCGAGCGCGTAAAGGATCGTATCGCGCTCCGTCAGGGTCTGGTTTATTTCCTCGAATTCCCAGTTCGACAGTGCATCGAAATCCAGTGCCATGATCTTTCCTCCCTTGATCGCCGTCAGAGTGTGTTGTGTGATCCCAGAATTGCCGTGACCTGGCTGGAGAGAACCCCGCCGTTGCCATGCGCCAGNGCCAGGTCGATGCCGTCCAGCTGCNTCCCCGGTGCATCGCCGCGGATCTGGCGCGCGGCCTCGATCACGGTAAAGATACCATACATGCCGGGGTGCACACAGGACAGGCCCCCGCCATTGGTATTCACCGGCAAGACCCCGCCCGGCGCTATGCGCCCGCCTTCGACAAAGGCGCCGCCCTCGCCCTTGGCACAAAAGCCGAGGTCTTCCAGAAACAGGATCGTATTGATGGTGAACGCGTCATAAAGTTCGACCACCTGGATGTCGGCGCGCGTCNCCCCCGCCGCAGCAAAGGCGCGCGCACCCGATTCGCGGGCAGCGGTGACGGTAAAGTCCTTCATCTGCGAAATCTGGCGGTGCGAGCTTTCGGCGGCGCTGCCCAGCACATAGACCGGGGCCTTCGGGAAATCCCGTGCGCGGTCAGCGCGGACCATCACGATCGCGCCGCCGCCATCGGTGACCAGGCAGCAGTCGAGCACGGTCAGNGGGTCGCCCACCATGCGCGCGCCCAACACATCCTCACGGCTGAGCGGGCCGCGGGCGAATGCCTCGGGGTTGTGCTGCGCCCAGCCCCGCGCGGCCACGGCCACATCGGCCAGCTGCTCGCGGGTGGTGCCATATTGATGCATGTGCCGCGCCGCCGCCATCGCATAGGCGGAAATCGGATAGCGCGGATTGTAGGGCGACTCATAGGCTGGCGGGCGCGAGGCCGTCACCAGCCTTCCCGCTGCGGTTCNCTGGTTGGAGCCGTAAACGATCAGCGCGACATCGCACAGCCCGGCGTCAAGCGCCATGGTCGCCGACGTCAGGTAGTTCACGAAGGACGATCCGCCCGTCATGGTGCCCTCGACAAAGCGGGGCTGAATGCCCAGATACTCGGCCGCCATGAGGGCAGGCATGATGTCCTCCATCATGGTGCAGAACAGCCCGTCCACGTCGGACAGCTTCAGCCCGGCATCGCCAAGCGCCGCCAACGCAGACTGTGCCATGACATCATAGGCGGTCAGGCCATGTGCCTCGCCNAAACCCGCGTGCCCGGTTCCCACTATGGCGGATTTTCCTCTGAGATCAGATGTCATGACCTACACCTCCGCCGGTTTGAAAAGCACGGCGGGCGCGCCCTCGATCGCGCCCACAAAGGCGATCACGGGCATGTCGATCACAACCTTGNCGGGGGCGATTCCCTCGACCCGGCCCATCATCCTCACGCCTTCCTCAAGCTCGACGATGCACACGTTATAGTCGCCGCCGCGCTCGGGTTTCTGGCGCACGACGGTGGTGGTATGGACGCGGCCCCTGCCGCTGGCGGGGTGCCACGAGATCGCGGTTGCGTGGCAATGCGGGCACAATATTCGCGGGAAAAAGTGATACGCCCCGCAGTCATCGCATCTGGGAAGCAGGATTTCCCGATTCGCGAGCGCACTGCGGAATGTTGNGTCTGGCCCCGAGGTGTCCGGCATATCTGCCCCTTCAATCAATCCAGCCGAATAGAACGTGTTGATATTGTTTCGAACAAATGTTAGATTTTGTCAACCATGGGATCAATACACAGGAAGATTAATGTCAGGTTCAGCTCAGGGCCCTCTCTCCGGCGCGCTCGTCGTCACGCTCGAGCAGGCGGTGGCGGCCCCGTTCTGCTCGTCTCGGCTGGCGGATGCGGGGGCGCGCGTGATAAAGATAGAACGAAAGGGCAGCGGCGACTTTGCGCGCGCTTACGATACGGCCGTGAACGGCGAGAGCGCCTATTTCGCCTGGCTGAACCGGGGCAAGGAATCGGTCGCGCTNGACATCAAGGACGACGGGGACCGCGAGATCCTTCTGAACATGCTGGCGCGCGCCGATGTCTTCATCCAGAATCTCCTGCCCGGCGCGCTGGCAAAGCTGGGGCTTGATTCGGCGTCGCTTCGCAAACGGTTTNCGCGCCTCGTCACCTGCGACATCAGCGGATATGGCGAAGACGGCCCGATGCGCAACGCCAAGGCCTATGATCTTCTGGTGCAATGCGAAAGCGGCCTCGCCTCGGTGACGGGCACGCCGGAAGCGCCGGGCCGGGTCGGCGTTTCGGTCTGCGACATCGCCACCGGCATGACCGCCCACGCCGNGATCTGCGAGGCGCTCGTCGGGCGCGCGCACACCGGCAAGGGCAGCGGCGTTTCGGTGGCCATGTTCGACGTGATGGCCGACTGGATGGCGGTTCCGCTGCTGTATCACGATTACCTGGGCAAACCGACGCCGCGCGTTGGCCTGAACCACACGGTCATCTGTCCCTATGGCGCGTTTCGCTGCCGCGACGGCGAGCTTGTCGTCATTACCGTTCAGCACGATGGCGAATGGCGGCGGTTTTGCGAACATATCCTGGGCGATCCCGGCNTGGCAGACGACCCGCGATTCCATGACAATTCGTCGCGCATAGCGCACAAGCCGGAACTGGAGGCGTTTATCAACGCCGTATTCTCTGCCCATGATCGCAGAGAAATCCTGAAAATGCTTGAGGTCGCAGGTATTGCCAACGGCGCCGTGAACGATGTGGCGGCCCTCTCGGCGCATCCGCAACTCGACCGGACGACCATTGAGACGCCGTCGGGGGACGTCAACCTCCCGGCACCGCCGATCCGGCGCGGTGAAAACGACACCACACTCGGCCCCTGTCCGGCATTGGATGGGCAGGGCGAAGCCATTCGCGCCGAATTCGGGCCGCGCATCCAGGATCAGGACACTTTTGAAAATGACCGAAGCACGAAAACCCGCCATCCTTGACGGCATCAGGATCATCGACCTGACCTCCGTCGTCTTTGGCCCACTGGCCACGCAGATGCTGGGCGATCTGGGGGCGGATGTCATCAAGGTCGAGGACCCCGAGGGCGATCTCGTGCGGAAGATCCAGCCGTCGCGCAACCACCTGATGGGGGCGGCCTTTCTGGGGGCGAACCGCAACAAGCGCAGCGTCACTCTCAACCTCAAGACGCAAGCCGGCCGTGACCGGCTGCGCAAGCTGCTGGCGGATGCGGATGTGATGATCTCCAGCATCCGGCCCGCGGCGCTTGCCCGACTGTCGCTCGATCCCGAATCGCTGCGGCGCGAGCACCCGAACCTGATAACGGTCGCCGCAACCGGGTTNGGGCAGGACGGACCCTATGCGGCCAAGCCCGCCTTTGACGATATCGTGCAGTCGGTCTCGGGGCTCGCCAGCCTGCCGACGCTCCGCGATCCGGAGGCCAGGCCCGATTANGCCCCGACGATCCTTGCCGACAAGCTCGGCGGCGTGACAACGGCGTATGCCATCATGGCCGCCCTGTTCCACCGCGAACGCACCGGCGAGGCCCAGCATGTCGAGGTGCCGATGTTCGAGACGCTGACTGCCTTCCTGCTGGCCGAGCACATGGACGCCGCCACGTTCGAGGAAACGCCAAAGACTTTCGGCTATGCGCGAATGCTGGTGCCGCATCGCCGCCCNCTCCAGACGGCGGACGGGTTCATCACGATCCTGCCCTATACCAACGCGCAATGGGCGCGGTTCTTCAGGGCGGTCGGGCGCGANGACATGGCCGATCACCCCTGGGTCAGCGATATGGAGACGCGCAGCCAGAACATTGGTGCCTTTTACGAACTGGTGGCACAGATCGCGCTGACGCGGACAACAGAGGAATGGCTCGCCCTGATGGAACAGGCCGACATTCCCGCCATGCCGGTGCGAAACCTGTCGGACCTGCCCGGCGATCCGCATCTTGCCGCGACCGGCTTCTTTCAGCGGGTCGAGCATCCCTCCGAGGGGCCGATCTGGACGACGCGGCCACCGATCCGGTTTTCGGCGACGCCTGCCCGGCACGATCATTTGCCCGCCCCCCGTCTCGGAGAGCACAACGCCGAAATATTCGGCCCGGACGAGGAATAACCCCGCCCGGCGCCGAGTTGCGTCAGGTATCCAGCGAGCGCGCGATCAGTTCCTTCATGATCTCGTTGGTGCCGCCATAGATCATCTGCACCCGGCTGTCGGCATAAAGCCGCGCAATCGGGAATTCCATCATGAAGCCGTAACCGCCGTGCAGTTGCAGGCATTCATGCATGACCTCGTTCTGCGTCTGGCTGCCCCACCATTTCGCCATCGAGGCCGTGGCCGCATCAAGCTGGCCCGATTCGAGCCGGGCAATTCCGTCATTGACAAAACTGCGCAGCAATTCGGCCTTGGTCTTGCATTCGGCCAGCTTGAACCGGGTATTCTGGAAATCCATGATCCGCTTGCCGAACGCCTTGCGGTCCTGAACGTATTTCACGGTCTCCGCGATGGCGAAGTCGATGAACCCGAGGGCGGTGACTCCGATCATCAGCCGCTCCCACGGCAATTGCTTCATCAGCTGATAAAACCCCTGGCCTTCTTCGGGACCGAGCAGGTTGGCGGTCGGCACGCGCACATCCTCAAAGAACAGCTCTGCCGTGTCCGATCCCTTCATGCCCAGTTTCCTGAGGTTGCGCCCGCGACGGAACCCTTCGGCGTCCTCGGTTTCCAGAACGATCAGGGACACGCCTTTGGCGCCGGCATCGCGGTCCGTCTTGGCCACCACGACGATGATATCGGCGGTGTGCCCGTTGGTGATGAAGATCTTCGAGCCGTTGAGCCTGTAGTGGTTGCCATCCCTTTGCGCATACGTCTGCACATTCTGCAGGTCCGATCCGGTGCCCGGTTCGGTCATCGCGATCGCGGCGACGCTCTCGCCGCTGATCAGGCGCGGCAGCCATTTCTTCTTCTGATCTTCGCTGGCATAGGCGTCGAGATAGTGGATCACGATGCTCTGGATGCCATAGCCCCAGCCGGTATCGCCGGTCCGCCCCTGTTCATAGACGGTGATCGCGTCGAACCCGATACCGCCGCCGAACCCGCCGTAGTCCTCGGCAATCGAGCCGCCCATGACACCCTGTGCGCCGACCGTCTTCCAGAATTCGCGGTCAACAATGCCCTGCTGCGCCCATTTCTCGATATTGGGGGCCATCTCGGCATCGAAGAGCTTGCGTGTGCTGTCGGCAAACATCTTGTGTTCATCGGTGACCCAGGAGGGGGAATTTGCGAGTAGTGACATTTCAAACACCTTGTGACCTGATCCTGTCGATTGATAGCAAATGCGCACGGTCGAACAAAGGCTCCAGGGGGGTAAATTTCCCGGCTGACGCGACGTTCGGCCTTGTCCCGGATCTTGCAGAGACTTCCCGACGCCTCTGTTTGGCGACATCGCGGCATCCCCGCGCCGACAGACGCGCGAATGACGGGGAGGGCTGCTCAAAGGGTTTGAGGTCTGGCCGATTATGGTGTTTCGTGGGTATTCGGCGGCAAGCGGGACCGCCAGCACCGGATTATACAGGTCTGATATGAGCAAACGAGCATTGATAACCGGCATCACGGGCCAGGACGGGTCCTATCTGGCCGAATTTCTTCTGGAAAAAGGCTATGAGGTGCACGGCATCAAGCGCCGCTCGTCGCTGTTCAATACGCAGAGAATTGACCACATCTATCAGGATCCGCACAAGCCCGACCCCAAGCTGAGGCTGCATTACGGCGATCTGACCGACAGTTCGAACCTGACGCGCATCCTGTCAGAGGTGAGGCCCGACGAGGTCTATAACCTTGGGGCACAAAGCCATGTCGCGGTCTCGTTCGAGGCCCCCGAATACACCGCCGATGTCGATGCCATGGGCACCATGCGTCTGCTCGAGGCGATCCGCTTTCTGGGGCTNGAAAAGACGACCCGGTTCTATCAGGCCTCGACGTCCGAGCTTTATGGTCTGGTTCAGGAGACCCCGCAGACCGAGACGACGCCGTTTCACCCCCGCTCGCCCTATGCGGTGGCCAAGCTCTATGCCTACTGGATCACGGTGAACTATCGCGAGGCCTACGGGATCTATGCCTGCAACGGTATTCTCTTCAATCACGAGAGCCCACGGCGCGGCGAGACCTTCGTCACGCGCAAGATCACCCGCGGCCTTGCCAATATCGCCCAGGGGCTGGATGATTGTCTCTACATGGGCAATATCGACGCCCTGCGCGACTGGGGCCATGCGCGCGACTATGTGCGCATGCAGTGGATGATGCTCCAGCAGGAGGCGCCCGATGATTTCGTGATTGCGACCGGCCGGCAGTATTCCGTTCGGCAATTCATCACCTGGAGCGCCGAGGAACTCGGCATCAGCGTTGAATTCAGGGGCGCCGGCGCGGATGAAGTGGCCGTTGTGGCCGCGGTGGAGGGTGACAAGGCCGCCGCGCTGCGGCCCGGCGACATCGTGATGCGCATCGACCCGAAATATTTCCGTCCCGCCGAGGTGCAAACGCTGCTGGGCGACCCCACGAAGGCCCGCGAAAGGCTGGGCTGGGTACCCGAGATCACCGCCCGGCAGATGTGCGCCGAGATGGTTGCCGCGGATCTCGGGGCCGCGCGGCGGCACGCGCTNCTGAAACGGCACGGCCATGATCTGCCGATGGCGCTGGAAGGCTAGGCGATGCGCATCGGCACCCCGCACCGACGATCGCATCCCGCACATGCGCGCTCGACCGGCACTTTGCCGCACCGGACCGGATCGGGGATAGCTAGAGCGGTTTTCTCCGTGATCGAAAGGGATCCCCGATGATTGCTCCGGTCATTCTTTGCGGTGGGTCCGGCACACGGCTCTGGCCGCTGTCGCGGAAATCCTACCCCAAGCAATTCGTGCCGCTGCTGGGCGATCTGACGCTGTTTCAGGCGTCGGCGCAACGCCTGTCGGGACCGCAATTCCGCGCCCCGCTGGTGCTGACCAATGCCGATTTCAGGTTCATCGTGGGCGAACAGCTGGCCGGTGTCGGGATCGAGCCCGATGCCGTCCTGATCGAGCCGTCGGGGCGCAACACGGCGCCGGCGGTGCTGGCCGCCGCGCTCTGGCAGGTCGCGCGGGACGCCGATGCGCTTCTGCTGGTTGCGCCCTCCGATCATGTGGTGCCCGACCCCGCCGCCTTTCGGCAGGCCGTGGCGGCGGGGGTCGATGCGGCACAGGCGGGCCGGCTCGTGACCTTCGGGATCAAGCCCACCCATGCCGAGACCGGTTACGGCTATCTCGAGCTTGACGGTGATCCGGGCGATTTCTCGCCACGCGCCATCGGCCTCAGGCGGTTTGTCGAGAAACCCGATGCCGCGACCGCGGCGGCGATGCTCTCGGAGGGGACATATCTGTGGAATGCGGGGATTTTCCTGTTCCGGGCCGGGGCGATCATCGACGCGTTTCGCGCCCATGCCCCGGAGCTGTTCGCGCCNGTGGCGGCTGCGATCGAAAAGGGCGCCCCGGATCTGGGCTTCTACCGCCTCGACCCCGAAAGCTGGGCCGAGGCCGAGGACATCTCGATAGATTACGCCGTGATGGAAAAGGCGGACAACCTCACGGTTGTCCCGTTCGCGGCGGGCTGGTCGGATCTCGGCGGCTGGGATGCGGTCTGGCGCGAGACCGGGCCGGATGCGCGCGGCGTGGCGACCTCGGGGCGGGCCACGGCGATCGATTGCGACAACACGCTGCTGCGCTCCGAGGAGGACGGGCTCGAAATTGTCGGGCTGGGGCTTGACAACATCATCGCGGTGGCCATGCCCGACGCGGTTCTGGTGGCGGACGCCAGCCGTGCGCAGGATGTCAAGACGGTGGTCGCCGCGCTCAAGGCGAAGGGCCGCAAGCAGGCCGAGAGCTTTCCCAAGGATCACCGCCCCTGGGGCTGGTTCGAGAGCCTCGTGATCGGCGACCGCTTTCAGGTCAAGCGCATCCATGTGCACCCCGGCGCGGCGCTCTCGCTNCAGAGCCATCACCACCGCTCCGAGCACTGGATCGTGGTCGAGGGCACCGCGAAGGTGACGGTCGATGATGAGGTCAGCCTCGTGAGCGAGAACCAGTCGGTCTATATCCCCCTCGGGGCCGTGCACCGGATGGAGAACCCCGGCAAGCTGCCCGTGGTGCTGATCGAGGTGCAGACGGGATCCTATCTCGGGGAGGACGACATAATCCGCTACGAGGACATCTACGCGCGCGGCTGAACCGGCGCATGTCGGGGCGTGACATCCTTTGGCGCTTGATTCTCTGCCTCCCTGCCACTATACGCGGCCCTGTCAACAAGGCGGAATCGCCACGAAGCAGCAGAGATCGAGCAGGGTCGGCACCACCGGCCCTCTTTGTTTTGTGATCCGTCTGACCAATGAACCCCCCAAGACCGGCGGAGACAACCGCGCGGCCNGAAAACAGACGTAAAGGAAACAGACGCCACATGGCTCAGAACGCAACCATGGAGGAATTCGAGGCCCTCCTTAACGAAAGCCTCGAAATGGACACGCCCGATGAGGGCTCTGTCGTCAAGGGCCGGGTCATCGCCATCGAGGCGGGTCAGGCCATCATCGATGTCGGCTACAAGATGGAAGGCCGCGTCGATCTCAAGGAATTCGCAAATCCAGGCGAGCAGCCCGACATTTCCGTCGGCGACGAGGTCGAGGTGTTCCTGCGTTCGGCAGAGAANTCCCGCGGCGAGGCCGTGATCAGCCACGAGATGGCCCGCCGCGAGGCGGCATGGGACCGTCTCGAAAAGGCCTATGCNGACGAGGAGCGCGTCGAGGGNGCGATCTTTGGCCGCGTCAAGGGTGGCTTTACCGTCGATCTCGGCGGGGCCGTGGCCTTCTTGCCCGGCTCTCAGGTCGATGTGCGCCCGGTGCGTGATGCCGGGCCGCTGATGGGTCTCAAACAGCCGTTCCAGATCCTCAAGATGGACCGCCGCCGCGGCAATATCGTCGTGTCGCGCCGCGCCATCCTGGAAGAAAGCCGCGCCGAACAGCGCGCCGAGGTCATCGCCAACCTCACCGAGGGGCAGACCGTGGATGGCGTGGTCAAGAACATCACCGAATACGGGGCCTTCGTGGATCTTGGCGGTGTCGATGGCCTGCTGCACGTCACCGACATGGCCTGGCGGCGGGTCAACCACCCGTCGGAGATCCTCTCGATCGGCGAGACCGTCAAGGTTCAGGTCATCAAAATCAACAAGGAAACCCACCGCATCAGCCTGGGCATAAAGCAGCTTCAGGAAGATCCGTGGGACCTGGTGGGCGCGAAATATCCGCTCGGCTCGGTCCATACCGGCCGCGTCACCAACATCACCGATTACGGCGCCTTCGTGGAGCTGGAACCGGGGGTCGAGGGGCTGGTGCACGTCTCCGAAATGTCCTGGACCAAGAAGAACGTGCATCCCGGCAAGATCGTCTCTACCTCCCAGGAGGTCGAGGTCATGGTGCTGGAAATCGACCCGGCCAAGCGCCGCGTCAGCCTCGGGCTCAAGCAGACCATGCGCAACCCGTGGGAAGTGTTTGCAGAGCAGTTCCCGTCGGGAACCGAGGTCGAGGGCGAGGTCAAGAACATCACCGAATTCGGCCTGTTCATCGGCATGGAGGGCGATATCGACGGCATGGTTCATCTCAGCGATCTGAGCTGGGACGAGCGTGGCGAGGACGCGATCCAGAACTACAAGAAAGGCGATCTGGTCCGGGCCGTCGTCTCCGAGGTCGATGTCGAGAAGGAACGCATCTCGCTCTCGATCAAGGCGCTGGGCGGTGACAAGTTCGCCGAGGCCGTCGGCGGCGTNAAGCGCGGGTCGGTCATCACCGTCACNGTGACCGCGATCGAGGATGGNGGCATCGAGGTGGAATACGAGGGCATGAAGTCCTTCATCCGCCGCTCGGATCTGTCGCGGGACCGCGCCGAGCAGCGCCCCGAGCGGTTCTCGGTCGGTGACAAGGTCGATGTGCGCGTGACCAACGTGGACAACAAGACGCGCCGCCTGGGTCTCTCGGTCAAGGCGCGCGAGATCGCCGAGGAACAGGAAGCCGTGGCGCAGTTCGGCTCGTCCGATTCGGGGGCGTCGCTGGGCGACATCCTTGGCGCCGCGCTCAAGGGCGACAAGTAGGCGAGACGGTCCGGGCACAGGACCNGCAAGCGGCCCCGCCCTCGCGCGGGGCCGTTTTGCGTTCACAGCTTGCGCCGCGCGCGGGGCGGGCGGATCGGGGCCATCNCGGCTCTGGCTTGATCCATNGGCTGCCTCCGGGCATGAGGACGGCGCGCGGATGCGGCATGGCAAGGGGCAAGACATGGGCCGGCAGGCGGAGACGATCGCGCAGGCACAGCGCCCTGCGCCACATGCCCGGGGCGGCACGCCACGGCCGACAAGGCCGCGCGCCGCCCGAGCGCAAGGCACGGGGCCGGCGGGGGCACCCTCTTGCATCGGGACGGGACCAGCGTCCGCGCCATGACCGAAGCCCTAGTCATCGGGGCCGGGCCGGCGGGGCTGATGGCGGCCGAGGCGATGGCCGGGGCGGGGCTGCGCGTGACCGTGGCCGAGGCCAAGCCCTCGGTCGGGCGCAAGCTGCTGATGGCCGGGAAATCGGGGCTGAACCTGACCAGGGCAGAGCCGTTCGAGGCGTTCATGGCCGCCTATGGCGACCGGGCCGGGCACTTGCGCCCGATGCTCGCGGCCTTTGGCCCCGATCAGGTGCGGGACTGGGCCGAGGGGCTGGGGCAGCCGCTTTTCACCGGCTCGACAGGCCGGGTTTTCCCGCGCGCGATGAAAGCCTCGCCGCTTNTGCGCGCCTGGCTCGCGCGGCTTGACGGGTTGGGCGTGCGCATCCGCACGCGCTGGCGATGGACCGGCCGGGACGGGNGCGGGGTTCTGTTCGACACGCCCGAGGGNGCGCGCGCGCTGGCGCCTNGCGTGACCGTGCTCGCCTGCGGCGGGGCAAGCTGGGCGCGGCTTGGCTCGGATGGGGCGTGGGCGGCGCATNTCNNGGCGGATGTNGCGCCCTTCCGCCCTGCCAACATGGGGTTCGACATCGCCTGGTCGGCCCATATGGCGCCCTATCGGGGCCAGCCGGTCAAGGGCGTGGCGCTCCATGCGGGGCGCGCGGTCTCGCGCGGGGAATTCGTCATCACGGCAAGCGGCATCGAGGGTGGCGGCATCTACGAGGTGAGCGCGGCCTTGCGCGACGGCGCGGCGCTGACGCTCGATCTCCTGCCCGANCTCNGCCGCGACGAGATTGCCGCCCGGCTCGCCCGCGCGCGCCGCGGCGACAGCCTCGGGAACCGGCTGCGCAAGGCGCTGCGGCTTTCGCCGGTCAAATCTGCGCTGGCGATGGAATTCGCCCGCGGCGCGCCGGACCTGGCCGCCGCGCTCAAGGCGNTGNCCGTGCCGCTCATCGGCCCGCGCCCGATGGATCAGGCGATTTCCACCGCCGGCGGGCTGCGCTTTGGCGCGCTCGACGCGGGGCTGATGCTGCGCGCGCGCCCCGGCACCTTTGCCGCCGGCGAAATGCTCGACTGGGAGGCGCCGACGGGGGGCTATCTGCTGACGGCCTGCCTTGCCACCGGGCTCTGGGCCGGGCGGCACGCGGCGGCCTNGGCCGCGCGTCCATGCCCCGGCTGATCGTGCGGGCCGCGCGGCGCGGCTACGCGCGTCCGGGCAAAACGCCCCACAGGTCATACTCTCCGGCCTCGTCCACCTCGACGGTGACGATATCGCCNACCTTCAGCGCCNCGGTGCCCTCGTCGATGAAGAGATTGCCGTCGATCTCGGGCGCGTCGGCCATGGTGCGGCAGGTGGCCACGCCGTCCTCGTCGATCTCGTCCACGATCACGTCGAGCCGCTGGCCGACCTTCGCCGCGAGCCTGGCCTCGGAAATGGCCTGCGCCTTTTGCATGAACCGTTCCCACCGCGCCTGTTTGACCNCTTCGGGCAGATGATCGGGCAGCGCGTTGGACCGCGCCCCGGCGACGTTTTCATATTTGAAACAGCCCACCCGGTCGAGCTGCGCCTCGTCCAGCCAGTCGAGCAGCGTCTGGAACTCTTCCTCGGTCTCGCCGGGATAGCCGACGATGAAGGTCGAGCGCAGGGTGATCTCGGGGCAGGTGCGCCGCCAGGCGGCGATTTCATCGAGNGTGCGGGCGGCGGCGGCGGGCCGCGCCATGCGTTTGAGCGTCTCGGGATGGGCGTGNTGGAACGGGATGTCGAGATAGGGCAGGATCAACCCCTCTGCCATCAGCGGGATGAGGTCGCGCACATGCGGATAGGGATAGACGTAATGCAGCCGCACCCAGGCCCCCAGTGATCCCAGATCGCGGGCAAGATCGGTGATATGGGCGCGATGCCCGTGCGCCTCGGCATGGCGGATATCGACACCATAGGCGGAGGTGTCCTGCGAGATCACCAGCAGTTCCTTNACGCCGCTTTCCACCAGCTTTTCTGCCTCGCGGATGACCGCGTGGGCGGGGCGCGATTGCAGCCGCCCGCGCATGTCNGGGATGATGCAGAAGCGGCACTTGTGGTTGCAACCCTCGGAAATCTTGAGATAACTGTAATGGCGCGGGGTAAGGCGCACGCCCGAGGCGGGCAGCAGATCGACAAAAGGATCGGGCGCGGGCGGCACGGCGGCGTGCACCGCGTCGAGCACCTGTTCATACTGGTGCGGGCCGGTGACGGCGAGCACGCGGGGATGCGCCCCGGTGATGTAATCCGGCTCGGCCCCGAGGCAGCCGGTGACGATCACGCGGCCGTTCTCGCGCAGCGCCTCGCCGATCGCCTCGAGGCTCTCGGCCTTGGCGCTGTCGAGAAAACCGCAGGTGTTGACGATCACCGCATCGGCCCCGGCATAATCGGGCGAGATGCCATAGCCCTCGGCGCGCAGCCGGGTGAGGATACGCTCGGCATCGACCAGCGCCTTGGGGCAGCCGAGCGAGACCATGCCGATCCTCGGCTGGCCCTCACGGGCCATTTCGGGCAGGCGCGCGCGCGGTGCGAGGTCGGGGCGAAGATCGGGCGGGTTTTGCGACATGGGCCGCGATATAGCGCTCGCGACCGCGCGCGGGAAGGGCAAAAGCGGTTGCCGCGCGGGGCGCGCGCGCCCTAGAGTTGGCGGCAGGGAAAAAGGGAGCGGTGTCATGCGGTGGATCGNGCGGTTGATGGGGCTGGTGGTTGTGCTCTCGGCCTTTNTGCTGGGCGCGCTGTTTTTCCTGCCCGGAGAGCGGATCGCCAGGATCGCCGCCGAGCAGATCACCCGCGCCACGGGCCGCACCGTCACCATGAGCGGCGAG
>JGI25321J50212_10002534_pt1 | contig 13541 bp, 10 predicted proteins | sample AutmiccommuBRH23_FD_50212 | JGI IMG/M metagenome (IMG submission 50212)
CTGCTCCTGGCGAGCGAAAGCAGTCGGCCGTGCACCGAGGCCGGGAGGTCTCGGGGCGCACGCGTCAAAGGAGTGCCTCGAGGTACGGCCGCATAACCGTCTCCACCCGGCATACCCTCGCAAAGTGGAGGATCTCCTCCACGGCGAAGGAGCGACGCTCCCGGTACCGACGGAGGGCCTCTAGGGCCATATCCAGACCGAGCTTGTTCCGATAGCGGAAGCAGTCGGCTACGGTCTTCGCCTCACCGTAGACCTGTAGGGTTAGCCCGTCGACGGCGTGGCGCTCTATGCCCTCGGTGAAGGCGGCACCCGTGAACCAGAAGAGTCGGAGCGGTGGGTGTTCGAGACGGGGCGGTTCCACCCCTCGCTTGAGGGCCACGTAGACCTCGTGNGGGACGTGCGTCGTAAGGTTGTGGAAGCTGAGCGCCGAGAGGAGGCAGACGACNCCGTGGGGNACCCCGGCCGCGACGGCGACCAGATCGGGGTCTCCCAGAGGCGGCATNTCNGCGAGTCGATAAAGGCCGCGNCCGAGCCGATCAAGGAGTCCGGTGTCGCGCATGGCGTAGAGGGTGCGGGGGTGGATGCCCGCGGCCAGGGCCTGGCGTGTCCGCAGGATGCCGCCGGCGCTGCGGAACGTCTCTAGTGCTCGCTGGACGCTGGGTCGTTCGTTCATGGTGCGGATAAATATACCAGCAAATGCGGCTAAATGCTGGTAAATCTATCCGCCATGGCTGGCGCCCATCACCGCGGTCGTGTGGGGTCTCATGCCAACGGTTCGCCAACTGAAAATCATGGTGTCCCCGGTTCAAGTCCGGGTCCCACCACCTCCGTAAGTACAGCACTCGGCTTCGTGGGGGACCCGGGGCTGCGTTTCTGCCACGGTATCTCGACCGGGAACTCCAGCCCCGTATGTGGAAGATCGTCCTGTCTGGGGCTGCCTCGATCTTCCTGAACACGGCGCAGCAGCTCGCGCTGCTCCTCGGCGGTCGAAGTCATCCAAAGCGCGCCGATGTCGATGTGGAGCAGATAGCGTTGGCCTCTCCACTCTCCGACAGCCGTCCGCCCCTTGAGGGTCGCTGTCTCTGCCGCTATCTCGCGCTCCAACTCCGCGACCTCGTTCTGTAGTTCCCCGGGCCTGGCTCTCAGTACCGGTGAAAGCTCCTCGGCATCGAGCAAGCATCGCGTCGATCGTCTTGTCGAGCTTCCTGATGAGTAAACCAGCCACCCGGGCTGGGCTCCGGCAACCGGCTCTCGACGTGCCCATCTCTGCATGGGAGAATTGATGCCACGCGAACTTGGGAGGCAATGATGCAGAGAATCGCCAGATTATCCACCCTGTTGGTTGCCGTGATACTGGCAGCCACCATTACCGGATGCGGCACGGCAGGGCAGGGGCCCGAGAAGCTATCTCCCAGCGATGTCGCCCCGCTCTATTTGGAGGCAATGCGGGGGAACGTGTCTGGGCTCAAGGAATACAATCCGGACACCGAGATCACAGAGGAAGGGGTGTTCGGGTCCGCCAACCAAACCCTACTGGAGATGTGGGGAGTCAGCCCGACCGCTGAGCAGGAAGCCCAGCTCACCGAAGCCATGCTGGCGGGACTTTACAAGGTGGAGTTCGCCGTCGTCGATGAGAAAGTCGATGGTGAAGGCGCCACGGTGACCGTCGCTATCCGGGCTCTCGACATGTCTTCGTCGTTGGAGACGCAGTTCGAGACGATCGGTGGACAGATTACTGACGACACCGAGGACGAAACCATCATCGCCGTCCTCGACAAGGCATGGCGGGACGCGCCGCTGGTGCCGGAACCAACCAATGTGGACATGCCGTTCACAGCCGTTTCCGACGGTAGATGGATAGCCGGCTCCCAGGGAGGAGCGGCCGCGGCCGCCGCGTACGTGAAGATGGGAGAATAGCGACGCCAGCGCACCAGGCGGATCGACGGCGTCCTCATCTCGCGGCCGCCTCGTCTTCAAGCTCCAGCTCTGCCTGCGAGCGAAAGCCCCGATGAGAAGAGACTTGCTGGCCGGGCTTCCGGCAGACGATCTGGGCCATGGCTCTTCGAGGGTCTTCCAGGAGACCTTCAAAATAGTGGATGATCTGCCAGTCCTGACACCAGTCGGCCAGCTCTCCGGGTCGCAGCAGATAGTCCGGACTATGAGGGTGGCCTGGAGTTGGAGTTGGCCAGAGCGAGCATGAGGTGCTGGACGTCTGGCGAAGTATGCGGTGGTTGGGTTACGTCGTTGGGGGTGTGTGGATTGCGGCGGGGCTTTGGGGCCTTTACACGTCCTTCTGATGGAGAATACGACCTTCCTCAAGCAGCGTCGACAGCCCACTACGCCTGGGGGTTCGAGTAGAACGGGCGTGTCAAGGGCACCTGGGCTTTCGGGCGAGGCGTCAGCTTCGACTGCGGCAGGGAGCTCTGTCTGTCTTCTTCTCGAGCGGCCGAGCCGCTCGGTGAGGAGGTGTCAGCGCAGGGAGGAAAGTCCGTCAGCACATCGCTATAGTGTCGACCATGTCCTCCATTGATCTACGCCTGCTACGGTACTTCGTGACCGTGGCCGAGGAGCTCAATTTCGGCCGCGCAGCGAGGCGACTGAACATGGCTCAGCCGCCGCTTTCTCAGCAGATCCAGAGTTTGGAGTACCGGCTTGGAGCCAAGTTGTTCGACCGTGAGACCAGACCGATCAGCCTAACGCCAGCGGGAGCAGCCCTCGTAGACCAAGCCAGGGACGTGTTATTGCGCGCCGATCGCCTTTCCGATACGCTGCTCGCTTTTCGCAAGGGCGAGGTCGGCCAGCTGACGGTCGGATGCGTACCCTCTGCGTTCCTGGATGTGGCACCAGCCGCTTTCTCCGCCTATCGGACGCGCTATCCGAGCGTCACGTTGACTGCGCGGGAGTTGGACACCGACCCGCTCATCGCCGCCCTCAACTCGCGGGAAGTAAACGTGGCCCTTCTCCGAATGGTGCCCACCTCGAACTTGATCGACAGTAGGATCCTGCGTACTGAACCGCTCATCGCGGCACTGCCTGCGTCGCACCGACTCGGTGACGCGGAACGAGTCGACCTCGCCGATCTAGCAGAAGACAACTTCGTCATGTGGCCCCGTCGCATGGGGCGCGAGTACTATGACCTCGTTCTTGCTTCGTGTGTGCGGCAGGGGTTCAGCCCGAGGATACTCGCTGTGAACGGAGCTCACAGCACGCAGATAGGCTACGTCGCGTGTGGTATAGGGATTGCCATCGTCCCGGAATCCGTCCGGATGATTCGTCATCCAGCCGTGGTCTACAAGGATCTGGCTCCGGAGGCGCCACAGCTTGAGAGCGTGATCGCGTGGTCGTCCGCGCAAGACTTCGAACTTCAACGTCTGTTCATCGAAACCGCGCTTGAACTCTTTCCCGGCGATACGCTCTGAATAGCTGCGCTCTTGACACACTTGCGCCAATTTCACGTGGATGCTCATATCGAGGGTATATGACAATATCTTGCTTTGATATTGGACAGCTATGATGGGGCATGGTTGACTTTGCGACCATGAGTACAAAGTCAACGTTCAGAACGAACCCACCCACCCGCGTCGCACAGTCGCCCGACGGGTCTAGTCGGGACCGGCGAAATACTTCGCACGACAAGCCCCCCGAGGCAGTCCGATCCTGGCGATTCGTGCCGGGTTGTGACGTGCCACCAGTATCTGCCGCCCCACGAATCATAAGCTGGTGGGTGTAGGTTATGGCATGCCGGCTTGGCATTGATACTGGGGGCACACACACGGATCTCGTGCTTGTCGAGATCGATAGCGGTCGCGTTTCCGTTCTCAAGGTACCCTCTACTCCAGCCGATCCTGTCGATGCGATCGTTGATGGAATTCTTGCCATCACGCAACGTGACGGCGTGCATCTAGATGAGATAGAGACAATCGTGTACGGCACGACTGTAGTGGTCAACCGGATCATCCAAGGACAGCGAACTAGCACGGGCTTGATCACCACAGAGGGTTTTCGCGATGTCATCGAGATAGGCAAGTCTCATCGCGAGGGCGACATCTACGATGTGCAACTTGCCCCACGGTCGCCGATTGTCCCACGAGAACTCCGCTTTCCCATACGTGAACGGGTAGACTTTCGTGGCAGCGTTGTGATGCCGCTCGATGAACAAGACGTCCGCGCAGCGGCATCCGCTCTTCGTGAGGCTCAAGTCGAGTCAGTGGCCGTCTGTCTGCTGCACTCATACGCGAACGATGTGCATGAGGTTCGAGTAAGAGAGATACTGGGGGCGGAAATGCCCGGAGTGCCGGTGTCTATCTCTTCCGCGGTCAGCCCCACGATATTCGAGTATGAACGTTCGAGCACCACAGCCCTCGACGCTTTCGTCAAGGCCCCGCTGCAAGAGCATTTCGATCGGTTCGAGCAGCGACTCGCTGCGATGGGGATTCGGGCTCACTTGTTGACGATGCAAGGTAACGGCGGAACGATGTCGATTTCATCGGCACGAGCCATGCCGGTCCGGGTGTCGAATTCGGGGCCCGTGGCGGGAGCGATAGCCGGAGCGTTCTTCGCACGCCAATGCGGCTACCCAAACGCGATTAGCATCGACATGGGCGGCACGAGTACCGACGTTGCCATAATCCTAGACGGTATCCCAGTTGTGGTGCCACGAGACGAGATCCAGGGGCACCCCGTGCAGCTTGCAGGAATAGAGATCAAGCCGATAGGTTCGGGCGGCGGGTCCATCGCATGGTTGGATGACGGCGGAGCGCTGCGCGTTGGCCCGCAGAGTGCGGGGGCATTTCCGGGTCCGGCCAGCTACGGACTTGGCGGCGATCGCCCTACCGTAACCGATGCTGCGGTTGTGGCAGGGTATCTTGATCCCGACCTCTTCCTTGGCGGCGCGCGCAAGCTGGACGCCGAGGCGGCCCGAAAGGCTTGCCGCGACCACATCGCGGGGCCTGCGGGGACCTCTGTCGAAGACGCGGCCGTCAGCATACTGAAGATCGCTGCCGCCAACTCCATCAGAGCCATCAGGCGGATGACGATCGCCCGAGGCCACGATCCCAGGCAGTTCGCCTTGGTCGCCTTCGGGGGCGCAGGTGGCCTGATCGCCGCCAGGTTGGCGGAGGAGCTTGAGATACCCGTAGTGATCGTACCCCCGAATCCGGGGAACTGCTCTGCCACCGGTCTTCTGATGACGGATCGGCAGCGTGATCTCACGACAACGATACTCACGGTTGTGGACGAGGCCGACTCGACGCACATCGAGGCTACCTTCGCCTCGCTGGAATCTGACGCTCAGAGCGAACTTGATTTGGAGGGGATCCCACGAGAGGAGCAGCAGGTAAAGCGTTTCGCGGAGATGCGCTACGCAGGTCAGAGTTTCGAGCTGATCCTTGAATGTCCGCGGGGTCTCACATCGGAGAGACTAGGGCGCCTGGCTCTCGATTTCCATGAAGCCCACAGGAGGCGCTACGGGCATTGTTCGCCTGAAGATCCCGTCGAGTTGGTCAATGTTCGCGTGTCCGGAATCGGTGAAGTCCAGCGACCGGCATTCCCAGCGCAGACTCCGCGAGACCCGGCGGGAACCGCTCCCGAGGTCCGGCAGGTGCGTCAAGTGCACATCGACGAACCCACGCCGACGCCCGTGTATAGGCGGTCGGACCTCCTTCCTGGGGACGAAATCCAGGGGCCGGCAATCGTCGAGGAGCCAGGCTCCACTACGGTGGTCCTCACGGGGCAAAGGGTCGAGGTTTCGCCCGAGGGCAGTCTCGTAATCCACATATACCCCGAGTCCGGCCGGAAACCCATCTCGGGCCAAGGCCGGCTACATCGAGTGCCTGGTGCCGAGGGGCACGGAGAACTCGGTAGTGGAGTCGATGCTGATCCAGTCGCCATCGAGATCTTGCGGCACGCCCTCGAATCGCTGACCGAGCAGATGACTGAGACGATCAGTCAGGCCAGTTATTCCGCCATTCTCAAGGAAGGGAAGGATTGTTCTTCCTCGATCTTCGATTCCCAGGGACGGCTGGTGGCCGAAGGTGCCAACGTTCCGGTGCATCTCAATGCCCTCGGCCCGTGCCTGCGCGCGATCCTGAAGGATCACTTCCCGCCCCACGTTCTTCGGCCCGGCGATGTGATCTTGACGAACGACCCCTACATCGACGGTAGTCAAGGGGCTCATCACACCGCGGACTTCATCGTGTATCAGCCGATATTCTATGACGCCGCCCTCGTGGGCTTCTCCACTGTCGTCGCACATTTGAATGGCGCGGGCGGGATCGACTGCGAGGGGTGGCATAGCTCCATCTTCGAAGAAGGGCTCCGCATACCTCCGGTTCTGCTTTATGCCGAAGGCGTGCTTGATTCTGACCTACTCAAGGTGATTGCGGCCAACACCCACACCCCATACAGCCAGAGGGGTGATCTCCTTGGGCTAGTCTCGAGCGTGCGTGTTGGTGCCGATGGGGTCGTCAAGTTGATGGATCGCTTTGGTAAGGGCATGGTGCTCGAATCGATCGAAGCACTGATTGCCTACACGGAGCGGCGCACCCGTTCGTACATCCGCTCGATTCCGGACGGGCGATACGCTGCCAGCACCGATATCCTCGAAGACGGGAGTATGGGCGGCCCGGTGCGACTCGCTCTTGCGATCGTGATCGACGGGGATGAGGTCACCTTTGACTACACCGGCACCGCCCCCTCCTTTCCTGGGCCTATCAACTGCCCACTGTCGGTGACGATTTCCGCTAGCCTGTTCGCTCTCCTCGCGCTGCTTCCGCCGGACATCCCCAAGAACCAAGGGTCCGCCAACCCGGTCCGCGTGATCGCGCCTGTAGGCTCACTGGTCAACCCTCGACCCCCTGCGGCCGTCTACCAGAGGATGGCCGTCACTCATCAGATCGTCGATCTCGCCTTCGCGGCGCTGGCGGAGACGGTGCCCGATTCGGTCGTTGCGGCTTCCTGTGGTCTTATCTACAGCTACTGCAGCGCCGTGAATAGAGAGACCCATCCGAGGGGCGGCGACCTCACGGGGCGCCGTGGTTGGGCTCAAGGCACGGGCCCCAGCACTGGCGGCCTCGGAGCACGTGCCCACATGGATGGCCTCAGTGCCATGCCCGCCTGGATGACGAACGTCGCTAGTCCATCAATCGAGAGTTCAGAGGTAGAGGCACCGGTTCTCTTCCTTCGCAAGGAGTTGACCCCCGATTCCGGTGGTCCAGGTCGATATCGAGGGGGGTTGGGACTGACGCTTGCCTGGGAGGTCCGCGGCATCGACGCGAGGTTCTCTCATACGTCGCAGCACTCGGCTGTTCCGCCACAGGGCTTCTTCGGCGGCGGACCTGGCGCGCTCAGCCGATGGATCGTCAACGAAGGCACTGAGGCCGAGCGTGTTCTGGATTCGCAAGCGGGCCCAACGATAGGACTCCAGCACGGGGACTGCGTGACGTTGTATACACCGGGCGGCGGCGGCTACGGCGATCCGCTCACCCGCCCGCCGCACCTCGTTGCGACCGATGTCGAGCAAGGGTTGGTCAGCCAAGCGGCCGCCCACATCCACTACGGCGTGGTGTTCGACAGTGCGGGGCGTATAGACCCGGTCGAGACCTCACTCATTCGGGAACCTCACCTCTCTTCAACAAGGACGGATCCACCTGAGACCGGATGCTCGGCATGAAGAATCTATGCCTGGCAGGTTTGGATAAGCCCGAGTCAGATCTTGAAAGGCGGTAGTGCTTTGAGCGGAGGCGATGGAGGCATCTTGGTCATCGGCGGCGGTGTGGTGGGAGCGTGCTCCGCCTACTATCTCGCCGATCGAGGTTTCAAGGTCACCCTCGTGGAACGAGCCGAGATCTGCCCCGTCGAGGGGGGCACGTACGGCAACGCGGGTTTGATCGTACCTAGTGATGTGTTTCCGCTGCCCGCGCCCGGAGTCTTGGGAAGCAGTGCGAAATGGTTGCTTGACAGCACCAGCCCCTTCTACGTCCGTCCGCGGCTCAATCCGGCCCTCATACGCTGGCTCCTGCTCTTCGCCGCCGCCTGTACAGAGAAGAAGGTCGCCGCGTCAGCACCTGTGCTTCACGACCTCGGAAAGGCGAGCGCTGAGCTTCACGCTGAACTCGCAGCAACCGACGCCCCGGGATACGGGTACCAGGCAACCGGTTGGCTCTCCCTGTACACGACCAAGTCCGTCTTCGAAAGGGCTGCGAGCCGGACCGACAACGTCGAGCGCTTCGGCATAGCCGTGGAGGTACTCGATGCCAAGCAGGTGAGCGACGTGGTGCCGGGTGTTGCGAGTGATATCGCAGGAGGCATACTGAAGAGGGGCGACGCGCACCTCATCCCCGACCAGTTCGTCCATGCTGTGGCGCAACTGGCAGCATCGCGAGGCGCGACCATCATGCCGTTCACAGAAGTCCTGGGCATCGCCGCGACAGGATCCCGGGTCACGCGTGTGGACACGACCAAGGGTGTGCTGCGACCGGATACCGTGGTGCTTGCGGCCGGAGCGTGGTCTCGAGCCATCGCGGCGCCCCTCGGACTGAGCTTGTTGATAGAGCCCGCCAAGGGCTACAGCGTCACGGTGCCCAAGCCGGACTCTGGAGATTCGTTTCCGGTGGCTCTGGAGCTAGCGGAGCAACACGTGGGCATGACACCCATGGGCGAGAAGCTGAGATTCGCCGGCACGCTGGAACTCGCGGGCTTCGATAGTCAGATTCGATGGAATCGCGTGGCTGGCATCACAAAGGGAGTCACTCGCGTCCTGCCGGGGCTGCGTGATTTCGAAGCCGCTGAGCTGTGGCGCGGGTTTCGACCGATGACTCCCGACGGCCTGCCGATGCTCGGGCGAACGAAGAAGTACGAGAATCTCGTGATCGCCTCAGGCCACAACATGAACGGGGTCTCGCTCGGTCCGATCTCAGGAAAGATCGTTGCGGAATTGGTCGCAGGGGAGACCCCTTCCGTCGATTTGTCAGCCTTGGCGCCGGAACGGTTTTGACGAGGAAATCCCGTGATCGATTCGGGGCGAATGGCAGATGCGCCGCGGGGGCAGGCCGCAAGGCTTCTCATTGGGCACTGGCTAGCGCCTGTTCGGAAAGACGCTTTCGGCGGGGGGGTGAGACTTGCGTAAGCAGCCCAGGAATCTAGCCGCACCGCGGCCGCTTTCCGGCCGGCTTCGGCGGTGGTCCACGGCCCTTCTTGTGGCTCCCACCGTGGCGGTTCTGGTGGCGTTCGTTGTGATCCCGTTCCTGTACGTTATCCGGGTTAGCTTGGCAACCCAGGGTCCATATGGGAGCATCGGCGGCGGCTGGACCGTGGATAACTACACCCAGTTCGTGGATTACACGTATCTCAGGATTCTCATGTACAGCGTGTCCTTGGCTGCGCAGAACACTGTTCTGTGTCTTTTCTTTGGTTACACGGTCGCATTCTTCCTCGCCTTCCGGGCGGGCCGCGCCGCACCGGCGCTCATCTTCCTGCTCGTGCTGCCGTTCTGGGCGAGTTTCCTCGTGAGGATGTCGGCGTGGATGACTCTTCTGAGTCCACAGGGGGTCGTTGACACGGCGCTCCACAAGTCGTTGCTCTTCACAGGCCCTCTCCAACTGTTCCCGAGTCAGGGAGCGGTCCTGGTGGGGCTTCTGTACTCGTTCCTGCCGATAGCCGTCTTTCCGCTGTATGCCTCGCTGCGTAGCATAGATGTGTCTCTCATTGAGGCGGCTCGAGACCTCGGCAGCGGCCCCTTCGGAGTTCACACGAGGGTTGTCATCCCCCTGGCCCGTCCGGGCATCGTGGCCGCTACTCTGCTTACCTTCGCTCCCTCGCTCGGAGTCTTCGTCATCCCGGTGCTCCTTGGTGGCGGCAAGAAGCTCATACTGGGCAACCTGATCGTCTCCCTCTTCCTGGAGTTCCGCAACATGCCGTTCGGCGCGGCCGTTTCGGTCGTGTTCTTTGTCATAGTCATGATCGGCATTCTGGCCAGCCTGCGAATTATGCGCGGGGCGGGTCAGTCGGGACGAGCGCTGATCTGATGCGTGGGGCACGCCAAGACAGGCCGGCGTCTGGTTGGAATGTATCTGTGGGCTCGCGAGTCCTCCGCCTCGCCGATCTGGTCAGGGAACGAACTCTCGATGGCGCGATTGCGACTACGTCGATCATGTTGTATGTGTTTCTTCTGGCTCCGATCGTGGTCGTCGTCCTGTATTCCTTCAACAGATCGGAGACCGGTTTCGTCTGGACAGGTTTCTCAACATCATGGTACGTGAGACTCTTCCACGACGCGGGCATGCGGGACGGAATACGAGTGAGCTTCGTCGTGGGCATCACCACCGCGTTCATCTCCACCGTCTTTGGAACCATGGCTTCCTACGCCATGGCTCGCCGCACATTTCGCGGCCGGAACGCGTTCAATGCACTCGTGCTCATGCCGTTGGTGGTGCCCGAGATTGTTCTTGCGGTTGCCTTGCTTGTCTTCTTCGTCCGCGTTGGCGGGTCGCTCGGGTACTTCAGCCTCATTGCCGGGCACCTGCTGGTCGTGTTGCCGTATTCGACACTCATACTGCTCGCGGCAGTCTCCGGGATCGACCAAGCCTTGGAAGAGGCTGCAGCGGATCTTGGGGCAAACTCTTGGGGTGTCTTTCGATACGTGATTCTTCCCCTTCTCATTCCTGGGATGGCCACCAGTTTTGCGCTGGCTTTTCTCTTCTCCTTTGACGACATCGTCATGTCGACCTTCGTGAGCGGTGTCGGCACCACGACTTTGCCAATGCTCGTCTACTCAATGCTTAGACAAGGTGTGAGCCCAGAGGTCAATGCTCTGGGGACTTTGCTCATTGCGGCAACGCTTGTCGTCTTGCTGACGACGGGGGTTAGGCAAGCAACGGTTGCGATGAAGAAAGGAGGGGGGCAGCCGTTTGTCTGAGGCACCCAGCCGGACGACCAAATTACGGTGAATAGTGGAGCGGCACGCGGGGTGCCGCTCCGAGAAAGAAGGGATGAAGTAGTGAAGAAACGTCAGATAGCGCTCGCGACTCTCGCCCTCGTGTTGACCGGTCTGCTTGTGGCATTCTCGGCCGGATGCGGAGGATCAGAGGCCTCCACCACCACCGCCGCTGCAGGCGACACGACCACGTCGACGGCGGTCACCACCACGGACACCACCGCCGACAACAGGGAACTGCACATCTATGGTTGGAGGGGCGAAATCCCTCAAGAGATCGTGGACGGCTTCCAGGCGGCCACTGGCATCGAGACGACCTTTGACGCGTTCGACAGCAACGAGTCCTTGGTAGCCAAGCTCCAATCCGGCGCGACTGGGTACGACATCGTCAACCCCAGCGGGTATGCGGTTCAACAGTTAGCCCAACTCGATCTCATTCTCGCTCTTGACCATTCGAAGCTGGTGGGGTTGGACAATATCTCTCCCAAGTTCCGTGAAGTTGTGTACGATCCGGGAAACAAGTACGCGCTCCCATGGGTTTGGGGCACCACCGGGTTGGCCTACAATGATGAATTCATCAAGGAGCCGATCGAAGGTTGGTCCGATCTGTGGAATCCTGCCTACAGCGGCCATATCGTCATGCTGGATAACATGCTCGCCGCCTATATCGCAGCTCTCCAATTGAACGGCTTCAGCATCAACACGAACAATCCGGAAGAAATCGCGAAGGCCACTGAGTCCCTGAGCGAGCAGAAGGCCCTCCTACTCAGCTACAACTCCACTAACCAGGGCCAGCTGCTGACCCAGGGCCAGGCGTGGATCGTCCAAGCGTGGAGCAGCAGCATCACGTCCGTCGCGGCCGACAATCCCAATATCCACTACGTATTGCCCAAGGAGGGCGGCTCCTTCTGGGTGGATAGTCTTGCGATCGTCAAGAGTTCCGAGAACGTGGAGAGCGCGTACGCCTTCATGAATTACATCCTTCAACCGGAGGTCGCCGCACAGATCACCGATCTCTCGAAGATGGCCACCACGAATCAGGCCGCGATTCCATTCGTTGACGAGAAATACCGCAACGACCCCTCAATCTTCGTCCCGGTCGATCGCCTCTCGAACGCGGAGATGCTCCTCGATTCTTCGGCACAGACTCAACTCGTGCAGGCTGATTGGACTAAGGTCAGAGCTCAATAGGAGGAACAGAGAGCGGGGCCCCGTTCTTCCTTGAGTGAGAACGGGCCCCTGTCTCAAATGTCTTGCGGATGCCTGTGGACTCCCGACTGCCAAGCGTACCGGAGCGAGGAAGATGGCCCCTCAATCAGCCCCATTCAATGTAGAGTTCGACCACGTGTCCAAGCGCTTTGGGGACTTCGTCGCCGTTCGCGATCTGAACGTCAAGATCCGCCAGGGGGAGTTCTTCTCGCTTCTTGGACCCTCTGGCTGCGGCAAGACGACGACCCTGCGAATGGTCGCGGGATTTGAGAAGCCAACTGGAGGCGAGGTGTACCTCGACGCCAACCCTGTATCAGCGCTCCCTCCGAATCGACGCAACGTCAACACCGTGTTTCAGAACTACGCCTTGTTCCCCCACCTGTCCATCCGGGAGAACGTGGCGTTCGGACCACGGCGAAGGGGGGTTGGCAAGGCCGAGATGGTAACGCGTGTTGAACAGGCACTCGAGATGGTGGAGATGTCCACCATGGCCTCGCGCAAACCGGACCAACTATCAGGTGGCCAGCAGCAGCGGGTCGCTCTAGCACGTGCCCTGGTGAACCTCCCGACTGTCCTGCTACTCGATGAACCTCTCGGGGCTCTGGACGCGAGACTGAGGAAGTCGATGCAAGTGGAGTTGAAGCGGCTCCAAAGGGAAGTCGGGATCACGTTCATCTATGTCACCCATGACCAAGAGGAAGCTCTTACGATGAGTGACAGGATCGCAGTCATGCGGGACGGGATTATCGAGCAGGTCGGTACTCCTTTGGACATATATGAGAATCCCAAGTCCGCTTTCGTTGCCAATTTCATCGGGACGTCCAACATCTATACCGCGACCGTTACGGGAGTTTCCCCAGATGCCATTACGTGTAAGACCGCGCTGGGATTGTCGATATCACTTGCAGCCAATGCGCAAGAAGTACGCATCGGCCAGGCGACGGGTGTCATGGTGAGGCCGGAGAAGATCGTTATCTGCGAACCGAGGCGAAGCCCAGAACCTTCGAGTGACAGCAATTACTACGAAGGTGTGATCCGCGAGTCCGTGTACTTGGGCTCGACTACGCAGCTCATTGTAGAGCTTGAGGGGAAGCATCTGACCCAGGTCATTCAGCAAAACCACGGCCACGGCATGCAGTTGAGCCAGCAGCAGGGGCGGCAAGTGAGGCTTTTCTTCCCACCCGGTAGCTGTTCTTTGATCCCCGCGAGAGAAGACAACCTCGCGGCCGAGGTCCCCTTGTCTCCAGAAGGGCCTCCCCAGAGTCACTGAGAGGTTGTCCAAACATGCCATGCCACTGACCCCCACCTTCGATATCCGCCGCTGCAAGCAGTGCGGACTCTGCGCCCACATGTGCCCCACCGGAGCCCTCACGCCCCCGGTACGCGTCTCCACCACGCCCAC
>JGI25321J50212_10002573_pt1 | contig 13414 bp, 28 predicted proteins | sample AutmiccommuBRH23_FD_50212 | JGI IMG/M metagenome (IMG submission 50212)
TCAATTCCGCAAGGCCGTTCGTCTGGACCAAAAGTGAAGTCCACCAAAAACACCTCAAACCGTGTTTCGCGGAACAGTGATTCCGGGTACTAGATGCCGAACTCTAATACTCCTTCGCGTATCTTGCCGCCGCGTCAATCGCCACAATCGACTCCCGCAAATTGTGGATTATGATCCTGCCGGCATTCCCTTCCGAGGAATGGCTAGTGGGAGGATATTTCAATGAACCGCAGAATTTTTGTACTCGCGCTGGGTCTTGGAGTCGCGGCCTTCGTAGCGCCCCGCGTCGCGCTCGCCGAGGATCATTTGGCCGAGGCGATTAGCCACACCAAGGAAGCGATCGACCACGGCAAACAAGGTCATGCGGATGTGTTGGTGACGCACGCCGAAGCCGCGCTTAAACACGCTGAAGCGGCGGAAAAAGCGAAGAAGAATGAGCACACCAAGGAAGGAATTACCCATCTGAAGGCGTCAATTACGGAAGGCAATAAAAAGGACGCCAAAGCTGCGACCGGACACGCCGAAGAGGCGTTGACGCATCTGGAAGCGGCGCAGAAATAACCCAAACAGCAAAACCCGCCGTTTCATCCACGGCGGGGCGTTCTGTTGCGCCGACGACGAATTTCGGCGCTCGGGATGATGTAGGGCTCGAAGCCTACGCCGCAAATCCCCGGGCATGAGCCTTGCGCCGATCTTTCGAAGCCGCCCATGCCGTGGCCAAGCATTGCCCCGAACGTCCAGCCGAGCCCGAGGCGCTTGCCGTCTCGGAATCGCTTGTGGGCGTCCCGCATGATCGCGGTGCGGTCGTAAGTCACGGCCTCAGCCTTCTCCGCAAATCGTCCGCCTTGATGGCGCAGCGCTCGGCGCTCTCGACGATGCGCCGAGACGTTCGCATGGCCGCGCCTTGACGTTGCTCAGGTCAGTCATCGGCATGGTCTCCGCACCGTGCCATTGCCGCCTGGCAGGTGCGGCGAATTGAACCAAGAGTCCATATAGTCGCCGTCCAGCTCTCCTTTGTCGCTGTCGTCCTCTTCTTCGTCGCGCGGCCCTGTAGTCCTCTCCCGATCGTCGTCATAGCCGCGCAGCGCCATCTCGGGATGGCCGCTCCCATGGCCCGTCCAGCCGAGCGACGGCTCGGCTTCGTCGACCGCATCGGCCACGCGAGACGCGGCCCAAGCATGTTGCTGATTGACGGCGGTCGTCGCGCCGAGCGTTGGCTCCTCATCGCCGGTCGGCTCAAGCAGCTCGCTTTCGTCCTCGCGGTCGTCGCTAGCTCCTTCGGCCCAGTGCGCCTGGTCCGGACGGCGTCGATCTGGTCCAACAGGTTCAAGAACGCGTCCACGGCGTCGGCGAGCGCCTTGCGCATGCCGGGGCGCAATTCGATAAAGAGCGGCGCCGCGGAGGCGTTGTCGTTGTCGAAGCTCATGACTGCGCTTCCCGCTCTAACACCGCGACGGCGTTGCGGACGGAGTCGCCGATCATGTCGCCGACAAGCATGTCATTGACCACGTCGTCTTCGTCGAGAAAGTCAGCGAGGCGACGGAGCAGCCGTAAGGCGCCCGCGAGCGTCGTCGGTGTGGATTCGAAGACCGCCCGCTGCGCTTCAGTTCGCATTATCTTGCGCCTTCTGCGCGGCCGACTCCGCATCTAATACCTCGCTCGTCTCGGCATTCTGCGCATATGCGTTGTGGGCTTCTAGAACGGCGCGCGCGTTCTGGTATTCTGGCTCAAGGCCGGCGGCTTCAGCACGCATTGTGGCGTTGCCTTTGCGGAGGCGCGCAATCGTGTCGTCTATTTCTTCGTCTGTCATTCCCATGCTGCTTTCGCGCATGGTTTCGAGATGGAGAATGCTGAAGACGCGATTGCCATTAAAGACAACTTCCGGGAGCCTATTGCTCGTGGGCGCGGCGTCCGCCACGGCTTCCCAAGCAGTCCGTTCGATCGCGTGCAGGCGCTCGTATTCTGCGAGAGCCTCAAGCAGCGGATCATCGTCCGCGACGACGCCAGCAATGGCAGGAAGCCCTGCGACGGGCGCAGCGGCGAGGCCGGCGAGCATGGCCCGCCGCGATGGTGTATGAGACAGTTTAGCCATGATGTGAAGCTCCGTTTGCGTTGTGGTCAGGCCGGGAGTGGGGTTCGCGAGATCTCTTCCCGGCCGCTTATCATGCGGTCCCTCTTGAAGTTCAGGCCGCGAATGATCCGGCGAGGCGGCCGGAATGCGTGGTGTAGAGGCGGCATAGGGGCATGCGCGGCGCAGGCCGGTCGGCAACGCAGGAACGGACCGGAAGGCCGACGTTGCTTTCCTCGCGCAGGCGAGACGCCTTGGCCTTCTTCCATTCGGAGGACAGCGCCTTGGCGAACCATTCCCGACAGGAGCCGCCGACGCTCTGGCCAACTCCTCTTCCACCTCGTCAGCCGGCTCTATGAGCGCACCTCAGTGATCGTCACAACCAATCTCGCCTTCGGCGAATGGCCCAGCGTCTTCGGCGACGCCAAGATGACGACCGCTCTCCTCGACCGCCTCACCCATCACTGCGACATCGTCGAAACCGGCAACGAAAGCTGGCGCTTCGAAAACCGCGCCTGAGGCCGACGCGCCGCCCAGGCCGCTGCCGTAGTCGGCGTAACTCCGGTCGGGCTACGCCCTCCCTCCGTCACGCCGACTACGGCACAAAACGCACGCCTGAAAAGGGGTCCCTTTTCGGCGCCGATCTGGGGTCCCGGTTCAATGCTGATTGACAGCTTGGGAGCGGGCATTGGCGTTCGCATATCCTAGGAGAGCACAATGAGATTGCCGAGCCTGTGGTCCCGTCAGGACATAGACCCCTTTCGTTCGCTCCGACGCGAGATGGAAGATGCGTTTCGTATCTTCGATACCGGTCTTCCGACCCTGAGTGTCGGAGCGAAAGCGCCTGCGATTAACGTCGCCGAAACGGTTAACGCCATCGAGGTGACGGCCGAACTTCCCGGCGTCGAAGAAAAAGACATTAAAGTAGGCTTAGAAGGCAACCGGCTCACCATCGCCGGCGAGAAAAAAGAAGAAAGCCAAAGTGACGAGAAGGAGTGGCACGTCGAGGAGCGCAGCTACGGCTCGTTCTATCGCTCAATGTCCTTGCCATTCACTCCCGCTGACGGAGCCGTGGAGGCGCATTTAGACAAGGGCGTTCTCCACGTCACCGTCAAGAAACCTGCCGAAGCCGCTAGCGCCGCCAAGACAATCGAAATCCAGGCCGGCCAGCCTCCGAAGCAATCCTGATTGGAGGGCGCAAGACAAATACTCGCACGCGAGTAAATCTCGCGTGCGCTCAGGCAACTGCGTCGTGATTCCTTCTTGCGACAAGCAGGATTGCGCCACCCGCACAGTTTGCAACTCCTCTGAGGTCCCCGCGAGTAGCAGGCGCTGGATTGACGCCGCCGCGGTAAGCGACACTCGGCGGACACATGAATTTCGGCGGCGTCGATTCTGCTGGCGATTTTTCGCCTAAAGGGCCTATGCCTGAAGCGCTTTCATGATTTTCCGCTTAGCCCGCCCTCAGCTGTTGACGGACGAATCGGCTGAATAAACCCCGCTCCTTTGGACTATTTATTGAGGCGTCGCGCTTTTTTTGGCGGTCCGGGACGCCGAAAACCAAGACCCTGTCCGTTTCTAGCCTCTCCAGGAGATCAAGAAACCGATCTGGAAGCGGCTCACCAAGGATGTCACCGTACATGGCGCGGAGCTGTTCGCCGATTAGGTCTTCGACCTTTTGGGGGAGCAAGCGAGGTTGACCCATCTGACACCTTTAGGCGACATAAATGACAGACTCAGGGTCAGCTCGGGTTGCGGCCACAATATGAAGAAGTGACAGTGGCGTGTAAGTGAGCGCCGATTTTTAAAATTTATGACAAATTGGCTGCGGGTATGGGCATCTAGACTAGCAAAGCACGGCGTTGTGGGTGATTGCTGCGAAGGCGGAGCTCAAGCTGAAGTGTTGAAAACGAAGACTCCACAATTATGATGCGGCGCTGCCCGCCAGTCGCTGTTTCAAGCCACGCGCCCGCCGCGGACTTAGCGACGACCAACGTTAAGCTGCCGAAGACTGAAACCGAGGAGAGCTTTGCGCGACGATTGTGGCGCGCGCATTTGGAGGCGTCTATGTTGAACTTCGTCGTCGCTTTCGCCATCTTGTTCCTTGCCGCCTCGGCCAGCGCCAAGGCGGACGAAGTAGAGATCAAAGGCTTTCACCAGAAAATCAAAGCTGAACTCTCGGACCTTGGCCAACTCGCCGAGCTCAACGGCAAGTACCGTATCCGCGTGACGCAGACGACCATCGACCCAGGGGGCTACATGCATGCGCATCTTCACCTCGGGCCGGGGCTGCGCTGCGTCCTTTCCGGGGAGATGACCTATACGCTCGGCGGAACGCCGACCATTTACAGGGCGGGCGATTGTTTCGCAGAGACCGGCTCGGTCGCCCATGAATCGAGCAACACTGGCGCAGCTCCGGTCGAACTTCTGACCTTCGAACTGCTGCCCGCCAGCGCGCCGGAAGGCAAAGGTTCGGCGATCCCGGTTCCGGCGAAATAAACCAGAACCCCGGGATGGTTCAGATGCAAAGGGCAAGTCTCGTTGTCGCAGCTGCGTGCACCGTGCGAAATGATAGACCTTTGAGATGAGCGGGAAGTTCAATAAATGAACCATAAGCATCGGACAATTCTGCACGCCTTGTTCGCGCATCCAATGAGTAGCAACATCGATCCAAAGATCGTCAAGTCAATGTTGGAAGAGCTGGGAGCTGAAATAACTCGTACTCGGCACAACCATTTATTGGTGACGCTGAGCGGCTTTTCCCATGGATTCCACGACGTCCATCATAGCCTTCCAAAAGACGAAATTGCCGCCCTGCGCAAATTCCTGACGGACGCCGGGATCGATCCTGCGCGCGACTATCCTCTTTAAACCAGCGGTGAGCGACAGGTCACGACATGTGATGGCTCGTCGGGGCCTGTCGCGCCTCGTCGAGGATCGTCGCGATCAGACGCGGTGCGTTCTATTATGATTTACGACGGAGAAGCTTTGCCAGGTCGTGCGCGGCGGCGAGCAAGTCGTGAGATAGACGCCACCACAAAAGCCGGAATGGCGCATGTGCATGCGTTCGCCGAAAATATTCCTCTCGCTCCTGGGAGGAGCGCTCCCAGTGCCGATACGTGCGCGCCATGAACTCGTCAAAGGATTCCTGCCGTGGCGGTGGGGAAGTGCTCGCGGAAGAGCCCGCCGGCCGTCCGCATCGGGCGAGCGCGTACTCATAGGCTGCGGTCAGTTGGACGAATGCTTCGTGCGATCCGCTCTTCTTGTCGGGGTGTCGCTCGTGCGCGAGCAGCCGATACGCCGCCTTGATCTCCACGGCCGTCGCAGATCGCGCGACGCCGAGGATACTGTATGGATCGGTGCTCGTCATGCTACCGACGGTGGGAAACGTTTCTAATTGCCGCGCACGGTTAGGCGCGCATCCGTCTGCAATGGGACCGCGAGAAAATTGTTTTCGTTCGCGACCATGACGGTGATCGTAACGGGCACGGTCGTCATGCCCGAAACGTCACTCGGCTTGCAGCTCGTGTTTTCCATCACGATCGTTCCTGACACGCGCGCCTTGTCGGGAACGAAGCGCATGACACGATCGCGATACGATTTGTTGCGCTGCAACTGGATCGCCAGTGCGTCATCGAATAGTTCGAGCCCCGAGCCGCTTTCGACCTCTGAGCAAGGACCAGCTGAGATGCCCCTGCGCTTAACGGCCAAGCTCAGAGGCATGCCTGAATTATTTTCAATAGTGTATGCAATGCGAGCGGCAATAGGAATTGGATCGCCTGTGGGCGTCCCTTGAATGTAGAGCGTATTGCTTTGCGCCAGCATGCTGTTGACGGTGAGCTTCAGCGCGTCGGCCTTGAGCCGGTTAGCGAAGCTGTCCGGCGTGATGTCATCGGCAAAAGCTAGCGACGGAAGAAGCGCAAATAAAACGGCGATGATCCGCGTGTGATCCCCCTCAAATATCGGGGAAGGGAAGCGCGGCTTTGCTAACGAGTCAAGGCGTCAGAAGCCGCGCGCACAGCAGACAAAAAAGGAGCGCCCGAAGGCGCTCAGTAAAGATCGATCGAAGGCACGTCCTTCTCGTCCATTAAGAGGCGAGCACGTTCACGCCGTTAATGGTGATATCGGCGAGGAAGGCGACGACATTAGCGACGCCATGCGCGGAAGCCTGCAACACCTGCAACGGGTCCCGCGCGACATAGGCCATCGCCCCGTTCCGGCATGGGCTCGACACGCGCAGCCTCAATTGTGCCGTCGGCGTTCCAAAACATCAGAAGGTCTGTCCACAGAGCATCAAGCTGATCTTCCCAACGGGAAAGAACCCTTTTTTAAAAGGCTTGCGGGGGAGCGATGCGCCTTCAGATGCGTCGAGTCGATCATGATGCGCTTGGACTTGGGGCGTTCGCCGACGACCGCCGCGAAGATGCGGTCGAAGACCCCGAGCCGCTAGCGGATGAACCGGTTGAAGAGAGTCTTGTGCGGCCCACAGTCTTTGGGCGCATCCATCCGTTGCAGACCATGCTTGATCACATAGACGATTCAGCTGACTACCCGACGATCGTCAACCCGCCGCACTCCGTGCGCCAACGGAAAATACGGCGATATCCGTGCCATCTGGCGCGCGCTGAGCAAAAAACAAATCATTCATCAAAGCCTCCATCTCGGAGACTTTGAATCGCGCCTCAATCAAAATTGATAGGTCCTGAGCCTAGCTGTCGGTCTGTTTGACCTTTGAAAAGTCAGCCCACCTGAACCGCACACCGACGCTCGCCGCATCTTCTCGCTCGACGAGCCCGAAGGCTCGGACAAGTATTCATGGGCCTGGCGCTTAAAGGCGCTCATACCCTCGATTGTTATGGATGACGAGGCAGAAGAGGGCGGCTCAACACAAGCATGGGCGCATGGCACACTTGAAGCCAATTTTGGCAAACTTGGCCCCCTGTGGGTGATCAAGCCTTCGTTAAATCTGTGCAACATAGCTCATCACGAGCGAGAGCGGGTGAGAGTATTACTATGCAAACAGGCGCTAAGAGCCAGCGGCTCAATGGAAATGTCCTATACGCGATAGCTGTTGCAATCTGGATCGTGGCGATATGGGTCACCGCATTTTACGTTGCAAGTGCAGCTATAGCAGATGAAAGCGCCGGTGTCGGAGGCAATAGCTTTCTACTTGGCTCTACCATGGCGACAGCCGGGGTCCTCACTTTCTTTTCGATTCGGGAGTTTCTTGGGGCGTACAGGCAATGTCACGTGACGGAGGCTTCACGTCCTGTCGGCGCTGACCGCTGTAATCCAGATCAAGCTAAGGAGAAAGTCCAATGACTAAGCCAGGATTGTTTGTTGCTCTTGAAGCCAAGGTGGGAAAAGAGAAGCAATTAGCTACCTTCTTGAGAGACGCGCTGCCACTCGTCGAGGCAGAACCAAATACCGCCAGCTGGTTTGCAATCCAGATGAGCCTGTCAAGGTTTGGTATTTTCGATACCTTTCCGGACGAGAAGGGGCGCGAGGCCCATCTCTCTGGAGGAGTAGCCAAAGCACTAATGGCGAACGCTCCGGATCTCCTGGAGAAGCCTCCATCAATAGAAAAAATTGAGATCTTGGTTGAAAAACTCCCCAACCGATGACCAAATGAACGAGCGTCAACGCCGGACCAGTAAACCGGAGGCGGAATTGGTGTCGGGGGCGGCGCTGTGCTGACCCCAAGCAGGCTGGCTATGGAAATTGTCGTGCTCGGCTTCAACGGCTGCCTAGGAGCCGGATTCGTTGGCTCAGTCGATATGCTGAAGCTCAGCTCGCTAATGATCAGCAAAGAGGACAACCGTCAGCCTTTCAAGACTTTGACGGCGAGTTTTAATGGCAAGCCATTTGAAGATAGTAGCGGGCGCGCTCTAAGTGTAGAAAAGAGCGTCACTGCGATCAAGGCGTCAAGCGCGATAGTGGTACCTGGCTATCTATGCGACGACAATGCTGACTTCCTGTCAACGCCGCAGATTGGTACATTGGCCGCGTGGCTTCGCCGTCAACATGCACTTGGTGCTTTGGTATGCGCTTCGTGTAGCGGCGTGTTTATTCTTGGCGAAGCTGGGTTACTTGATGGTCGCCGTTGCACAACCACGTGGTGGCGTCACGATGAATTGAAAAGCCGCTATCCGCGAGCCGACGCTATATGGGGCGCTCCGCTCATCGAGGACGAGAGGATAGTAACGTCGGGCGGGCCTTTATCGTGGGTTGACTTGTGTTTGCATGTCATTCGTTCGCTGTGTGGTGGAGATGCTGCAAAGATAGCTGCTGATTTCGCGGTCGTCGACACGGCCCCCTCGACGCGCTCGGTATATGCTCCACTTAGTCATTTTGCTGCGGCGAACGCCTTCTTGCTTGAAGCGGAGCACGTCGTCCGGCTAGCTGGAGAGGACCCTATGACAGCGCAAGACCTCGCACGCGCACTTGGCATGTCGAGTCGGACTTTGAATCGGCGGCTAAAAGAGGCGACCAGCGAGACGCCAAAGCAATTTATTGATCGCGTGCGCTTCGAAACCGCTCGAATGCTACTTGAGACGACAAAATGCTCGCTGAAGCAACTGGCTGCAAGCTCTGGGTATTCGGATGCAGCGAGCTTTCGACGAGCATTTTATCGATACTCCGGCATGACGCCTGGGGCTTACCGTACCCAGAGTCGCAATCGACAAACTTAGGCTCCGGACCCATAAAGAGTCCCATCGGTTCGAATTTCTGACTCGGGGCTTCGGAGAGGGAGGCAGCTAATGATTCGCAATTTTTTCTGGCTTGACTGTCACGGAACGCACGTCAAAGACAGTTCCGTAAGCGTCGAATGCGTGTGCTGCCACAGTCACCCTCCAGCATGAGCCACGCCTATGTTCGAACTTCTTCCGCTCGAGCACAATGTGCCCGCTGAGAGGGGCTCGTTTAGCGACGTGGGCGCTCCGGTCTGCTTTGTTCGCGTGCAAATAAGGTCATATCTCTCGGCGGGAGGCGAGAGGGGCCTGTCATCATCACTACAAACCTCACCGAATGAATCACGAGTACACGTTTCACGCAGTCCCTCGGCGCGCTTTTATCCATGCCCTATAGGCACCTGGGGTCATTCCAGAATACCGCTGAAATGCGCGGCGAAAGCTAGTTTGATCTGAGTATCCTGAGGTCTGCGACAACTCTTTAACGGAATGTGCAGTCGTCTCGAGCAGCGTTCGAGTGATTTCAAAACGTACTCGATCGATGAAGCCTTTCGGAGTTTCTCCTGAGGTTTCTTTAAGGCGTCTGTGGAGCGTCCTCTCTGAGGAATTGAGCGCAACTGCGAGTTGCCGGGCTGTTAGCGGTGCATCACCGGCCTGGCGAACCACCCTCTCAGCTTCAAGCAAGAACCGGTTGGACGCTGCCAAATGTCCGGGAGGGACATAAATGGTTTGAGTTGATGGCGTCGTGTCAACAACCGTGAAATCTGCAGCCTCTTTCGCGGCGTCACCACCGCAAAGAGAGCGAATGACGTGGAGCGAAAGGTCGATCCATGAAAGCGGCCCGCCCGCAGTTACAACACGATTTTCTTCAATAAGAGACGCACCCCACGCGACCTGTGCGCGTGGATAATTGGCCTTCAAATCATCGTGCCGCCACCACGTTGTTGTGCAACGGCGACCATCAAGTAGCCCAGCCTCGCCAAGAATGAAGACCCCGTTGCAGGAGGCGCACACAATTGCGCCAAGCGCATGTTGATGCCTCAACCAGGCCGCGATTGCACCAATTTCGATAGAGAGTGACAGACGATTATTACCATCACATATGTAAGCTGGGACGATGACAGCGCTGCAAGACTTGATCGAATCAAGGCCCTTATCTACCTCCTGCCGCCTACGGTTTCCGTCATCAAAAGGCGCGCCATTAAAGCTCGCGGTAACGACTTCAAACGGCAGCGGTCTACCTGGCTTCGTGAGCATCCGAAGACTCATCGTAAGCATGTCATAGGGACCCAGAAACGCAGACCCGATGCAATCGCGATAGCCAAGGACAACAACATCCATTGCGACGCCCTGACGTTTGGCAGACTTTGTCTCGAGTTTGGCAAACTCGATGGCAAGCCCGGTATTCTTATTGTCAAACGAGACTAGCTGTAATCGATCTCAAGGTCGAGCACATTTCCCTCACGGGAGGAACCAAGACCGCCCGGATCAATCGGAGGATGAAAAATGAGTGTGACAACAGAAGTTGCGGGCCGGTCCCGTGCAGAAGTGGAAAAAGTTGTCGACCTAAGGGGAATGTGGATCGGGCTCGCCGTTCTGAACGGGTTCTATCTGATCGTGCGCATATACGAGCAGATTTACGGCTGGCGGGCTGGCCTCGATTCATTCGCGCCGGAGTTCCAGACCTATTGGATGAGCATTCTGTGGACGGAAATTCCGCTGGAGCTCATCTCAGGCATCGGCCTCGCCGGCTGGCTCTGGAAGACGCGCGTGCGTGACATGTCGACCGTGACGCCGCGTCAGGAGATGAAGGCCATCGCCGACAATGCAGCCTGGCTCGTCGTCTATGCGGCGGCGATCTATTGGGGCGCGTCTTTCTTCACCGAGCAGGACGGCACGTGGCACATGACGGTGATTCGCGACACGGACTTCACCCCGTCGCACATCATCGAGTTCTACATGAGCTATCCGATCTACTCGATCATGGCGATCGGCTGCTTCTTCCATGCGAAGACGCGAATCCCCTACTTCTCGAAGGGCTATTCGATTGCCTATCTGATCGTCTCGATCGGACCCTTCATGATCATTCCGAACGTTGGCCTGAATGAGTGGGGCCACACGTTCTGGTTTATGGAAGAGCTGTTCGTTGCGCCGCTGCATTGGGGCTTCGTGTTCTTCGGCTGGATGGCGCTCGGCGTGTTCGGGGTCGTGATCCAACTCCTGCTGAACATCCATCGTGTCATCGGCAAGGAAGGCGTCGAACTGCTGACCGGCGCGTAAGGCTCAAGATTCTCGCGCCGCGGCCGCGTTTGGACCTCCTGACGAACGACGGCGCGGCGCGGGAGGGAATGCGAAAAACTCCCAGAATCGAGCTCATTTCGTCGCCTCTCGCCGCCTTCTGCGGCGGGAGGCGATGGACGTCAGACCAAAAATTGCGGCATTCTCGAATCTAGAGACGCGGTGCCGGAAGACGAGTGGAGGCATGCTCATGATGAGGCTCCTATTGATTCTCCTCGCGGCGATCGGCTTGATCGCCCGCGCGGACGCACAGGCGGTGCGCAGGGATTCCGCCAAGGCTTTCCAGAAAGTTCGCGAATGCGCGACCCAGATGGGGCCTAACATCATAACCTTCAGCTTCTATCAGCCGACGCAATCGCGAAGCCAGTTCTGCGAGGACATTCCTGAGACAGGACCGACGACCATCGTGGTCGACACGATGCAGGACGAATTGCGGGACATGATGGTGGAGATCCGCATCGTTGAGGCGGACCCGAAGGGGGACGACGAGGCTGCGCCGAACGAAGCCTACCTGCCGCCCGCGCAGTTCCAGACCGGCGTTATCCAGCTCGAACACGACTTCAGGAAGCAAGGCGACTATGTGGCGCTCGTGCGGGCGCGCAGCGAAGATGGGCGCAAGGAATACAACGCCCGTTTCCCCTTCTCGGTCGGGGAAGCGTTTCTACGCGATTGGACTGCGGTCGCCGTCGCTACCGTCGTAGCGCTCGCTCTGGGCGCGGGCTGGTACGCGCATGTCTTCGGCAAGCGATCGTCGAAAAAGACCAAGCTCCGCCACGCGTGATGGCGACCGTTTGCTCCCTTGGAGCGAACGGTCTTCGCGCTGGATCGTATCGCGAGCGCAACGAAGCAATCCACTTTTTAGTGCGACTCCTGGATTGCTTCGTCGCTTACGCTCCTCGCAATGACGGTCTTTGCATTCCAAAAACGGCGTGCATCTATGTCGACGCTGTGCCCGGCTCCTCGAAGGCCAAAGCCGCTCCCTGCCGCATGGGCGTCGCGCCGGCCGCCAGCACGTAGCCGAGGCGGTCGAGGCTGGCATGCCCTTCTTCTCGATCTCGGGCTCCGACCTCGTCGAAATGTTCGTCGGCGTCGGCGCGTCGTGTGTGCGCGTCATTGCCGCCGCCAAGGCCGGCGGACAAACTCGGCACGGTCGCCTATGCCGATACGCACCAGGAACATTTCCTCGGCTATTCGATCCGGCACCAGACGATCTCCAAAGCGACGTAGCAGACGATCGACGCCGAAGTGCGGCGGCTGGTGCAGGAAGCCTATGATGAGGCCAAGCGCATCTTGACCGAAAAACACAGGCAACTCGATACGCTCGCGAATGGGGTGCTCGAGTTCGAGATGCTGACGGGCGAGGAGATGAAGGTTCTACCCGAGGGCAGGCTACCGCTGCGGGAGTCCATGGAAGTCAGGTCACCAGATGATAGGCGGCCAATAGTCGATCCATCCGGTTATGACTCGAAACTGCTTCATTATTGCTCATATCGTAACTGCATTTTTCCCGAATCTCATCCTAGCAGGCTTAATGGCGTGGGATGTGCTACCGGCCGTTCATCAGTGAATCCGTGCCGGACATCCCAACGCCGGCCGGCGTCGTCGCCAAGACGGAAACGCCGCGCCGCGTCCTTTTCGAGCTCTCGCTGCAGAACCAACGGCCCGTGATCGGCGGGCGCGGCACTTCCGCCGAAGCGATCATCGAATTGGGGGGAGGAGTCAACGCGGCGGGGGCGATCGAGGGTGACAAGCCGATGGCGGACGAGGCCATCATCGCGGCGGCGCCTGACATGGTCGTGATGATGCGTCGCGACGGCACGGCCTCGGAGGAGAACCATGGAACTCAGAGGAGTTAGGCTCCGTTAGTACGCCCTTGGCGTCGGCACTCGACGGGATTCTATGTAGGCTACGTGCTCGCCACCATTGATGGACGACAATCGTCAGCACGCCGCTGCGCGTCTACTTTTGGTCAAGCTCCTGTTCCAATTTCTCCAATAGCGCTTGTAACTCGTCGGGCAGCGGTTCCCCGATGATCTCTGTGAGCTTAATCCGTAGCTCCTTGCCGATTTGCTGGAGACCGGCGAAGGGCAATTCCTGGAGTTCGCGAGCGAGCGGGTCGCTTCTTTGGTTGTTTTTTTCTGTCATCACGGCCCGCCCGAGGCCGCAACTTTTCTGCGGTGGCTTTGTTCCATGATTTCTTAACAGTCGGATTCGCGCCATGTTCGGCCCGGTCAAGGCCAGGTTGCTCGGGCCGGCGTCCAACCCAGGCGCGCGCAGTATGCTAAGCACGACGCCACTCCGTACCGAAGACAGCTTGCCGCCGGCGGCAGTCGTCTATGACCGCCTCGATCGGCAG
>JGI25321J50212_10002589_pt1 | contig 13350 bp, 14 predicted proteins | sample AutmiccommuBRH23_FD_50212 | JGI IMG/M metagenome (IMG submission 50212)
CCGGCTCCGCTTCGGTGACGATAGTCTCCAGTGGAGAGTATCGCCGAGCCGCCTTCCCAATAGAAACACTTAGCGGCGAAGGAGGTAGAGTCCCCCACCAAAGACAACTTTTGTTGAACGAGTTCACTAGTAACTTATTTAAGTTGCTTTAAAAATGTATATATCAGCGCGTTAACTACCGTTGCGGCGATTGGACTTCCTCCCCTCGTCCCAAGCACTGTAATTGAGGGGAACTCTTGGCGTTCCCAAAGTAAATCCTTGGACTCTTTCGCACCAATAAAACCCACGGGTATCCCCACGATCAAAGCGGGTCGAGTCTCAGGGTTTTCAGCTAAACGCAAAACTTCTAACAGGGCAGTTGGCGCGTTTCCGATTGCCACAATTGAGCCACGCAGACGGTCCGCATTCATACGAAAAGCCGTCATCGAGCGTGTGATCCCCCAAGCTTTCGCTTGTTCGGGAACCCCGGGAGAATTTAAGAAACATTCTACAGTTCCACCCAATGATTTAAGTTTCTCCTTTGAGATTCCTGCCCGAACCATCTCAACATCAGTAATAACATTAGCGCCCTCCTTAAGAGCTCGGAGACCGCAAGCAATCGCTTCCGGATGAATCGCAATCGAGGACTCTAAGGAAGGATCCCCTGTTGTATGAATTATACGTTCCACTACTGGATAGTCAGCTTCCAGCCATGGACGGTTTAACCCAGCTCGAATAAGGCGCATACTTTCCGCTTCAATTTGGCCCGGGTCTAAAATGAAGTCTGTTGTCATTCGCCTAAAGCCTCCTTAATCCGAAGGCTAGCCAAGTTTGCAATTTCGTCATCAGCTCCCAGTTCTTTGGTAAAAATGATCTCAACATTCGGATGCTGTTCACGAATTTCACGTAATTCCTCATGGATATCCACCGTCACGTGGACTCCCCGGAAGAGAAAGAGTGGCATCACGACAATGTGTAAAGCACCGCTTTGAATTTTAGCTTCTACGGCTTCTGGAAGGCTCGGGTGATCATGAGCCATATAGGCTGGGGTTACCGGTTGTCCCATTAACCGACTTACTTTTTCGGCGACCACTAAAAGTCCTTGGTTTGCTTCTGCACGGCGGCTTCCGTGTCCTAAAAGAATTATTTCTGATTTCATGTCATTTCCTCCAAATGTTTAATAAATTGGGTAAGTGTACGACTATTTAAATCCTTTTCGGCTACTGGTCGTTTTATAATTACTAATGGAAGATTTAAATTGAAACAAGCCTTTACTTTTTCGAGGGTTCCGCCTACTTTTCCACTTTCTTTAGCTACCACGACTTCTATCTTTAGTTGCCTGAACATCGCTTCATCCCACTCTTGGGAAAACGGACCTTGAGCAGCGATGATTTGATTGGGTTTGAATCCTAACGATTCACAACGCGCTAAAACCTCAGAAGTAGGTAGAACGCGAATATAAATCATTTTATCGTTCATTGAAGGAAGAGCAACCCATTCAGGCAATCCGTTACTTCCGGTAGTTAGTAGAATACGTTGTCCAAACTTTGCTGCAATTTGCGCAGCAGATGGTATGTCCTCAGCCCAATGAATTAGAGGATGATCCTCTAGCTCGAGCGCTGAGCGCTCCCAGCGAAGGTAAGGTAGTGCTAGATCCGCGCAGACTGCTTTGGCCATTTCTTTCACTCGTACCGCGTAGGGATGGGTTGCGTCAACTAGAGCCGCGAAAGCAGTACCTGCTTTTAAAAGATCCGTGAGATTCTCTGCATCCATCGCTCCCGAGCGAGCTTGTAGGCCTTGTTCTTGCACTAAGTCTGCGCCATATGCCGTCAGAGTAGAGACTAAAACATCATGTCCACGCTGCTTAAGGGCATCTGCTAGTTCACGCCCATCCTCTGTTCCTGCTAAGACTAAAAGCCTCACAGCTTATACCCTCGAGGAGTCACCATATAGGGTCCAACAATTCGAGTTTGAGAGTTACCAATAATGACCGTTGTGAGCATATCAATGGGGTGATTCGTGAAATCTCCCAGTGTGGTGATTTGTACACTCGATTCCTCACCTCGTAATGCCTCTCGAACCAGTCCTACTGGAGTGTCAGGATGACGAAAGCGCAAAATAATCTCCTGCACAGTCTCAATGTGTTGCGGGCGACCTTTACTTTTCGGGTTATAAAGCGCGAAGATAAAATCCCCTTCGGATGCTAAGCGCACTCGTTTTTCGATGACTTCCCAAGGAGTTAAAAGATCACTTAAGCTAACCACTGCAAAATCATGCATTAAAGGAGCACCTAGCATAGAAGCTGCCGCAGAGGCTGCCGTCACTCCAGGAATGATTTCCAAGGGCAGATCCAGAAGGTTTTCTTGCTCCAGACACTCGATGATAATCCCAGCCATACCGTAAACTCCGGCATCCCCACTACTTATGACGGCTACTCGGTGCCCCTCAGCCGCCAAACGAATCGCTTCTCGACAACGATCAATTTCTTGACGCATCCCGGTCGCTACAACTTGTTGATGGGTTAAAAACGACTGAATAAGGTCTATGTAGGTTTTATATCCTACAATATATTCAACTTCATTTAATACCGACTGAACTCTTGTCGTCATATGGTCTTGGTCTCCAGGCCCGAGGCCTACGACATAGAGTTTTCTATGCTGATTGCCACTGTGACCCCCTGTCCCTTGGTCTTCGGCAGAACTAACCGTCCCCTTTTGGCTCCCAGTAAACTCGCTGCTTCGCATACACCGTCCACTCCTATCTTTTCACTTACAAAGTTTGACCGACTTAACTGTTCTTGAAGATTGACCAATTGTAATTCATCCGCTCGAAAGGTTTGAAACGGAACCCGTAGGTTCTTAGCCGCCTCAATCAGACCTATCTCATCGGATTTAAGATCAATACTATAAATACCCGAGATTGCCTTAAATGAGGCTCCGAGCTGTTCAACTGCCGTCTTGATTCTTTCTAGAATGACTTCCATAGAAACCCCTCGACGGCACCCCACCCCAACACTTAAAATTGGAGGGACTAAATACAGGCAATCCGCATCAATACTTGAATCTGGAAAAGCATCGATAATCACATTTGCTTTATCTTTTTCGTTTTCTGACAAGAAACGATAATGGGGATCATTTACCCATTTGTAGTGCTCAGGTTTTAATGGATAACTTGTCTGGACAGTGAGAAGTCTTTGCTCCAAAAGCAAGCGGTTAACCGCTGGCAAATGCTCGACAGGTTCCACTTTCCATCCATACCTGCGAGCGTATTCATCAGGGGCCACTAATCCTCTCACATCTGTGGCTGTGGTAATAACAGGCAAAGCTCCAATCTGATCAGAGATCTGATGGGCCCAAGCGTTTGCGCCGCCTAAATGCCCAGAAAGTAAAGGAATCACAAATTTCCCTTCCTCATCTAAGACAAGCACTGCCGGGTCACGATCTTTCCCCTCGATCAAAGAAGCAATTTGACGCACAACAATTCCTGTAGCCATGACAAAGATTAAAACTGAATATTCTTGCCACAGACGTGGAACAACATCCCTCAAGCGACAAAATGATTTCTTATTATGACCGATCACTTTCTCATGAATATAAAACTCTCGAATAACTGTATTCGGAAGCCCCTCTCCAATACGCCGGATCGTATCCAACCCTCGATCAGTCAAGGACACAAGAGCTACTTTCGTGTTCACGTCTACGTTCACTTATCTGTTCCTTGCCGATATTCATGAGTAAAGGTCGGGTCATAAAGTTTTGAACGGGCGTACCCATTTGCTGGGTCTAAAAAATCTCCTACAAGGATTTGAGCCTGTTTACGGATTCCTGCGTCTTTAACCTTTTCTACGATGGTTTCTAATGTTCCCAGAAGAACCTCTTCATCCGGCCAACTTGCTTTTGCGATCACAGCAATGGGGGTAGTGGCAGGATAACCACCTTCCTGTAATGCTTGGACGACGGATCCCATGTCCTGAACACTTAGGAAAATTGCCATACTGGCTTGATGTTTTGCCAATTTGGCAAGAGCTTCCCGCTCGGGAACTGGTGTACGTCCAGCTAAGCGAGTGAGAATCAAGGTTTGGCTGATATCCGGCAGTGTAAACTCGCGTTTAACCGCAGCAGCAGCAGCAAACACCGAGCTGACTCCTGGAATGACGGAATACGGAATCTCTTGTTTATCTAAATGCTCAAACTGTTCCTTAATCGCTCCATACATACTGGGGTCTCCAGTATGAAGCCGAACAATTGTTTCTCCACGCTTGGTTCCCTCGAACATAAGATTGACCACTTCTTCGAGAGTGAGATGAGCGCTGTCGTGAAAAGGGGTTCCGGCACGACATATACCCAATAATTCTGGGTTGACCAAAGATCCGGCATAAATCACGCGGTCCGCTCGTTCCAAGGCGCGGGATCCTTTAATCGTGATCAGTTCAGGATCCCCTGGACCAGCTCCGACGAAGATGACTTCTCCGTTATTTTTTTTCTGGTTCACTGTTTTCCCTCCCCAACAAATCTTTTTTAACCAGTAATAAACTGAGGTAATCGATTTTGTCCGTTGTGAAATCCTCTGGTTTAGGTTCCCAGCGGATTTTCTCTCCAGACTGTCCGAGACGAGTTAGCAAGACTGCTTTTCTCTCTCGTTCTTCGAGAAGCGTCAAAATTTCTGGAAGTCTGCGGGAGACTTTCATTAAGACTAAATTAGGGAAATTGAGGAACTCCCCTACATCTTCGGTACTTGGCAAGATTAGGAGAGGCTCATCCCCCGTGGCAAGAGGCAAATTAATCCTGGCTGCTGCTGCGGCCATAGCTGTAATCCCAGGAACTGTTACAATACACTCCTGTGGAAGTTTTTCCTGAAGGATGTTCAGTAGATAGCTGTAAGTACTATAAAGCGAAGGATCGCCTAACGTGATAAAAGCAATGGATTTACCTTGTTTTAATTCAGTTAGAATGGTTTCTGCACCATCTTGCCAAGCCTTTGCTAAAACTTGCTGATCCGAAGTCATGGGCATTTCTAATTCTACTAGGCGGACATTGGCTGGGCAATGAATTTTGGCTATATCCCAGGCCACACTTTCTCGATCAAGTTTGGATTTTGGGATGGCTACCAAATCGACCGCTTGCAGAACATCGACGGCTTGTAAGGTCAAGAGACGAGGATCTCCGGGACCAACCCCAACTCCATAGAATTTTCCCCAACTTGTATTCATGACGCTTCCCCTTTTCGTGCTGATATTATAAAGATTGGATTCAAAGCTTGTGCCATATGCAGAGTTTGTACTTCTTTCCAACGGACAGCTTGAATAGATACGGTATCGATATCCAGATAATTAAAGTCCTTGAGTAGTTTTAACCCTTGAGCCACAGTTTCGATTGTCACTGCAGTGATCACGATTCTTCCCCCTTCAACTAAGGGAACGGTTTTTAAGATTTCGGATAAACGCCCACTACTCCCACCAATAATACAAACTTCGACTGAAGGAAGCTCCCCGAAGACATCCGGCGCAGCTCCGGAAATCAGGCGAAGATTTGAAACTCCAAACTTGTGTTGATTGGCAAGAATAAGTGCTTGAGCCTCTGGATCATGTTCAACCGCATAAACAACCCCTTCAGAAGCCAGACCAGCGGCTTCAATGCTTATACTTCCCGTACCAGCACCAATATCCACCACACGGTCGCTTTTCGAAACTTGGGCTTTGGCTAGTACTTGCACACGAATTTCAGCCTTGGTCATGGGAACCTTTCCTCGTAGAAACTCCTCATCCGGAATTCCAATCCTACACCCGGTGCCATTTTTAATAGATTGTTGGGTATTCCGAATAGTATTTTGCTTGGAATCCTGCTCGGTATCCTGCCCCATAGCAGGATAGAGGATAACAATAGCATTCTTTAACAAGGTCTTTTCCTGAGCCAAATGCTCAGCATCCATTGTTGCCCAAAATTCCTCAGGATAGGCAAGGGCATTCCCAATCGATATATGTGGATTATAGCCGCGTTCCAGATAGTATTGCGCGATTTTCTGAGGAGTATTTTCCCCACCGGTTAGAACCGCTGTGGGACGAGTAATCTCCTGAGGAAGTACGGATAAATCTCGACCATGAACACTAGCAAAAGTAGCCTCCTGCCAAGGAAGCTCAGCTCTCGCAAAGGCAAATTGAAGAGAACTGATCCCAGGATAGACATCAATTCTCTCCTCAGGAAATTCTTTCTTAAGTCTAGGTAAAAAACTAAAAAACCCAGGGTCGCCAGAAACCAGAACACCAACAACGTTCTCTTCTCGAAGTGCGTTTCTGATCAATTCAACACTGCTGGCTAGGTCACCAGATAGGGAATACTGGCGACCTGTGAAATTCGGAAAGAGTTTAAGAGCCCTAGAGCCTCCGATTAAAATTTCGCAGTTCTTTACAAGTTCAGTAATTGCAGGGGGCAACCATTCCGGCCTTCCAGGACCGATACCGATTACCTGTAACATACATTACCCCTCTTCCATAGTTTGTCGTTTGTTTAAGAAATCAGAATGTGCATCTAGTTAAATGGTAAATAAAAAACGAGCCTGAGCGGCTCGTATGGTTTACCCTAAAAAACCACACACAATTCCTATCGCCCGTAGATCTGTGATGTTACTTAAGGCAGGTTTCCTGGCTTCAAATCATGATTCTCTTCCCCCATCCAGACATTCGACAGTGGGAACTTTTTGAGAACCTGATTGTTTACAGTGGCGGGACCGCGCCGGATTTTCACCGACTTCCCCATTTAGATCCTCTATTGCAAAGGAACCTTAAGCATAACTCTATTAAATTAATGAGTAGTGTATTCGACGCATACTGATTTATTCTATAAGTATATACTAAATTCCTCTTTATAAAAAGAAATTATTAAAAAAAGTAGTTAAAAAACGAAGGCAGCCAGAGGGAAAGGGAGCAGAACTAGGGACAGGTACGTTGTTTCAGAAATAAAACAACGTACCTGTCCCTAGTTTTGCTTGTTTTGCCTTAAATTCTTTTTACGATGTTAAAATTTGATTTAAGCAGTGCCCAGTTTTGTGAATAGGGATAACCCAATACCCAATAACTAATACCACGCAGGTTATATTCCTTAACTGTGTTGAACTTAGCTTGCGCACTGCGTGCATCTTCAAACCATACCTCATGGTTTATACCACTTTCGTCAATGTAACGGTAAAAAGGGGATTCAGTCACTTTATCATACTGAATCGTTACATTATATTTAAGGGCTCGACTTACCGCTTCTTGGTGACTGAAGGTCTGAGCTACTTGGCCTCGGACATGGGGAACAACCCAATCGCGAGCGTAAATTTGGAACCCAAAAAATATCTTATTCCGTGGGATTACGCTAACCGCATAATTTAAGACGCGTTTAATTTGATTTAGTGGGGATATTGCTTGGGGAGGACCGGCTCTATAACCCCATTCGTAAGTCATCAGAATCACAAAGTCTGCTATTCGTCCATGGGCTGCATAATCATGGGCCTCGTAAAGCAAACCTTTTTGATCAGCACTTAATTTTGGGGCAAGAGCTGTTGAGACGAAATAACCCTCAGGGTGCAAACGATCCACTGCAAGCTGAATAAATTGATTATATAATTCACGATCACCCTGGTAAACATTCTCAAAGTCAATATTTAGGCCACGGTACCCTTTGGATTTCATAACATTCAAAATGTTGTTTAAAAGAACGACTTGTAAGGCTGGATCCGCAAGAACTGTATGAGCAATATCCGAGCCTAGCTGGGAAGAAGTAAAATTGAGGATACACATCATGGGGACTACACGTTGGGCTAAGGCAGTTCTAATTGCCGCTTCATCGTTTATAGGAGATAGTCCGCCATCAGACCGAATTCCATAAGCAAACGGACTAAGGTAGGTTAAATGTTTTCCTACCTCCTGAACAAGAGGATTTACTTCCTGTCCTTCTGCATATGTGTAGGCATTGACTTCAATCGTTGTTTTCGCCTCCGGAATACTTATGATGGTTCCTGGGTAAATGAGGTTTGGATTATCAATCTTATTTAGATTCACCAAGGCTTGAACAGTGGTATTATTCTTTTGGGCAATTTGCCAAAGAGTTTCACCTGGTTTAACTGTGTAATTTAAGGTTAACGAAGGGATTGTTAATAATAAGCCTGGGTAGATCAGGGAAGGATTCGTGATTTTGTTAATCTGCGTTAAAGCTTCTACAGTAGTGCCGTATTTCTGAGCAATCTTCCATAAAGTTTCTCCAGCTTTGACAGTATGGTATCCCTGGGATACTGGAATGACAAGAGACTGACCAACAACTAGACGATTTAAGTCGGTCAGGTCGTTTAGCCTAACAATTTCTTCCTTGCTTACGTTATAGGTACCTGAGATTTGGGATAATGCTTCACCCTGTTGAACCACATGGATTTGCATTAAAAGCCCTCCTTCAAACTTGTGGTAACCATCCTAGGTCTTTATGTCCTTAACACTATACGCTTTAGGTAATGCAAACTCCACCTGAATTTTATATTTTATGCTACTTACGATTTTCGGCTACATTTCCAACTAGCTTCGCCTCGTTGTCGTTCATAACAGTAGGCCGCAGTGAAATAAATACAAGGTCTAAGTATGCTAGACAATTTGTCTAGCATACTTAGACCTTGTATTTAAAATAGCTTACCAGCATAGGATTCATGTGTACTGTGAACGTTCAGACTTTAGGGCTCAATCGACCACGCCCAGCGCTGTTCCTCAATGAGTTTTTGAGCTACTGGATCCCAGCCAACCGGTTGGCCATTTAATAATGTCATAATCGTTCCAACGCTTAGACGTCCAAACATGAACGCCTGGGCTCTTTCACTTGCCAAGTGTGCCAGATGATGTAGCAACTTTTGCTCGCCAAGGAGCAAAAGTTCTGAAGTGGCCCCTTCGGTCGTTGGAAACTCTGCCAGATGTTTTAAGGTGTCTACATTAACGTCCGCTAGTGCGGCATGCGCCAGTAAGATTTCCATTCGGGCATCTGCGACACGATTATGGGTATGGAAGATTCCGCCCGAAACTTTAATGAGCTTTCCTATGTGCCCCAATAATATTACCTGTTCAATCCCCCGGTAGACCGCTTCTTCCAATAGAAAGCCTACAAAGTTACTCATCTGAATTACTGCTTCGGCCGGGACCTTAAAACGCTCCGTTGCTACTCTATACCCATAGTGCCCCGGGGTCAGTACAATGGTTTTATGTCCATAGGCTACTGCCTGGTCCAACTCTGGCAGGATCGAGGTTTTAAACGCCTCCTCGGACATCGGTCGGACTATTCCGCTTGTCCCGAGTATTGAAATTCCTCCAATTACCCCTAGTCTCGGATTAAGAGTACGCAAGGCCGTAATTTCTCCGTCAGGAACTTTGATCAAAATTTCAAGCTCTTCTTCGGGGAAGACCTCCCGAACCGCTTCACGGATCATCCTCCTTGGTACCGGGTTAATGGCACTTTCCCCAACCGAGAGGGCCAATCCTTTTTTGGTGACGGTCCCTACCCCCTGGCCCCCTCGGATGTGAACATCTCCTTGAGGAGCAATATAGCGCACGATCGCATGGATCTCGAGCCCATCTGTAATATCTGCATCATCTCCGCCATCTTTCAAAATGCTTGCCCAAGCTTCTGGATAACTAGATTCTCCCCCATGGATGGGCATCGATAAGCGCGCCGAATTTGGTAGTGGAATCTCTACGCGCTCAGCTAAACTGTCCCCTCGGAGGAGCAGACAGGCTACTTTTGCTGCACCCGCTGCACAACTTCCTGTAGTATATCCTTCGCGCCATGTATGTCGATCTTTATCTCGTGCCATTATTTCTCTCCTACTTACAAATTAATCGAAAGCAATAATCAGAATTGTAGATATAAAAAAAGTATAAGTCATGCGTTGCCTCAATGCAACTAATACCTTAAAACTAATATCATCAAACAAGCTTAGTTATCAATTCCGAGACTCCCACATCTTCAAGTGGGTGTTCTTTATTCTGCTTCGGTGACGATAGTCTCCAGTAGAGAGTCGCCGAAGCCGCAATCCCCAAAGGAATACCTCCCGGCGTAGGATAGAGTATCGCCGAGCCACCTTTCCCTATAGAAATACTTAGTGGCGAAGGAGGTAGACTCCATCCTACGGCGCGAAAGTATTCGTCAGTGGCTCTGCGACTTCGGCGTAAATCATCCTTAGGCGGTTAGTAATCTATGGAGCATGCGCCTTCGGCGATAGTGTCCACCGGACACTATCGTCACTGGAGACTTACGCCGAAGTCCCGGTGTTCAGCTTCAGCTGAACGAGTTCACTTACTCAGCATCATGGATACTTCAACAAATTTAGTACAATTTACCAATTCTAGTTAAAGGTAAATTTGCAAAATTAGAAAACGCCTGATCTAAGACCCTGGATGATGAATGTTGATATGAAAAAATGAGACACGAAGACGGTCCAGCTGATTTATCCAAGTCGAGAGGACAAGCAGAATCGACACGCAATCGGGTGTTTATAGTGGAGGCAAGTTGGTCTGCTTCCAAACGTATCCCTCTTGACCCAACAGGAATGATGTCATGAATACTTGAGATCCCTAAGAGAATCTGAATAGCTTTGACTTGTACAATTTCTGGATCCTCTGGATTATTGTGCTCAGGTCCGACTTTAGGAAACCCTAAACAATAGACGTCATCTCCTGGTTGAGCTGTTCCTATACGCAACTTGTTTTTCTCAGCCACACCAATCACACTGATTCCGAGACCTGTTTGTTGGGTGTGCATGTTCTTTTCTGTGCTAATCGCCATAGGTAGAGTTTTTAATCCAGCGGATTCCAATTCATCGTTCACCCCCCTTATTAATTCATCCCCTGTCGGGTACGGCTCATTAGAAATCGCCACGGTCAGCATCTGTGGCACTGCTCCAGTGGAAAGGACCTCCAACAACGCAACCCGTGTGGTCAACTTTCCAGTAATGAACCATGAAATCTTATATGCATCTAATTCCTTCATGCCAATTGCACCACAGGAATCACACGAAGCCACCAGATATTGCGCTTTGTTAATCGAAACAACCTCGACATCCCGACCAAGATATCCCAATCGTTTCACCCCTTCCTCATAAGGAACTATAGAAAACTTGGCTAGCAACAGTCAGTTTTGGCATGGGGGTCTGACTAGTATAAAAAAAGTTCATAGCCAATTTTTCTTTCAACTCAACGCTGAAAAGAAGATTGACCATGAACTTCACCTTAATTCATGTCATAATACGTCACAGGCAGGTCTCCTGACTTAGAATCATCGATCTTTATGCGCCTTCCCAGATTCCCCCAGTGGCAATGCATAAGTCTCCTCTTTACAGTGGTGGGTCCGTCCGGGATTCTCACCCAGTTCCCTATTCTCCCTTTGAAGGGCACCAGTAACAAACGAATATACTTGTAAATAGTTTAATGCAAACAGTGTTTTATTACAAGATCAAATTCCAGCCATTTCCTTCAGTTTTTGATCAATTGACTGATCTATGTGTGGGATCTCATAATTGTCAATAACTTCATTGACACGATTTTCAGCTTGGGTAAGAATCGGTACTGAACCGTTGAGTCTCCACTGGTCATACGTATCCCGATTCGACATGGTCGGCTGCCAAAACTCTTTACGGAAATGTTGATAAGTATGATCTGTAGTTAAATACTGTCCCCCTGGGCCCACTTCGTTGATCAGTTGAACGGCTAAATCTTCCTCATTAATTACAGTTGGTTTTATAAAACGTCGTACCATACTGCAAATCTCATCGTCAACAATAAATTTTTCCATCGAAATGGACATGTAGGATTCCAAGATACCTGCCGCATGTAAAACGAAGTCCACACCTGCTGTTGCGGCCGTATGAAGATTCATCATACTTTCATAGGAAGCTTGAGCATCTAAAATCTTACTGTCTGTAACGCATCCTCCAGCTCGGCATGGCAAACCATAAGAGTGGGCAATTTGGACTGCAGCTGCAATTATCCTAGCTCCCTCGGGAGCACCAATACTCAAAGAGCCGTTACGCATCTCAGTAATTGAGGATGCTGAGCCATAAACTACAGGAGTGCCTGGACGAATCGTTTGCGCGAGAACAATTCCAGAGAGCACTTCAGCATTTTGTATGGCCAGCGTTCCTACTAGAGTTGTAGGGGAGGTTGCCCCAGCCATCCCTAATGAAGCAACAATTATAGGTTGTCCGGCTTCTGCATAGGCAATCAGAGCCCCGATCATCCGTTCATCCAGCATCAAAGGGGTGATAGTATTAATCAAAGTTATCATGACGGGTTGTTTGGGGATGTCTGTTTCACTCTCGAAAAGCGTAGCAGCCATTTTCAAAGTATCTATGGCATGCTCTTCTCCAGTTGCACTACCCATAAACGGTTTGTCTGAGTTTGCCATACATGAATAGAGCATTACTTTATGTCTATTAGTATCAGCGACATCGTTAGGTTCAACCAGTACTCCACCAGAAATATTCATGTTAGTGCTTGCGCCAGAAAGCTTAGTAAACTTGATGAAATCAGCTAAGGTTGCCTTGCGTTTTACTCCTGAAGCCAATGTAACATAGGGTGCTCCGTATCCCGGAGCAAAAACAGGGTCATCCCCGCCGACAGTAACGCTATATTTAGGATTTCTGGCATGAATTGTAAACTGACGGGGCGCTTTAGCAATTGCTTCCATTACCAGTTTGGGTGGGAAAAAGACACGTTCTCCATCTACTCTAGCTCCAGCTGCACGTAAAACCTCTCTGGCATGTGCATGCTCAATATTGACTCCTGTGCGTTCCAATATTTCTAGACTTGCAGCTTTTATTCTTTCGATCTGTTCAGGTTTAAGTGTCGTAAGTGTTGGTCTTGTCAAAATCTTTTCCTCCCTTAAGCAACATGATAGTTGGTGTTTATTCGTACAACCCTTTACGATGGGCAGTCAATAGCAGCAAAATTCCAAGAGACCATATTTAATATACCCGACATCATGACTTTGATTCGGACCGGAAAGAGTCGTTAGGCAATTGACAATCTGAATATTACTTCATTTGCAATAAGTATGCCACTTTAAGTTTATAAATGACAACTGATTAATCTTAAAGGCTTGTTTCTCGCCCTGTCTTGAGATATTACTAGCTTTAATTGATCAAAACATCCTGTTTAATCATAGTCTCAGCGCACGGTCCTTTGTCTGCAATGAGCTAGTTTGATATAGTTATTCGGAAAATATTCTCTAAAACTAAATAGAAAAGCTTTCGGAGAAACTGTCTGGTCATATCCATAAAGCTATTCCAGAAAAATATGTTGTCTCAATATAAGAACGAAAACCATATTTCTGCCACTAATTTCCTACAAGTAGTGTCTTATCGCCA
>JGI25321J50212_10002604_pt1 | contig 13314 bp, 11 predicted proteins | sample AutmiccommuBRH23_FD_50212 | JGI IMG/M metagenome (IMG submission 50212)
CCCATATGGTTGTATGTAGCAGTAACAGGAGTTATCGTATATTTGATGATCGCACCATATTACACGCATTAGCACAGGGCCGAATAAAGAAAACCATGAAAAGATTAGCGCACTTCATCATCCTGAATATGTTGCTGCTGCTGCTTCCGCAAGTATCTGCCGCCCAGTGCGCCATGTGCAGGGCCGTACTTGAAAACGGGGGCAACGATGCGGTGGCGGAAGGCATAAACAACGGCATTGTGTACCTCATGGCCATTCCCTATATCCTGGTGGCCGGCGTTTTCTACCTGGTCTACCGGAAACTGAAGTCCTGACCCCCCGGGAAGATTTTAACATAAAATACCAACACTAGCTGTAACAATTCAGGGAGGTACTAGTCTATTAGGTAAAGACTTTTTAAGCAGAACACTAACAGCGATTACCCCATGTTTGATCTCGAGCGATGGCAGGAAATTTTCGACACCATCCGGAAAAACAAATTGCGAACCTTCCTGACAGGCCTTTCGGTTGCATCCGGGATATTTATCCTCGTGATCCTTCTTGGTTTCGGGCAGGGCATGCAAAACGGGATTGCCCGGGAGTTCGCAGCTGACGCATCAAACCGGATCTGGGTATGGACCCAGGTCACCACAAAGGAACACCAGGGGCTTAACCCCGGCCGCCCCATTCAGTTAAGGAATGATAACTACCAATATCTGGAAGAACAATATATCTCACAGCTGGAAGACCGGTCGCCCTTATTCCGGGTGAATGATGTAGTGGTGGCCTATGGTAAGGAAACGCTGGGATACAGTGTGCAGGGAATTGGCTCGGGTTTTCAGTTCATTGAGAACCAATACATGGCGCGGGGGAGGTATATCAATCCCAGAGACGAGCAGAACAGGGCCAAGGTGGCCATCATCAGCAATAAGATCAGCAACGAGATCGCAAGTGAGGATGAAGACCCTTTGCAGGAATACCTGGATATTTCGGGGATAAAATTCCAGATCGTCGGGGTCTATAAAGACCAGGGCGGCGAACGGGAAGAAGACCGGATCTTTATTCCGTTCACTACTGCCCAAAGGGTTTTTAACGGGGCCGACAAGCTGCATAACCTTTCATTTACCATGGAACCTGCCGCTTCTTTCGATGAGGCGGTGGCCGCTTCGGAGCAATTTTCCAGGGAATTGAAAACGTATCTGCAGGAAGCCCATTCGGTGGCCCCGGACGACCCCAGTGCCATTAATGTTTATAATACCCTGGAAGAGGCCAGGCGTTTTTATAGCCTTACCGGCAATATCCGGTTCTTTTTCTGGTTTGTCGGGATCTGCACCATTATAGCGGGCGTGGTAGGGGTAAGCAATATCATGCTGATCGTGGTTAAGGAACGCACCAGGGAGATCGGTATAAGGAAGGCCCTCGGGGCCAAACCCTGGTCCGTGGTGGGCATGATCCTTCACGAATCCATTTTTATCACGGCAATTTCCGGCTTTACGGGCCTTATCCTCAGTATGGGTCTGCTGGAACTTGTAGGGCCCAATGTGGAGGTAGACTATATCGTAAACCCTTCGGTTAACTTTAATGTGGCGCTTTCCACGGTATTCCTGCTGATTCTGGCGGGTGCCGTCGCCGGATTTTTCCCGGCCTGGAGGGCGGCGAATATTCATACCATTGATGCCCTCCGGGATGAATGACAAGGTTTATGGCTACAGGGAATGGATACCAGGCGCAATGGCAGCCGGATTGTAATTTAAGAAAAGATGTTTAACAGAGACCGTTGGAAAGAGATCCTTGAGGTGCTGACCAGCAACTGGTTCAGGACCATACTTACTGCCTTTGGTGTTTTCTGGGGGATCCTTATTTTGATTATCCTCCTGGCCGCAGGAAAGGGCCTGGAGAACGGCATCAAAGCCGATTTCGGGGATATTGCCACCAATACCATGTTTATGTGGTCCCGCAATACCACAAAGGCCTATAAGGGAATGCCCAACAACCGCAGCTATTCTTTCAAGCTCGAAGATGTCGAAGCCATCAGGGACCAGGTTCCTGGCCTCCGGTTTGTCTCCCCGAGAAACCAGCTCGGCGGTTTCATGGGTGCCAACAATGTGGTCCGGGGCATCAGGACCGGCGCCTTCAATGTCTATGGCGACTACCCGGAAATCATCAACCAGGACCCGATGACCATTACCTCCGGCCGTTTTATTAACCATAATGATATTAAGGCCAAAAGGAAGGTTGCCATTATTGGGGAAGGGGTCAGGAGCAGCCTGTATGCCCCGGGCGAAACCGTGGCAGGCAGTTATATTAAGATACAGGGGGTTAATTTTATGGTGGTGGGGACCTATAAGAAAAAGACCAACGACGGAGACGGGGAAGAGGGGCAGAAGCAGATTTTTATCCCTTTTACCACCTTTTCACAGGCCTTCAACAAGGGTAACGATGTAGGCTGGATGGCTATCACAGCCGCAGACGGCGCCTCCATCAGCGAGCTGAAGGACCGTATTATTTCCATTGTTAAGGACAACCGGAAGATACACCCGGATGATACCCGGGCCGTGGGATACTTTGACCTGTACGAACAATACAACCGCGTTGAAAGCCTGTTCGGAGCAATGAAGGTCATCGCTTACTTCGTGGGAATCCTGGTCCTGCTTTCGGGCATCATCGGGGTGAGTAACATCATGCTGATCGTGGTCAAGGAACGCACAAAGGAGATCGGTATCAGGCGGGCGCTGGGTGAAGACCCCTGGTCTATCAAGAAACAGATCCTTATGGAGTCGATTTTCCTTACCCTGATCTCCGGGATGACGGGTATAGTTTTCGGTGCCCTCTTCATATACGGGGTGAATTCCCTCCTCGAAATGAACGGGCCTGTGGACATGTTTATCAACCCCAGCGTTAGCCTGGGGGTAGTCAGCGGGGCCATGATGATCCTTATAGTATCCGGGCTGCTGGCGGGTTTTATCCCGGCACAGAGTGCCATCCGCGTGAGGCCTATAGAAGCCCTTAGGAATGAATAGGGAGGAGGGCCTGTTGGATCATCAATGCATCAATTCAATCAATTGGAAACGAAGAACATCAGAAAAATAAACTGACATGAAAAAATCAATCACTTTAACAATTTTACTGGGAATCCTCCTCGCATTTGGAGGGTCTATGTATTATTTATACTCAAAGAATGCCGAAGACCCGGTAGTATACGCCACGGAAAAACCCGAAACCCGTACGGTAATTAACAAAACGGTTGCCACAGGCAGCATCCTGCCCCTGGAAGAAGTATTGATAAAACCCAATATTTCGGGCGTTATCGAAGAAGTCTTTGTAGAGGGCGGCGATTTTGTTAAGTCGGGCGACCTTCTTGCAAGAATAAAAGTGGTGCCTAATCTCAATGCCCTGAACGATGCGAGGATTTCGATAGAGGAGACGAAAATTGCCCTGGACGACCAGTTGCGAAACTTTGAACGCCAGACCAGCCTGTTCGGGAAAGGGGTTATTTCAAAAGTTGAACTGGAAAGGGCCAAGCTCAGCTATGATCAGGCAAGGCAGGCCTACCAGGCGGCCAACAAGCGCTTCGACATCGTGCGTACCGGGACCACGGCAGGTTATGGCAAGGAGGCCAATACCCTTATCCGGGCCACGGTGAGCGGGATGGTACTCGAGGTTCCCGTGGAAGTGGGCAACCAGGTAATTGAAAGCAACAATTTTAACGAAGGAACCACCATTGCGGCCATAGCAGATGTGGATCGCATGATCTTCGAAGGGAAGGTCGACGAGTCTGAAGTGGGCAAGATCAGGGAAGACCTTCCGCTCGAAATCACCGTGGGGGCCATAGAGGAAAAAGTTTTCGATGCGGTGCTCGACTATATTGCGCCTAAGGGCAAGGCCGAGAACGGAGCCATCCAGTTCGAGATCAAAGGAACCTTGAAGAAGCAGGACTCGGTATTTATCCGTGCGGGCCTCAGTGCCAACGCCTCCATCATCCTCGGCCGCGCAGATAGCGTCCTGGCCGTGAAGGAAGCCCTGGTACAATTCGACAAGGATAGCAGGCAACCCTATGTGGAAGTGGAAACAGGCGAGCAGCAGTTTGAAAGAAAGGACATAGAACTTGGGATTTCGGACGGCATTTATGTTGAGGTGAAATCGGGAATTGGTGCAGATGACAAGATCAAGGTTTGGAACGAAATCGCCCCTGAAACGGCCGGAAACTAAACCTTTTCATTTAAAATAATACTAATTTTATGTAACATTATGGGCTTGTTCCAGTCCTATTAACAGGATGGTGGGGACACAGAATTATTTTGTACACCGGAAGCCTGGCCTGCTTGCAGGGCCAGGAAAAAATAAAAAGCATGATTGAGATAAAGAATTTGCATAAATCCTATAAAATGGGCAGTAATGTGCTGCATGTGCTAAAAGGGATAAATTTTAAGGCAGAAAGCGGGGAGCTCGTAGCCATAATGGGATCGTCCGGCTCCGGCAAATCCACCCTCCTGAATATCCTCGGGATGCTCGACGAGGCAGATTCAGGCGAGTATACCCTTGATGGGGTGCCCATAAAAAACCTTAGTGAGACCAAGGCAGCCAAATACCGGAATAAATTCCTCGGCTTTGTTTTTCAGTCCTTCAACCTTATTAATTATAAGAGTGCGGTGGAAAATGTCGCCCTTCCTTTGTATTATCAGCGGATGCCACGAAAGGAGCGGCACGAAAAAGCCATGAAATACCTGGAGCAGGTAGGCCTGAAAGACTGGGCTCACCACCTGCCGGGAGAACTTTCGGGCGGGCAGAAACAAAGGGTGGCGATTGCGAGGGCGATGGCGGCCGAGCCCAAAGTGCTGCTGGCGGATGAACCCACCGGTGCATTGGACAGTACAACCTCCTATGAGGTNATGGACCTGATTCAAAAGATNAATGATGCGGGGAATACCATCCTGGTGGTTACCCATGAGGAGGATATTGCCCATATGTGCAAGCGCATCATTCACCTGAAAGACGGGGTGATCGTACAGGATGAGAAAGTAAAGCAGGTAAGAGTCGCGGCTCATGTTTAGCAGGGATACATGGAATGAAATATTCGAAACCATCCGTAAAAACAAGCTTCGGACCTTCTTGTCGGGCTTTACGGTGGCTTTGGGGATCCTCATTTTTGTTACCCTCTTCGGTTTTGGCAATGGCCTTGTAAATACCTTCCAGAAGTTTTTCAACGACGACGCCACCAACGTATTCTTCCTGTTTCCCGGCCGTACTTCCATGCCNTTCAAAGGNTATAAATCCAACCGCCAGATAGAATTCGACAATACCGATATAGCCGATATTGAAAAGAATTTCGCCATGTTTGTGGAATATACCACCCCGCGCATCAGCAGGAGCGGCCTGGTAAAATACAAGGAGGAATCCAACAATTACACGACCCAGGCAGTGGCCCCCGGCCACCTTTTTGCGGAAAAGACCATCATCATGAAAGGTCGTTTCCTCAATAAAAAGGATATTGAGGAGCGGTCGAAATACGCGGTTATCGGCCGGTTGGTGGAGAAGGACCTCTTTGGGAATAGAAGTTCTATAGGGGAGTATATCAATATTGCAGGCAGCGCCTTCAAGGTGATAGGTGTTTTCCAGGACGACGGGGGCGACAACATTGAGCGGTTTATTTACATCCCCTATACCACCCGCCAGCTCATGGAAAAGAACACCGACAAGATCGACCAGTTTATCGTGGCCTTTAAACCCGAGATCGGGTATATGGGGGCTATGGCATTTGACCGCAGCCTGATGAAATTCCTGAAAGACAAGAAATTCATCCACCCCGACGACCAGAACGGGATCTTTATCCGGAATGTAGCCGACCAGCTCCAGCAAAACCAGCAGTTTGCGGGGGTCCTTCAGCTTATCGTGGCAATCGTTGCCTTCGGCACCATCATAGCCGGAATAATCGGGATCAGCAATATCATGGTATTTGTGGTAAAGGAACGCACCAAAGAACTGGGGATCCGGAAAGCCCTGGGTGCCACCCCGGGGAAAGTCATCAGCACCATTCTTCTGGAGTCTGTTTTTATCACGACCATCTCCGGTTTTGTGGGCATGCTTATAGGGATAGTTTTCCTGGGGTCGCTTGAAGAAAGCCTTGAAGAGTATTTTATTACGGACCCGTATATCAATACCTCCACCGCGGTGATTGCCACGCTGTTGCTGATCCTTTTCGGGGCCATAGCGGGTTATGTCCCCGCAAACCGGGCGGCCCGGATCAAACCCATTGTAGCACTAAGAGACGAATAGGATGCAATTTATCTTCGACCGAAATACCTGGCAGGAAATATACGGTTCAATCAGCAAGAACAAAGTGCGAACCATTATCACCGTAGTGGGCGTGCTCTGGGGCATCTTTATATATATCGTCCTGGCCGGAGCAGCCAAAGGCATGGATAACGGGTTTGAACAGCAGTTCGAAACTGTTGCGATGAACAGCCTTTTTGCCTGGGCCCAGACCACCAGCATGCCCTATGAAGGTTTTAAAACCGGCCGTCAGATTCAGTTGAAACTCGGAGACGCGGAAGTATTGAAGAACCGGATCCCGGAAATTGAGTTTATCGCCCCAAGGAATGTAAAGGGAATTTTCGGTTCGGAGCCGGCCTCCGTGGTACGGGGGCAAAAATCAGGCAATTACCCCGTTTATGGCGATTTTCCTGTATTCACCAAAATCGCTACCAAGAAAATTTACGATAACGGACGTTTCCTGAATGATGAGGATATCGAACAGGCACGGAAGGTATGTGTCATCGGGGAACGTACCCAAAAGGAATTGTTCGAAAAAGGGGAAGATCCCATAGGGGGCTATATTCGTGTAGATAATGTTTACTTCCAGGTAGTTGGGGTCCATAAATTCGTGCCTGGTGGTGGGTTTGAGGGCGACGGGGATATCTTTATCCCATATACCACGTTCAGGAAATTGTACAATACCGGGAACAATGTAGGCTGGTTTTCCATTGCCGCCTATGATGATGCCGATGTCATTGAAGTTGAAAAGGAAGTAAAGGCGGTGCTCAGGTCGGTTCACAGGGTCCATCCCGAAGATGAACGGGCTTTCGGATCCTTTAACCTGGGTGAGATCTTCAACAGGGTGATGGGCTTTGCCCGCGGGATTACCTTCCTCTCCCTGGTCGTTGGGATAGCTACCATCCTGGCAGGGGTTATCGGCATTGGCAATATCCTGCTTATATCCGTCAAGGAACGTACGAAGGAACTGGGGGTACGCCGCGCCCTGGGCGCTACGCCACGCGAGGTGCGTTTGCAGATCATCCTGGAGTCTGTCTTTCTCACCATGGTGGCCGGGATCATAGGGATTATCCTGGGGGCGGGGGTCCTCAGCCTGATCAACTATAAGACCCAGGATATAGATTTTCCGTACAGCAACCCCACAGTACCTATTCCCTATGTATTAGGGGCCCTTGCCATCATGGTGGTCCTCGGCACCCTGATTGGCCTTATCCCGGCACAAAGGGCTGTGAGCATTAAACCCATAGACGCACTAAGAGAAGAATAATAACCATTAACAAACGAGATTACCAATGAACACAAACAAAATCCTTAAGTATACGGGGATAGTCATCCTGGTCCTGGGGGCACTCTGGGCGGCGGCTTTCTTTGTGAAATCCAATAGCCAGTCGGCAGTAACCTATGAAACCAAGAATCCGTTCATTTCCACCATAGAAAAGAAAACTGTAGCCACCGGCAAGGTGGTTCCCGAGGATGAAGTGGAGATAAAACCCCAGATTTCGGGCATTATCGAAAAGATTTATATGAAGGAGGGCGACAAGGTAAAGGCGGGAGACCTCATCGCGGTGATCAAAGTGGTGCCCAATGAGCAATCNCTTAACCAGGCAAGTGGCAGGGTAAGGTCNGCCGAGATCGCCCTGAACAATGTGCGGATCGAGTACGACCGCAACAAGAAGCTATTTGACCGCGGGGTGATTGCCAGCCAGGCGTTTAATGAACTGCAATTGCAGCTCGACCAGGCGGAACAGGAACTTGAAAATGCGCGGGCAGATTACCAGATAATCCGGCGGGGCTCGGCCGGGGGTTCTTCCAGCGCGAACACCAACATCCGTGCAACGGTAAACGGGACCATCCTGGAGATCCCTGTGGAAGAGGGTCACCAGGTCATACAAAGCAACAATTTTAACGATGGAACAACCATTGCTACCATTGCCGATCTGGGCAACATGATATTTGAAGGGCAGGTAGACGAAGGGGAAGTTGGTAAACTGGAACTGGGCATGCCCCTTGAAATAAGCCTGGGAGCCATTGAGGATCAAACCTTCGATGCCAAACTCCGCTTTATAGCACCAAAAGGAGTGGAAGAATCCGGGGCAGTACAGTTTAAGATTGAGGGCGATGTTAATGTAGACGGCGACTTCATGATCAGGGCCGGCTATAGTGCCAACGCTTCCCTGGTACTCGAGAAAAGGGATAGTGTACTGGTAATCCCTGAAGCGCTGCTGCAGTTCGATAACGAAACAGATGCCCCCTTTGTGGAAGTGGCAACCGGCGACCAGAAATTTGAACGCAGGAACGTGGAAATAGGAATTTCAGACGGGGTAAACGTGGAAATCGTTTCCGGGCTTACGGAAAACGATGCCGTTAAGATCTGGAATAAAACGGAACCTGTTAAAAAAGGAGAAGAAGAAGGTGATGAAGCTGAGGGCGCCTGACAGTAAACCGAAGAACCACCCGCCATCAAAATCAATAAATCATCAAAAAACGACAAATGAGAATTCTTAGATTACCGCTGCTGTTATTGCTGTTTACGGCTATGGTCACAGCCCAGCAAAAGAAATGGACCCTTGAGGAATGTGTAACCTATGCCGTTGAAAATAACCTGACCATTGCACAGTATGAACTCGACCTGGAAAATGCGAAAATTGATAAAAGTGATGCCAAAGGCGATTTCCTGCCAAACCTGAACGGGCAGGTAAGCACTTCCGGGAGCAGGGGGTTGATCCTTGACCCGACTACCAACAGCCTTACAACAGGAACGATATATTCAGCCTCGGGCAATCTTACTTCAGGCATGACCCTATTTGACGGCCTCCGGAATATACACCGGCTTAACCGGGCTAAACTGAATGCTATCGCCAACCAATACCGGCTGGACGACCTGGTAGACGATATTCGCCTGAATGTGGCCAATTCCTACCTCCAGATCCTTTCAAACAAAGAAACCCTTAAAACTTTCAAGGCCCAGTACGCCGTTACCGAACAGGATCTAAAACGCACGGCCGAACTGGTGGAGTCCGGGGTAAGCCCCAGGGGCGACCTGTTGGAAATTGAAGCAACGGCTGCCAACCTGGAACAACAGATCGTTAATACCCAGAACAATGTGATAATCTCCCGAATTAATCTGGCCCAGCTGCTTCAGCTGACGGATTATGAGAATTTTGACATTGCCGATGAGGAATTTGATGTGCCTCCGGCTGAAATCCTGAATAATTCCCCAAAGGAAATCTATGAGAAGGCGCTTACTTTCAGGAACGATGTTCAATTCTCGGAAACCAACGTAGACCTGGCCCGTAAAGACCTGGAGATAGCCAGGGGTGCCCTGTACCCAACCCTGGCTGCTTTCCTGAATTACAACACCAGGTATTCAGACCAGACCCGCGATCCCATTACAGGGGAAAAGATTGGGTTTAAAGATCAGATCTGGCTGAACGACGGGGTCTCCTATGGAGCGCAGTTGAACATCCCTATTTTTAACGGGTGGAGTGTGCGTAACAATATAAAGCGTTCGCAGATTGACGTCGCCATGGCAGAACTGCAGCTTCAGCAAACAAGGCTCGACCTGGAAAGCAATGTCAACCAGGCCTATGTAGATGTCAGCAGCTCCGCCAAAACCTACGAGGCTGCTCAGAAGACACTGGAAGCCAGGCGACTGGCTTTTGATTACTCGAAGGAACGGTTCGAGGTGGGTTTGATGAACGCCTTCGATTTTTCACAGGCCCAATCCCGGGTGGAGGATGCTTCGGCTGAGGTGATCCGTGCCAAATACGATTATATTTTCCGCATTAAGGTTCTGGAATTCTATTTTGGACTGCCCATTGTTCTAAACTAGGTTATCTTTGTGGCCGTTATGGCCTTGATCCTTAATTTGGAAACCGCGAGCACCAATTGCTCTGTTAGCCTTGCCGGCGATGGCAAACTATTGGCTCTCAGGGAAGAAAACAGTGTGCAGTATTCGCACTCCGGGCAACTGCACCTTTTTATTGAAGCCGTGCTCCGGGATGCGGGGGAAAGCCTTGAAAACCTGGATGCCGTGGCTGTAAGCCGGGGCCCGGGTTCCTACACCGGCCTCAGGATTGGGGTATCTGCGGCCAAGGGGCTGTGCTATGCCCTTGGGATCCCCCTTATTTCCCTTTCTACATTGCGCGGAATGGCCCTTCAGCTGCAACCGGGGGCCGGGGTCCTTATCCCGGTGCTCGACGCCAGGCGTATGGAAGTATATGCTGCTGTTTTTTCATATGATCACGCACAGATCAGGGAAACCAGGGCAGAGATTATCAGCCCTGAATCATTTATGGAATTTGCGGCAAAGGGCAGCGTCTGTATTCTAGGAAGTGGCGCAGCAAAATGCCGGGACGTATTGCACCATCCCAATATGGTGTTTAAGGAGGATATCTACCCTTCGGCCCGGGAAATGGCTATGGCCTCCTTCGAATCTTTCCGCGAGGGGAAATTTGAAGACACAGCATATTTCGAACCTCATTATCTGAAGGATTTTATGGCCGGGGGGAAGTCAGGCAGCACTTCAGCCGCTGCGCAAAAGAGCAATAATGCTCCCTCCTGATATGGCTGAAACAGGGAAATAAATGCCCATATTAAGCCCATACCAGGCTATGCTGGCCGGGAAAAACATATTCCTGAAACAGGTGAACTACTCTTGCAGGGAATTATAATAATTAATGAGCTTCACGGCATCTTCCTGAGTTTTAAACTCGAGTTCCTGCCGGGAGATATAATCCCTTAGTTCTGGTGCTTTATCCCTGAGGAAACGCAAAAGCGGGCCTTTGGCTAAACGGATCTGCTCGGCGGCTTTACCATTTCTCCCGATCAGGTAAAAGTGTTTATCTTCATACCTGGGGGGCGCAAAGTCGTCATATCCGTGTTCGGGTTTTTCGGCCTGTACAAAAACCTTCCGGGGTTTGAAATAAAGGACTACCTCGCCCGTATTAAGGGGATTCACGTAAACCAGTTTTTTTTCACCTTTGTCTGAGTACGCCACCACTTTATAGGTTTTGCCCTCGAACTCAGCCTCTATATTGTCTTTTTTCAACAAGTTGAAAGCCTTATTCTTTTTGTCGATGAGTTCAATCTGGTCGTTGTAGGCATCATAGCGCATCAGCAAACTGATCTCTTTCCCATTTACGGTAGCTACCCCCATCCTGTACAGCTCATCCACATAGGGGGAGCCCTCAATGGGGACTTCTTTAAAAACCGTACCAATCTGCATATCCTGCCAGCTCCTGTCATTACCCTGGATGTCGTTAAATCCAGGGTTTGTGACGGCCTGTCCGATCGCTATTCCGGGCAGGAGCATCCCTAAAATCAATAACTTTTTCATAATGACTAATTTTTTCGTACTGAATTAACACAATAAGGTACGAAAAACCCGGCATAAAAGCAAGATAATCAGGCCGTATGTATCACCCGCTGCGGGAAAGGGATCTCAATGCCGGCTTCATCGAAGCGAAGTTTTGCTTCTTCTATGACATGCCAGTGGGCGGCCCAGAAATTCTCATTCCGTGCCCAAAACCTCAGGGTTAGGTTTACGGAACTGTCGGCAAGCTCACCAACATATACTTCGGGGGCCGGCTCTTTCAGGATATTTTCATCCCCGGCGCAAATGGCCAGCAGGATGTCTTTGGCTTTCTTGATATTGGAACCGTAACCAATGCCGAGATCTATCTTGTCGCGCCTGGTTTCTTCGGCGCTGTAGTTTACTATATTGTCATTGGAGAGNTTCCCGTTGGGGACAATAGCTACCTGGTTNCCGAAGGTATTCAGCTTGGTGTAAAAAATATTGATCTCCTTTACGGAACCGTCAACCCCCTGGGCAGAGATCCAGTCGCCCACCCTGAAAGGCTTAAACAGGAGTATAAGGACTCCCCCCGCAAAATTTGCCAGGGACCCCTGGAGGGCCAGGCCAACCGCCAGGCCTGCGGCTCCGATAATGGCCACCAGGGAAGTAGACTCCACCCCAAGTTGGGTAATAACTACTACAAACAGGAGAATTTTAAGCGAAATATTGATGAAGCTTTGTAGAAAGCTCTCCAGGGCCGGGTCGTACTCCTTGCGTTCAAAAAGGCGGCGCACCATTTTATTTATAAACCCAATCAGCCAGAGCCCGAAAATCAGGATAAGTATGGCCGTGACCAGGGCAGGCAGCACTTCCCATAACCACGCTACTGCCTGGTCTATATGTTCTTCATAATTTTTAAGTTCTTCCATAGTGCTTGTTAGATTTTTAAGGATTCATGCCCGGGTAATATAACAAATATTGATAAAAATGGCGTTTTAACCAATTGTTAAGTAATTGCCGGGCTTAGTTGTCTGATGGCGGCCTCCGCACTGTCGACGGGTAAAAGGCAGCGGCCGTCCGTGCAAACATAAACCAGGGTTTTTTCCGGCACGGACCGCCCCTGCAGCAAGGCCAGTCCGCTGGCGTTTTCAGCTCCTGCAAGAAGCGTCTGCGGCAGGTACTTTTTGTGGAGGGCAGCAGCCTCTTTCCTGTAATCCGGGCCCATGATGGCCACTTCATAAAACGGGTGGATATGGAAGAGCAGCAACTGCAGCCAGTTCGCATGGTTCTGCGGGTTTTTCTCCATATTTTCCTGCATATTTACCAGCATTTGCCTGGCCACTTCGCCATAATTTGCCTCCGGGAAATATTTGGATAACCTGAACAGGTTTCTGGCCATCATGGAATTGGAGGCAGGAATAACGTTATCTGTGGTTTCCAGGGTGCGCCTTACCACGTACGGTTCTTCACCAGATGTGAAATAAAACAGACGGCTGTCCTGGTCATAATAATATTCCATGCAGTGATCGGCCAGTTTCCTGCAGGTTTCTAACCAGCCTTCATCAAAGGTAAGTTCGTACATGCTCAGAAAGGCCTCCATAACGCTGGAATAATCTTCCAGGTAGCCGGTGATGCGGTTACCTTTGGTGGCCTTGTTGTGATATAGCATCCCGTTCGCTCCCATAAAGGCCGATTTCATAAATGCGGCATTCCTGAGTGCCAGCTTCAGGTAACCCTTGTTTCCCAGGTAGCGGTAAGCATCGGTAAGG
>JGI25321J50212_10002610_pt1 | contig 13301 bp, 11 predicted proteins | sample AutmiccommuBRH23_FD_50212 | JGI IMG/M metagenome (IMG submission 50212)
GTGGTGCACCTGTGTTTCGGCTATGCCTACGTGGTCAAGGACAAGCCCGTGGGCTATTCGTTCCTGCCGCAACTGGACGCCTGTTCGGCGGGGGCGATCTCCATCGAGGCGGCGCAGCCCAACCTCGACCCGGCGATCCTGGAGAAGCTGCCGAGCAAGAAAATCCTGTTCGGGGTTCTCAGCCTGGGCACGGAAGAGGTCGAGACCGCGGAGACGGTCGCCGGCCGCCTGCGCGGCGCTCTGAAGCATATCGCCCCGGAACGGCTGATCGCCGCGCCCGACTGCGGCATGAAGTACCTGCCGCGCGACGTCGCCTTCGGCAAGCTGAAGGCCATGGTCGATGGGGCCGCGATGGTACGGGCCGAACTGGCCTGACTGGAATTCACATCGAAATAACGAATAATAATCTGCAAAAGAATTCGTTATTCTGTCTCATGGGGATGAGGTATTTATTCCCCTGCCGGCAATGAGCCGGTCACCGCGCTGGGGCATCCCGGCGATTTTTGAGGAAAATGAGCATGTTTTCCCGCACCAAGCCCGCGACGTCCGCCGCCGCCAAGCCGGCCGCCAAACCGGCCGTCAGCAAACCGGCCGCCAAGCCGGCGACGCCCGTGAAGAAGAAGTAATTTCGGAGGCGGCGGCCGCCCTCACGGCCGCCTGACCGATGAACAGGGCCGCCGGCTTCCCCCGGCGGCCTTTTTCATGGGCATGTCAGCCGCCGGGTATCCATGCCCAGTAGCGACCCGACGCCCCCAAGGCCGCCGTAATCAGGCCGAGCACAAGATTGATCGCGACGATGCGGCGGATGACGTTCAGGCTGGCGCCCCCTGTGGGCCAGTCCTGGGCCGTGACGGCGCTCCTGGAAGGCGCGGTAGGGGGCGAAGAACAGATAGATGAACAGCGCGTTCATGACCCAACCGATGCCATGCATCCAATGAACATGGATGGGGGTGGCGGCGAAGGTCCCGTACTGCAGGGCGATCACGGCATAGCCTGACACCGGCAGGACCAAAACGGCGGCCCAGACCCAGAGAAAAAACCGCCCGAACACGCGGTCCCACAGCTTCAGGCGCTCCGGCGGCGGGGCGATGCCGCCCACGGCGGGACGCAGCACCAGATAGGCGAAGAACATGCCGCCGACCCAGACGACGGCGGCAAGGACGTGAAGGGCGGTGGCGGCGGCGCTGGTCATGGCGGTCTTCCGGCTGTGTCGATGGTGGGGGAGTGTAGCGCGGCCTTGAGGGGACGGAAACGGCGGCTTGGGCCTTTATTAGGACGCGTCGGGAAGGGGCAGGCTGCGCGCCACGGGAAATACGAGATGGGCCGACGTTCCCTGGCCGACCTCGCTTTCCATTTTCAGCACGCCGCCGTGCAGTTCGATCAGTTTGCGCGACAGGGTCAGGCCCAGGCCCGTGCCTTCGTGCTTGCGGGTCAGGGAGCCGTCGACCTGCCCGAATTCGGACAGCGCCACGGCCATGTCCTCGGGCGAAATGCCGATCCCGGTGTCCGACACGGTCAGTCGTATGGCGCCGTCGCTTTGCCGGCGCGCCACGACGGAGACCGCCCCCCCTTGCTCCGTGAACTTGATGGCATTGGACAGTAGATTGACCAGCGCCTGTTTGACCCGCAGTTCGTCGGCCATCAAGGGCGNCAGGTCGGCGGGGCAGTCGACTATCAGCGAGACCCCGGCCTCGAGCGCGCGTTCGCGCACCAGACGATGGCAGGAATTGAAGACCAGCCTCAGGTCCAGACGCTGTTCGTTCAAGCTCATCTGGCCGCGTTCGATGCGGGCCAGGTCCAGGAGGTCGTTGATCAGTTGCAGCAGATGCTTGCCGGCGTCGTTGATGTCGCCGGCGTATTCCTTGTACTGGGGCACGTTCATGGTACCGAAGGTCTCGTTCAACAGGATGTCGGAAAACCCGATGATGGAATTCAACGGCGTGCGCAGCTCGTGGCTCATGTTGGCAAGAAATTCCGTCTTCGCCCGGTTGGCCAGTTCCGCCTCTTCCTTGGCCGTGCGCAACGCCTGATCCGACTGCCATTCGCGGGTCACGTCGCGGGCAAAGCCCCGGTAGCCGAGAAAGGTGCCGTCGTCGGCGAACACGGGGGCTCCGCTGATCCGTGCATAGCGGAGGTTGCCCTTGCCGTCGATCAGGCCGTATTCGAAGTCCCGGAACGGCCGCCGTTCCGCCAGGTCCGCCCGGTGCTGCTCGAAGGAGATGCGCTGCGCGGGCCCCCGGATCACGGCAACGGCCTCGCGCGTTTGGCCGATCAGGTTCTCCGGCGACAGGCCGTAGGTGGTCGTCAGTCGGTCGGAGACGAAGGTGAAGCGGTGTTCGGTGTCGGTTTCCCAGAACCAGTCGGCGGCGGCAAAGATGAAACGCCACCAATCGTCATCGTTCAAGTTGCCGACCAGCGGGCCGGCCAGTTCCGGCGGCGGGGGCCGGAACGACGCGATCTGACGCGACAGGGTAAGACCGGCGGCGGCGGCGAGGGCGGCGACCAGGGCCGTGGTCAGCTGACGCCAGATATCGGCGACCGTCTCCGGAAGCAATCGCGGTGCCCCGAGCGTTTCCCATAAAAGGACAAAAAGAAACGCAATAACAAAACAGTATGCGTATTTTTTCATGTAAATTATAACGGAGTGTGCAGGCCCCCTACCGGCATCAGAGCCGATCGACAGGGTCCGTCGGACTCCGGGATTCTCCCGCCGTTTTGCCCCTTTCCGGAGTATAACGTGAAGATCGTGAATTGTCGGAGCATGAAATGACGATGGAAAACACGGCCGGGTTGCCGGCGGCATTGCTCCGGGTCGGCCAGATGGCGCAAGCCGATGCCGCGACCATCGCGGGCGGCATCCCCGGCATTGATCTGATGGAAACGGCGGGAGCCGCCGTCGCCGACCGTGCCCGGACCTTGTTCAACGGACGACCGGTGGCTGTTTTGTGCGGCCCCGGCAACAACGGCGGCGACGGCTTCGTGGCGGCGCGGCTCCTGAAGGACCAGGGGGTCGAGGTGCGACTTTACCTGCTGGGCGCGCGGGACGGATTGCGGGGCGATGCCGCCCTGGCGGCGGACCGCTGGACCGGCGCGGTGGAAGAGTTGACCGCAGGATTCGACCCGGCAGGGGCAGGGGTCATTGATGCCCTGTTCGGGGCGGGCCTCGCGCGCCCGCTCGACGGCGTCGCGGCGGCCGTGGCGGAAACCCTCAACGCGGTATCGGCGGATGTCCTGGCCGTGGATATCCCGTCGGGCGTCATGGGCGACACGGGCGCCGTTGCCGGAGTGGCCATAAAGGCCCGGGAAACGGTGACCTTCTGCCGCCGCAAGCCGGGCCATTTTCTACGTCCGGGGCGGGATTTCTGCGGCACGGTGCGGGTCGCCGACATCGGCATTCCCGAAGCCGTGGTCGCAGCCCAGGTCCCCGATACCTGGGTCAACAGCGCCGAGATCTGGTGGCCCGCCTTTCCCCATCCGGGGCCCGACGATCATAAATACACGCGGGGTCATGTCGTAATCTGGGGCTCGGGCGCCATGCCGGGCGCGCCGCGCCTGGCCGCCGACGGGGCCCGGCGGGCCGGCGCGGGGATCGTTTCCATCGCCTGCCGGCCCGAGGACACGGGGGTATTCCGCGCCGGTGCCCCCGGCGTTCTGGTCCGGCCCATGAACGACGCGGCCATGTACGGAACCTATGTCCAGGACGGCAACAAGACCCTGGTCGTCGGCCCCGGCAACGGGCCGGGGCCGGACACCCGCGCGCGGGTTCTGGCGGCGTTGGCCACGAACAAGCCGATGGTGTTGGACGCCGACGGCATGTCCGCCTTCGCGGACGACCCCGAACCCCTGATATCGGCCTTGCACGGCAACTGCGTGATCACCCCCCATGGCGGTGAATTCGCCCGTGTGTTCGCAGGCGACGGCGACCGGCTGAGCCGCGCGCGCCAGGCTGCCCGGAGATCGGGCGCGGTGGTCCTGCTGAAGGGGTTCGACACGGTCATCGCGGCCCCCGACGGCCGTGCCGTGATCAACGCCAACGGCTCGCCCCATCTGGCCACCGCGGGCACCGGCGACGTGCTGGCCGGTATCACGGCGGGGCTGCTGTCCCAGGGCATGGCACCGTTTTTCGCCGCCTGCGCGGCGGTCTGGCTGCATGCGGCGGCGGCGCAAAGCGTCGGCCATGGCCTGATCGCCGAGGATATACCGGGCCTTCTGCCGGGCATTGTCAGGACTCTTCCGGACGCCTTGGCGGGCGGTCTGCCCGGGCATATTTTCACTCACTTGCCCCTTGAACCGGCCGGTAAAAGCGAACAGGTTTAGCGGATGATATGAGCGGCCTTTGAGGGGGATTTTGATGACCGAGCATAAACCGAGCAGTTTTCTCGACAGGACACTGGCCAATCTGCGCCGGGGCTGGCAGTCCATCGCCGGCTCGTCCTATGACGAGGACGCCGCGAGCACGCGCCCCAACCTGCCCGACGAGGACGCCGGGCGCATCCTGGAACAGATGCAGGAATGCCTGGACAACAAGGGTGGCGAAGTTTCGGCGCGGACCAAGGCGGCGGCCCTCGGCCGGGTCTATCTTGCCCTGGACAAGAGCGGGCGCGAGAAGTTTCTGCGCCTCATGGCCGGCAATTTCGGCACCGACGCCACGGCCGTCGAGGCGGCCATCGGCAAGTTCCAGGCGGCGGACAGCGACGCCGCGCGCCTGAACGCCCAGATTGACATCAAAAACAGCCTGCAGGCGCCCTGGCGCCGGCTGCTGACCCAGTTCAACGCGCTGCCCGATGGGGTCAAGTTCCTGGTCGACCTGCGCGCGGAACTGCTGCCGCTCGCCAAGTCGGACGTGGGCCTGAAGGCCATGGAACATGACCTGCGGGACCTTTTGGCCAGCTGGTTCGATGTCGATTTCCTGGAATTGCGGCGGATCGCCTGGGATACGTCTTCGGCTTCGCTGTTGGAAAAGCTGATCGCCTACGAGGCCGTGCATGCCATCAAGGGCTGGGAAGATCTGAAGAACCGGCTTGATTCCGACCGCCGGTGCTATGCCTTCTTCCATCCGCGCATGCCGGACGAACCCCTGATTTTCGTCGAGGTCGCCCTGGTCCACGGCATGGCGGCCAACGTGCAGGCGCTGCTCGATACCAGCGCCCCGGCGACAGATCCGGCCGCCGCCGACACGGCGATCTTCTATTCCATCTCCAACGCTCAGAAGGGCCTTGCGGGCATCAGCTTCGGCAACTTCCTGATCAAGCGGGTGGCGCAGCAGCTGTCCCAGGAATTCCCGAACATCAAGACCTTCGCGACCCTGTCGCCGATTCCCGGCTTCCGCCAATGGCTCAACGAACTTTTGGCAGAGGGCGAGCCCAAATTGTTCTCGGCCGAGGAACGCAAGGCGCTGAACGCGGCCACNGGCCGCAAGGGCGGGGCCAAGGGGTCGCTGATTTCGGTTCTCGATACTCCGGCCTGGATCAAGGACGACGTCATGGCCGCCGCCCTGCAAGGGCCGCTAACACGCTTGGCGGCGCGCTACCTGGCCAAGGAAAAGGGCCGGGGTGGGCGCGCGCGCGACCCGGTGGCCCATTTCCACCTGTCCAACGGGGCGCGGCTAGAACGCCTCAACTGGCTCGGCGATACCTCGGACAAGGGGCTGGCCCAGTCGGCGGGNCTGATGGTCAACTACCTCTATGACCTGGGCCGNATCGAAGGCAACCACGAGGCCTATACCTCGGCCGGCAGCGTCGATATGTCCTCGGGCGTGAAGGCGCACCTGCGGGGGTGAGCCCGCAGGGCGCCGGTGCGGGGCCGATTTCCCGGTTGTAATCGCGGTCAGAATGGATAAAGTCGCGCCGCTCGCTGGTCGGGCATCCCGGCGGCGTCGGCGGGCGTGGCGGAATTGGTAGACGCGTCAGGTTTAGGTCCTGGTGGCCTTTGGCCGTGGGGGTTCAAGTCCCTCCGCCCGCACCATCCTCCAAAATGGCGAGGTGGCGCCCTCGGCTTCGGGGGCGGGATTGTTCCGACCAGCCGTTTATCGTTGCCGGGTCCGGGGCGGCGGCCTATATATCCGCCCGGGAGTTGAGGGCTTAATCCTAGTGTGTTTTACAGGCGGCGCCGATTTGGGCGCTTCGCCGCAGATTTCCGAAACGGGAGTTCCATGCAAGTCGTCGAGACAAAATCCGAAGGCCTGAGCCGCGAGATGAAAGTCACCGTGGCCGCCAAGGACATTGAAGAGAAAATCAACCTGCGTCTTCAGGAAGTCGCACAATCCGCCTCGCTGCCCGGTTTCCGGCCCGGCAAGGTGCCCGTGGGCCTGCTGCGCAAGCGCTTCGGCCCGTCGATCCTGGGCGAGATCCTGGACCAGGCGGTGAACGATTCCTCCGCCCAGGCGCTGGCCGAGAAGGGNATCCGTGCCGCGACCCAGCCGCAGGTCGAGATCACCTCGTTCGATGAGGGCAAGGACCTGGAATACACGCTGGCCGTGGACATTCTGCCCGAGATCACGCCGATGGATTTTTCCAAGCTGAAGCTTGAGAAACTGGTCCTGAAACCGGATGAGAAGCAGGTCGAGGAAACCCTCGAGAATCTGGCCAACGCCCATAAGACGTCCGAGCCGATCGCCGCCAAGCGCAAGACCAAGTCGGGCGATGTCTGCGTCATCGACTTCGTGGGCAAGCTGGACGGCGTCGAGTTCGCCGGCGGCAAGGCCGATGGATATCACCTGGAACTGGGCTCCGGCTCGTTCATTCCGGGCTTCGAGGAACAGCTGATCGGCGTCGACGTCGGCGCCGATGTCGAGGTCAAGGTCAATTTCCCCGCCGAATACGCGGCCAAGGACCTGGCCGGCAAGGAAGCCGTGTTCGACGTCAAGGTCCACGAAATCCGCGAGGCCAAGCCNGCGCCGATCGACGACGAACTGGCCAAGAAGGCCGGCCTGGAAAGCCTGGACGCCCTGAAGGACCGCATCGTCGAGGGCCAGCGCCGCGAATTCGATCAGATGGCGCGCATGCAGGTGAAGCGCGTGCTGTTGGACCAGCTGGCCGACAACCATGACTTCGACATGCCGCCCAAGATGGTGGAGATGGAGTTCGACAACATCTGGGCCCAGTTCGAGGAACAGCGTAAGCAGGAACACGCCCACGAACACGATCATGACCANGATCANGACCATGATCACGACCATGCCCACGATCACGACGACATGTCCGACGAGGAGCATAAGGCCGAGTTCCGCGACATCGCCGAACGGCGGGTCAAGCTGGGCCTGTTGCTGTCCGAGGTCGGCCGCGCCAACGCCATCCAGGTNTCNCCGGAAGACGTCAACCGCGCCATGATCCAGGAAGCCCAGAAATATCCGGGCCAGGAACAGCAGGTGCTGGAATTCTTCCGTTCCAACCCCCAGGCGCAGGAGCAGATCAAGGCCCCCGTGTTCGAGGAAAAGGTCATCGACTACATCATCGAACTGGCCCAGGTGACGGAAAAACCGGCCTCCTTCGAAGACCTGATCAAGGTTCTCGAGGCTGAAGACGAGGCCCAGGACGCCAAGAAGCCTGCCGCCAAGAAGAAGGCCGCCCCGAAGAAGGCCGCGGCCAAGGACGACGCNGCCGACGGCAAGGAGCCGGCCAAGAAGAAGCCCGCGGCAAAGAAGCCGGCGGCGAAAAAGGAGTAGCGGCGGCGGAACCGGGGCGCTATCAGAGCACAGGCGGCCCGCCTTCCCCGGACCCGTCATCCCGAGCAGCACGTATCATAAGGACCGCGGCATGACCGATCCCCACGACATCTACATGAATACCCTGGTGCCCATGGTCGTCGAGACCACCAACCGGGGTGAGCGCGCCTACGACATCTATTCGCGGCTGTTGAAGGAGCGCATCATCTTCCTGACGGGTGGGGTCGAGGATCATGTTTCGAGCCTGGTCTGCGCGCAGCTGCTGTTCCTGGAATCGGAAAACCCGTCCAAGGACATTTCGTTCTACATCAATTCGCCGGGCGGAATTGTGACCTCGGGCCTCGCGATCTACGACACGATTCGCTACATCAAGCCGGATGTGTCGACGGTCTGCATCGGTCAGGCGGCGTCCATGGGCTCGCTTCTGCTGGCCGCGGGTGCCCCCGGAAAGCGCTACTCACTGCCCAATTCGCGGATCATGGTTCACCAGCCCTCGGGCGGTTTCCAGGGGCAGGCCTCGGACATCGAAATCCATGCCCGCGAGATCATCGCACTGCGCAAACGGCTCAACGAGATCTATGTCGAGCACACGGGCCAATCGATGGAAACCATTGAAAACGCGATGGAGCGTGACAAATTCATGACTCCGGAAGATGCCAAGGCATTCGGTTTGATCGACGAAGTCGTCGCCAGCCGTCCGGCCACCGGCGACGACGACGGCGGCAAGTCGGGCAAGCGCTGAGCCAGGGCATCCGCTTCAACGGCCGCTCCCGGGTCTTGGGCGGCGGCGCAAACACTACGGGACGTCTCTCCGCCGCTACGTCTTTTGGCATAGCTCCATGGGCGTGATTGTGATTGAGTGTTGCACAAGGGTCCGGCTAACATGGTCTTGATCCGGGAGGCGGCGCGGGACCAACAGGATAAACAATGACGAAAACCACCGGCAGCGACTCCAAGAACACCCTTTACTGCTCGTTCTGCGGCAAAAGTCAGCACGAGGTGCGCAAGCTGATCGCGGGTCCGACCGTGTTCATCTGCGACGAATGCGTCGAACTGTGCATGGACATCATCCGCGAAGAGCACAAGACGAACCTGGTCAAATCGGGCGACGGCGTGCCGACGCCGATGGACATCTGCGCTGTCCTCGACGATTACGTGATCGGCCAGAGCAACGCCAAGCGCGTGCTCTCCGTCGCCGTGCACAACCACTACAAACGCCTGAACCACGGCGCCAAGAACAACGACGTGGAACTGGCCAAATCCAACATCCTGCTGGTCGGNCCGACCGGTTGCGGCAAGACCCTGTTGGCGCAGACCCTGGCGCGCATCCTGGATGTGCCCTTCACCATGGCCGACGCGACGACCCTGACCGAAGCCGGCTATGTCGGCGAAGACGTCGAAAACATCATTCTCAAGCTGCTGCAGTCCGCCGACTACAACGTCGAGCGNGCNCAGCGCGGCATCGTCTACATCGATGAAGTCGATAAGATCAGCCGTAAGTCCGACAATCCGTCGATCACCCGCGACGTTTCGGGCGAGGGTGTACAGCAGGCGCTGCTGAAGATCATGGAAGGCACGGTCGCCAGCGTGCCGCCNCAGGGCGGGCGCAAGCATCCGCAGCAGGAGTTCCTGCAGGTCGACACCACCAACATCCTGTTCATTTGCGGCGGCGCCTTCGCCGGGTTGGACAAGATCATTTCCGCCCGCGGCAAGGGGTCCAGCATCGGCTTCGGCGCCGACGTGCGCGCGCCCGAGGAACGCCAGACCGGCGAAATCCTGCGCGAGGTCGAGCCCGAGGACCTGTTGAAGTTCGGCCTGATCCCGAGTTCGTCGGCCGCCTGCCGGTGGTCGCGACGCTGGAGGATCTGGACGAAGACGCCCTGGTGGAAATCCTGACCAAACCGAAGAACGCCCTGGTCAAGCAGTACCAGCGCCTGTTCGAGATGGAAGACACCAAGCTGACGTTCACCGACGCCGCCCTCCGCTCCATCGCCGTCAAGGCCGTCGAGCGCAAGACCGGCGCGCGTGGCCTGCGTTCGATCATGGAAAACATTCTCCTCGACACCATGTTCGACCTTCCCGGCATGGAAGGTGTGGAAGAGGTCGTCATCAATGGAGAGGTGGTGGAAGAAAGTGCCAATCCGCTGTTCATCTATGGCGAAAAGGCCGAAGAAGTGGAAACCAGCGCGTAATTTGCGCCTTTCCAAGGTTATCCACGGTCTGGGCTTGCGCCGCAGCGTTCCATCCCCCACCTTTGTTGTGAAGCAATGCCAACCCACCGTTGCCCCTGTGGCGCGGTCTTCCTGTGTTGAGGCCAGATGTTCCCAGGTATGAAGTCCCAGCAGTTCCCCGTCCTGCCGTTGCGCGACATCGTCGTGTTCCCGCACATGATCGTGCCGCTGTTCGTCGGCCGCGACAAATCGGTGCGGGCCCTCGAAGACGTCATGCAGGACGACAAGCAGATTCTGCTAGTGGCGCAGAAGAACGCGGCTCAGGACGATCCGACGGCCGACGATATCTACACCGTTGGCACGGTATCGACGGTGCTGCAGCTTCTCAAGCTGCCGGACGGCACGGTGAAGGTGCTGGTCGAAGGCGTGCAGCGTGCGAAGGTTACCGAGTTCGTCGACAATCCCTCGTTCTTCGAGGTCGAGGCCGAGCTGATCCCCGACGAGGTCGGCGACGAGAACGAGCTTGAGGCGCTGTCCCGCTCGGTCATCGGTCAGTTCGAACAGTACATCAAGTTGAACAAGAAGATTCCGCCGGAAGTTCTTGTTTCAATTAATCAAATTGACGAAGCCAACAAGCTGGCCGACACCGTTGCCTCGCATCTGGCGCTGAAGATTTCCGAAAAGCAGGAGTTGCTGGAGATCGAATCCGCGGCCGAGCGCCTGGAGCGCGTCTATTCCCACATGGAATCGGAAATCGGCGTCCTGCAGGTCGAGAAAAAGATTCGCAACCGGGTCAAACGCCAGATGGAGAAGACCCAGCGCGAGTACTATCTGAACGAGCAGTTGAAGGCCATTCAGAAGGAACTGGGCGAAACCGACGAAGGCAAGGACGAGGTCGCGGAGATCGAGGAAAAGATCGCCAAGACCCGGCTGACCAAGGAAGCCAAGGAAAAGGCCGAGGCGGAGCTGAAGAAGCTGCGCTCCATGAGCCCGATGTCCGCCGAAGCCACGGTGGTGCGCAACTACCTGGACTGGATTTTGTCCATTCCGTGGAAGAAGCGCACCCGAGTGAAGAAGGATTTGTTGAAGGCCGAGGAAGTCCTCAACAATGATCACTACGGGCTGGAAAAGGTCAAGGAACGCATCCTTGAATACCTGGCGGTCCAACATCGCACAAATAAGGTCACCGGACCGATCTTATGTCTCGTGGGCCCTCCGGGNGTGGGCAAAACGTCCCTCGGTAAATCCATCGCCAAGGCGACGGGCCGCAATTTCGTGCGCATGTCCCTGGGCGGCGTGCGCGANGAATCGGAAATCCGCGGCCACCGGCGCACCTATATCGGCTCCATGCCGGGCAAGGTCGTGCAGGGCATGAAAAAGGCCAAGTCGTCGAACCCGCTGTTCCTGCTCGACGAAGTCGACAAGATGGGCCAGGACTGGCGTGGCGACCCGGCCTCGGCGCTTTTGGAAGTGCTTGATCCGGAACAGAATTCCACCTTCAACGACCATTACCTGGAGGTCGATTACGACCTGTCGGACGTGATGTTTGTGACCACCGCCAATACCATGAACATGCCGGGGCCGTTGTTGGACCGCATGGAGATCATCCGCCTGTCCGGTTACACCGAGGACGAGAAGGTCGAGATCGCCAACCGCCACCTGCTGCCCAAGCAGGTCAAGGCGCATGGCCTGAAGAAGGGCGAATGGTCCATTTCCGATGGCGCCCTGCGTGACCTGATTCGCTATTACACGCGGGAATCCGGGGTTCGTAACCTGGAACGCGAACTGGCCAACNTGGCCCGCAAGGCGGTCAAGGAGATCATGATCGGGGCGTCCAAGACCATCAAGGTCACGTCCAAGAACCTGGAAAAGTACGGCGGTGTCCGCAAGTACCGGTTCGGCGAGATCGAAGCGGAGGACATGGTCGGCGTGGTCACCGGTCTGGCCTGGACCGAAGTCGGCGGCGAACTGCTTAACATCGAAGCCGTCATGGTTCCGGGCAAGGGCAAGATGACCATCACCGGCAAGCTCGGCGACGTCATGCAGGAGTCCATCCAGGCGGCCAAATCCTATGTGCAGTCGCGCTCGGCCTCGCTCGGCATCCTGCCGCCGCTGTTCAACAAACGCGACATCCACGTCCACGTGCCCGAAGGGGCGACGCCCAAGGACGGCCCGTCGGCCGGCGTCGGCATGGTGACTTCGATCGTGTCCGTGCTGACCGGCATTCCGGTCCGCAAAGACGTCGCCATGACCGGCGAAGTGACCCTGCGCGGGCGCGTTCTGCCGATCGGCGGGCTCAAGGAAAAGCTGCTCGCGGCGCTCCGCGGCGGGATCAAGAAAGTCCTGATTCCCAAGGATAACGAGAAGGATTTGTCGGAGATTCCCGAAAACGTGAAGCGCGGGCTGGAAATCGTGCCCGTGACGACCGTTGACGAGGTGCTTTCGCATGCTCTCGCCAGTCCGGTGACTCCGGTCGAATGGGACGAGGAAAAGGCTGAATTGGAGGCCCGTGCCCTTCGGTCGGGCAATGCCGACGACGATGATGTCGGCGGTGTGGTGACCCACTAAAACCTTCTAACTCGTTCCAGTATATAGGCTTTTCAGCGGGCCGCCGGATCATCCGGCGGCCCGTTTTCATGAAGATGGCGGAAATCCGCCCGTCCGCGGGCCCCAAGGGCATTCTTCCGAGCCCGGAACGAATGCCGGAAAATTCGTCGAAACCCGCAAAAATCTGGGGAAAACTGGGGCATGAAGATTGACGCCCCATGGGTGCGCACATACACTCTTGGCGATTCGAACGGGTGGCGAAACACCCGGTCGAGTGGGTGGCTAAACACCCAATCACGATAATAATCTATTTGTCCCAACCCGATACCTTTCAGCAAGAGGGGGCCTTTCAATTGAACAAGAATGATCTGATCGCAGCCGTTGCCAACAGCACCGGCTTGTCCAAATCCGATTCCGCGAGCGCGGTTGACAGCGTTTTCGACGCGATCGCTGGCGCTTTGAAGGGCGGAGACGAAGTCCGCCTTGTCGGTTTCGGCACCTTCAGTGTGACCAAGCGCGCCGCGACCACGGGCCGTAACCCGCGGACCGGCGAAAGCATCCAGATTCCGGCGTCCAACCAGCCCAAGTTTAAGGCTGGCAAGGGTCTGAAGGACGCGGTCAACTAAGACCGGCGTCTCAGCCACGCGTAACGCCTACAGACCGGCCGCCGAGAAATCGGCGGCCGGTTTTGTTTGATGAATTGCTTGGCCGCCGAATTTTTCGGCGGCCGGTTTTGTTTGGCGGCATATCCTGGCGGTCGAGGGTGTCGGTGGCATGGGGCAGGGGGCTTGCATGCTTGTGTCGGTCGGCCTCAGCCCTTAAATAGAGCCCTCGGCAGACGGGCGGTTAGCTCAGTTGGGAGAGCGTCTGGTTTACACCCAGAAGGTCGGGGGTTCGAACCCCTCACCGCCCACCACCCT
>JGI25321J50212_10002613_pt1 | contig 13286 bp, 10 predicted proteins | sample AutmiccommuBRH23_FD_50212 | JGI IMG/M metagenome (IMG submission 50212)
CTGGCCCTGATCATCGGTCACAGCCGTGAACATCATACCATTGTGGTGCAGGGTGAACCCGGTGTTGGGCTGACAGGGTGCGCTCAACGTCACCTCGACCANCGCGGCGGNCAAGGCGCGCGCCTGCATGCTGTAGTCGCAGGCNAAACTTGGCACGGCCTCTTCCTCGGGTAGCGCGTCNGTCANTGGCGCATCCTGAGCCACCACAAGCGTCACAGGGGCTGCGGGCAGGGCCACAGGCTCTGGCGCGGTCATCGGTGGCACCGCCTCTGCCGAAGTCAGCTCGATCTGGGTGATTTCAACCGGAGTCTCGAGACCCGAGGNGGGGATCATCGCAGCGTTCTGCGCAGGAACCTGCGCNCCCGCCTGCATGAAATACCCGATCCCCAGCGCACAGGCGAGCGTTCCGCCTGCGGTGATGTAACGTCGGACCTTGGACATACCGTTCTCCCTGACACACCAATTGTCTCGGAAGAGGTAACGCTGAAAAATGGCCCCGGTATGGCAGGGAATAGGTGGCAATCGGGCGGGCGGCCTAGGCCAGCCGCCCGTGACAATGCTTGAATTTCTTGCCCGATCCACAGGGGCAGGGATCGTTGCGCCCCGGATTGCCCCATGTCGCAGGGTCAGCTTCATCAAAGCCGGAGGCNGCGCTNTCGTTGACTTCCGCAGGCTCGCCGGTGTCTGCNGCCGCCATCATCGCCGCGCGCTGTTCCGCCATTTCCTGCATCAACTGCTGCTGTTCACCCTCGGTCATGGGACGGATCTGCGCCAGCTTTTGGGTCACATCCATGCGCAGGCTGTCGAGCATGTTTTCGAACAGTTGGAACGCCTCGTTCTTGTATTCATTCAGCGGATCGCGCTGCGCATACCCGCGAAAGCCGACAACGCTGCGCAGATGTTCCAGCGTCAAGAGATGCTCGCGCCACTTGCCGTCGATGGTNTGCAAGAGCACCTGCTTTTCGATCATCCGCATGCTCTCGGGGCCAAATTGCGCCGCCTTGGCCGCCATCATNTCATCGGCNGCCTTTTCCAGCCGCTCGACGATCTCTTCGTCGTCCACGCCTTCTTCGGCGGCCCAGTCGATCACCGGCAGATCCATGCTGAGTTTTTCGATCACCGCCGCATAGAGCCCGTGGGTATCCCACTGATCGGCATAGGTCTTGGGCGGCATGTACTGATCGACCAGATCGTCGATCACCTCGCCGCGCATATCCTTGATGATCTCGCTCAGATCGGCGGCCTTCATGATGTCGAGCCGCTGCTTGAAGATCACCTTGCGCTGCTCGTTCATCACGTCGTCGAACTTCAAGAGCTGCTTGCGGATGTCAAAATTGCGCCCCTCGACCTTGGCCTGTGCGCGCTCCAGCGATTTGTTCACCCAAGGGTGAATGATCGCCTCGCCTTCCTTCATGCCCAGCGTCGCCAACACCTTTTCCAGCCGCTCGGATCCGAAAATCCGCATCAGATCATCCTCAAGGCTGAGGAAGAAGGCGGATTTGCCAGGATCGCCCTGACGGCCAGAGCGGCCGCGCAGCTGATTGTCGATGCGGCGGCTCTCGTGCCGCTCGGTGGCCAGAACAAAGAGCCCGCCAGCGGCCTTGACCGCCTCTTCATCGGCGGCATGTTCGGATTCGATCCGCGTGCGGATCTCTTCGGGGTCGGCCTCGGGATCGGCGGCGATGGCCTCCATGATCTTGAACTCGACATTGCCGCCCAGCTTGATGTCGGTGCCGCGCCCGGCCATGTTGGTGGCGATTGTCACCGCGCCCAGCTTGCCGGCATCTGCGACGATCTGCGCCTCTTTCTCATGCTGACGGGCGTTGAGCACGTTATGGGCAATGCCCGCCTCAGTCAGCAATTTGCTCAGGTTCTCGGATTTCTCGATCGAGGTGGTGCCCACCAGTGTCGGCTGCCCCTTTTCAGAGGCCGTGCGAATGGCCTCGACAATCGCGTCGTATTTCTCGCGCGCGGTGCGGTAAACCGCGTCATCCTTGTCGATCCGTGCGATGGGGCGGTTGGTCGGCACTTCGACCACACCCAGCCCGTAAATCTCGCCAAATTCCTCGGCCTCGGTCAGCGCGGTGCCGGTCATGCCCGACAGCCGCTCATAAAGGCGGAAATAGTTCTGGAATGTCACCTGCGCCAAGGTCACGTTCTCGGGCTGAATAGTGCAGCCTTCCTTGGCCTCGATTGCCTGATGCAACCCGTCCGACAGACGCCGTCCGGCCATCATCCGCCCGGTGAATTCGTCGATCAGCACCACATCGCCGCCCCGGACGATGTAATCCTTGTCCTTGGTAAAGAGCTTGTGCGCGCGCAGCGCCTGATTGACGTGGTGCACGATGGTCGTGCTCTCGGGATCATAGAGCGATTGCCCCTCGGGCAGCACGCCGCGCACACTGAGCAGGTTTTCGAGAAACTCGTTGCCCTCGTCGGTAAAGGTGACGTTGCGGGTCTTCTCATCCAGCTTGTAATGATCGTCCTGCACTTCCTGGATCAGCGTGTTGATCGACTGATAGAGACCGCTGCGATCCTGACTGGGACCCGAGATGATCAAAGGCGTGCGCGCCTCGTCGATCAGGATACTGTCCACCTCGTCGACCACGGCGAAATTATGCCCGCGCTGGTTCATGTCCTCGAGCGAGGATTTCATGTTGTCGCGCAGATAATCAAAGCCAAGTTCGTTGTTGGTGGCATAGGTCACGTCGGCGGCATAGGCCGCCTTTTTCTCGGACTCGGGTTGCTGGGGATAGACCACGCCGGTCGTCATGCCGAGCGCGGCAAACACCTTGCCCATCCATTCGGCATCGCGCTTTGCCAGATAGTCGTTGACCGTGACGATATGCACGCCCTTGCCCGACAGCGCGTTGAGATAGGCGGGAAAGGTCGCGACCAGCGTCTTGCCCTCGCCGGTCTTCATTTCGGCAATGTTGCCCTGATGCAGGAATATCCCGCCCTTGAGCTGAACATCGAACGCGCGCAGCCCCAAGGCCCGGCGCGCACCCTCGCGGCAATTGGCAAAGGCTTCTGGCAGGATCGCATCAAGGGTCTCGCCCCCGGCAATACGGCTGCGGAATTCTGCGGTCTTGTCAATCAGCGCCTGATCGCTCAGCGCCTGATATTCGGGCTCCAGCGCGTTGATCTTTGCGATCAGCGGCCGTGTCGCCTTGATCTTGCGGTCATTCGGGGTGCCGAAGATCTTTTTGGCGACCGTTCCAATACCCAACATGTTCTATCCGTTCCGGTGTTTTGACTATCCGTGACAGGCAACCGCTTGCCCCTCTTGCCGCACCACCCTAAAACGGGCGCAAGACGGCGGTTCTGCCTTGGTCTCAAGGCGATGTAAGGGCCAGCCGGTTGAGTGTCAACGCTGCGCACCCGCGCACCCGCGCCCTGCGCACCACACCAAAGGATGATTTCATGCTCCGCACCCTCTTTTCCACCACCATACTGGTCACCGGACTGGCCCTCACCTCTCCCGCCACAGCCCAGGATACCCCCAGCCCCGAAACGGTGATGGCCACCGTTGGCGGCACCGACATCACCCTTGGGCATATGCTGGCGGTGCGTGCGGCCCTGCCCGAGCAATTTGATCAGACACCCCCCGATGCGTTGTTCAGCGGCGTGCTCGAACAGCTCATCCAGCAGGAATTGCTGGTGCAGGCACATGACGGCGAGATGTCCCGCGCCGCCGCTCTCCGGCTCGAGAACGAGCGCCGCGCCGTGCTGGCCGCCGATGTGGCCGAAGGTGTGGTCAACGCCGACATGACCGAAGAGCGCCTGCAAGCCGCCTATGACGCGCAATATGCGGGGCAAGAGGATCAGACCGAATACAAGGCCGCGCATATCCTCGTCGAGACCGAAGAAGAGGCGCAAAAGNTGGTGGCGGAGTTGGAAGGCGGCGCAAATTTCGCAGCACTCGCGCAAGAGCATTCCACCGGCCCGTCCGGCCCCTCGGGCGGCGATCTGGGCTGGTTCGGTGATGGCGTGATGGTGCCAGAGTTCTTTGCGGCGGTTGCAGCCCTCGAGGTCGGAGACGTTTCCGCCCCGTTGCAGACGCAATTCGGCTGGCATGTGATCCAACTCAACGAGACTCGCGTCAAGGAACGCCCAACGCTCGATGCGGTGCGCGAGGATTTGGCGAACACCCTGCGCCGCGACGCATTCAATGCCTTCATGACCGAACGCGAGGCCGCAACCGAGATTGTGCGCTCCGACAGTAGCNCCATGGACCCGGCCGTGATCAACCAAACCGACTTGCTGGAGAACTGAGCCATGGGTGCCAAACCGCCGCTATCCCCGCTTGCCCCGGCGGGATTTCCCACGCTGCCGGTGATTGGTGGCGTCAGCTTTGCCACCACCGAGGCCGGGGTGCGCTATCAGAATCGCACCGATGTGCTCTTGGTCAGCTTGGCACCCGGCACTGCGATGGCGGGGGCCTTTACCCGCTCTGCGACCCGCTCCGCGGCGGTGCTTGATTGTCAGGACAAGATCGGCGGCGATCCGACCCCCGGTGCCGCAATCGTGGTCAACTCGGGCAATGCCAATGCCTTTACCGGGCGGCGCGGAGCCGCCTCGGTGCAGGCCATTACCGAGGCGGCGGCCAAGACGCTGGGCATTCCCGCCACCCGCGTCTTTTCCTCCTCGACCGGCGTGATCGGAGAGCCGCTGCCGCATGAGCGCATCATCGACAAACTCGATGATCTGGCTGCGGCCCTCTCACCCCATGCGATAGAGACCGCAGCCCGCGCCATCATGACCACCGATACCTTTGCCAAAGGGGCCTCAGAAACCGTGATTATCGACGGGCAGGCCGTGCATATCGCGGGCATCGCCAAGGGGTCTGGCATGATCGCCCCGGATATGGCGACTATGCTGGTCTATATCTTTACCGATGCGGCCATAGATCAGGACGTCTTGCAGGACATGGTCAGCGCGCTTAATCGCACGACCTTTAACTGCATCACGGTCGATAGTGACACCTCGACCTCTGACACGCTGCTTGTGGCAGCCACCGGGGCTTCGGGCATCCGCGTGACCGAGAACAGCATGGGCTTCATGGAAGGGCTGCGCCGCGTCATGCTCGACCTGGCGCATCAGGTGGTGCGCGATGGTGAAGGGGCGACGAAATTTGTTGAAATTTCCGTCACCGGCGCCGCCTCGGACGCTGAGGCGCATATCCACGCCAAGGCCATCGCCAATTCGCCGCTGATCAAGACGGCCATAGCGGGCGAAGACCCCAATTGGGGGCGTGTCGTCATGGCCATCGGGAAATCCGGCGCACGGGCGGACCGCGATCTGCTGGCGATCTGGTTTGGCACCATGCAGGTGGCCAAGGACGGCTTTGTCAGCCCCANCTATGACGAGGCCGCCGCCGCCACCTATATGAAGCAGCAAGACATCGTCATTCACGTCGATCTGGGCCTTGGCGGCGGCACGGCGCGCGTCTGGACCTGCGATCTCACGCATGGCTATATCGACATCAACGCGGATTACCGCTCGTGAAAACCGTTCTGGTGTCGGCGGTCGCCCTGATTGACGTGGACGGCCGCATTCTGTTGACCCAGAGACCGGACGGCAAATCCATGGCCGGTCTCTGGGAGTTTCCCGGCGGCAAGGTTGAGCCGGGCGAGACGCCAGAGGTGGCGCTGATCCGCGAACTTGACGAGGAGTTGGGGATCAACACCTGGGCCAGTTGCCTCGCACCTCTGACCTTTGCCAGCCATACCTATCCTGAGTTTCACCTGCTGATGCCGCTCTTTGCCTGTCGCAAATGGGAGGGAATCGTGCAGGGGCGCGAGGGTCAGGCGCTCAAATGGGTACGCGCGGCGGACCTGCGGTCCTACCCCATGCCCCCCGCCGATATTCCCCTGATTCCCATCCTGCGGGACTGGCTGTGACGTGATTCGCACCGNAAACGGGCGTCATGAAATTTGAGNCGTCAACTATTTCCTATGAAAACAAATAGTATTTCNGGCCAGCNCAAGAAAATGCACAATTTATGGAAATGTTTGTTTCTTTTTTACTAGATATGGAAATAATCAAAGCATCTTTACGGAGTTGTCACATTCGGGGGAATGACATGCTGCGCACCGTTCAATTAGGCTCTTGCGTCTCAATTCAGGGAATATTCGTTCGGCTGCTGAGCAATGGCCTGATGCAGGTCAGGGTTGGGAACCGTCTCTATTCCGGCCACCCGGTCGCATCCCGCGCCGCCTGAGCCACCATCGACAGACCAATGAAAAAGGGCAGCCCATTCGGCTGCCCCTTTCATTGGTTCATCCTGAACACCTGACTTACGCCAGTGTGCGCACCACTTCTTCGCGCTCAAAGATTTCGATGACATCATCGGGGCGAATATCGTCATAGTTCTCGAACGCCATACCGCATTCCTGACCGGACTGCACCTCGTTGACGTCGTCCTTGAACCGCTTGAGCGTCTTGAGCGTGCCCTCATGGACCACGACATCGTCGCGCAACAGACGCACACCGGCNGACCGCCGTGCAACGCCTTCGGTCACCANACAGCCAGCCACGCGACCAATGCCAGTCACCTTGAAGACTTCCTTGATCTTGGCATAGCCGATGAACTTCTCGCGAATTTCATTGCCCAAGAGACCGCTTGCGGCGGCTTTCACATCGTCGACNAGATCGTAGATCACCGAGTAATACCGGATCTCCACACCCTTTTGGTTGGCGCTGTTGCGTGCCGGCGCATTGGCCCGCACGTTAAAGCCGAACACCGGCGCGCCTGACGCCTCGGCCAGACCGATATCGGATTCGGTGATGGCGCCGACACCCGAATGAAGCACGCGCACGCGCACCTCGTCGTTGCCGATCTTCTCCATCGCCTGAACAATCGCTTCGGCAGAGCCTTGCACGTCCGCCTTGACGACGATCGGCATCTCCTTGACGTTCTCGTCTTCCTTGGCCTTGGCCAATAGCTGCTCCAGCGTGGTGCCAGCCCCGGCAGCGGCGCGCTTTTCTTTCGACGCGCTCTCGCGGTATTCCGCGATCTCGCGCGCCTGCGCCTCGGTCTCGACCACGTTCAGAACGTCGCCCGCTTCGGGGGTGCCATTCAGACCCAGAACCTCGACCGGCACCGACGGACCCGCTTCCTTGATCCGCTCGCCACGGTCGTTGATCAGCGCCCGCACCTTGCCATACTGCTCGCCCACGACAAAGATATCGCCCTGACGCAGCGTNCCCTTCTTGACCAGCACGGTTGCGACCGGACCGCGGCCCACATCCAACTGCGCCTCGATCACCGCNCCCTCAGCCGCCCGGTTCGGGTTGGCCTTGAGTTCGAGAATCTCCGCCTGAAGGGCGATCGCNTCCAACAGCTCATCCAGACCNTGTCCGGTGACGGCNGAAACCTCGACATCCTGAACATCGCCGGACATCTGTTCGACAATCACTTCATGCTGCAAGAGATCGGTCCGCACTTTCTGCGGATTGGCCTCGTATTTGTCGATCTTGTTGATCGCCACGATCATCGGCACCTTGGCCGCCTTGGCGTGGTTGATGGCCTCGATGGTTTGCGGCATCACCGCATCATCGGCCGCCACGACCAGAACCACGATATCCGTCACCTGCGCGCCACGGGCCCGCATGCTGGTAAAGGCCGCGTGACCGGGCGTGTCGAGGAAGGTCAGCATCGCGCCGCTGTCGGTCTTGACCTGATAGGCCCCGATATGCTGCGTGATCCCCCCGGCCTCGCCGGCGACAACCTTGGCATCGCGGATCGCATCCAGAAGCGACGTCTTGCCGTGGTCGACATGGCCCATGATGGTGACGACCGGCGGGCGCGAGATCATATCCTCGGGCTTGTCATCGACCTGATCAATCACATCCTCGACGTCCGAGTCGCTCACGCGCACCACACGGTGCCCGAATTCCTCGATGATCAACTCTGCGGTATCGGCATCAATCGACTGGTTCTGCGTGACCATCATGCCGCTTTGCATCAGCGCCTTGACGACATCGCCCACGCGCTCGGCCATCCGGTTGGCGAGTTCCGAAACCATGATCACTTCGGGCAGTTGCACGTCGCGCACGATCTTTTCGCGCTCTTGCAAGCCGCCCATTGCCTTTTGCCGCGCGCGCTCTTGCTTGCGCTTCATCGCGGCCATGGATTTCTGGCGACCGCCTTCNCCACCAGACAGGGCCTGATTGAGCGTCAGCTTGCCGGACCGGCGCGCATCATCCGTGCCACGCGCCTTGCCCCGGCGGGATTGCTGATCGTCTTCCTCACGCTTGCGCGCAACGGGGGCCACCTTGGAGGCGGGCGCCCGAGACGGAGCCGCCGCAGGCACTGCATCCGGCTCTGCCGCCGATGCCGCCGCCTTGAGAGCGGCTTGCTCTGTTGCACGCTTCTGGCGTTCGTCTTCCTCGACCTTGGCGCGGGCCTTTTCCTCGGCCTCGCGCTGCTCGCGCTCTTTGGCCTCGGCCTCTTCGCGGCGGCGCATACGCTCTTCTTCGCGGGCCTTTTCATCGGCTTCGCGCTGTGCTGCATCCTCGGTCTCGCGCGCTCTGGCTGCGGCGAGCGCGCGCATCCGGCGCTCCAGCTCTGCATCAGAGATCCCGGCCGGGCGCTTGGACGCGCTGGTGATACCCGAAGACGTTCCAGCCCCGGCAGCGCCGGTCGCGGCGGCGGTGGGCTTGGGCACGACGACGCGCTTGCGCTTGGTTTCCACCACGACGTTCTTGGTCCGGCCATGGCTGAAGCTCTGCTTCACGTTCCCCGGCCGGGAACCCGCGCCACGCACACCCAATGGTTTTTTTCCGTCGTTGTCGCTCATAGTCTTCTACTTTCCTTTCCGGCGCGCTGTCTCGCCGTCCGAGACGCGCAGACCTTTCAGTCTTGCCGCCTCCTCTACAACACGTTGCAACAAACCTCCAGCACCCAGTGCCGCGTGGATTGTGGTTTGTCGACCAAAGGCCTGGCCCAGCTCATCCGCTGTCAGCCACCCGATGAATGAGCCGCCATGCGGCGTGCTCAGCTTTGATTTTCCGCGTTCAGAGCCATCGCTGGCCTGAATAAGAACACGCGCATCCTCGCGCATGAGCATGTCCTTGACCTTCTCATATCCCGACACCGCGCGCCCGCCCTTGCGGGCAAGGCTGATGAGGTCGATCACCCGCCGCACCAAGAGGGCCTCGACCTTATCGGTCAGACCTTCGGGCACCTGCACAGGCTGCTTGGCGGCGCGGGCAAACAGACCCTTGGTTGCCGCCTTGTCCAAGGCCGCCCGATCCGCGGCGACCCATATGCCACGCCCCGGCAGCTTTTCCGCCAGATCCGGGGCAATCTGCCCCTCGGGACCGATCACAAAGCGGATAAGCCCGTGTTTTGGCTGCACCTCGCCTGTGGCGATGCATTTACGCTCGGGACCGTCGCTCCGGTCTTTGGGTTCACCACCGCGCCCCATCCTGTGCTCCAAGGCCTGAAGGATCAGGCCTCGGCCTCCTCGTCATCACCGTCGATCTCGCTGTCGTCGGCATCGGTTTCGAGTTCGGTCGGATCGACCCAGCCCAGCATCACGCGGGCGGTCATCACCATATGTTGCGCCTCTTCCAGCGAGACGTCAAATTTCTCCAGAATACCCTCGTCCTTGACGCGCTCGCCCTTGACCGTGGTCCAGCCGCCGGCCAGCTCCCAATCGGCGCAGGTGGCGAAATCCTCGAGCGATTTCACATCGTCCTCGGCCAGCGCCAGCACCATCTGCGGGGTCAGACCCTCGAACGCAATCAGACTGTCCTCGACACCCAGTTCGCGCGCCTTGTCCAGCGCCGCCTTGGTCTGTGCCTCGATCACATCACGCGCCCGCGCCTGAAGCTCTGCCGCGGTGTCCTCGTCAACGCCGTCGATCACGAGCAGTTCGTCGAGATCGACATAGGCCACCTCTTCGAGGTTGGTGAACCCTTCAGAGACCAGCAACTGCGCAAAGAACTCGTCCAGATCGAGCGTATCGACAAACAGCTTGGTGCGCTCTTCGAATTCCTTCTGACGGCGCTCGCTATCTTCGGCCTCGGTCATGATGTCGATATCAAGCCCGGTCAATTGGCTGGCCAGACGCACGTTCTGACCACGACGCCCAATGGCAAGGCTCAGCTGCTCTTCCGGCACCACAACTTCGATGCGCTGCGCGTCCTCGTCGATCACCACCTTGCTGACCTCGGCCGGCTGGAGCGCGTTGACAAGGAAGGTCGCCTGATCCTCGTTCCACGGGATGATGTCGATCTTTTCACCCTGCAATTCGTTGACCACCGCCTGAACCCGGCTGCCGCGCATACCGACGCAGGCACCGACCGGATCAATCGAACTGTCATAGCTGATCACGGCAATCTTGGCCCGGCTGCCCGGATCGCGCGCCACGGCCTTGATCTCGATGATACCGTCGTAAATCTCGGGCACTTCCATCTTGAACAGTTCGGCCATGAACTGCGGATCGGTGCGGCTGAGGAAGATCTGCGGCCCGCGCTGTTCGCGGCGCACATCCTTGATGTAGCAACGCACGCGGTCATTGGGGCGATAGGCTTCGCGCCCGATCTTTTCGTTGCGGCGCAGGATCGCTTCNCCCCGGCCCACATCGACGATGACGTTGCCATATTCCTCGCGCTTGACCACCCCGTTGATGATCGTGCCGACGCGGTCCTTGAACTCTTCGAACTGACGATCGCGCTCGGCCTCGCGCACCTTTTGCAGAATGACCTGCTTGGCGCTCTGCGCGGCGATCCGGCCCATTTCCACCGGCGGCACTTCTTCGACAAAGGCATCGCCGACCTTGGGGTCGTCCAGAAACTGCTTGGCCTGCTCGACCGTCATTTCCGCCTGATAATTCTCGAGCGCGTCATCCGCGACCACGGTCCGCACGCGGGTGAATTTGGCACGGCCCGTCTTACGGTCGATCTCCACCCGAATATCCATCTCGCTGCCGTAGCGGCTCTTGGCGGCGCGGGCGAGGCTCTCTTCCATCGCTTCGACCACCAGTGCCGGGTCGATCATCTTTTCGCGCGCGACCGCTTCTGCGGTCTGCAACAGCTCCAGCTGGTTGGCGGATGTGATTGCCATCGTGTCAGTCCTCCTCAGAACCGTTCTCGGTTTCGATCTCGTCAAATTGCTCTTCGTTNATCACGCCCGCCGCCTTGCGCTGCCGCAGCATTTCCTTGATCAACTCATCCGTCAGAACCAGCTTGGCATCAGACAGCCAGTCAAATTCCAGTCCGATCGTGCCTTCCTCGACATTGATCAGCACCTCGGTGCCCTCAACGCCCGCCAGCACACCCTTGAAGCGGCGACGCCCGTCGATCAACTCGGTCGTCTCGATCTTGGCCTCATAGCCCTCAAAGGCCTCGAAATCCTTGAGCCGCGTCAGAGGNCGGTCAATNCCGGGGCTCGACACTTCCAGCGTATAGGCCTCGACCAGCGGGTCCTCGACATCCAGCACCGCGCTCACTGCCGTGCTGATCACGGCGCAGTCATCCACCTCGATGCCGCCATCAGGCTTGTCCGCCATGATCTGAAGGGTGTGGTATTGCCCGCCCATCAACCGAACGCGCACCAACTCATACCCGAGATCCTCGATCACGGGGGTGATGATCTCTGCCATCCGGCGATCAATCGCTGCTTTTGCAATCAGGTCGTTCGTCATCTTTCCCAAGCACAAAAAAACGGGCGCGCGGCCCGTTACACTCTCCGGTGGTGCATTCGAGTGGACCCGAAAGCGCCGCTGTTGAGGGGCATATACGCCCCTCTCCCTGAGTCTGCAAGGGGGATTCCGCCTCAGCCGAATCTGTCCCGCCACGCCGGCAGCGCATCGCCCAAAACCGACCGCGCCGCATACACCGCCCGCGCAATTGCCCGCGCCATGACGCATGCCGCAGCATGACCCAGCATCACCTGTCCGGCCAGATCGGGCGCAGGCCGCGCGCCCATGGCTGCGGCAAAAATCAAATCCCCATCCATCAAGGTATGCGAGGGCACCAAGGCCCGCGCAAACCCGTCCTGCGCCGCCGTGGCCAGCCGCGTGCATTGCGCCTGAGTGAGCGTGGCATCGGTGGCGACAATTCCAATCGTGGTATTGCCATGCTGCGCCAGCTTGGTTGGCGCCAGCACCGGATCGGGATAGGCCCGCGCCACCCCGCGCCCGCCAAATTCTGCGTCCCGCTCGAATGGCGCCGCCCAGAACTCTGGCCCGTCGCCCACCGTGGCAGAGCCCAGCGCATTGACCGCCACCAGCGCGCCCACCGTCACGCCCCCCGGCAAGGTCACCGACGCCGATCCCAGCCCGCCGCGCAGATTGGCCGTGGTCGCCCCGGTTCCGGCCCCGACGCTGCCGATCGCAAAGTCTTGTGTCGCCGCCGCCAACGCCGCCCGGCCCAGAGCTTTATAGGGGTTCTCGCGCCACGCCTTATCCCCGCCGTTCAAAAGATCAAAGAGAATCGCCCCCGGCACGATCGGCACCCGCACATCACCCACGGCAAACCCGCGCCCCATATCGCGCAGCCCATCGGCCACGCCGGATGCCGCATCCAGACCAAAGGCCGATCCGCCAGACAACACCAGCGCATCCACCTGTTCAACCACCCGGTCGGGGGCCAGCAAATCGGTCTCCCGCGTGCCCGGCGCGCCGCCCATGACATGCACGCCCGCGGTAAAGGGCGCATCGCCCACCAGCACCGTCACACCCGAGCGCAGCCGCATATCCTGCGCATGGCCCACGCGCAGCCCCGCCACATCGGTGATCAGATTTCGCGCAGCGATTTTCGTCCCCATGCCGCAATCCCTCTATCCTTGTCGCAAACCCGCTTGCCAGACCGCATCCAATCGGCAAGAACGCCTCAGGCCCGGGCGATGGCGTCGCCCCCTCATGGCCTTTCCCCACAGTCCTGAACGCCGGGACCTTCTTTTGCAAGGAGGGTCACTATGACTGCACGTCCTGAATTCTATCGTTTCCACAATGGTGAAAAGGCGCCGCTGGCCTTTGCCACCGAAGAGTATGAGGCCCGGATCAAGGGGCTGCGCGCCATCATGGCCGAGACCGGCACCGCCGCCGTCGTCCTCACCTCGATGCACAACATCGCCTATTACTCGGGCTTTCTCTACTGCTCCTTTGGCCGCCCCTATGGGCTCGTTGTCACGGACACCGACTGCGTCACCATCTCGGCAGGCATCGACGCCGGCCAACCGTGGCGGCGCTCGTTTTGCGACAACATCACCTATACCGACTGGCAGCGCGATAATTACTGGCGCGCGATCCTGTCGGTCACAGGCGAGGGGC
>JGI25321J50212_10002617_pt1 | contig 13266 bp, 11 predicted proteins | sample AutmiccommuBRH23_FD_50212 | JGI IMG/M metagenome (IMG submission 50212)
TTGACGGTGTGCCGCAGCAGACGGGCCTCGCGCAGGCGCAGCGCGGGCAGGCGCGCCATTACCGCATCGGGCCGGGGGGGCGCCCGGTGGACGATCCGAGTTTCGGCCACGCGGTGCTGGCCTTTGACGGGATCGGGCTGCGCCCCCTTGCGCCGGTGCATCTGCGCGCGGCCGGGGAGGCGGGTGATTTGCGGGTGACATGGGTGCGGCGCACGCGGATCGGCGGCGACCGCTGGGACACGCCCGATGTGCCGCTTGCCGAGGAGAGCGAGCGCTATCTGTTGCGCGTGCGGCGCGGGGTGCAGGTGCTGCGCGAGGTAGATCTGAGTGTACCGGAATGGATCTATCCGGCGGGCGCGCGCGCAGCCGACGGCCCCGACGCGGGCAAGCGGATCGAGGTGGCGCAGGTCTCGGCGAGCTTCGGCGCGGGGCGCTTCGCCGGGCGCGATCTCTGAGCGGGGGGCGACGGCTTGAGGCTTGCCCTCGTCGCGCGCNCCGCTTAACACGTTGGTCATGAAACTGCTATTTCTTGGTGATGTGATGGGGCGCGCGGGGCGCGCGGCGGTGGCCGAGCGGCTGCCGAAACTGCGCGAGGCGTGGGCGCTCGATTTCGTCGTGGTCAACGGCGAGAACGCCTCGGGCGGGATGGGGCTGACGGCGGCACATGCCANGGGCCTGCTGGAGGCGGGGGCCGATGTGGTGACGCTTGGCGATCANGCCTTNGACCAGAAGGACATGCTCCAGGCGATCGAGCGCGACAGCCGCATCATCCGCCCGCTGAACTTTGCCAGGGTGGCGCCGGGGCGCGGGCACCGCGTCTTTTCCGACGGGCGCGGGCGACGGGTTCTGGTGGCGCAGGTGCTGGGAAATGTGTTCATGCGCCGCGCCTTTGACGATCCGTTCTCGGCTGTCGATGCGGTCTTGCGCGCGCATCCCCTGGGCGGCGCGGTGCAGGCGGCGGTGGTCGATATCCATTGCGAGGCCACCAGCGAGAAGATGGCCATGGGCCATTTCTGCGANGGGCGCGCCAGCCTCGTCGTGGGCACCCATACCCATATCCCCACGGCGGATGCGCAGATCCTGCCCGGCGGCACGGCGTTTCAGGGCGATGCGGGCATGTGCGGCGATTACAACTCGGTGATCGGCATGGACCGCACCGAGCCGATGCGCCGCTTCGTCACCGGCATGGGAAANGAGCGGTTCACGCCCGCCATGGGGGCGGTCACGCTTTGCGGTGTCTATGTCGAGACCGATGATGCGACNGGCCGCGCCACCCGCGTCGAGATGGTGCGCGAGGGCGGGCGGCTGGTGCCNGCAGGCCCCGGTGACTGACGCTGCCACCTGACCCGTTGCCCCGCGCGCACCAAGCGGATAAAAGGNGCGGAAATTGCAAGCATCCGACAAGAGGACCTTATGGCCGGCCATTCNAAATGGGCGAATATCCAGCATCGCAAGGGGCGGCAGGACGCCGTTCGCGCCAGGCTTTTCTCCAAGTTTTCCAAGGAGATCACCGTCGCNGCCAAGATGGGCGANCCNGANCCCGACAAGAANCCGCGCCTGCGCCTTGCGATCAAGGAGGCCAAGGCGCAATCCATGCCCAAGGACAATATCGAGCGCGCCATCAAGAAGGCGCAAGGCGGCGAGGCCGAGGATTACGAGGAAATCCGCTATGAGGGCTATGGCCCGAACGGGGTGGCGGTGATCGTCGAGGCGATGACCGACAACCGCAACCGCACGGCCAGCAATGTGCGTTCGACCTTTGCCAAGAACGGCGGCAATCTGGGCGAGACCGGCAGCGTCGGCTTCATGTTCGAGCGCAAGGGCGAGATCACCTATCCGGCGGCGGCGGGCGACGCCGACACGGTGATGATGGCCGCGATCGAGGCNGGGGCCGAGGATGTCGAGAGCAGCGAGGACGGTCATGTGATCTGGTGTGCCGACACCGATCTGGGCGAGGTCTCGACCGCGCTCGAGGCCGTGCTCGGCGAATCCGAATCGACCAGGCTGGTGTGGAAACCCACCGTCACGACCGAGATGGACCTCGACTCGATGCAAAAGCTCATGAAGCTCATCGAGGCGCTGGAGGATGACGACGACGTGCAGCGCGTCACCACCAATTTCGAGGCCAGCGACGAGGTGATGGCGCAGCTATCCGCCGATTAGGTCCGGGGCGCGCGCGCGCGCGGTTCCACCAGCCGGTCGCCAAACGGCAGGAAAGGGGCGCCCCGCCGCCCAAGCCATGCCTCAGTCGGGACGGGGGTTTGCGATCCGTGCATGACAAGGTGCCGCGCCCCATCTCGACAGGGCGTGTGCGCCGTGACTTAATGCCAGCCATGCGCGCGAACAGGCCCCTTGCGAACGAGATCATGCCGAGCCCCGTCCGGGGGGTGCTCTGGATGGTCGCGACGGGGATGCTCTTTGTCGGCGTCACCGCCATGATCAAGGTTCTCGGCACGCGCATGCCAGCCACGCAGGCGGCCTTTCTGCGCTATCTCTTCGGGGTGGTGTTCCTCTTGCCGGTTCTCGGCACACTGCGCACGCTGCGGTTCGACCTGGGGACATGGTGCCTTATCTGCGCGCGGGGCGCGGTGCACACGGTCAGCGTCGCGTNCTGGTTCTACGCCATGGCGCGCCTGCCGATCGCCGATGTCACGGCGATGAATTACCTCGCGCCCATCTTCGTGACCATCGGNGCCGCGCTCTTTCTCGGCGAGCGGCTGGCGGCGCGCCGGGTGATCGCCATCGTCGCGGCGCTCTGCGGCGCGCTGATCATCCTGCGCCCCGGTTTGCGCGAGGTCGGGNCGGCGCANCTGGCGATGCTGTTCATGGCGGCGGCCTCCGGCACGTCCTATCTCATGGCCAAGGTGCTCACGGGGCGGGTGAGTGCGGGCGTGCTGGTGGCGATGCTGTCGCTTACCGTCACCATCGGCCTTGCGCCGATGGCCATCGCCGTCTGGGTGCCGCCGACGCCGTGGGAACTGGCGATCCTCTTTGCCGTGGCCTGTCTTGCCACTGCCGGGCATTATACCATGATGCTCGCCTTTCGCGCGGCNCCGCTGACGGTGACGCAGCCGGTTACCTTTCTGCAACTGGTCTGGGCGGTGCTTCTGGGCGCGCTGGTNTTTGGCGAGGGGGTGGATATCTTCGTGATCCTCGGCGGCANGGTGATCGTGGCCGCGATCAGCTTCATCTCCTGGCGCGAGGCGGTGCTCAAGCGGCGNGTCACGCCGCCGGTCTCGGCCACCAAGCNCTGACGCGCGCTTGACCTCGGCCCCGCCGCCCCCGTAGATGCACCCCGGAACGCAAGGCGCACGAGAGAGGCAGGCGGATGGGGTTCAGAATGGGTATCGTGGGGCTTCCCAATGTGGGCAAGTCCACGCTCTTCAACGCGGTNACGCGCACGGCGGCCGCGCAGGCGGCCAATTTTCCGTTCTGCACGATCGAGCCGAATGTGGGCGATGTTGCGGTGCCCGATGCGCGGCTCGAGCGGCTGGCCGAAATCGCCGGCNCGCGCCAGATCATCCCGGCGCGCATGACCTTTGTCGATATCGCCGGGCTGGTAAAGGGGGCGAGCCGTGGCGAGGGGCTTGGNAACCAGTTCCTTGCCAATATCCGCGAGACGGACGCCATCGCCCATGTGCTGCGCTGCTTCGAGGACCCGGACGTGACCCATGTCGAGGGGCGCGTCGATCCNGTNGCCGATGCCGAGGTGATCGAGACCGAATTGATGCTGGCCGATCTGGAATCGGTGGAAAAGCGCCGCGCGGGTCTGGTGCGCAAGCTCAAGGGTGGCGACAAGGACGCCGNGCAGGCCGACCGCCTGCTGGCCGCGGCCCAGGCGGCGCTGGAAGAGGGGCGGCCTGCGCGCACCGTCGCGGTGGATGCCGAGGATGCGAAGGCGTGGAAGATGCTGCAACTGCTGACCGCCAAGCCGGTGCTNTATGTCTGCAACGTGGACGAGNCGAGCGCGGCCACCGGCAACGAATTTTCCGCAGCGGTGGCGGCGATGGCGGCCGAGCAGGGCGCGGCCTCGGTGGTGATCTCGGCCCAGATCGAAGAGGAAATTTCCCGGCTGGAGCCGGACGAGGCGGAAATGTTCCTCTCGGAGATGGGGCTGGAGGAGGCCGGGCTGGACCGGCTCATCCGCGCGGGCTATGCGCTCTTGCACCTCGAGACCTATTTCACCGTCGGTCCCAAGGAGGCGCGCGCCTGGACGATCCCGCAAGGCACCTCCGCGCCAAAGGCGGCGGCTGTGATCCATGGCGATTTCGAGAAGGGCTTTATCCGCGCCGAGACCATCGCCTATGAGGATTTCGTTACGCTCGGCGGCGAGCAGCCCGCCAAGGAGGCGGGCAGGATGCGCGCCGAGGGCAAGTCCTATGTCGTGCAGGATGGCGACGTGCTGCATTTTCTGTTCAACACCTGAGCGGGCGGCGGCGGCCCTGATCGAGCCTTGCATTCCGCCCCCGATCCGGTGCATGTCGCGGGCTGAGAAATCCCGCCCAAGGAGATGCCCCGATGAAAGCCCGTGTGCATGTGATGCTCAAGACCGGCGTGCTCGATCCGCAGGGCGAGGCGGTGCGCCGCGCGCTCGGGCAGCTTGGCTTCGAGGGNGTCGAGGGCGTGCGGCAGGGCAAGGTGATCGAGCTTGATCTGGCCGAGACGGACGCCGACAAGGCCCGCGAGACGGTCACGCAGATGTGCGAGCGGCTCCTCGCCAACACGGTGATCGAGAGCTANTCGGTGGAACTGGTCTGATGCACGCCGCCATCCTCGTCTTTCCCGGCTCCAATTGCGACCGCGATCTCAAGGTCGCGTTCGAGCGGGCGGGCGCGCGCGTCTCGATGGTCTGGCACAAGGACACCGCGCTGCCCGGGGGCGTCGATATCGTCGGGGTGCCGGGGGGNTTTTCCTATGGCGATTACCTGCGCTGCGGCGCCATTGCCGCCAATTCGCCGATCTGCCGCGCGGTGGTGGCCCACGCCGAGCGTGGCGGCTATGTGCTGGGCATCTGCAACGGGTTTCAGATCCTGACCGAGACGGGGCTTCTGCCCGGCGCGCTGCTGCGCAATGCGGGGCTGAAATATGTCTGCAAGCCGGTCGATCTGCGCGTGACCACGGCGGACAGCGCCTTTACCCGCGGCTATGCGCCGGGCAGCACCATCACCGTGCCGATCGCGCATCACGACGGCAACTATTTCGCCGATGGCGCAACGCTCGACCGGCTGGAGGCCGAGGACCGCGTGGCCTTTACCTATGTCCGNAACCCCAACGGATCGGCCCGTGACATCGCCGGGGTGCTGTCGGAAAACCGCCGCGTTCTGGGTATGATGCCCCATCCCGAGCGCATGGCCGAGCCTGCCCAGGGCGGGACCGACGGGGCGGCGATGTTCGCCGGGCTCGTGCGCGATCTCGCCGATGCTTGAGCGCGGGGCGCGCGCGGCCTAGACTTGCGGCATGACCCCGCCTGTTCGCTCCCAGCCCGCCTCTCGCCTGCGCGCCATTCCCTGGCGCGCGCGGCTGGTGCTTGGGCTGCTTTTCGTGACGGCGGTGGTCGTGGTGGTGACCACGCATCGNATGCTGACCGACCGCTTTACCGAGACCACGCGCAACCGCGCCGAATTGCGGCTCCTGCTCTATAGCGGCAACCTGCTCAGCGAATTGCGGCAGAACGCCATCGTGCCGCAGCTTCTGGCGCGCGATCCGGCGCTCATTTCCGCGCTCAACACGCAGGATTACGCGCAATCGACCCAGCGGCTGATTTCCTTTGTCGAGGAAATCGGCGCCGCCTCGCTCACGCTGCTGGACCGTGACGGGCGCGCCGTCGCGGTGTCAGAGCGCACGCGGCTGGGGGAAAATCATCGGCAGGCCCCCTATTTCGTCGAGGCGCTGCGCTCGCGCGATACCGTCTTCACCGTGCTGCGGCAGGAGGCGGGGCAATTCAATTTCACCTATTCGCGCCGGATCGAGACGCAAACGGGCGTGCTGGGCGTGATCGTGGTCGAGGTGGATCTGCGCAAGTTTGAGCGCGCCTGGTCGGGCATTTCCGACGCCGTCATGGTCACCGACAGCGAGGGCACGATCATCCTGTCAACCGAGCCGCGCTGGCGCGGGCTGACCGAGGCCGAGGCCCTCGCGCGTGAGCCCGCGCGCAGCGCCATCGAGCGCGCGATCCGCGCCACATCGGACTGGACCGCGATGCCTGCCGACGCCTATCTGCGCGGCCAGGCGGTGATGCGGGTCGAGGGGCGGGTGGCGTTTCGCGGCTGGCGCATTGCCAGTTTCACCACCTATGCCGCCGTGCGCGACAAGGTGAACGGCTATATCGCGCTCGAAATCATGGGTTTTGCGATTCTCATGGCGCTGGCCTTCTATTTCCGCAACCGCCGCGCCACTTCGCGCATGGTGTTGTTTCAGCGCGAATCGGCGGAGCTTCGCGCACTGAACGTGCGCCTCCAGCGGGAAATCGCCGAGCGCCGGCGCGTGCAGGAGAACCTCGCGCAGGCCGAACAGACGCTTCAGCAAAGCTCCAAGCTGGCGGTTCTGGGCGAGATGTCGGCCGCCGTCAGTCACGAGCTGAACCAGCCGCTGGCCGCGATGAAGACCTATCTCGCGGGCGCGCGGATGCTGCTCAACCGCAACCGCCCCGACGAGGCGCTGACCTCGTTCCAGCGCATCGACGACCTGATCGAGCGGATGGGCGCGATCACCAAGCAGCTGAAATCCTACGCGCGCCAGTCCGGCGACCGCTTCACCCCCGTAAATCTTGGCGATGCGGTCTCTTCGGCGCTGGCGCTGATGGAGCCGCAACTGCGCAATCGCAAGGTTCAGATCACCCGCACGCTGCCGTCCGAGCCGGTCATNGTGATGGGCGACCGGCTGCGCATCGAACAGGTGATCGTGAACCTGTTGCGCAACGCCATGGACGCCACCGAACAGACCCCCGAGGCCGCCATCGAGATCCTGCTTGCGGCGGGCGAGACGGCGGTGCTCACCGTGCGCGACAACGGCCACGGGATCACCGATCTCGACAAGCTGTTCGAGCCTTTCTACACNACCAAGCTGCCCGGCGACGGGGTGGGCCTCGGGCTTGCCATTTCCTCGGGGATCGTCAACGACCTTGGCGGGCGCCTCACGGCGCGCAACGCCGAGGGCGGGGGGGCTGTATTCGAGGTCCAGCTTCCCATATTGCCCCAAGAGACCCAAGCCGCGGAGTGAGTTGACATGCCGTCTGCCATGAAAATCGCCATCGTCGATGACGAGCGCGACATGCGCCAGTCGATCAGCCAGTGGCTGGCGCTGTCGGGCTACGATACCGAGACTTTCGCCAGCGCCGAGGAGGCGCTCAAGCGCCTTGGCCCCGATTACCCCGGCATCGTCGTGACCGACATCAAGATGCCCGGCATGGACGGGATGCAGTTCCTGCGCAAGCTGATGGGCAGCGATTCCACCCTGCCGGTGATCATGATCACCGGGCATGGCGACGTGCCGATGGCGGTCGAGGCGATGCGCCTTGGCGCCTTCGACTTTCTGGAAAAACCGTTCAACCCCGACCGCATGACGCAATTGGCCAAGAAAGCGACGCAACGCCGCCGCATGGTGCTCGATGCGCGCGCGCTGCGGCGTGATCTCTCCGATGGCGGTTCGCTGATGAAGAAACTCATCGGCTCGAGCGCCACGATGGAGCGGTTGCGCGAGGATATTCTCGATCTCGGGCAGGCCGATGGCCATGTGCTGATCGAGGGCGAAACCGGCACCGGCAAGACGCTGGTGGCCCATGCGCTGCANGCGGTCGGCGCGCGCGCGGGCAAGCGGTTTGTCGTGATCTCCTGCGCCGCACTGGAGGAAACCGCGCTCACCCGGCGCCTGTTCGGCCCGGTCCTGCCCGAGGATCCGCACCTTCCGGCGGTCGAGGAGGCGCGCGGCGGCACGCTGGTGCTGGAGGATATCGAGGCCCTCCCCGAGAGCGCGCAGGCCCGCCTGCTGACCTTCGTCGATGAGGAGGGCACACCCCCCGAGACCCGCATCGTCGCCATNTCCAACATGCAGGACGAGGGCCATACCTGCGAGGACGCGCTGCGCCCCGATCTGTTCTACAGGCTGGCCAGCCTGCGCATCACCGTGCCGCCCTTGCGCGCGCGCGGCGAGGATATCCTGACGCTTTTCACCCGTTTCTCCGAACAGTTCGCCGAGGATTACGGCTGCGACGCGCCGCAGGTCAGCGCGCAGGAGGCCACGCAGCTCTTGCAGGCGCCCTGGCCCGGCAATGTCCGCCAGCTCTTCAACATTGCCGAGCGCGCGGTCTTGCAGGCGCGGCGCGGCACCGGCACGCTCACTTCGCTGCTGATGTCCGACCACGCCGAGATGCAGCCGGTGATGACCACCGAGGGCAAGCCGCTCAAGGAATATGTCGAGGCGTTCGAGCGGATGTTGATCGACAACACCATGCGCCGCCACAAGGGCAGCATCGCGGCGGTGATGGACGAATTGTGCCTGCCGCGCCGGACATTGAACGAAAAAATGGCAAAATACGGTCTCTCGCGCTCGGATTACCTTGGCTGAGCGCGGGGGATGATTTCGCCATTGTGTTTTGCCTGCCCGGGGCTTTAGTGTGTCTCAATGGCGGGTGGCGCATGGCCATGTGCAACCGCCGCGAGAGATTCGCTGTTTCAGGCCCCCCGCGGGATTGCAGNACAAAGGCAATTCCCAGGGCCGAGCAGACCGATTGGCCCCCGCCCAAGGGGACCGCACGCCTGCCCGTTTGCGCGCCGTCGCGCGCGTCGGGCGCCGAATTGGCCCCGAAACGGGCCGGAGTAGTAGAACCGCGATGACACGCGCGACAGGATCGAGAGTGACAGCAAGGGCGCACAGCGCCCCTTGTGTGTGCGCCGCGATCATCGCCCCTGACAGACACTTGCCGCACCGTTTCCCGCGCCCCGAAGGGCGCGCGCGGTGCCGCCGTGCAATTGGAACACATGCCAAAGAAAATGCTCATAGATGCCACCCACGCGGAGGAAACCCGCGTCGTGGTGGTGGACGGAAACAAGGTCGAGGAATTCGACTTTGAATCGGAGAACAAGCGCCAGCTAGCCGGCAACATCTATCTCGCCAAGGTCACCCGCGTGGAGCCGTCGCTCCAGGCAGCCTTTGTCGAGTATGGCGGCAATCGCCACGGCTTTCTCGCCTTTTCAGAAATCCACCCGGATTACTACCAGATCCCCGTGGCCGACCGCGAGGCGCTGATGGCCGAGGAAGAGGCGCTTGCGCGCGCTCAGGAGGAAGAGGATGAGCGCCCCAGGGCCCGCCGCTCCGTCTCGCGCTCGCGCTCGAAATCCAGCGCCGAAAGGACCGCCACGCAGGATGCGGTGACCAGCACGGAAATTTCCGGCATGGAAACCATCGACGTCGACGAGGATGCCGCGGCGCGNGCGGACACGATNCCCGAGGCCAGCTCGCCGATGGAGCGCGTGGCCGAAACCCCGGTGGAAGAGCCGGTGGACGACACCCCCGAGGCCGCCGCGCCGGCGGAGACCGCGACAGAAGAGGACAGTCGCGATCACGTCGCCCTCGATGACAGCATCGAATCCGTTGCCGATGAGGATGACAGCGACGATATCCGCCCCGTCCGCAAGCCCCGCGCGCGCCGCTACAAGATTCAGGAGGTCGTCAAGGTCCGCCAGATCATGCTGGTGCAGGTGGTCAAGGAAGAGCGCGGCAACAAGGGCGCGGCGCTCACCACCTACCTGAGCCTCGCGGGTCGCTACTGTGTGCTCATGCCCAATACCGCGCGTGGCGGTGGCATTTCGCGCAAGATCACCAACGCCGCCGACCGCAAGAAGCTCAAGGAGATCGCCGCCGAGATCGACGTGCCCAAGGGCGCGGGCCTGATCGTGCGCACCGCGGGNGCGCAGCGCACCAAGGCCGAGATCAAGCGCGATTACGAATACCTTCAGCGTCTGTGGGAACAGATCCGCGAGTTGACGCTCAAATCCATCGCGCCGGCCAAGATCTACGAGGAGGGCGACCTCATCAAGCGCTCGATCCGCGACCTCTACAACCGCGATATCGACGAGGTTCTGGTCGAGGGAGAGCGCGGTTACCGGATCGCCAAGGACTTCATGAAGATGATCATGCCGTCCCATGCCAAGAACGTGAAACACTACCAGGACCCGATGCCGCTGTTTGCGCGCCATCAGGTTGAAAGCTATCTCGCCGGCATGTTCAACCCCACGGTGCAACTGCCCTCCGGCGGCTATATCGTGATCGGGGTGACCGAGGCGCTGGTTGCCATCGACGTCAACTCCGGCCGCGCCACCAGGGAAGGCTCGATCGAGGAGACTGCGCTCAAGACCAACCTTGAGGCCGCCGAGGAGGTGGCGCGCCAGTTGCGCCTGCGCGATCTGGCGGGCCTCATCGTCATCGACTTCATCGACATGGACGAGCGCAAGAACAATGCCGCCGTGGAAAAGCGCCTCAAGGACAAGCTCAAGACCGACCGCGCGCGCATCCAGGTTGGCCGCATCTCGGGTTTCGGCCTCATGGAAATGAGCCGCCAGCGCCTGCGTCCGGGGATGCTCGAGGCGAGCACCCAGCCCTGCCCGCATTGCCACGGCACCGGGCTGATACGCTCCGATGACAGCATGGCGCTCTCGATCCTGCGCCAGATCGAGGAAGAGGGCACGCGGCGGCGCTCGCGCGAGGTTCTGGTGCGCGCCCCCGTGGCCGTCGCCAATTTTCTCATCAACCAGAAGCGAGAGCATATCGCCCTGATCGAGCAGCGATACGGTCTGTCGGTGCGCATCGAGGGCGACCCGGCGCTGGTCAGCCCCGATTTCACGCTGGAAAAGTTCAAGACCGCAACCCGCATCGTGCCNGAACCGGTGGCTCAATTCGTCTCGGGTGGGTCCGTGCTGATGGAGGAAATCGACAGCACCACCGAGGACGAGGAGGACGAGGACGAGGACGACATGGCCGAAACCACGTCCGAGACCTCCGANGACGGCGAGCGCCCCAAGAAGAAGCGCCGTCGCTCGCGCAGCCGCAAGCGCAAGCCCAAATCGAATGGCGACTATCAGGCCCGCGACGCTCAGGACGACGATTCCGGGGACGACGACGCTCGGGCCGATGAGGCCCCCGAGGCCGCGGCGCAGCCCGCAGCCGGGGCCGAAGCCCGGACCGAGGCCGCGCCCGAAACGGCCAAGCCCAAATCCGGCGCCCGCTCAAGCTCTGGTTCGCGCACGCGCAAGACGCCGGACCCGAAGAGCGCGGACGCGGAGACAGAGGCAGCACCGGCCGCAAGGCCCAAAAGCCGCACCGTGTCGCGCAGCAGGAAGCCCAAGGAGACCGCACCGGCCCCCGCAGACACCGCCGAAGCCCCTGCCGAGGCCCCCGTGGAGGCTATTGAGACAGNCGAGCCGGTGGCCGAGCAGGCAGCACCTCCCGCNCCCGCGCCCGAGCCTGTGCCCGCGCCTGTGATCGTCGAGCAGCCCGAAACGGCAGCCCGTAAGCCGACGCCGGAAGTCCCGCCGGCGGTGGCCGAAGAGACCCCCGTCGCGGTTNCGCAAACCGAGGCCACGCCGACGCCCGAGGACGACGACAAGCCCAAGCGCCGCGGCTGGTGGTCCCGGGGCTGATGACCCCGCCATCCCGGCCCTTCGCGGGCCGGGACATCCCGCCTCAGCCGGATTTGCGGATCACATAGGTCTGGACCCCGTCCGCCTCCGCCGCCGACAGCAGCACATGCCCGCTCTCGGCGCAGAAATGCGGCACGTCGATCACCGCCGCCGGGTCATCCGCNTGCATCGCGATTTCCTCGCCCGGCCCGAGCGATTTCAGCCGCTTNCGCAGCTTCAGCACCGGCAGCGGACATAGCAGGCCGCGCGCGTCGAGGGTCTCTTTCGGGGTCATGCGCCGTGAGATAGCGGCCTTGTTACAGCCTGTCCACAAGGTTGTGACACCGCNCCCCGTGACGCCGCCCGCCCGAGCGTCTATGTCTGCCTCATGTTCGGAATAGAGATCATCGACGCGGCGCTTCTGCCCGCCATGTTCGTGGCGCTTCTGGCGGGGGTGGTCTCCTTCCTCAGCCCCTGCGTTCTGCCCATCGTGCCGCCCTATATCGCCTATATGAGCGGCATCAGCCTCAACGCGTTGTCACAGGACGGCGCGCCGCGCGCCCGCGCGGTGGTGCCGGCGCTGTTCTTCGTGCTGGGCCTCTCGACNGTGTTCATCTTTCTGGGGTTTACCGCCTCGGCATTGGGCCGTGCCTTTTTGCAATATCAGGACTGGTTTAATACCGTCGCGGGTGTTGTGGTGATGGCGTTCGGCGCGCATTTCGTGGGGGTTTACCGCATCGGCTTTCTTGACCGCGAGGCGCGGCTCGACGCGGGCGACAGGGGCGGCTCCTCGCTTGGGGCCTATGTTCTGGGGCTGGCCTTCGCCTTTGGCTGGACGCCCTGCATCGGCCCGCAACTGGGCGCGATCCTGACGCTTGCCGCCTCCGAGGCCAATATCGCGCGCGGCACGACGCTTCTGGCGATCTATGCGGCGGGCCTCGGCGTGCCCTTCCTGCTGGTGGCGGCCTTCCTGCCACGCCTCACCGGGCTCCTGGGCTGGATGAAGCGGCACATGGCCCAGATCGAGCGGGTGATGGGCCTTTTNCTGTGGACCATTGGCCTTTTGATGCTCACCGGCGGCTTCTCGGCCTTTTCCTTCTGGCTGCTGGAGACCTTCCCGGCGCTCGCGGTGCTCGGCTGACGCCCTTGTTTTCCACCCGGATCGGCCCCGCGTTTGATATGCGTCAAGGTGCCGCGCATCGCGGCCCCATAATGTCCGTCTGTAACCAAGGCAAAGGAGGATGACGCAATGGTTGAAAAATCGCATGTCGCAGGCTTCTGGCCGCAGCTTTACGAACCACTGCGCAATTTCGGGGCGCGTGTGGCCGACTGGCTCGCGCCGGCCTCGGATGCCTCGGGCGACGAGACCGCCTATCGCATCACCATGGAACTGCCTGGCGTCGAGGAAAAGGACATCGATATTTCGGTGCATGACGGGGTGGTGACGATCAAGGGCGAGAAATCCGCCGCCCGCGAAGAGGANGGTGAGACCTGGTTCTTCTCCGAGCGCCAGTATGGCAGCTTCAGCCGCTCCTTCCGCCTGCCCGCCGATGCCGATGGCGACAAGGTCGAGGCGCATCTCAAGGACGGGGTGCTGAGCGTGACCATCCCCAAGCGCAGCGGTGAGAGCGCGGCTGGCCGCAAGGTCGAGATT
>JGI25321J50212_10002625_pt1 | contig 13249 bp, 13 predicted proteins | sample AutmiccommuBRH23_FD_50212 | JGI IMG/M metagenome (IMG submission 50212)
AGGCGACTGGTTATTATCATAATTTCTATATTTTTGGTCATATACTTTACTAACCTATATGCTAAAGGACAAACGGTTATAGCAGACTGGCTGAGCACCCCGGAAAAACAAACGGTTGATGAACCTGTGAAAAAAGGAGATAGCGATTTGGTGGAGGATAAGCCGGAAAAAATACCCTATCTTGAAAGGACGGTGGAAGTGACGGTTGATGGGAAAGTAGTAGTTAACAACCCAGATGGTTTATTGGTACTCGTTAACAAAAAACGTAATTTGCCGTCGGATTACGCACCTGAGGATTTAGTAATACCTAACGTACTCTTTCCTTTTAAAGAAAAATTAGAAAAGAAATATCTCCGTAAAGAAGCTGCGCTTGCTCTGGAGCAATTGTTCCAAAGGGCCACTCAAGATAATGTCAAATTATATGCGCTGTCCGGTTATCGTTCTTATAAAAGACAAGAGGAGATTTTTAACTATAAGGCACAGCAGCGCGGAGAGGAAGTGGCAAATCAAACCAGCGCCAGACCGGGACAGAGTGAGCATCAGACGGGCTTAGCTATGGATGTAACTAGCTCAAGTGTCAACTATAAGTTGGTTGAGAGTTTTGGTGAAACTAAAGAGGGGCAATGGTTAGTGGGGCACGCGGCTGATTTTGGCTTTGTGATTCGCTATCCTCAAGGTAAAGAAGATATTACCGGTTATAATTATGAACCCTGGCACTTAAGATATGTCGGTAAAGAAATGGCCGGTAAAGTTAATACATTAGGAATAACCCTGGAAGAATACTTTAGAGACTACATTTAGTCTCTTTTTTTTATTTATATGTGTATACCAAAGATGTCTGATGTTTAAGCTATAACCTAGGTGAAGACTATGAACGTCAAGGGACGCATTAGAATAGATAAAAAAACAAAAAACCTTGTTAAAAGGCTTAACCCCGGGGAAATCGCCATAATTGACCATAAAGACCTGGACGAGGTGGCGGCACAAAGTTTAATTGCAGCCAGAGTGAAGGCGGTAATAAACTTGGGCCCTTCTATTACCGGACGTTATCCAAATCAAGGGCCGCTGCGTCTTGTCAACAATGGAGTTTTGCTAATGGACGCCGACAGTAGGCGTATTAGCAGTCAACTTAAAGAAGGGCAAGAAATAGAAATCAAAGGCTGCCGTATTTATGCCCATAGTAACTTAATTGCTCACGGAACTATCCTTACACCGAAGATGGTGAAAAAGAGACTTGCCGATAGTCTGGAAAATTATCAACAAGGACTAAAAATTTTTGCTGAAAATACTCTTCGTTATGCCGCTCAAGAATTAGACTTGCTGGTAAAGGACTTATCAGATCCTTTATTGCGGACAGATTTTGAAAATCGTCACGCATTGGTTGTGGTACGTGGGCACAACTATAGGGAGGATTTAAAAGCAGTAGATACCTATATTCGCGAAATGCACCCGGTGTTAATAGGAGTGGATGGTGGGGCAGATGCATTGTTAGAAGTTGGGCTGCGGCCGGATTTAATTATCGGGGATATGGATAGTGTTACGGATAAGGCTCTAAGATGTGGAGCAGAGTTGGTAGTGCATGCCTATGCCAATGGAATTGCACCCGGGATGGACAGACTGGGTAAGTTAGGCCTTTCGGCCAGAACAATACCTTCTCAGGGGACCAGCGAAGACATTGCAATGTTATTAGCCTACCAAAAAGGAGCCGAATTAATAGTGGCTGTCGGCAGCCATTCCAATGTGCTGGACTTTTTAGAAAAAGGTCGCCCGGGAATGGCCAGTACGCTGCTGACCAGGATGAAAATAGGCCCAAACTTGGTAGACGCCAAAGGTGTAAGCAGGTTATATCGGCAGCGGATGCGGGTCAGTTATGTAGCTCAGATAGTAGTTGCGGCAATGATTCCTTTTACCTTAATCGCTGTAGTGGCTCCGGAAACATTTCAGTTGATTAGGCTGTTACTCATTAGACTAAAGTTATTATTTAACTTTTGATTTTGCCGGAGGCCCTCTGGGCAAGGTAATGAAAGATATCTTTAAGGAGTGAAAGATGGCTTGAATGATGTAACTATTTTAATCCCCGCCTACAACGAAGCGGCCTTTATCCAACAAACGGTAAAGGCCCTGGGTGGTTTGCCGCATATAAGGGAAATATTGGTAGTGGACGATGGATCTAACGACAATACGGCAGCGTTGGCCAAGCAAGCCGGAGCGCAAATTATTAGCCAGCCAGTTAATCAGGGGAAGGGAAGTGCCTTGAATAGAGGTTTAAAAGCAGCCAAGGGTGCTTATGTATGTTTTGTTGATGCTGATTTGGGGGGGAGTGCAGCAGAAACTGTGAAATTGTATTCACCTGTCAGAGACAAAAAAGCTGATCTTGTTATTGCAAGTTTTCCTAAACCTAGAATTAAAGGTGGCTTTGGCGTAGCTACTAAAATAGCCAAACTAGGTTTATATATTTATACCGGTACTAAATTTCTATCACCGTTGTCCGGTCAAAGAGCTATGGCCATGGAAACCGCACTGGAATTGGCCCCATTTGCCAACGGCTTTGGAGTAGAAGTGGGATTGACCATTGACGCCAGCCGAAAGGGGTATCGGCTGTTGGAGGTGCCCGTAGATATGCATCATCGCGAAGGCAAGCGAAACCTTAGCGGGTTTCGACATAGAGGCAGACAGTGCTATCATGTGGCTCGCGTATTATGTCACAAGGTGCGGAGGGTTAATTAATGAGAGACGTAATTACCCTTTATTTTATTGCAGTTTCAAGCTACGTCTTTGCTAGGATGTTACAAGAACCCTTACTAGATACATTTAAGCTCCATGGGTTAGTAATGAAGAATTTTCGGGAGAAAAGCATGCCATTTTTAGGCGGTATCATTATAGTTTGTGCCGGTATAGTGGGTTTATGTGCTGCTTATATATTATTGGTGAAGGTAAGACAGGAAGTGTTAGTGTTTTTGCTAAGTATAGTGCTGATAGCTGTTATTAGTATAAAAGATGACTTTTCCGGCAGCCAGGATAAAAAAGGTTTCAAAGGACATCTGGAGACGTTTCTAAAAGAAAGCAGGTTAACCACCGGAATGCTCAAAGCAATTACCGGTGGATTAATCGCAGCCGGGGTATCTATCTTATACTCTCATACTCTTTTTGAATTTGTCATTAATAGTCTTATGGTGGCATTAATAACAAATCTGCTGAACTTATTTGATTTGAGACCCGGTCGTGCAATAAAAGTATTTTTATTTCTTAGTTTTGGGTTGTTGGCAATGAGAATATCAAGTTTACCCGCCAACCTGTTGCTTATTATCGTCGCCCCGTCAGTAGCCTTTTTACCCTTTGATCTAGGAGAAGAAGCAATGCTTGGAGATGTAGGATCTAATGTTTTGGGTATTAGTATTGGGCTGATTGCATTATGGACACTGCCTATTTATTTAAAGACGGTAATTGTACCTATATTGCTCTATCTTCATTGGTATGCAGAAACCAGATCTTTTTCCCGGCTAATAAAAAGTCAAAAGTTTCTTTATAAACTGGACCAACTAGGCAGGGAATAACATTAAATCGGGGACATTCCTGTCCCTAGAAGTTAACCCAAGCTTCAGCAGGTGTGTCCCCATTCCCCAACTGTTAGCTGTCGGATACCGCGAAAACTTACATCAGGTGGTGTTTTTGTACCACCTGATGTTTAGTTAAGCCTATCCAGCCTTTGGTATTCGGATACCGCGAAAACTTACATCAGGTGGGTTTTTGTACCACCTGATGTTTAGTTAAGCCTATCCATCCCTAGCCTTTCGGATAGATTCATGCTCTCTAACATATACTAAGTCTGCTGCAGGAACGTATGCATTAGTTCAAATCAGGGGGGCGGCAAGGGATGATGGACTTTTACCAAGGCTCTGTCCTTGAGGTGATAAGTCGGAGACCAGGCATAGCAAAATTAATGGTAGAAACTGAACGCGGACTAGAAAAGGCCATCAATTATGATTTATTAACCGGCACAGTAAATCCGGGAGACAAGGTGGTGCTGAACACTACTGCCGTAAATTTAAATTTGGGTACAGGCGGTTATCATTTTGTTCTATCAAACTTAACCAATACCCGTCGGGATAGTATGCAGCCGGGTCATATTATGAAATTGCGATATACGCCATGTCAGCTTAAGGTATTGTCTGTGGAAGAAGAAAGCAGCCCATATCACGGCCTAATGAAGAGTGCTGACAGTATAAACGGCATGCCGGTAGTCCTAGGGCTGCTTCACAGTATGCTTCCCTATGCAGCAGCTGGGGCAAAAGCTGTCAATCCTAAACTACGAATTATTTACATAATGACTGACGGAGGAGCTCTGCCATTGTCATTGAGCGATTTAGTCCCTCAATTAAGGGATAATGGATTGTTGGATGGAACTATAACCGCAGGAAACTCTTTCGGCGGGGATCTGGAGGCAGTTAATATCTATACAGGATTAATTGCGGCTAGACTGGCATTGGGCGGAGACTTGGCTATTGTAACCATTGGCCCGGGAGTAGTTGGAACCGGAACTCGTTTTGGCTTCAGCGGCTTAGGGCAAGCGGACATTATTAACGCAGTGAATAAGTTAAAGGGTAGGCCGTTTGTCATTCCTAGAGTCAGTTTTGGTGATGCCAGGCGGCGCCATAGGGGAATTAGTCATCATACCNNCACTGTTCTTGATTTGGCATGTACTCCCGCTACAGTAGTCTTTCCCCTGCTGGATAAAGAAGACTTGATGGAAGAACTTAGAAGAGAAATAACGCAAAAAATTTCTTCCCAACATACCATACGGGAAATTCCGGGTGCACCGGCGCATGAATTGCTTAAGAAAAAAGGTATTGCCGTTACTTCCATGGGGCGAGGATTCGAAGATGACCCTGCCTTTTTCCTTGCTGCCGGTGCCGCCGGAATGATGGCAGCTAAGAGAGTGGTAAAATCCCTATCACGGTTTGGCCAAGCTGGCATATAACTATTGGAGCTTGGCTTCAATTAGATCTTTGACTGTACAGTATTCTTTGCTGAGCTGTTGAAGATACAAACAAACTTCCTTGGCATTACCGCACCAGTATACTTTATCTACTAGTATTAACTGTTCAACCATTTGCTATTGCTCCTCGCCCTTTGAGTCTGATATTATTAGAGTACTAATCCAACAGGAAAAATATTCCGGAGAGGAGTTATTTTTATGAAATTGCATGAAAAAACATTACAGCAGAAACAGGTTTTTGCCGGTAATATGATAAAACTGAGGGTTGATAATGTAGAGTTACCTAATGGTAAGGAATCTACCAGAGAAGTGGTGGAGCATCCGGGGGCGGTGACTATTATAGGTTTTACGCCTGAAAATGAACTATTACTAGTGCGTCAGCATCGTTATCCAATAGCTCAGGATACGTTGGAACTACCGGCAGGCAAATTGGACCCTAAAGAAGATCCCCAAAATTGTGCTATAAGAGAACTGGAAGAAGAGACAGGCTATTTAGCACAAACTGTAGAACTGCTGGGCAAATTTTATACCACGCCAGGCTTTTCTGATGAACTTATGTATCTTTATTTGGCAGAAGGTTTGCAGGAAAGCAAACAAAATTGTGACGAAGACGAATTTGTTCAGGTAGTAAAAATGTCCCTGGATGAAGCCGTAAAAAATGTTTTTAATGGAACTATTATTGATGGAAAGAGTATGGTTGGAATTCTTTGGCTAAGAAAGTAGGGTGACTATGGTTCGATTAAGGGTTAGCTCGGTGACAGATGCCAGCGGCGCTTGGGAGGCGGCAAAACGTGAGGATTTAGTTGTCATTGTGGATATTATTGATATGTCTACCACTTTGGAAAGTGCACTGGAAGCTGGAGCAAAAGCAGTTTTTGGGGCGGCGCCTGATGGAATAGACTGTCCCGTACGGGTTTCGCCATTTAATATGGGTAAATACGTGGGGCAGCTGTCTTTGAAACATAATGCGGAAATAATAATTGCAGCTGAGCCACGTTGGGCGGGGGCTAGAGAACGGGAGCAAAAAGCCGCCTGTTTTATAGAAGGAGTTACCCAGCTCGGAGCAAAGGTCGCAAAAATTCTTCCAAACGCCGGTGCAGAAATTGCCAAACTGCATCCATTGAAAGATCGATTAGTGGTGGTAGTCAGTGATACCGGAGGTACAGCTTATGATGCGGCGTTTAATGCAGGGGGGAATGTAACAACTGCTACAATTGCCCGAACAGCCAATAGTAAAGGGTTAGCACCGGCTTATGCCGGTGCGGAAAGAGCATTAAGACAGGCTCAAGAATATAAAAAAAACATCACCGTAGTGGCGGCCAGTGCCAATTCATGGGAAGACGTAATGGCATCTCATTTCATTTGTCAATTAATCCAAGCGAAAATGGAGCAGGAACATCTGCATTAAATTCCGCAACATAAATTGCCTTTCCCTGCATACATATATTTATGCAAGGAGAGGTGGCGCTCGTGGGTCCGACTAAAGCTCTAAAAGAATATCTTAGAGGTAACTTAACACTATCCATTGTTATCTTGATTATATTTTCAGCAGGAATAATTGGTGGTTCCTTAGGCATAAGTACATTGTCCAATCAGCAGCAGTCGGAACTTCTAAATTATGTGGATTTAGTTTTACAGGGCAGTGGCGATTGGCAGGTAGACAGCGGCGGTTTGGCACAAAAAGTCATTTGGTCCAATATTAAATTGGTATTATTAATGTGGTTTTTGGGTATGACCGTCGTAGGCATACCGCTGATTCTCCTGATAGTTTTCCTGAGAGGAGTTGTACTTGGGTTTACGGTGGGATTTTTAATTCAGGAGAAAGCTTTGGCCGGAGTGCTGTTGACTTTGTTATCCATTATCCCGCAAAATATTATTTTCGTACCGGTACTGCTGCTATCAGCAGTAGGAGCAGTTTCTTTTTCTCTTAATCTAATTCGGGGAAAATTTTCGAGAAGTTTGCATTTGTCACAGTATTTCATCGGTTATTCAGTTGGTTACATGTTAGCGTTGCTAATAGTAAGTTTAGGAGGATTGGTTGAGGCATATATATCTCCCGCTTTTATAAGGCTAATAGCAGTATACTTTTAAAGTTAACTATGCGGCATTGGCCGTATTTTTTTTTACTCAAAGTAACAGTTAAAGAAATTTAAGAACTAACAAGCTATTAAGTGTCCAGTGATCATACTTCATTTTTAGTTCTAAACTAAGCTGCTGGGACATATTATTGTTACAAGCTGCGTGGAAAATAAGCTGTCTTAAAAAGTTTGTTTTCAGCTATAGGAGAGAAGTTGGGGGAGGATTAAAATGCTTATCGTGGTGACCAACGTTAGATCAAAAATGTGGACGGCGTTGAGATTGGTATTGTTATTGGGTATATTTTCTTTGGTGATTTTAAGTGCCAACAATATGCTAACTGATCTGGCCGGTAATGAAGAACTTGATCATGCACCAGGTCAACCGGTGAGGGTAGAGAGTGAACGGGATTCCTTTGTACCAACTGAAGGAAGCCTAGACAGCAAGTTAGACGGCACATCCATTGAAAAAGAAGTGCCTAAGGCGGAGGAAGAAAAAGAAAAGGATTGGTGGGACAGTCTTATTGACAAACTAAAGAAATATTACCAAGGCAATGATTAATTAAGTCCCTTGCGCAGGACTTCTTTTTTTTTTGTAGAAAAAGCTAGAAAACCCCTTATTTCATAATGTTTTTGAAGGAGCCGAAAACTATTGGATACCTACTGGCTGGACGAGTTCTTACACCATTTGGCAGTTGAAAGAGGCTTGGCGGAAAATACGCTAAGTTCTTACCATCGTGACCTGCATCAATTTGTATCCTGGTTGACTGAAAAAGAAATCCAAGCAGTCGAACTGGTTAGGAGAAACCATATTATGGCGTATTTATTGGGTCTCCAAAAAAAGGGAAGGGCACCGGCAACTATTTCCCGTCAGTTGGCAGCACTAAAATCCTTTTACCATTTCCTTATGCAAGAGGGAGCTCTTCAACAAGATCCCACAACAAACTTAGATTCTCCTAAATTGGCAAAAAAACTGCCCCACGTAATGACACTTGCAGAGGTGGACAGGCTTTTGTCAATGCCGGATGCAGCCAGTCCCAGCGGATCCCGAGATAAGGCAATGCTGGAATTGCTATATGCTACCGGACTGNGGGTTTCTGAACTTATGGCCTTAGATACTGCCCATATTAANNTGGATATGGGATACGTACAGTGTTTCGGGAAGGGTTCAAAAGAACGTATTGTTCCCATGGGATCAATGGCGGCCGGTTGTTTAAATGAATATTTGGAAGAAGGAAGAAAAAAACTAAAGAAGCATCCATCCGAAAAAGCATTATTTATAAACAAGCGCGGCAGCCGATTAACCAGACAGGGATTTTGGAAAATTCTAAAGAAATATGTTCAAAACGCAGGCATTACTAGAGAAATTGCTCCGCACACATTAAGACATTCTTTTGCTACCCATCTGCTGGAAAACGGTGCCGATCTTCGTTCCGTACAGGAAATGTTAGGGCATGCAGACATTGCTACTACCCAGATTTATACTCATTTGACCAAATCTAGGATAAAAGAGGTGTATGACAAAACTCATCCCCGAGCTTAAAGAATGGAGGGAAATATAATTTGATTAACCGCGTTGTTCTGATTATCCTTGATAGTGTTGGGATTGGTTATTTACCCGACGCTGATAAATACGGTGATAAGGGCGCAAATACTCTCTTACACGTTGCGGAAGCAGTGGGGTCCTTAAAACTGCCTAATCTTGAGCGTTTGGGCTTAGGCAGCATTATAACTGTTCCCGGTATAAAGGCTGTTGAGCGGCCGGAAGCCTGTTTTGGGAAAATGCAGTCGCAATCTGCCGGTAAGGATACTACTACTGGGCACTGGGAAATAGCAGGAATAATTTTAAAAGAACCTTTTCCTACGTACCCAAATGGGTTTCCTAAGGAAGTTATGTCTAAATTTGAAGAGGAGATTGGCCGCCAAACCTTGGGAAATAAGAAAGCTTCGGGTACTGTAATAATTGAAGAATTGGGCAAAGAGCATATGCGCACCGGCAGCCCTATAGTATATACTTCTGCCGACAGTGTTTTTCAGATTGCTGCCCACGAAGCAGTAATACCCATCGAAGAATTATATAAAGAATGCCGAATAGCGCGCAACATCCTAACCGGAAAGCATGCGGTCGGCCGGGTAATAGCGCGGCCGTTTGTAGGAGAACCTGGTAGGTTTAAACGTACAGCCCGCAGGCATGACTTTTCCCTTAAACCGCTGCAAAAGACTATGTTGGATATAATATCCGAGGCAGGTAAACAAGTCTTAGCAGTTGGTAAAATTAAAGATATATTTGTCGGCAGTGGAATAACGGACTCCGTTGCAACAAGCAGCAATANTGAAGGCGTTGAAAGGATTAAGGATTATTTGGACCAAGCTGAACAAGGNCTGATATTTGCNAATTTAGTCGATTTTGACATGCTGTTCGGCCATCGNAATGATACTCAGGGCTACGCCAATGCCTTGGAGGAATTTGATCAACTGCTGCCGGATATTATGGCTAAACTTCAAGAAGATGACGTNTTAGTTATCAGTGCAGACCACGGAACTGATCCNGGCTTCCCTGGGTCAGACCACACCAGGGAGTATGTCCCTGTNCTTATTACAGGCAAAAAGATACTTAAAGGCAAGAGTATAGGAGTAAGAGAAACATTCAGCGATTTAGGCGCCACCATCACCGAATTGTTAGGCTGTGGTTCTCTGCTCCACGGAACGTCTTTTGCTTCGGAGGTGATAGAATAAATGGACTTTCAGTCTAAATTAAAGGAGACCACATCCTTTTTAGATCAAATTAAAAAGGCGAAACCTAGGATTGGACTTATTTTAGGCAGTGGTTTAGGGGTGCTGGCAGAGGAAATTGTTAATGCCCAAAAGGTGCAATATGGGGAAATACCGCATTTCCCAGTGTCCACTGTGGAGGGGCACGCCGGACAATTGGTATGGGGACAGTTGGGAGAAAAAACCGTTGTTGCCATGCAGGGTAGATTTCATTATTATGAGGGGTATGAATTGGAGGAAGTAACTTATCCGGTGCGGGTAATGCACGAATTAGGAGTGGACACTTTGCTTGTAACTAATGCGGCAGGTGGCATAAACCCTGATTTTCATGCCGGAGACCTGATGCTCATTATAGACCATATCAATCTAATCGGTGCCAACCCGTTACGGGGCAGAAACGTGGTCAGCCAAGGACCGCGATTCCCTGATATGACTGAAGCTTATTCAACGGAATTAAGAGGATTAACTGAAAAAACCGCAGAGAAGTTAGGTTATTCACTTAAAAAAGGAGTTTATGCCGGGGTGTTTGGGCCAAGCTATGAAACTCCTGCAGAAATAAAGTATTTGCAAACTATTGGTGCAGATGCTGTCGGCATGTCCACCGTGCCGGAGGTAATTGTGGCAGGGCATGCAGGACTTAGGGTCTTGGGTATTTCCTGTATTACCAATATGGCTGCGGGGTTAGGTCATGCAAGGTTAAGCCATGACGAAGTAATGGACACTGCTGAAAAGACCAAGGCTAAATTTCTCCATTTAATTCGGGAAGTTGTTGGCAAAATGGCCTAAGGATTATTCTCCCAAGGGGGTAAACATAGTGCGAGCTTATGATATTATTGCCAAGAAAAGAGATGGCCTGGCTCTTAAGGAATCTGAACTAAAATATCTGATAGATGGATACGTTCAGGGCGTTATTCCTGACTATCAAATTTCCGCCTTTACAATGGCGGTCTTTTTTCAAGGCATGACAAATGAAGAAACGGCAGCTTTAACCAAGATTATGTTGGAATCCGGAGATAGAGTAGATTTGAGTGGGATTTCCGGTATTAAGGTGGATAAACACAGTACTGGCGGTGTGGGGGACAAGCTTTCAATAATTGTGGGTCCTTTAGTAGCCGCTGCTGGTATTCCGGTCGCAAAAATGTCAGGCCGTGGGTTAGGACACACCGGCGGGACCATAGATAAGTTAAGTTCCATACCGGGGTTTCAAGTTCAGCTGTCTACTGATCAATTTATTAAGCAGGTACGGGAAATTGGTTTGGCCATAGTCAGTCAAACAGGTAATTTGGTACCGGCGGACAAAAAGCTTTATGCCTTGAGGGACGTCACGGCTACTGTCGAAAGCCTGCCGTTGATTGCATCCAGCATAATGAGTAAGAAGCTGGCTTCCGGAGCGGAGAAAATTGTTTTAGATGTAAAGGTAGGCAGCGGTGCGTTTATGAAAAGCAAAGACGAAGCCTTTCAACTGGCCCGGGCCATGGTAAAGATAGGGCAAGATATGAACCGGGAAACTGTCGCTGTCATATCTAACATGGATGAACCTTTGGGGAATATGGTAGGTAATGCTTTGGAGGTTGAGGAGGCCATAGAAGTATTAAGCGGCGGTGGTCCTAAAGACTTACTAAACATTAGTTTGGAGTTGGGTGCTTGGATGATAACCCTAGCTGGGGCTGTTGCCGGCATTGATGAAGCTAAAGAAAGGCTGGCCGGTTTTATCGATAATAAAAGCGGCTTGAATAAATTGGCTGCAATGATAAGAGCTCAAGGCGGTGACGATAATGTTGTTAACGACACCAGCATACTCCCCCAAGGGAAGCACGTATCTCGGGTTTATGCACCCCAGTCTGGGGTATTGAGTAAAGTTAATGCCCACCAGGTAGGATTAGCTGCAATGACAGCAGGCGCCGGCCGCAGCACCAAGGAAGACAATATTGATTTGGGGGCAGGAATAAAGCTGGCTGCNAAAATGGGTCAGAAGGTTAAGAAAGGTGAACTTCTTGCGGAAATCTATGCCGAAAGTAATGAAAAAGCACAGGCAGCNTTGAAAATCCTAGAACNGGCATATGCCTTCGGCGAATATGAGGAACAGCCGATGATTTTTGGCACGGTTACTTCCCGGGATTAANAAAAANCAGGGCTGGCCCGAGAAGCGAGCTCTTGGCTAGGCCAAATTTTTAGAATAAGGTAATCANAAATTTAGAATGTAAGCATAAAATCCTTACCCAAAAAATAAGCTTAATTATACAGCATGTATAAATAACGGTTTTAGCCTTTTGGGAGGGATTTTATGAAAAGAAAAATTGCTCTAATTATCATACTAAACATTTTGTTTGCAATGATGTTTTTAAATACCGCAGGGGCTGCCAATCTTGATCTGGATGTAAAAAGTGCCGTCTTGATTGATGCTAGCAGCGGTAAAGTTCTTTATGATCTAAACGCTGAAGAAAAAAGGTACCCGGCCAGCATGACTAAAATTATGACTTTAATAGTGGCAATAGAGGCTGTTGAGCAGGGCAAGGTTAAACTAACCGATACAGTAACTACCAGCGAGCATGCTGCCAGTTTTGGCGGGTCCCAAGTATGGTTGGAACCAGGGGAGAATTTTACTTTAGAAGAATTACTAGTTGCTGTGGCGGTTGGGTCAGCCAACGATGCTAGTGTGGCTGTAGCTGAGTTTATTGGTGGCACCGAAGGAAATTTTCTGGAAATGATGAATAACAAAGCTAAGGAAATAGGTGCTAAGAACACGAATTTTGTCAACCCCCACGGTTTGCATGATGATAACCACTATACTACAGCACAAGACATGGCCTTAATGGCAAGATATGCCGTAAAACAACCTGAATTAATGCGAATTGCAGCTATTAAGTATTATAAATTTAGGGAAGAGCCGCTGTTGGAGCTTTGGAATTTGAATAAGCTGTTATGGTGGTACCAAGGGGCAGACGGTTTGAAAACAGGTACCACTTCCCATGCCGGGCGGAACTTAACCGCTACGGCAAAAAGAGACGGCCTGCGCCTAATTGCTGTTGTTATGGGCGTGGAAGAACGTAATGGGCACTTCAAAAATGCTATGAATTTACTCAATTTCGGTTTCAACAGTTTTAGCTTTAAATCCGTTTTTCAGGCTGGAGATAAGGTTAGCAGCGTGGCGGTTAGCAAAGGCACCGCAGATACGGTTAATGCTGTGGCTGCCGAAGATGTTGGTTTTTTAACGGAAAAAGGCTCTAACCCCGAGTTGGAAACGAAAATTGACCTGCCTGACTGGGTAAAGGCTCCCATCAAGGAAGGCGATAAGGTAGGAGAGGTCATTCTTTATGAAAAAGGCAAAGAGGTAAGTCGGGTCGACTTAATAGCTGAACAAGGTGTTGAAAAAGCCGGTTTCTTTAAAATCCTGAAAAAATCCTTT
>JGI25321J50212_10002627_pt1 | contig 13248 bp, 9 predicted proteins | sample AutmiccommuBRH23_FD_50212 | JGI IMG/M metagenome (IMG submission 50212)
AACAACAGCTTTATAGCCCATTAGGTTGCAAATGTAAGAAACACCAATTCCAAAGTTACCCGTAGACGGTCCTAAAATAGTATGTTCACCCGGCACAATATCTCCATCTACACAACCTTCNATCAATGTTGCATACGCCGGCCCAACCTTATGAGAACCTGAGGGNAAATAAGTACCCAACATAACNACAATATTAGCGTCTACTCCTGTCAATTCCTTTGGAAGAACTATTTTTCTTACTTGGTTCTCTTCATCCTTCCATGTTATGTTAAAGAGGTTTATGGCATCAAGCTCATTTTCCTCTAAAGCCTTAACAGCTTTTTCTCTTACTTCCTTATCAATCCTTTCCGGATAAAGCATTTCTTCATAAGTCGGCCCAAAAGGCACTTTTATATCTGACATATTATATTCCTCCCTAATATACTTAAATACTGTTAATAATACTAAAGCATGAAATAGTTGGTTAGTTGGTTAGTTGGCAAGGATTCCGTTTCCAACTTCACGCTCTCTGATATAAGACTTGCTTCCTAAAACATAGGCGGTGTAATAGCAGAAAGATAAACCAATTCACTATCGCCGCAGCTAATCAACTGATGAGGCATTGAAGCAAAGTAATAAATACTATCCCCTTCTTCCAACAAATACTCTTCATTCCCAACTATCACTTTCATAGAACCTTCAAGCACCAGAATGCATTCTTCACCCGGATGCCCGGCCGGCTTCTCTACACTGCAAGCGCCCACAGCCAGCCGACCAATCATCAATTCCATTTGTCGGTTAAGATCCGGTGAAAGCAATTCGTAGACGAGATTAGATTTAGGTAATTTTAGAACTTTTCTTTCCTCTTTTCTGACAACAGGATTGAATTTCTTATCATCCATTAAGAAAAAGAAAATTGGCACACCCAACGCTTCCGCAATATTTCGCAGGGATGTTATAGACGGTTCGGCTAAATCTCTTTCTATTTGACTCAAAAAACTTGCCGTTAAATTTGTTTTTTCCGCCAGTTCTTTTAAGCTCAGTCCTTTACTTGCCCGTATGCTTCGGATTTTCCCTCCAATCAATCCAACTCCTCCCTTCCTAACGAGATAGTAGTTAACTTTATTTAATGAGAGTTAAGTAATTAATAATAATTTAAACCATATTTTATATCTTGTAAAGAGACTTCGGCATTTGAGTAGTATTTCCTCCTATGATACTTAAAATATTAGAGTAAATTTAAACCACATCAAATTTTTTCTGAAATCTGTGCAGGAATTTATAGATTTATGGGGAATTGTGTCGTTAAGTTTAATGAAAATTAAAAAAAGGAGGAAAATTAAATGGAAATTGAAAAGCAAGGCATCTCTCAAGGTTTTATTACCCCAGTGTACGATGTGGAAGACAAACCACCGCTAAGAGAAGCAGTTCCTTTAGGCCTTCAACACGTACTAGCAATGTTTGCCGGAAATATTACTGTTCCAATTATTATCGCGGGTGCTTTAGGGTTAGGGACAGGAGAGACTGGTTTCCTTATCCAAATGGCCATGTTCGTCGCAGGACTAGCGACACTTTTACAAACCATCTCCATAGGTCGTGTCGGAGGTAAGCTCCCCATTGTAATGGGTACAAGTTTCGGTTTTGTACCGACGTCTATCGCCATTGGCGGCCAATTTGGTATAGCAGGCATCCTGGGTGCTTCTTTTGTTGCCGGGTGGTTCGAAGTAGTTTTAGGTTATTTTTTGAAGCCTCTTCGCAAATGGTTTCCCCCGTTAGTTACGGGAACAGTAGTTTTAACAATCGGTTTATCTCTCCTGCCAGTTGGTATAAAGTATGCCGCCGGCGGCGTAGGAGCTAAGGATTTCGGCGCATTTCATAATCTATTTTTAGCAGGTTTAGTGTTAATAATCACCGTTGTTTTAAACCAATATGGAAAAGGCATTTGGAGTCAGGCATCTATTTTGATAGGAATGATAGTTGGTTATTTGATAGCTATCCCAATGGGATTAGTAAGCTTTGCCAGTGTAGCATCTGCTTCTTGGTTTGAGTTTCCTAGACCGTTCGCATTTGGTATGGAGTTTCATATTTCAGCAATCTTCGCTATGTTGATACTTTATATTGTAACCACCGTGGAGACTGTTGGTGACATTTCCGGTATCACCATGGGAGGTGCGGGGCGCGAAGCAACGGACCGTGAACTCTCCGGCGGAGTAATGGCAGACGGTGTAGGAAGCATTTTTGCTGCAGTTTTTAACGCCCTTCCTAACACTTCTTTCAGTCAGAATGTTGGATTAGTTTCCTTTACTGGTGTCATGAGCCGCTATGTTGTTAGCATCGGCGCTCTCTTTCTAGTAGCTGCCGGCTTTATACCGAAACTTGGAGCTGTTTTAGCAGTTATGCCTCAGGCTGTTCTTGGTGGAGGCGCAATCGTCATGTTTGCTACTATTGCAACTTCCGGCATAGTACTTATCAGCAGTTCTGAGCTTAACAGACGTAATCTATTGGTGGTGGCAGTATCCCTAGGACTCGGTTTAGGGTTAGGCCAAGTACCGGATGCATTGCAATACCTTCCGGATTCGGTTAATTTGATCTTTAGCGGCTCCGGAATTACAGTAAGCTGTCTTGTTGCTCTTTTATTAAACTCGNTTTTACCAAAAGAAGCCTCAAGTTAATAAATAATACGTAGAGTAACCTTATTTTTATCATAATAGTTTAATAGAAGCTTATCATAAGACCCCTTTCCAAGGAAAATAGGCAGCTTCCTTGATAAAGGGGTCTTATGCACTTCAGCAAATCCTTGGAAGCATGGGTCCCTCCAACTTTGATACTAATCGTTTGACTCCTAATGAATTTTCCAATAGCACTCTTCCTTTTTTATCCTCAGCCGTTACCTGGCCGATAATTTCACACCCCTTACCCAAAGGGTGGCTGCTTAATGCAGTCAGCACTTCCCGCTCCTTATGGGGCTTAATTATAAGAACTAACTTTCCTTCATTAGCCAAATAAAGCGGATCAAGACCTAACATATCGCACCCGGCAGTGACAGCCGGTCTTACCGGGATATTATCTTCCTTTATTTCAAACATCATTTGAGATTGCTCGGCTAGTTCAAGCAGAGTAGTAGCGACTCCCCCGCGAGTAGGATCGCGCATGCACAAGATCCCACCTGACGCAAGTACGCCCTCGGTTAAACCGTTTAAAGCAGCACAATCACTAATAATTGGAGACTGGAAGGCAATACCTTCCCGCTGACTGATAATTGCCATACCGTGATCACCTACGGGTCCGCTGACTACTATTAAATCTCCAGGAGTGATATTTTTAGGGTTAAGGTTTATCCCATCATCAACAGTTCCAATGCCGGTAGTATTAATATATATTTTGTCAGCGTTTCCTTTTTCTACCACCTTGGTATCTCCTGTGACAACGGAAACGCCTGCTGCTTCCGCCGTCGCCTTTAAAGAGACTAAAATTTTTTTAAAATCTTGTAACGGAAAACCCTCTTCAACAATTAAACCAACGGTCAGGGCCAATGGTTTAGCACCTGAAACTGCTAGGTCGTTAATAGTCCCGCAGGCAGCTAGTTTTCCAATATCTCCGCCCGGGAAAAAAATGGGCGAAATAACAAAACTATCGGTAGTAAGGGCAACCCTACTGCTGCCAATGCACATCAGAGCGGCATCCAGCAAATCGTGTCCGTCATTATGCTTAAATATGGGGTAAATTATATTTTCAATTAGTTGTTGGGTCAACTTGCCCCCACTTCCGTGGGCAAGTAAAATTTTTTCCGCTGTCATAAATACCTCCCTAGCAGTATTGACTATATCTATAATATGCCGCACAAGTGCCCTCGGAAGAAACCATACACGGCCCAATGGGGTAGGACGGTGTACATTTCTTGCCAAATAGAGCACAGTCCCCAGGTAATTTTATTCCCTTTAAAATTTCTCCACAGGCGCACCCATTGTCCGGAACTTCCTCAGTATAGTCCTTTACAACTATTCCGAATTTTTTGGCTGCATCCAGTTCTTGCAATTCTTCTCTTATACGGAGCCCGCTATTCTTGAGCATTCCCAGCCCTCGCCACCAGGCATCGTCTATTACAAACACCTGCTCTAAGACCTGCCGGGCAGCAGGGTTTCCATCTGCGTTCATACCACGGTTGTATTGAATGGTAATCTCNGGCTTAACATCATTTCTCTGCTTTAACAGCATAATAATTGNTTCGAGAATATCGTGGGGTGCAAAACCGGCTATCACACCGCCCTTGTTAAATCTTTCTGCAATAAATTGGTATGGTTTCTCTCCAATGATGGTACTAACGTGTCCCGGTAAAATAAAACCGTTAAGTTGTACCCGCTCATCCAAAAGCAATACTTCCAAAGCCGGCGGTATTACTTTGTGAAGACTATAGACGGAAAAATTTTTGAGACCATTTTTCTGTGCCTTAATCATTGAAGCGGCAACCAATGGAGCGGTAGTTTCAAAGCCCACTCCTAAAAAGACAATCTCTAAGTGCTTATTGCGCTCAGCCAAACTGAGGGCTTCCAGTGGTGAATAAACCACCTTAACCCTAGCTCCCTCACCGCGTGCTTCATCCAAACTCCCCCGGGAACAAGGCACCCTCAGCATGTCCCCGAAAGTTGCTATCACTACATTCTCCCTGGCTGCTAAACTTAAAAATGCTTCAATCTCCTGCTCGTGGGTGACGCAGACTGGGCAGCCCGGACCGGAAATAAGCTGTATATTATCGGGCAGCAGTTGTCTAATACCGCTTTTCCCAATGGCATGCGTATGAGTCCCGCATACTTCCATAAATCTGATGATAGTCTCATCCTTAGCATTAAGTCGATTGATGGCTGCCAGCTGGTTTTGAATGTGTCTTTTATCCATGGTTGCTTTCATTTACCTCTCCTAACTCTCTTAACAGGTTTAGAGTTTCTTCTGCGTCCGTTTCCTCTATGCGGTGAATGGCAAATCCCGCATGAACCAATACCCAATCTCCCACCGTTACCTCCGGCAGTAAAGCTAAAGAAATTTCCTTAACCAGACCCACTAAGCCCGCTTTAGCCATATCATCGTTAATGCTAATTATTTGCAGTGGTACCGCTAGACACATGCTTAATCACCTCGTTCCCGACAACTGCCTGTCCCAATGCTATTCCGCCGTCATTAGGCGGAACCTGGTTATGGGTATAATATACTATTCCGTCTTTCGTTAAAAGCGCCGCCACCATTTCAGTCAATAGTTTATTTTGAAATACCCCGCCGGATAGGACCACCTTCTTGAGACCGGTTTTGCTTGCCATCTGTCTGATACCCTTCAAAATACCTTGGGCTACTCCCAAATGAAACTTATAAGCCATATAAGCAGTGTTTTCCTTTGACCGAACATCCTTAAGAAGCGCCTCCCACATGGGAAAGAAATCCAGACGAAAAGATCCATCATTTTCACATAACAATTCTAACTGATAAGATTCTTTACACCGGCCCGCCCTTCTTGCCAAAGCTTCCATTTCCATGGGACCCTGGCCTTCATACATTGTTTCATGGCAAATATTCAATGCTGCGGCAACTGCATCAAACAATCTGCCGCAGCTAGAGGTAGGAATTGAATTAAAACCGGATCCGTGTTGAATTTCAAGTATATTTAGTTCCTCTGCCGTTAGGGATAGCGGCAGTTGCGATAAGTAACTGCCCGCTTCACTTCCGTACGCTGAAAATAGGAAACTAGCAGCCATCCGGTCAGGTTTTTTTATGGATGCCTCTCCACCAAGCAGCGGGACATAAGCCAAGTGCCCTTCTCGCTGAAAGTCATTATAATTACCGGATAAAAATTCAAACCCCCAAATAGCCTCGTCGGTGCCGAAACCTGTACCGTCGCACACTACAGCCATTACGTCTTCATCCAAACCGTGCTCTGCCATACAGCTGGCCATATGAGCGTGATGATGCTGAACCTTTATTAAAGGCACGGCCATTTCACTAGCTAATTGATGGGCGTACGCAGTTGACCTATACTCCGGGTGACTATCACAGACAATTAGCGCCGGAGATATTTCCAATAAGGCCTGCATCTTAACCGCTGCCTCTTTGTACTTCTCAAAATTCAAATAATTATCCAGATCACCCCAATGCTGACTGAGGAATACTTGGTCATTTTTTGCCAATGCAAAGGTATTTTTAAAATTTCCGCCACACGCAAAAGTCCCTGCCAGTTGTTTCCCCGGCAAAACGACTGGCAGCGGCACATAGCCCCTAGCCCGTCTCATAAACTGCCAACTGTCGTTCACTATCATCCCNACTGAATCATCGCATTGATGCTCAATNTCTCGATTATGGATAATAAAGTAATCGGCAATCCCGCTTAATGCTTTTACCGCATCTTCATTGCCGGTGATTAAAGGGTCTGATGTTAAATTGGCGCTTGTCAAAACTAATAGGGTCAGCTGTCGGCTAAACAACAGCCTATGTAACGGCGTATACGGCAGCATCACTCCAAAGGAATCTAAATTGGGATTAATTTCTTGAGAAAGAAGTATTTCTGAATCTTTCCGCTGCTTTAATACCACTATAGGTTTTGAAGGACTGACCAGATAGTTCTCTTCATCGGCGGAAAGATAGCAAAATTTACGCACCGTCCTTACGTCCGCCGCCATTAAGGCAAAAGGTTTCTTCTCCCTTAATTTGCCCCTTCTCAATCGGGATACCGCCTCCGAGTTTAAAGCACTGCAAGCAAGGTGAAACCCGCCTAATCCTTTAACAGCCGCGATTTTCCCATTAAGCAAAATATCCTTGATACTTTTATTACACGCTTTTCCGTTAGCATCCAGCACCATCAATTGAGGACCACATTCAGGGCAGGCATTGGGCTGTGCGTGAAAACGTCTATCTGCAGGATTATGGTATTCCTGATTACATGTCGGGCACATCTCAAAACCTGCCATTGTCGTTAATGGCCGGTCATAGGGAATATCCTTAACGATGGTGAAACGGGGCCCGCAGTTAGTGCAGTTAATAAAGGGATACCCATGTCTCCTATTTAACGGATCTGCCAACTCGCTTAAACAATCATCACAGATCCCAATCTCAGGGGAAATTAAAGCCTTTTTCTTTTTTTCCGAAAGACTATGCCGAATAGAAAAAGTTAAAAAATCCTGACTTGGGACCATTTTGGTCTGTAAACAGTCTACGCGGGCAGACGGTGGGGAAGCATCAGTCAATTCTTTCACAGCTTCTTTTATCGAATCTCCAGAACCTTCCCAATGTATTGTTACTCCTCTACTGTTGTTAAGTACCCAACCCCGTAAACCCAACCTGATTGACAGATTATAAACAAATGGCCGAAAACCCACCCCCTGTACGATACCGGAGACGTCTACTTCCAAAGCCATGTGTAGGTGCTTCTTCTGCATACTAATCACCTAATTTACTACCGACATCCGTTTTCTTGCTCCCCGCAATTCTTTTCAGCAGCAATTGGCACCAATCCTCAAGCCCCTGTCCAGTCGTAACGGATGTCCGTATTATCTCTATATCTTCATTCAACGCTTGAACATCGCTTAAAAATATTTTTTCATCAAAATTACTATACTTCAGCAGATCGACCTTATTTAAAAGGCAAACATGGGCTTCTTGAAACATCAAGGGATACTTTGCCGGTTTATCATGTCCTTCAGGGACACTAAGGACAACAACCTTATCATGCTCGCCCAAATAATAGGTTCCCGGACAGACCAAATTGCCCACATTTTCTATAATTAAAAGGTCCAGCCCTTCCAACACAAGTTCCTGCAACGCCTTGTTAACCATGTTTGCATCTAAATGACACCCGCCTTCAGTGTTAATCTGTACTACCGGAACACCAGTCCTATCAATTCTTTCTGCATCTCGGCTGGTCATTAAATCCCCTTCAATAATGGCGATATTAATCTTTCTTTTCAACCTAGCGATTGTTTGTTCCAGAATTGATGTCTTTCCTGCACCCGGCGAACTCATCATATTAATACAATAGATACCTTGCCGATCCAAAATAGTCTTATTTTCCGCAGCTAAGTCCTCGTTATGCTGCATAATATTTTTCAACACTTTTATCTCCATTAAACTCCCACCTTACTCCCCTTCAATAAAATCAATATATAGTTCTTTTCCTGAAATAATGCGCTCAACCCCACCATTACAGTGAGGGCATAAAAAGTTTTCTTTGAAATTGAAATGAGCCTCGCATTGTCGGCAAAGCGCTATAGCTGGTTTTTTCTCCAATTCCAATACCGCATTATCCAATATAGTATTCTCTGCTGCCATTTGCCAACAGGTTTGCAATATTTCAGGTACTACACCACTTAACTCACCAATAACAATTTTAACTTTTTCCACAATACGTAGTTCGTGGGTCTTTGCCTCACTTTCGGCAACCCGCATCATATTGTCTACTATTGCCATCTCATGCATTAAAAGCACCTCATACTTAAACTTCAATTAACACAGCAACTACTTATTACTAATTTTCGTTATTATCGAACAATGTCCCTCTTTTTATGAAAATATACTACAGTTGGGAAGATAATATTTATCTCAAGTCAAAATTAGTCAAAGTTTCGGCAAAATAGCAGGAAATCCTACTCTGAAGTGGAAAACTTACATAATTATGCCATAAAGTTTATTTATTACTTTTGAAAAAACTTCCTTCACTAATGCGGGGTGAGTCTTGTGGAGAGCAACGAGCTTCTGGTTGAATTTACGGAAGAAGCTATAGAACATGTCACTATCGTAGAAAACGAACTATTAGTATTAGAAAATAGTAGCGGCGATGCCGATACCATCCATAATATTTTTCGTGCTTTACACAGCATAAAAGGCACTGCTGCTTTTTTCAGTTTGGAAAATATCGTAAATTTATCTCATGTCATGGAAACCATCTTTGACGGAATTAGAAATGGTCATTTGATTATTTCAGACAAGATTATAGATCATATGCTTTCTGCTAATGACAGCCTGAAAAAGATGGTTCAAAACGTATCAAACAGTGGCGGCATGGATATATCCAAGCATTTATCCGTATTAAATGATTTGAATGCCAACCAAGAAATAATTCTTGAAGATAGTGAGCCTGATAACATTTCACACTCTGAATCATTGCCCACTATGGTAGAGGTTAGTTCCAAATCCTTTTCGGAACAAAAAACTGAGCTAGAAGATGCTGTGGCACATGACAGGAGTATCTTCAAGGTGTATAGCCCAAGCTCGTATGAAGAAACAGCAGAGCAAATTAAGGCTATTGGACATGTGGTGCATCAATACTGGGAAAGTAATACGCTGCCCGGCTCTACCTCCGCGTTTCACAAGATCCATGTTTTTATTATTACTACTGTTCTTGAAAAGAGTCTCGTTGCCATGGCCTTAGATATAAGGGAAGAAAGTATTGAGGAACTGAGCATAGAAAAGGCTGAAAAAGAGTGTTCTAAAGAACCCACTTCTCCACCTTTACTTGACTACAAAGTTCTGGCTGAAGAATATGGTACTACACCAAAAATTAATGAGGATAATAACCACGCCGTTGAAGAACCGAAGCAGACCCCTAAAAAAACTATGCAAAAGGCAGGTGGACAAGCACCCCTTGTTAGTGAGGCAGTTCGTGTCAACGTACGCCTCTTAAACGATCTGCTTAACCTTGCTAGTGAAATGGTCTTGGGAAGAAACCGGCTTCTTCGGGTAATAGAGACACACCGAAAGGATATTCCCGGATTAAATGGCGTGCTGCAAAACATTGATAGGATTACCACCGAATTGCAGGAAAAGGTTATGCAAACACGTATGCAGCCCCTGGCAAAAGTATTTCACAAATTCCCAAGGCTTACCAGGGAGTTATCCAAACAAATGGGCAAAGATATTGAACTGGAAATAGAGGGCAACGACGTTGAATTAGACAAGTCTATTGTAGAAGCATTAGGCGACCCGTTGACTCACCTAGTACGAAACTCTATAGACCATGGCATTGAAACACCCGACCAACGAGAAAAATCTGAAAAACCTAGAACAGGTAAAGTATTTCTGAAAGCATACCACGAAGGCGGCCACGTAGTCATTGACGTTGTGGACGACGGCAGCGGTATAGAACTGGAAAAAATCAAAAATAAAGCCACGGAAAACGGCATTGTATCCATTAACGAATTATCGCAGATGGGCGAACGCGAACTGCTTGAACTGCTGTTTCGTCCGGGTTTCTCTACTGCAGATCAAATTACCGATTTATCCGGCAGGGGAGTAGGCTTGGATGTAGTTAAGAATAACATTGAAAAACTTGGCGGGGTAATGGAAATCATTAATGCCCCCGGTCAGGGAACTACGTTTCGTTTAACTTTGCCTATTACCTTGGCTATTGTTCCTTCTCTGTTAGTGGAGGTACTAGGGCTAAAATTCGCTCTGCCCCAAGTAAACCTACAGGAGATGGTCCGGGTAAAACCAGAAGAAACAGTTAACAAATTGCAGGTATTTCATGACTCAATGTTACTGCGTTTAAGGGGCAAGCTAGTCCCGACCATCCGGCTTAGTGATGTATTAGGCATACAACGANATGATAGTGATACGGAGGACCAGTTACTCCGGATATTAATTGTCAAAAGCGGATCTAAGCGGTTTGGCCTAATAGTGGACCATATTCATGATGATGAAGAAATCTTAGTCAAGCACCTGCCTAGGCACCTAAAAGAGTGCCAATGTTACTCCGGTATGACGGTACTAGGTGACGGCCAAATTGCCATGATATTGGATTTAGAAGGCATCTCTGCAAAAGCCGGCTTTAAATTTTCTGAAGACCAGCAGGAGATTAATTCCCGGACCGAAATTCTTGACCCAGATCATTTGAATGAAAAACAAAATTTATTGCTATTTAAATGCTCAGGCCCCGAGACCTTCTGCATCAATTTAGATATGGTAGCACGGGTAGAAAAAATCTTAGTCGATCATATAGAAAGCATTGGCGATAAAGAGTACATTCAATTTAGAGGATCTGCGTTAAGAGTCATTAGACCGGAAAACTATCTACCTGTCAGTAAAAATGAGCACACCGACGCCAGGGTGTTCGTAGTAGTTCCAAAATTGATAAAACATCCGATTGGAATTTTGATCAATCAAATAGTAGATACAGTAGAAACAAACATTAATTTTCGGTCTAACGACTTTACAGCTAAAGGCATCCTAGGCTCTGCAATATTAGGTGAGCGCATCACTCTTGTTATTAACATGTATGAACTATTTGAATTGGCTGATCCTGATCATTATAATGTTAAACACAAATATAAGGCCGATGTTAAGACAACCGTACTCCTAGCAGAAGACACCCCATTTTTTGCCAAGATGGAAAGAAACTACCTGGAGTCTGCCGGGTACGAAGTCGTAACAGCAACCAACGGCCAAGAGGCCTGGGAACTATTACAGCGAAACAAAATTGATTTAGTGGTAAGCGATATTGTCATGCCTCTCATGAACGGATACGAATTAGTAAAGCGGATTCGGGGTGATAGCAAATTCGCCCACCTGCCCGTAATAGCAGTAACTACTAGAAATGACCAACAAAGCATTCGTAAGGGGCTAGATGCCGGATTTGACTATTATGAGATTAAACTTAATAAGGAAAGTTTTTTGTCCAAAATAGGACATGTTCTTGAAAGAAAAGCAAACAAAGTTTAACGAACACAAGCAAAAGTAAAAGTGGGGTGATATTAATGAATAATGCTCTAAAAAGCATTAAGTTCAAATTAACATTTATTTTTATAGCTATAATGATTGTCTCCTTATCTCTTGTAATCATTACCAGCTACCTTCAAAACCAACATTTAAATACTGAGTATTTACGTGGCTCATTAGCAGCTGCGGCTTTAATTTTGACATTAACCACTTTCTTATTCTACTTTTTGGCAGCAAGTACTATTTTTACTCCAATGAAAAAGCTGCAGGAATTAATGCTCCAGGCTGAACAAGGCGATTTAACCGTACGCAGTAACAGTCTTAGCGAAGATGAATTAGGTCAGCTCCACCGCTCATTCAACAGTTTATTAAGTCAATTAAAAGGTGTGGTTAATAGTGTTAATGAAAGCAGAGCCGCATTTAACAGCTCCTTGGAAGACATGTATGCTATTGCTGACAACATGGCCGTTAAAAGCGAATTAGTAGCCACAAGGACAAATTCCCTTAACCAAGTGATTGCACCTTCTATGGAAATCATACAGGATACAGCTGCCGTTTCATCTGAAGCTAGTGAAAGCATNAATTTAATTGCCTCTTCATCTAATGAGATGTATATTACTATTCAAGGTTTGGCCTCAGCATCTGAAGAAATATCTGCTAGTGTGGAGCAAGTCAGTGACGGTGCAGAACAGATATCCATTAGTATAAGCAATATTTCCCATTCTGCCCAAGATATGTCCGAATCTGTCAATAGTGTTGCTACTGCTGTTAAAGAGATAAATATATCGCTTAATGAAGTAAGTAATAACTGCGAGCGCTCCACCCAGATTACCGATCAGGCTGAACACAGTGCATGGCAGACTAAAGAAATTATAGAAAAGCTTAGCAACTCGTCTAAACAAATTGGTAAAATTATTAACGTTATAAATGATATAGCCGATCAAACAAATATGCTGGCCTTAAACGCCGCTATAGAAGCCGCCGGAGCGGGAGAAGCAGGGCGTGGTTTTGCTGTAGTAGCTAACGAAGTGAAAGAACTCGCTAAGCAGACTGCTGAAGCTACGGATGAAATAAGCCAACAAATAGAAGCTATGCAGGAAAACATGCAAGGGGCTGTTCATTCTGTAGAAACCATAACAAAAATTACCGATGAAAGTACTGCCATAACTAACACTATCGCAACTGCCGTCGCAGAGCAATCGGCCACAACCGGGGAGATTTCAAAATCCATAATTTCAGCTGCGGAAAAGGTTAGCCTTATCACACATGAAATCGGCGAAGTTGCTGCAAATGCGGAACAGGTTGCCGATAACACTTCTGAAGCTTCCAAAGGTGTACAAGAAATTGCTAGATCAGCAAATGAATTATCTCTTACTGCCAACGAAATTGCCGAAAACACCTTGGACGCATCAGAAAAGGTTATGAAAGTTGCTGGCTCTACAGCCAAAGTTTCTAAAAGTGTCATCGAAGTGACAGCAGCTATCCAAGATATAAATCAAGACTCAGTTGAGGTATCTGCCAGTGCTGATACTGCTAATAAATTCGCCAAAAAATTGACCTCTGCATTCGAAACATTAAGTTCAC
>JGI25321J50212_10002652_pt1 | contig 13179 bp, 10 predicted proteins | sample AutmiccommuBRH23_FD_50212 | JGI IMG/M metagenome (IMG submission 50212)
TGAAAAATAAGTATTCTAAAATATCGGTCATTTTAATAAGTTTGATTTTATTGAATTTTATAGGCTCAAAAGTTTATAAAAGATTCGATTTTACGCAAGACAAACGTTACACACTTTCCAAAGCCACTGAAAAAATTGTTGAGAATGTTAAGGATCTTGTTGTTGTTACCGTTTATTTAAATGGCGATTTCCCTGCTGAATTTAAACGGCTCCAAACAGAAACCATATTGCATTTGGAAGAACTGAAAGCCCTTAATAAAAATATTCAATTTCGGTTTGTGGATCCTGCAGAAATTGCACAAAATTTAATTGAAAGCGGACTTGAGCCAAGCAGGTTACAAATTCAGGAAAATGGAAAATTATCTGAAATTGTGATCTTTCCGTGGGCAGTTGTTTCCCATAAAAACAAAACTGAAAATGTGTCGCTTTTAAATGATGTGTTTTCAAATTCACAAAACCAACAATTGGAAAGCTCTATTCAAAATTTAGAATTCGCCTTTGCCAATGCCATTCATAAAATCACTTCAGAAAAATCGAAGAAAATAGCTGTTTTAAGAGGAAATGGTGAACTCAGTGATATTTATTTGGCCGATTTTTTGCGAAAATTGGGCGAATATTACTTTTTGGCACCTTTTACGCTAGACAGTGTGGCTGTACAACCGCAAAAAACCTTGTTGCAAATTTCAACATTTGACCTGGCCATCATCGCCAAACCAACCGAAAAATTTACGGAAGCAGAAAAATTTACGATGGACCAATTTGTGATGAATGGCGGTAAAACATTGTGGTTAATAGACAATGTGCAGGCAGAATTGGACAGTTTAATGCAAACCGGCGAAACGTTGGCGTACCCCAGAGATTTAGGGTTAACCGATTTGTTTTTTAATTATGGCATTAGAATCAATCCCGATTTAATTGCCGATTTATACAGTTCAGAAATTCCTTTGGCAACAGGAAATATTGGAAACCAAACGCAATTTAACCAATTTTTATGGGAATATTTTCCTTTGGTGAATTCTTTAAATAACCATCCAATAAACAACAATATTGAAGCGGTAAACCTAAAATTCGCCAACAGTATTGATACCCTAAAAAACAACATTCAAAAAACGGTCTTGCTTCAAAGTTCCCCGCTTTCAAAATCGATAGGAACGCCAGCCATCATTTCCTTGAGAACCATTACCCAAAAACCAAATCAGGAAGATTATCGCAAAGGAAATAAAACGATTTCCGTGTTGCTGGAAGGAAAATTTAAATCGGCTTATTTTGGCAGAATAAAACCTTTTGAAATTTCAGAGCCAAAAGAAAACGGAACAGAAAATAAAATGGTGGTCATTGCCGACGGCGACATAATAGCCAACGAAATTGCGAAAGGAAGTCCGCTTGAATTAGGACTTAATAAATGGACCAATCAGCGTTACGGCAACAAAGAATTTTTACTGAATACCGTAAATTATTTCCTTGATGATTCCGGCCTGATTAACATTCGTTCAAAAACGGTTAAAATCGACTTTCTTAACAAAGAAAAAGCATTTGAAGAATCGGGTAAATGGCAATTGATAAACATTCTTTTCCCATTAATCATTCTTGCATTATTCGGATTCATTTTCAACTATTTCAGAAGAAAAAAATACCAATAAATTTTCGCTGATCACTTCTTAAAAAATTGTTAAAATTAAAAAAAACGTGTTTTTAGGGCGCTGTAAAATGCTATATTTGATACTTAACTTAAACTATTACTATGATGCTTAAAAAATTATTTATGCTAATTGTTATTGTTGGAATCTCTTCAGCAATAAACGCTCAGATTAAAACACCACAACCAAGTCCGGCTGCAAAAATGGAACAAGTTGTCGGTTTAACCGATGTTAAGGTTGAATATTCTCGCCCTGCGATGAAAGGCAGAACAATTTTCGGGAATTTGGTTCCTTTTGGAGAAGTTTGGAGAACCGGCGCAAACGCAAACACCAAAATTACTTTCAGCGATGACGTAACCATCGGCGGAAAAGAATTAAAAAAAGGAACTTATGCCATTTACACCATTCCAAATCAATCATCTTGGGACGTTATTTTTTACAGCGATGCCACCAATTGGGGAAATCCGGCAAAGTGGGATGAAAGCAAAGTTGCGTTAAAAACCACTGTTGAAGTAACGCCAATGCCTAAAAAAATTGAGACATTTACATTGTCGTTTGACGATTTAAGCAATAATTCAGGGGTATTGGGAATCAGCTGGGAAAATACTTATGTAGGTGTTAAATTTGATGTTCCAACAGATAAAACAACCCTTAAAAGTATAGAAACTGCTATGGCAGGCCCATCAAAAAATGATTATTTTCAAGCAGCAACCTATTACCATACTGAAGGAAAAGATTTAAAACAAGCGTTGGAATGGATGAAAAAAGCAACTGCCGGAGATGATCCTGCATTTTGGTATTTACGAAGAATGAGTTTGATTCAAGCAGATTTGGGCGACAAAGCCGGAGCAATTGCAACCGCAAAACGATCATTGGCAGGTGCTGAAAAAGCAGGAAATGCCGATTATGTAAAAATGAACAAAGAATCTATTGCCGAATGGTCTAAAAAATAATGATGAAAAAATTTAAACTATTATTTTTGTTATTGCTGGTGACCTCCATAACCTTTGCTCAAAAAAGCCCAAGAAAACAATCAAACGGCAAGGTTGGCGATGTTGCAATTACTATTGATTATGGCGCACCAAGCGTAAAAGAAAGAACAATCTGGGGTGAATTGGTAAAATTTGATGGAGTTTGGAGAGCCGGAGCCAATGAAAATACCACTTTTTCTTTTGATAAAGACGTTAAAATTGGAAACACCATTGTTAAAGCAGGAAAATACGGTTTTTTTATTATTCCAAGTGAAAACAAGGAATGGACTGTAATCCTGAACAGCAAAAATGATGCTTGGGGATCTAATGGGTACAATAAGGATTTAGACGTTTTAAGAATGAATGTGAAACCTGATTATATGGATACCAACCAGGAAGAACTTGATTATGCCGTTGGTGAAAAAGAAATCATCATAAAATGGGCAAAAGTTAAAATCGTGATTCCGGTTCAATAAAAAATTTTGAAAGAATATTTAAAAAGCCTGTCTGAAAATTAATTTTCAGACAGGCTTTTTTTTTAAATAGTCTTAAGTTCTCTTTTTGAAAATCCCTGAAGCAATATCGCAATACCCATTACCAGGAAGCAACCAAATAAATTCAGCCATAAATACGGCATCCAATCATAAATGTAGCCAACAATCACAATGATTTGCGTAATTAATGCCGCCACAAAAACCGCATTGCTTTTTACGTATTTCACAAAAAATGCCAGTAAAAAGATGCCCAAAATATTTCCGTAAAAAATAGAGCCTATAATATTGACCAGCTGAATTAAATTATCGAATAAATTGGCAAAACAGGCAAATGTAATCGCCAATATTCCCCAGAGCAGCGTAAACCATTTTGAAACTTTTACATAATGTCGGTCGTCTTTTACGGTCTTTTCATTTCTTTTATACAAATCGATTACCGTGGTGCTCGCCAAGGCGTTGAGTTCTGAAGCGGTGCTGGACATAGCCGCTGATAAAATCACGGCCAACAACAAACCAATTAATCCACGCGGTAAATTGTTCAGAATAAAATGAATAAAAACATAATCTTTATCGTTGGTCTCAACCAATTTACTTGCTTTTTTAATGATTTCTTTGGCTTGTTCCCTGTTTTCCAATTCCAATAAATTGAGCTGCTGAATTTCCTTTACCGATTTTTCAAGCTGAAGTGTATTATTTTCATCTTCCAGAGAAATTCCGTAATTTAAATTTGCGACTGATTTTTGCGCTTCGATTTCCAAATGTTTATTTTCCAGCGATTTATATTCCTCTGAATATATAGAGTTTTTAACTGCGTTATCGGCTGCCGGATTAAAATTTAAAGGCGAACTGTTGAATTGGTAAAAAACAAAAACCATCACGCCCACCAATAAAATGAAAAATTGCATCGGCACCTTCAACAATCCGTTAAAAATAAGTCCGAGCTGCATTTCCTTCATCGATTTTCCCGATAAATAACGTTGCACCTGACTTTGGTCGGTTCCGAAATAGGAAAGTGCCAAAAAGCTTCCGCCGATAATGCCGCTCCAAAAAGTATAGCGATTTTCGAAATTAAAAGAGAAATCCAGCACCTCCATTTTACCGCTGGCACCGGCAATTTTCAGGGCTTTGGAAAATGTTATATCGGCTGGCAAATAACTCACTATTAAATAAAATGCCACAAACATTCCGAAAAAAATCACCGCCATTTGTTGTTTTTGTGTAACACTTACCGCTTTTGTTCCGCCTGTTACCGTATAAATAATCACCAGAACGCCAATAATAATGTTTAAAGTATTTAAATCCCATCCCAAAACAGCCGACAAAATAATGGCTGGCGCAAAAATGGTGATTCCGGCAGCCAAACCACGCTGGATCAAAAACAAAATGGCGGCTATGGTTCGGGTTTTTAAATCGAAACGGGTTTCCAAATATTCATAAGCGGTAAAAACATTTAATCGGTGGTAAATTGGAATGAAAACCAAACAAATTATAACCATCGCAATAGGCAATCCGAAATAAAATTGCACAAAACCCATGCCGCTGTGAAAAGCCTGGCCGGGCGTTGATAAGAAAGTAATGGCGCTGGCCTGTGTTGCCATTACAGACAAAGCTATGGTCCATCCTTTCGCTTCATTTCCGCCTTTGATATAATCGGTCACATTTTTGCTTCCCTGTGTTTTCCAAGCGCCATATAAAACGATAAATCCTAACGTGCCGATAAGCACCAGCCAGTCCAGCCACTGCATATCAGGAGAAATTTTTCATGATAACATAAAACAGCACAATATAAACCGCATTGGCAATTAAAACGAGGGTATATTCCCTTTTCCAGACGTATTTTTGTTTTTCCATTTTAGTTTTTTAAAGGTTTTTCTGACTTATTTTTTCCGATTGACAGCATATTTGCGAACAATTTATAGGCACCGGAAACGCCGTCTGGCAGTTCCCTGAAAAAACTCAATCCGGTATAAATAAAGTTTCCTTTGCCATATTTGGCAACCAACAAACTTCCTTTGCTTTCGGGTTCATTTTTATCGTTCATGCTTAAAATGGCTTCAAATTTCGGGTCCCATTCACTTGGGAAATACAAACCACGCTCCTGTACCCAGCCTTCAAAATCCTTGTTTGTAATTTTATTCGGGTAATTCAGCAGTTCGTGGGCCGGAATGACCATTCTGACTTCCGCATCTTCTTCTGTAACCCTATTGTTGGATAATTTTAAAGGAAAAGGCGCTGGCGAATCAACTTTTAAACGCGAATTGGTGTTGTATTGCACTATTAAAGTTCCGCCGTTTTCCACATAACTGTGCAAGAATTTCTGATAAAATTTTGCCCGGTCATTGGTGTTATACGCCCTGATTCCCAACACAATGGCGTCAAAATTTACCAATTTATCAGGCGTAATATCATCTTCATTTAACTCAACTACCGTATAGCCCATTTGACGCAAAGCGGTTGGAACGGCATCTCCGGCGCCCTGAATATAGCCTATTTTTTGTCCCTTTTTCTCAATGGTTAACCGAACTAATTTTGCTTCTGAAGGCATCATAACCGATTGAAACGGAATGTGACCGTAATTAATTTCAACCAATTCATCGGTATATTTTTTGTCTCCAATTTGAACAACCGGATTGATAAATACTTCGGATGCCTTGGAAGGTGGTTTAATCACAAATTCGAAATTTTGCTCTTCCCCTTTTTCCTTTAAACTGAATGAAAAACTTTTTGGGGAAACATTCCAAAATTCAGGAACATCCAAAGCAACATTTCCGTTTAAATTTTCCTTGATGGCTTTTACCTTAACGCTGATTTTTTGAGCATCTTCATTGGCAAAAATGTAGACTTTTTCTCCGAATGAAGCTGAAACTTCGGGAAGAATTTCAAAAGGTTTGTACACTTCGCCTTTTACGGGATCATTGTATTTAAAAATCACATTTTTGGCAAAAGGAATTGTAAATCCGTTAAAATTCACCTTAAAATTGGCCACGATAATTCTTGGTGTTTCGGGCAAGCCGATTAAATTTTGGTCGGAAACCCGGTACATTCCGATACTTCCTTTTTCCCGAAGCCAATATGGTGAAGTTTGTTTAATTTCCGAAGGAATTTCAACGGATAAAGAAAGTGAATTCGCCCTATTTTGTTTTAAGACAATCACAGAATCCATCTTTGCATTTAATGGCGAAATCTCAACCGATTCCAACGAAATAGCAACATCGCTCCTGTTCACCGCTTCAATTTTTAGGGTGTTTTTTGAATTTGCGGTTGTAGAAGCGTTATTGGCCACAGCTTCCAAATACAATCCGGCGCAAGCCGCAATAATTTCCTTAATTTCTTCCGATTTTAATTGTTTCCAATGTTCATCTTTCAGTTGCTGAATTAATTTATAGGCTTCAATTAAATTGGGAATGCTGGCGGCCGGATTTTTAAAATTATAATCCGCCACCACTTTTTGTAAAATTTTACCGATTTCTTTTCCGCCTTCCACACGATTCCAAGAAGTATCTATGCCATCAAAAACATTTTTATTTGTTGGAAATTCTCCTTTCAAAAACTCCAGATATTCCTTTTCTGTACCTCGCGAGCCGGTGCTTCCAAAACCTTGGGATTCGTGTTTGCTTCTGCTTAATGAAGCTATTTCGCTGTTAGACAAACCTTTGCTTGGGTAATAAGTGCCAATTTCCAAAGTCAGTAAATTGGTTTTGTCTGCCTTATTAAAGTTTTCCTCATTTCCGTAAAACCACCAGTAAGTGTTAAAAAACAACCGTTTTGGTTGCCAAACGGCATCGTTTTGCAAATGTGTTTTGTAGGTTTTATCTGATGCCAAATCAAATGCTTCCAACCCTAACATGGCTGAAGCCGTATGATGTCCGTGCGTTGTTCCGGGAGTTTTATGGTTAAATCTGTTGATAATGACATCGGGTTTTAATTTTCTGATGGTGGCCACCACATCGTTTAAAACCGCTTCTTTATTCCACATATTTAGCGTTTCATCGGGATGTTTTGAATAGCCAAAATCGTTGGCGCGCGTAAAAAATTGCTCGCCGCCGTCCACTTTTCTTGCCGCCAATAATTCCTGCGTTCTTATTACACCAAGCAATTCGCTGAGCTCAGGTCCGATTAAATTTTGTCCGCCATCGCCTCTTGTGATGCTTAAATAAGCGGTTCGTGCTTTAACATCGTTGGCAAAATAAGAGATTAGACGGGTATTTTCATCATCAGGATGTGCTGCGATGTACAAAACCGTTCCTAAAAAATTAAGTTTTTGAATGGATTCGTAGATTTCTCCAGAAGTAGGCTTTTTGGGTGCTTGCGCAAAAGTGATGGTGATGCAAAAAAGTGCAAGGAATAAAACGGAAACTATTTTTTTCATCTGTTTAAATTTTATTTTTTAGCGGTAACAGATGCTGTTCGCCATTAATAATTTCATTATGTATCAAAATTTGATAGGCTCGTTTCATTAAAATTTGATTTTTTAGCAGAAATCAAATATAAAATTAAATTTTAGACTGCACTTTTTTTTATGAAGGTATTAACATTTTGCAATGTTAAAAGTTGTTGCCAATAATAATAAAATTCGATTTTCAAAATAAAAATTCTTTAATAATTTGGAAAATGTTATCTATTTAGGTAACTTTGTTGAAAATTTAACGACTATTTTATTGAATAATTATAAACGTGAGGTAGGAATTTATAAAGATTACTTTACTGATTTCTACAAAAAACAGCCTTTAGTTGTAAGAAAAAAGATAGATTGGACTATTCTATTAATTCAAACAATGAAAATTGTTCCTGAAAAATATCTGAAACATCTTACTAACACTGATGGACTTTGGGAAATAAGAATTTCTGCAGGAAATGGAATTTTTAGAATATTCTGTTTCTTCGATGATGGAAATCTTATAATTTTATTAACCGGATTTCAGAAAAAAACGCAAAAAACGCCGAAAAATGAAATCAACAGAGCAGAAAAGCTAAAAACCGAGTATTATGAAAACAAATAAAAATATTAAATCATTCGATGCACATCTTACCGAAAATTATGGTAATGTTGGATCTGAAACTAGAGATAAATTTGAAGAAGAGTTTGAAACTTTTAAAATTGGAGTTTTAATCCAGGAAGCTCGAAAAAGACAACATTTGACTCAAGAAGAACTTGCCGATAAGGTTGGGACTACTAAAAATTATATTTCAAGAATTGAAAATAATGCAAGTGACATTAGACTTTCCACACTTATGAGAATTATAAAAGATGGGCTAGGCGGAAATTTGAAATTATCATTGGATATTTAGATTATAAATTACTACTGGCAACAGCTCATAAAATTTATGCTTAAATTGTGCTAGTACAAAGCGACAAACATTCAATAAAAATATGGCGAAGGCGGAAAAATCTCCGATATTTTACGTCGCACAAATCTAATAAAATCACAATATGTTATATGTTTTACGTTATTAATTGTTAATTGAAGTTGCGTTAGGGATTGAGCCCTTCGACTACGCTCAGGGTAAACTTATTGTTTGAGCTCTTTTTTTGTTGCTTTTCACAACCAAAAAAAGCGAGCCGCGAAAGCCCGACCCGCCAGCCGGCGGGGAACGCCCTAAAGCATCTTTTACAACTTAAAACTGCCGCATATTTTATATTGACAACGTGTTGATAAAAAATCTTTTTATAACAACATATTTAGAATATATTTGTAACTCATTCCATTAAAATAATCATCAATGAAATTTATAGTATCAAGTGGTCAATTATTAAAACAACTCCAAGTTTTGGGAGGCGTTATCAACAGCAACAACACGTTGCCAATTTTAGATAATTTCTTGTTCGAATTAAAAGAAAACGAATTAAAAATATCGGCTTCGGATTTGGAAACAATCATGAGCACTGTTATTGAAGTGGAATCGGAATCTGAAGGATCTGTAGCAATATCAGCACGTTTGTTGCTGGATACCCTAAAAACATTTCCAAACCAGCCTTTGACTTTCAAGACTGAGGAAAACAGCACCATTGAAATTAGCTCGAGCCACGGTAAATATGATATGGCTTATTTTGACGGCAATGAATTCCCGAAAGCGGTTACGCTGGAGTCGCCAAGCAGCACCACAATTCCGGGAGAAATTTTGGCTACAGCTATTTCTAAAACAATATTTGCCGCAGGAAACGATGATTTAAGACCTGTGATGAGCGGTGTGTTTTTTCAGTTTAATGCAAATAATTTAACTTTTGTGGCCACAGACGCCCACAAATTGGTTAAATATTCACGAACTGATGTTACCGCAAACCAACCTGCGGAATTCATTATGCCAAAAAAACCGTTGAACTTATTGAAGGGAATTTTAGCCGGTTCAAACAGCGATGTTACCATTGAATATAACGATTCAAATGCGAAATTTATATTTGACAATGTGGTGTTGGTTTGCCGTTTGATAGACGGAAAATACCCGAATTATGAAGCTGTTATCCCAAAAGAAAATCCGAATAAACTGATTGTTGACCGAGGCACTTTTTTAAACTCGGTAAAACGTGTGTCTATTTTCTCAAGCAAAACAACACACCAAATTCGTTTGAAAATGGCCGGAACAGAATTAAATATTTCTGCGGAAGACATTGATTACTCAAACAAAGCTGAAGAGCGTTTGGCTTGCGATTACCAGGGTGATGATATGCAAATTGGATTCAATTCCCGTTTTTTAACCGAAATGTTGAGCAATTTAAACTCCAATGATGTGTTGATTGAAATGTCGATGCCAAACAGAGCCGGAATATTAACGCCAGCAGATGGCATTGAAGAAGGCGAATTTATTACCATGTTGGTGATGCCTGTAATGTTGAATAACTAGTAACATTCTTAATAGAACATATAAAAATCCGCTTTTAGCGGATTTTTTTTGTATTATTGTTTTAAATCCCTTTTATGAATTTTTTAGCCCATTTATATCTTTCCAAAGACAACAAAAATATTTTAATAGGGAATTTTATTGCCGATGCGGTGAAAGGCAAAAAGCACGAAAATTATCCGAAAGAAATTCAGGCAGGGATTTTACTGCACAGGCAAATAGACTATTTTACAGACACACATCCTATCGCCAGAAAAAGCAAAAGACGCTTGCATGAACGTTACGACCATTATGACGGTGTGATTATTGATATTTTATATGATCATTTTTTGGCCAAGAACTGGTTGAATTATTCAGAAATTCCTTTGGAGATTTACGCCAAAAATGTCTATTCATTTTTTCAGGAAAATATTGGAATATTGCCTCCAGAAATGCAAAGATTGCTTCCTTATATGATTGATTATAACTGGCTGGTTGGTTATGCTTCAATTGCAGGAATAGAAAAAACCTTGGCAGGAATGAACAAACGCACCAAAGGCATTTCAAAAATGGATTTGGCGACGGAAGATTTAATAAAACATTATGATGAATTTGAGCTGGATTTCACGGCTTTTTTCAATGATTTGATTGCATTTACTGATGAAAAAACCAAAGAATTATTATTAAAATGAAAAAAACTATCACACTTATCGCCTTTATTTTTCTATTTGCACAATGCAAAGTAAAAACAATAGAAACTACAGAAACCAATAAAAACACCGGATTAATTGCCGACAGCGCAATGGTGGTGAGCGCCCGCGAAGAAGCCTCAAAAATTGGCGTGGCCATTATGAAAAAAGGCGGAAATGCTTTTGACGCGATGATTGCCACAGAATTGGCTTTGGCAGTTGCCTATCCTTTTGCCGGGAATATTGGCGGCGGCGGATTTATGGTGTATAGAACCCACGACGGCAAAACCGGTGCCTTGGATTACCGGGAAAAAGCACCACTTGCCGCTTCTAAAAATATGTATTTGGATGAAAATGGCGATATCATACAAGGCAAAAGTTTGTTTGGTGCGATGGCTGTTGGCGTTCCAGGAACGGTGGACGGATTGTTTAAAGTTTACGAAAAATTTGGCAGCTTGCCTTTTTCAGAATTGATTCAGCCTTCGATAGATTTGGCCAATAAAGGCGTCGTGGTTACCAAAAAACAAGCGGAAAGACTGGCTGTATCCCGGCATTTTTTTGGGGAAGTGAATAGTACCAAAATAATGCTGGACAATGATTGGAAAGAAGGCGATACCATTAAATATGTGATGCTGGCAAAAACTTTGGAGAGAATCAGGGATTTGGGACGAGACGGGTTTTATAAAGGCGAAACTGCTGAAATGTTGGTGAATTATGTCCAGAAATTGGGCGGTATTATCACGAAAAAAGATTTGGAAATCTACGAAGCAAAATGGAGAACTCCAATTGAGTTTAATTACAAAGACTTGAAAATTATTTCCATGTCACCGCCATCAAGCGGCGGAATTTGCAACGCACAAATTTTTAAGGCGATTGAACCCTTTGATATTGCTTCTTTCGGCCATAATTCCTTAAAATCGATTCAATTGCTCACGGAAGCTGAAAGAAGGGCGTATGCCGACAGGTCGTTTTATTTAGGCGATCCCGATTTTGTGAAAATTCCGATTGACACTTTAATCTCATCAAAATATGTAAAAAACAGGATGGCCAATTTTTCATGGGAAAAGGCAACACTTTCTTCAACTTTACAGCACGGGAAAATTACCGGTTATGAAAGTGACGAGACCACGCATTATTCCATTGTTGACAAATATGGAAACTCTATTTCTGCAACCACCACTTTAAACGGTGCTTATGGTTCCAAAGTGTTTGTTTCTGAAGGCGGTTTCTTTTTGAATAATGAAATGGACGATTTCAGCTCAAAAACTGGAACCCCAAATATGTTTGGATTGGTTGGCGGTGATGCGAATTCCATTGCTCCCGAAAAACGTATGCTAAGTTCTATGACGCCAACCATTGTTGAAAAAAACAATCGGTTTTATATGTCGGTTGGCTCTCCGGGAGGTTCACAAATTATAACTTCTGTGATGCAAACAATTTTAAATGTGTATGAATTTAAAATGGGAATGCAGGATGCCGTAAATGCTCCCAGATTTCACCACCAATGGTTGCCTGATGTTGTTTCTTTTGAACCAAAAGGTTTTGACAGTATGCTGTTAAATCAATTACAACAAAAAGGCTATCAAATTAAACAGGAAAATTCGGTAATTTTGGGTAAAGTGGATGCGGTTTTGCGATTGCCAAACGGAAAACTGGAAGGCGGAGCCGATTATAGAGGCGATGATAAAGCGGCTGGATTTTAGCCCCGATACCTACGAAGGAAGAATTGGGAATTGAAAAATGAATTAGAAAACTTGAGGAGCCAATTTGGCACCTCCAATTTTTCATATTAAATGAACTACAAAAAAAATTAAAATTCAATTATTATGTTAACTTATATAGCACTTTTGCGCGGAATTAACGTATCCGGCCACCATAAAATAAAAATGACCGATTTAAAGCAACTTTTTTTAGATTTAGGTTATCATGATGTTACTACATATATACAAAGCGGAAATGTAATTTTTAAGTCAAACATTAAGGAACCAATTCTTATTGAGAACACCATAATTTCAGCAATTTCAAAGTATTTTGGACCTGCTATTGAAGTTCTGATTTTAACCAAAAATGACTTAATCACTATTTTTAATGCAAACCCTTTTCTTGCCAAAGATCCAACAACGGATATTTCAAAATTACATGTGACTATATTAAATAAAATGCCAGATTTAGATGGAATTCCAACTGTTGAAATTCTTGTAACAAACAGTGATGACGAATTTCAATTGATTGAAAACGCCATTTATTTATATTGCCCAAATGGCTACGGAAACACCAAACTTAACAACAATTTATTTGAAAAAAAATTAAAAGTATCCGCAACTACAAGAAATTGGAATACCATTTCAAAACTGGTGCAACTTAGCAATCTATAAATTATCAAATCATTGAATCACCATATTTTAAATAAAGTAGTTCAAGACTTTATAAATTCAAATTTGAAATCGGATTTGACAAAACTGATTTTAAAAGGAAGTCCGTTTGCTTATGTTTCCGTCCAGGAAATTGCAGAACAAATCCTGGCCAAAAACAGCTGTGAAAAAAAATTGCCAAGCTGGTTTAATTCAGAAAA
>JGI25321J50212_10002658_pt1 | contig 13165 bp, 16 predicted proteins | sample AutmiccommuBRH23_FD_50212 | JGI IMG/M metagenome (IMG submission 50212)
TGCCCTCGATCATCAGCGTGTCAGGGAAATTCACCCCGGCGGCATGCACGTCGAGCAGGATCTCGCTCGGCTTGATCTGAGGGGAGGGGGCATCTTCGACAACCAGGCTTTCGGGCGGGCCGAAGCTTTTGCACAGGACGGCTTTCATCGCTTTTCCTTGTTCGACTGGTCGGACGCTTGCCGCCCGACATGGGATGGCTCGACTGCTCAGGACTTTCCAGTCTAGGAGCGCTGCGTGGCGAGGCAATCAGCATCGTTCACTGTAATGGCGGCGTATAAGTNGCAGGCGGTTGCGCGATAGGCTTGGGTGGGCCGCGGCGACTGGTTATGCTGGCGCAGGAATCCCTTGGAGCAGTACCGCGTGAAATACCTCATCTCGATGTTTTTCTGCCTCGCCCTGGCTGGGCCCGCGCTGGCTGAGGAGNCGGCCGAAGACGCCGCCGCCACGCAGACACTCTATTACGCGCTGACGCCTGCGATGGTTGGCAACTACGGCTCCGGCGAGCGACTGAAGTACTACAAGGCCGATGTTGCGCTGCGTATCTCCAGCAAGGAGGTGGAGGATCGGGTCAAGCATCACGAGCCGCTGATTCGCCATCAGCTGGTGATGCTGTTTTCCCAGCAGACCGACGAGACGCTGAGCGGCCCCGAAGCCAAGGAACAGCTGCGTCANGAAGCCTTGCGCCAGGTGCGCGAGGTGCTGGAGCAGGANGAAGGCAAACCGCTGGTGGATGATCTGCTGTTCAACAATCTGATCATCCAGTAGCTCAGCGCATCGCCAGGATCGCCTGCCATTCGTCTTCGCTGACCGGCATCACCGACAGGCGGCTTCCTTTCTTCACCAGTGCCAGTTCGTGCAATGCTGGCTCGGTTTTCAGACGCGCCAATTTCAACTGTGTCGCAAAGGCGTCGACGAACTCGACATCGACCGCGCTCCACGGATTTGCATCATCGCGAGCCTTGGCATCGTGATAGGGGCTGGCAGGGTCGAGGGCAGTGGGATCGGGATAGGCGCTGCGACTGATCCTGCCGATGCCGGCGATTCCTGGCTCGGCGCAACTGGAGTGATAGAAGAAGAACTGATCGCCTTCCTGCATCTGGCGCATGAAGTTTCTCGCCTGGTAGTTGCGTACACCATCCCAGCGTCCGTGACCCATTTTTTCAGGTCCCGGATGGAAAATTCGTCGGGTTCGGACTTCATTAGCCAGTAAGGCATGAACCTTGCTCTCCTATCAGACGGTTCGATCAGACCATGATGGCAAAATCTCCGACAATCGGCTGCAATACCTGTTTGCGCGGTGCCGACGCTTCACGGAAAATGCCGCAGCTGTAAGGTGGCCTATCGAGTCCTAGAACGAAAACACATCGACTCGACGCAAGCATTTCGCCTGGTAGGGGGAGGCGAACACAAATGAAACGTAAGCCCGATATTCTGTGGATTTTGGTCTTTATCTTTGGTCTCGGNGTAGTCACCACGGGCTATACGCAGAGTCTGTGGGATCAGCACGATGGCGCGGCCGGCATGGCCCCGGTCATTCAGGTGCAGCAGGCTCAGCAGCGATGACCTCGTGCCGCATGGACGCGGCGTTCCATCACCCGGCGTACCANCCCTGNTCCGTCACCGTAGCCTGAAGCGCTACATCCCAGCTCTCCAGCGGCAGTCGATCGACGCGCTGACATTCATGAGCCAGTCCCAACAATGTCGGTTTGTGACTTTTTTTGCGCATGGCGCGATACGCCAGGCTGCGATCATAGAAGCCGCCACCCATGCCAAGCCGTCCGCCCTTTCCGTCGAAGCCCACCAGTGGCATGAGCAGCAGGTCCAGCGCCCAGACGCGGCGTTGCCGAGCGGTCCGGATCACGGGTTCCAGAATGCCGAAGCGGTTGCGGCGCAGCTGTTCGCCAGGCTCGATGCGCTGGAACACCATGCGCGTACGTGGCCAGGGGTTGAGTACCGGAAGATAGGTTGCCTTGCCGCGGCGCTGAGCCGCTTGCAGCAATAGGCGCGGATCGATTTCGCCATCATTGGGCAGGTACAGGGCGATATGCCGGGCGCGCCGAAACCGGGGATGCTGAGCCAGCTGCCGATAGAGACGGCGAGCGGCCAGGCGCTGCTGGGCGGGTGTCAGTTGGCGTCGAGCGTGGCGCAGCTTGCGGCGTAGCGCCGGGCGCGAAAGGCCTTCGGCTACGATCATCAGAAGTGGCTCCCCAGCATGCCGCTGCCAGCGTAGGCCCTTGAACCCGAGAGTTCAAGGTGGCGACTACAGAGTACCTTAAGGCTTTCCGTCAGGCGGACATGCACACCGGCACCACGTGTAGCCTCCATGGTGTTGCTTATCGGGAGAGGGTCATCGCCGACTGGCGAACATGCCAGGGAGTTGGGCGGAGTATAACGCAAACCGGCTGCCGTTGATCAGTTGCCGGAAGGGTTCGGGTCGGTGGCCAGTGCGCTGTCGACGCGCTCCAGCAGCATGCGTACGTGCTCGCGCGCGCTGTTGGCTTCGGCATCCAGGCGATCATGCTTGTGTAGCAGTTCGTGGGTGATGTTCAGCGCGGCCATCACCGCAACGCGGTCGGCGCCGATGACTTTGCCGCTGCTGCGGATCTCGCGCATCTTGCGATCCAGATAGCGGGCCGCGCCTTCCAGATTGCTGCGTTCCTCTGGCGGACAGGCAATGCAATATTCCTTGTCCATGATGTGCACTGTGACGGTGTTCGGCTGGGTCATGAGTCCTGCTCCAGGGCTTTCAGGCGCGAAATCATTGATTCGACCTTCAAGCGGGCCATTTCGTTCTTTTCGATTAGATGAGCGCGCTCTTCACGCCAGTTCCGCTCGTTGGCCAGTAGCAGGTGGTTCTGCGCCTTGAGCTGTTCGATGCGCTGAATCAGCTGCTCCAGCTTGGTGGTCAGCGCTTTCAGATCGGCGTCTTCCATGGGATTCCTGTTGGGGCACTGAGTGAAGACGGAGGCGATGCCCGGGGGCTTCGATGGTCTTGCCGCGGCCGCCGGTGCTAGGATACGAAGCCTTCATTCTAGTCATTGCGCCATCGTGCGCCTAGCCGCCATGTCCATTCAGAATTCCCCATATGCCGCTTTCGCCACACTTCTGGCTGGCGCACCGCAAACTGTTTCTCCTGCCGAATTGCATGGCCTGTTGCTCGGGCGCAGCTGCGCCGGTGCCGGCTTCGATGTCGAACCCTGGCTGACCGATGCCTCGGACCTGCTTGGCGAAGCGCCGCAGGACAATATCCGTCAGGCCTTGATCGGCCTGCAGGAGATGGTCAAGGGTGAGCTCGCCGGCGACGACATCGCCGTCGTTCTGCTGCTGCCCAGCGATGATGCGCCGCTGGCCGAGCGCGCTGTCGCGCTGGGCCAGTGGTGCCAGGGCTTTCTCGCCGGCTTCGGTCTGACCGCTGGCGACCGCGCGCTGAGCGCCGAGGCCATGGAAGTACTGCAGGATCTCTCGGCCATCGCGCAGATTCAGGACTCGCTGGAAGAGTCCGAAGACGGCGAGACCGATTACATGGAAGTGATGGAGTACCTGCGCGTGGCGCCGTTGCTGCTGTTCACCGAGTGCGCCAAGCCGGTACCTGCTGCTCCGAAACCTTCCCTGCATTGAGGAAATCGTTCCGCTCATGACTCGCATCCCGAAATCGGAATACGCCCGTCGGCGCAAGGCGCTGATGGAGCAGATGGAACCCAACAGCATCGCCATCCTGCCGGCGGCGCCGATGTATATCCGCAACCGCGATGTCGAGCATGTCTACCGCCAGGACAGCGACTTTCAGTATCTGTCCGGCTTCCCCGAACCGGAGGCGGTGATCGCGCTGATTCCCGGGCGTGAGCATGGCGAATACGTGCTGTTCTGCCGCGAACGCGACCCCGAACGCGAGCTGTGGGATGGCCTGCGTGCCGGGCAGGACGGCGCGATAAGTGAATACGGTGCCGACGATGCCTTTCCCATCGGCGACATCGACGACATCCTCCCCGGGCTGATCGAAGGCCGCGACCGTGTCTACTACGCCATCGGCACCAACGAAGCCTTCGATCATCGGCTGATGGAGTGGATCAAGACCATTCGCGCCAAAGCGCGCCAGGGCGCGCAGCCGCCCAGCGAGTTCGTCGCGCTCGATCACTTGCTGCACGACATGCGTCTGTACAAGTCGAGTAACGAAGTGAAGGTGATGAAGCATGCCGCGGAGATTTCCGCCCGTGCACACATCCGTGCCATGCAGGCCAGCCGCGCGGGCCTGTTCGAGTACCACCTGGAAGCCGAGCTGGATTACGAGTTCCGTAAGGGCGGGGCGAAGATGCCCGCTTACGGCAGCATCGTCGCCGCGGGTCGCAATGCCTGCATCCTGCATTACCGCGAGAACGATGCGCCGCTGAAGGATGGCGACCTGGTGCTGATCGACGCCGGTTGCGAAATCGACTGCTACGCCAGCGACATTACCCGCACCTTTCCGGTCAACGGCCGCTTCTCGCCCGAGCAGAAGGCCATTTACGAACTGGTGCTCAAGGCCAACGAAGAGGCTTTCAAGCACATCGCACCCGGCAAGCACTGGAACGAGGCCCACGAGGCCACCGTACGGGTCATCACCGCCGGGCTGGTCGAGCTGGGCCTGCTGCAGGGCGAGGTCGACGAACTGATCGCAAGCGAGGCCTACAAACCCTTCTACATGCACCGCGCCGGGCACTGGCTGGGCATGGACGTGCATGACGTCGGCGACTACAAGATCGGCGGCGAGTGGCGCGTGCTCGAGCCGGGCATGGCGATGACCGTCGAGCCGGGCATCTATATCGCCGTGGACAATCAGAACGTCGCCAAGAAGTGGCGCGGCATCGGCGTGCGCATCGAGGATGACGTGGTGGTGACCCGGACCGGCTGCGAAATCCTCACCGGTGGCGTGCCGAAAAGCGTCGCCGAGATCGAGGCGCTGATGGCCGCCGCTCGTGAGCAGGTCGCCTGACATGCAGAGCCTGGCGATCATCGGTGGCGGGCTGGTCGGCGCCAGTCTCGCGCTGGCCTTGCAGGATGGCGCCCGGGCGCGCGGCTGGTGCATCCATCTGATCGAGCCGTTCGAGCCCGGCCACGAGTACCAGCCGAGCTATGACGCGCGCTCCACGGCGCTGTCCTACGGCACTCGGTTGATCTACCAGCGCCTGGGCCTATGGGAACGCATCGCCGAGCGCGCCGAGCCGATTCTGCGCATTCATGTATCCGAGCGCGGCAGTTTCGGGGCGGCACGCCTCGATTGCACACGCGAAGGCGTCGAGGCGCTGGGTTACGTGGTGGAGAACGCCTGGATCGGGCATTGCCTGTGGCAGGCGCTGGATGATCAGGTGGTGATCCGTCATTGTCCGGCCGAGGTCGAGCGACTGGAGCCCGGCGCCACCGGTTACCGGTTGAGTTTTACCGATGGTCAGCAGCTGGAGTGCGACCTCACCGTGCTCGCAGATGGTGGCCGCTCCGGGCTGCGCGAGCAGCTTGGCATCCAGGTGTCGCGCCGGCCGTACGGCCAGACCGCGCTGATCGCCAACATCACGCCAGGCAAACCGCACGGCGGTCTGGCGTTCGAGCGCTTCACTGAAGATGGCCCGATGGCGCTGCTGCCGCTGCAGGATGATCGCTGTGCGCTGGTATGGACGCGCTCCCAGGTCGATGCCGCGCGCCTGGCGCAGGCACACGAGGCGGTTTTCCTCGGCGAACTGCAGGAGGCCTTCGGCTATCGCCTGGGCGCGTTGCAGCAGGTCGGTGCCCGGCATCTGTATCCGCTGACGCTGATCGAGGCCGAAGAGCAGGTACGTTCGGGGCTGGTGGTGCTCGGCAACGCGGCTCACAGCCTGCACCCGATCGCCGGGCAGGGCTACAACCTGTCGCTGCGTGATGTGGAGGCGCTGAGCGTCGCTTTGCTGCGCAGCGACGCCGCGTTGGGCGACCTGGCGGTGCTGCAGGAGTATGCCCGCAGGCAGCGCTTCGATCAGCGCGTGACGGTCGGTTTCTCCGATCAGGTCACCCGGCTGTTCGGTGATTCCGGTCGGCTGGTCGCGGCCGGACGCAATCTCGGTCTGCTCGGGCTGGACCTCATGCCCGCCGCCAAGCGTTGGTTTGCGCGCCAGGCGATGGGCCTGGGCACTCGCGCTGGCTGAAAAGCGGCAACCAAAAGGACTCGGCATGAGCGGCTCCCGTTTGGCGCGCAAGGCGCGGTTTCTGCGCTGGGCCATGAATTTCTACCCGCCATACATCGGAGCCGGTGTTCGGGTGCGGCACATCAGCGCGGATATGCGCCTGGTTCAGGTCAAGATGGTGCTGCGCTGGTACAACCGCAATTATGTCGGTACGCAGTTCGGCGGCTCGCTGTATTCGATGGTCGACCCGTTCTTCGTGCTGATGCTGATGGAGAATCTCGGGCGCGACTACATCGTCTGGGACAAGGCAGCCAACATAGAATTCGTCAGCCCCGGGCGCGGCGCGGTCTACGCCGAATTCGCCATCAGCGACAGGCTGCTGGATGAGATCCGCGCGCACACGGCCGACGGCAGCAAGTACCTGCCCAGAATGCATGTCGAAGTGCGCGACGGCGAGGGCACGCTGGTGGCACGGGTGCAGAAGACCCTCTACATACGACTCAAGCCGCGGGCGCGGCAGCCAGGAGAGAAGTGATGCAAGCGGATCTGATCATCGTGGGTGCCGGCATGGTCGGCAGTACCCTGGCACTCGCCCTCGAAGGTTGCGGGCTGAAGATCGTCGTGCTCGATGCGAGCCCGCTCGAGGTCGTCGACTTCGACCCGCAGGGCGGCTTCGAACCGCGGGTCAGTGCGCTGTCCGCAGCCAGCCAGCGCATCCTGCAGCGGGTCGGTGCCTGGCCGGGCATCGCCGCGCGCCGCGCGAGTCCCTACACCGACATGCACGTATGGGACGGCTCGGGCACCGGGCAGCTTCATTTTTCCGCCGAGACCGTACATGCCGAAGTGCTCGGGCATATCGTCGAAAACCGTGTGGTGCAGGATGCGCTGCTGGACGCGATGCAGCGCCGCGGCGGACTGCAGCTGATCGGCGACGCGCGCGTCGAGCAGCTGGCGCGCACCCCTGACGGTTGGCAGCTGACGCTGGTCGACGGCCGCGAGTTGCGTACGCCCCTGCTGATTGCGGCGGATGGCGCCAACTCGGCGATTCGCCGCCTGGCTGGTTGCGAAACCCGCGAATGGGATTATCTGCATCAGGCCATCGTCACCAGCGTGCGTTGCAGCGAGCCGCACCAGCGTACGGCCTGGCAGCGCTTCACCGATGACGGCCCCCTGGCGTTTCTGCCGCTCGAGCGCGATGGCGACGGCACTGGTGCTCGATTGTCTGGTCGGTTACTGAAGCTGAAGCCAGGCGGCTCATGGCGCTGGATGATGCTGCATTCCGAACGGCGCTTGGTCGAGCCTTCGAGGAGCGCCTGGGCGAAGTGCTCGAGGTCGATCCGCGGCTGTGCATCCCGCTGCGCCAACGCCATGCCAAACGCTATGTGCAGCCGGGCCTGGCGTTGATCGGCGATGCCGCACACACCATTCATCCGTTGGCGGGGCAGGGCGTGAATCTTGGTCTGCTGGATGCCGCCGTGCTGGCGGAAGTGCTCAAGGCGGCGATTGCCCGCGGTGAGCGGGTGGCCGATGTGCAGGTGCTGAGCCGCTTCGAGCGTCGGCGCATGCCGCACAACTTGGCGATGATGGCAGCCATGGAAGGCTTCGAACGGCTGTTCCAGGCTGATCCACTGCCGCTGCGCTGGCTGCGCAATACCGGTCTCAAGGCCGTACAGGCGCTACCGGAGGCGAAGGCGCTGTTCGTTCGTCAGGCGCTCGGANTGAGCGGCGATCTGCCGGAACTGGCCAAGCCCTGATGTCAGATTGATATTTACAAAACATTACCTGCACGATTTGTCGCATTGAGAAGGTAAATAACATTCACTACTATTCAGCCTCTGTTCCAACTCACCAACAAGAGGCTGTTCCATGCAGGCAAGCAAAGGTTTACTCGCCGCCCTGGCGCTGACGGCGCTGTCGGGTGCCGTCCAGGCTGCCGACGAAGTAGTGGTCTACTCCTCGCGTATCGATGAGCTGATCAAGCCGGTGTTCGACGCCTACACCGAGAAGACCGGTGTAGCGATCAAGTTCATCACCGACAAGGAAGCCCCGCTGATGGCCCGCATCAAGGCCGAAGGCGCGAACACCCCGGCGGACCTTCTGCTCACCGTCGATGGCGGCAACCTCTGGCAAGCCGAGGAAATGGGCATCCTGCAGCCGCTGAACTCTCAGGTGGTCAAGGACAACATCCCGGCCCAGTATCGTTCCTCCAACGACGCCTGGACCGGCCTGTCGCTGCGCGCACGGACCNTCGTCTACTCGCCGGAGCGGGTCAAGGACGGCGAGCTGAGCACTTACGAGGCNCTGGCCGACGAGCGTTGGGACGGCCGCCTGTGNCTGCGCACCAGCAAGAAGGTGTACAACCAGTCGCTGACCGCGACCATGATCGAGACTCACGGCGCCGAGAAGACCGAAGAGATCATCAAGGGCTGGGTCGGCAATCTCGCCACCGACGTCTTTGCGGACGACACGGCGCTGGTGCAGGCCGTCGACGCCGGGCAATGCGATGCCGGCATCGTCAACACCTACTACTTCGGTCGTCTGCACGCGCAGAACCCGCAGCTCAAGGCCAAGCTGTTCTGGCCGAACCAGGAAGACCGCGGCGTGCACGTCAACCTGTCGGGCATCGGCCTGACCAAGCACGCACCGAACGCGGACGCCGCGCGCAAGCTGGTGGAGTGGATGACCAGTGAGGAAGCGCAGAGCATCTTCGCCGACATCAACATGGAGTACCCGGCCAACCCGAGCGTGAAGCCGTCTGCCGAAGTGGCGGCATGGGGCGAGTTCAAGGCCGACACCATTCCGGTGGAAGTGGCCGGCAAGCGCCAGGCCGAAGCCATCAAGCTGATGGACCGCGCCGGCTGGAACTGATCAGCCCTCCGCGCTTGCAGCGGTGACGTGCAGCTCCGGCCGCCACGTTCACCGCTGCGGTTATACTCGGCGCCCCGGCCTGGTCCGGGGCGTCGTCTTTTTTGCTGTCGAGGCTTGAGTGTCCCATCCCGTCGAGCGCCGCTGGTATCCCATCACGTTTGCTGTCGCAGCCCTGGTGTTGCTGCCACTGAGCATCCTGCTGTTCAGCTGGAGCAGTATCGATACCGAGATCTGGTCGCACCTGTGGGACACGCAGATGCCGCGTCTGCTGGGCAATACCCTGACGCTGGTTCTCGGCGTGGGCATCGGCGTGGTGGTGCTCGGCGTCAGCCTCGCCTGGCTGACGGCATTGTGCGAATTTCCCGGACGCCGCTGGCTGGATTGGGCGCTGATGCTGCCGTTCGCGATTCCTGCCTATGTGTTGGCGTTCGTCTTCATCGGGCTGCTCGATTTCGCCGGTCCGGTGCAAACCCTGGCGCGCGAGTGGTTCGGTAGCGGCATTCGCTTTCCGCGAGTGCGCTCCACGGGCGGTGTGATCACGGTGCTGGTGCTGGTGTTCTACCCCTATGTCTATCTGCTGGCGCGCTCGGCCTTTCTCGCTCAGGGCAAGGGACTGATGGAAGCGGCGCGGGTGCTCGGCCAGTCGCCCTGGCAGGCTTTCTGGCGCGTGGCGCTGCCGATGGCGCGACCGGCGATCGGTGCCGGTCTGGCCCTGGCAATGATGGAAACCCTGGCTGACTTCGGTGCGGTGTCGGTGTTCAACTTCGATACCTTCACCACTGCGATCTACAAGACCTGGTACGGCTTCTTCAGTCTGACCAGCGCCACCCAGCTGGCCAGCCTGTTGTTGCTGGCGGTGATGCTGGTGCTCTACGGCGAGCGCCGGGCGCGCGGTGCTGCGCGACCGGCCAATGAGCGAGCGCGCTCCGCGGCGCTGTATCGGCTGACCGGTGTGAAGGCGTTNGCGGCCAGCGCCTGGTGCGGCNTGGTATTTCTCTGCGCGTTCATNATCCCGCTGTTGCAGCTGCTGGCCTGGCTNTGGCAGCGCGGTCGCTTCGATCTCGACGAGCGTTACGCCGGNATGATCCTGCACACGCTCTATCTCGGNGCTATCGCCGCACTGATCACTGTGAGCGTGGCGCTGCTGCTGGCNTTCGCCCGACGTCAGGCGCCGGTGCGCTCGATCCGCAGCGCGGTGAGCCTGGCCAATCTCGGCTATGCCTTGCCGGGTTCGGTACTGGCGGTTTCGATCATGCTGGCGTTCAGTTACCTCGACCGGCACCTGGTCATTCCGCTGTCGAGCTGGTTGGGCGCTGGCGGCAAGCCGATCCTGCTCGGCAGCCTCGGCGCGTTGCTGCTGGCCTATCTGATCCGCTTCATGGCGGTCGCCTTCGGCCCGCTGGAAAACGCCCTGGCGCGGATTCGCCCCTCGCTGCCGCAGGCATCACGCAGCCTGGGTGTCGGTGGCCCGGCGCTGTTCTTCCGGGTCTACCTGCCGTTGCTGCTGCCGGGCACGCTGAGCGCGGCACTGCTGGTATTCGTCGACGTGCTCAAGGAAATGCCGGCGACCTTGCTGATGCGGCCATTCGGCTGGGACACCCTGGCCGTGCGCATCTTCGAAATGACCAGTGAAGGCGAATGGGCCCGCGCGTCGCTCCCGGCACTGACCTTGGTGCTGGTCGGGCTGCTGCCGGTGGTGCTGCTGATTCGCCGCTCGGCGCGGCGCCCTGGCTAGTCACGCAGCTCTGGCGGCAGGGTGCTGAGCGACGCAGCCGCGCTACTGCGGGCCGCCATTCGACCTCCAGTCTCCTGCCACCTGATCTGCCGTGACCTGCTGTCACCTTGGGGCTACAATGCGCGCCATTCGAAAGTCGCCGACCCCCGCAGGGCCCGGCTTTACTGACTTTTCCAATGCCGATTCGGCGACCTGCCCGGAAGGAGAAACCCATGGGTCAGCGTACTCCCCTCTACGATCAGCACCTTGCGCTCGGTGCCAAGATGGTCGACTTCGGTGGCTGGGACATGCCACTGCATTACGGCTCCCAAGTAGAAGAACATCATCAGGTTCGTCGTGACTGCGGGGTGTTCGACGTCTCGCACATGACCGTGGTCGATGTCTCCGGCGAGCAGGCCCGCGACTATCTGCAGCGCTTGCTGGCCAACGACGTGGCACGCCTGAAAAGCACCGGTCGGGCGCTTTACAGCGCGATGCTCAACGAGCGCGGCGGGGTGATCGATGACCTCATCGTCTACCTGACCGACTGGGGTTATCGCCTAGTGGTCAATGCCAGCACCCGCGACAAGGATCTGGCGTGGATGCAGGCCCAGGCGGCCGGCTTCGCCGTCGAGGTCAGGGAGCGCCCCGAGCTTGCCATGCTGGCCATCCAGGGACCGCATGCCCGCGCGCGTACGTCCGAGCTGGTGAGCCAGGCCCGGGCCGGGCTGATCCATGATCTCAAGCCGTTCCAGGGCATGGCCGATGGCGACTGGTTCATCGGGCGTACCGGCTATACCGGCGAAGATGGCCTGGAAATCATCCTGCCCGCGGAGCAGGCGCCGGACTTCCTCAGCGAGCTGGTCGGCGCCGGCATCCCGCCGATCGGCCTCGGTGCTCGCGACACCCTGCGTCTGGAGGCCGGCCTCAACCTGTACGGCCAGGACATGACTGAAGACGTATCGCCGCTGGCGGCCAACATGGGCTGGACCGTGGCCTGGGAGCCGACCGAGCGTGACTTCGTCGGCCGTGCCGCGCTGGAGCAGCAGCGGGCTCGTGACGACCTGCCCAAGCTGGTCGGCCTGGTGTTGGAGGAGCGCGGCGTACTGCGTGCTCATCAGGTGGTGCGGGTGAATGGCGTCGGCGACGGCGAGATCACCAGCGGCAGTTTTTCTCCTACGCTTGGCAAGTCCATCGCCCTGGCCCGCGTGCCGGCCGGGACCGCCGAGCGCGCGGAAGTGGAGATTCGTGGCAAGTGGTATCCGGTGCGGGTCGTGCAGCCGACATTCGTGCGCCACGGCAAGGTACTGGTGTAAATTCGACCGACTGTTTTGCGCGACTGCTGTCAACAGCCTTGAGGACCCAACAATGAGCAACATCCCCAGCGATCTGCGTTACGCCGCCAGCCACGAGTGGGCCCGTCTCGAAGCGGACGGCAGCATCACCGTCGGTATCTCCGATCACGCCCAGGAAGCGCTGGGGGATGTGGTCTACGTCGAGCTGCCCGAGGTCGGGCGCCAGCTCAATGCCGGCCAGGAAGCCGGTGTGGTCGAATCGGTGAAAGCCGCGTCCGACATCTATGCGCCGGTGGCTGGAGAGGTGATCGCGGTCAACGAGGCGCTTGCCGATTCGCCGGAGCTGGTCAACAGCGACCCTTACGGCAGCTGGTTCTTCCGCCTGCAGCCGAGCGATACGTCGGAGCTGGACAAGTTGCTCGACGCGGCCGGTTACCAGGCTGCCTGCGACGCCGACGCCTAAGCATCATCCGCAAAAGCCCCGCTCTGTCGGGGCTTTTGTTTTTCCGAGAGTAGCGACCATGCCGTATATGCCGAGCCTTTCCCAACTCCAGCAACCCGATGCCTTCCTGCGCCGTCACCTCGGCCCGGATCAGGGCGAACAGCAGGCCATGCTCGACGCCTTGGGCCTGAGCAGCCGCGAACAGCTGATCGAGCAGACCGTGCCGCCGGCGATCCGCCTGCAGGCCGAGCTGAACCTGCCGCCGGCGCTGGACGAGCAGGCCGCGCTGGCCAAGCTGCGTGGTTATGCGGAGCAGAATCAGCTCTGGACCAGCCTGATCGGCATGGGTTACCACGGCACCATCACCCCGCCGGTGATCCTGCGCAACGTGTTGGAGAACCCCGGTTGGTACACCGCCTACACGCCCTATCAACCGGAAATCGCCCAGGGCCGTCTGGAAGCGCTGCTGAACTATCAGCAGATGATCATCGATCTCACCGGGCTCGATCTGGCCAATGCTTCGCTGCTGGATGAAGGCACCGCAGCGGCGGAGGCCATGACCCTGGCCCGGCGCATGGCCAAGAGCAAGAGCAACCGCTTCTTCGTCGAGGAGAACTGCCATCCGCAGACGCTCTCCGTGGTGCAGACCCGCGCCGAGGCGTTCGGTTTCGAGCTGGTGGTCGGCACGCTGGACGAGCTGGCCGGACAGGAAGTGTT
>JGI25321J50212_10002678_pt1 | contig 13113 bp, 8 predicted proteins | sample AutmiccommuBRH23_FD_50212 | JGI IMG/M metagenome (IMG submission 50212)
GAGCTAAAGTCAATTCTGGTGTATGGACCCATCCGGCATGGCTGATCAGGCGGCGAGCCGCTGCTGTTCCTGCTCTTGCTCCTTCACGGGTTCGCCGTCCTTGAAGACGACGCCGCCCATCAGTTCGGCAATGCGCTCAACGCCGCGAATCCGCCGCCAGGATTTCTCGGCTTCCTGNACGAGCTTGAAGGCGAGACCNAGGAAGCTCGAGCGCGACACGCAGTTCTTCGTGCGGGTGGTGCGGTGACGCACGGTGGCGAAGGTCGACTCGATCGGGTTGGTCGTGCGCAGGTGAATCCAGTGCTCGGCNGGGAAGTCGTAGAAGGCGAGCAGCGCGTCGCGATCCCTGACGAGCNTGTCGGCCGCCTTCGGGTACTTCGCCTGGTAGCTCTCGACGAAGCGCTCGAAGGCGCTCACGGCGGCCGCGCGCGTCGGGGCCATCCANATCTCGTGGAGCTGCGCCTTCGCNTTGGCCTGCAGGCTCTTGGGCAGCGCGTTGAGCACGTTGGCGCTCTTGTGCACCCAGCAGCGCTGCCGGCGGGTNTCGGGGTAGAGCTCGTCGAGCGCGCCCCAGAAGCCNAGCGCCCCGTCGCCTACTGCCAGGCGCGGACCGACTTCGAGGCCNCGAGCCCTCAGGTCGCGCAGCAACTCGAGCCAGGACGCCTTCGATTCGCGGTGCCCGTCGCCGATCGTGACCAGTTCCTTGGNGCCGTCGAGCCNCACGCCGATGACGACCAGCAGACACTGGCGGGCATCGTCCTCGCCGCGCAGGCNGGTGTGNACNCCGTCGGCCCACCAATAGACGTAGCGGCTGCCGGACAAATCCCGCTTCATCCAGCCGGCGTAGTCGCTCGCCCACTCGGNCTTCAGGCGGCTCACCACGTTGGGGGAGAGGCCCTTGGCCTCATCGCCGAGCAGCACGGTGAGCGCCTCGCGCAGGTCGCCCGTCGAGATGCCCTTCAGGTACAGCCACGGCAACGCCGCCGACACCCGCGTCGAGCGGCGCACATACGGCGGCACCAAGGCGGAATTGAACTTCACCCCAGCGCCCGAGCGGTCACGCACCTTGGGTACCCGCACCTCGACGTTGCCGACCGCCGTGAGCACCTCGCGTGCCGGCAGGTAGCCATTTCTGACCACCGCTCGGCTCCCGCCCAGCATCCGCACGTTCTCGTACTCGGCCAACAACTGCTGCACCTCCACTTCCATCGCCCGCTCGATGAGATCCCGCGCGCCGCGCCGGATCAGCTCCTCCAGCGACAGCCCCACTTCCGATTGCTCAACCGACTGCTCACTCGTATCCTTCTTCAAGGCGCGCCTCCGTGGTTGCTGNAAATTTGGTCTCGACAACTCAATTCTCAGCAGAGGCACGCCGCCTCATCAAGCCCTTCTATCAGGATCTGGTCATACACCAGTCTTGACTATATCTCATGAGCGGCCGTTCGCGTGGTGATGCCAATTTTCCACGGGCGACCGACAGCTTGCTGAGGGCTCCTGCCATTGGCGAGGCGTTTGGCGAAGTCGGTACCCGGCCAACAGGCGCCGGTGACCGTTACATTTGCCTTGCAGGGCATTGGCCCTTGGCTATGCTTAAGCTTTGGTATGGCAACGGAGCCTCTCAACAGAACTTCGCCGGAAAGGTTGGCTGTCGTGGTAACGGCTCGCAACAATGCCGACAGCAGTCTCTGGATGACGAATCGCCTATCGATCAGCGTCTGGCGGCTTTCTGGCCTGTTTACCCCGTGCCTTTATTGTCCTACGTAGGTCTAAGCACCGGAAGGCTTCTACGGTAATGAATTGCCGGGAAAACGCAGCAACGGCCGGAATACACGTCAATGTTGCGGTCTGCAGCACATTAGGCGTCAACGAGGCACACGACGTGTACGCGAATACGGTGGTTCAACGCTAAGGAGAAACAGCATGAAGGGGTTTGTAAAGGACATCGAGAGCATTACCGTGAAGAATGAGGAGTTCCGCCGCGTGCTGTACACGGCGAAGAACTGCCAACTCGTGGTCATGGCGTTAAAGCCCCAGGAAGAGATCGGGGCGGAAGTTCACACGCTGGATCAGTTCTTTCGCGTAGAGGAAGGGACCGGGGAAGCGATAATTGACGGGGCGCGGACGGCGATCCAAGCCGGTTTTGCGGTCATCGTCCCGGCTGGGGCGAAGCACAACATCATCAATACTGGCAGTGTCCCACTCCAGCTCTACACAATTTACGCACCGCCCAATCACCGAGACGGCGTTGTCCACCATACTCGCGGGGACGCGGAGGCTGACAACGAACACTTTGACGGCAAGACGACGGAATGACTTTCTGGGTTACTGCGCATTTCTGTATAGGCGATCAGGCTGAGTCCTGCGCTTGTCACGAACGGCGCCTAACCAAGAGCGTTGAGCGTCAGCTTTAAGTCAGAACGTTGGTCGGCTTTGGGTCGGCTGCCGTCTGCCGCAGGTGACAACTCAATGCCCCTTGCAAACTGCAGCGGCCAGCCAGGCCAACAAGCGCCGAAATTCCACCGCCAATGTCGGATTAGTCTGAAAGCTGCCGTCCTGCCTTTTCAGGCCTGCGGCAGTGGCCGCCCCAATGCGGTCATTCGATGTTCAGATGGTCCGATCGCAGGTTCCTGAGCATAGCTGTCACCCAGAGCGGCAATTGACAGACGGCCCCTCGGCCAAGGCGGACCTTCGTCCGGCGCCCTCTAGTGTCTGGTATCGGAGCTTGAACGGACATTCTCAATTCACTGCTCGAAATCGAATCGCATCGCATCGCATCGCATCGCATCGCATCGCATCGCATCGCATCGCTCAAGGGTAGCGTTTCCCCATGAACTTATTAGCTCAGTCCAATTATTGTGGCTTTTCCGAGACCGGCTCCTGCAGCCGCCACTTCAAGAGTCTCGCAACTTGACGAAGGACCTGAGGAACCGTCACAGCGCCCATTGGCTTGACGACCTCAAAATTCCATCTCCCCGTGTGACCCATGTACCATCCCGCTTGAAACTTCGACCCAAACCTAGCGTTAATGACTTTGACATCATCATCGGAGAGGCGCTCACGTTCTTTTGCTTTAAGATTCTTTAATTTTGCGCCAAAACAGGCTAGCCAAGCGAATTCTCCACAAATTAGAATTACCCGATGATTGCAAGCAACGTCCTTCTGAAGTCTCTCGAGGTTCTCGTTCGAAAGAACATCAGCAGCATCAGGATCCGCAAACTTTGCTTTTCCATTGAGTGGTTGCGGCCATCTGTCAAAGGCGTTTGAACACGTAATGTATTGAGCGCGTAGACGAAGGGCAGCGTCCCGTTTTTTGTACTGCTCAATTACTTCGGGAAGATTGCCTCCTTTCCGAGCGCTTCTAACAATACGGGGCCACGGAAAACTCCCAAGTTTCTCGGCCCACACGATTCCTGCGAGCTGAAGGTGTCGTCGAAGCATGCCTCCTTGCGTAGCCACGAGCGGAATCAATTCTGTAGCCTCACAGTCGCCAGGAGCTTCATTAAGCAAGAACACAGTAGCGTCTGCGCTACCATGCGCCGGAACTTTGTTTTCGTGGTAAATGGGCATAAAAGCAAAACAGTTTGGCGGGTTCCGCAATTTCATTCGAGTGGATCGAACGGCCGCACCGCTTACACAGTTGCCGTTCAATCATGCGAGCGCCGCTATCGCAGTGAGATAGGGCCGCCACGCTTTCTGATGACGCCTTGTCTTGAGCCTTTGAAAAAAAGGGCTCTCAATCGTCTAGCCCGTAAAGGTTAGCCATTTCCGCATCGATCTCGGCCGCGGTCACGTACCTAGATCGCCCCGCCTCCGTAGACATTTGACGTAAAGTCCTACCCGCAGCAACGAAGTGTTTCCGAAACGTTAAGTAGTCACACACCCCTCGGTGCCCGAAGAGCCACAAGCGATCTATCTCCTTCTTTGAGAGCGCTTTTGAAGTATCAAGCGGGTCTTCGTAGCCGTCAGGGTACTGGAAGAAGCGATATATGACAGCAATGATTCTTGTTGGTATCCAATTCGCGCCGTCACGATCTTGTGATGGGTGACAAGCGGCTTGACCAAGTGATAGCGAAGAGTCGTCTGAGCCACAGAAGAATGCAGCTGGGAGTGGCGATCCATTCAGTTTCAGGATGTCACCGAAAAGATGTCGTTGATAGTCATGCTCTGCCTCGAAAATCTTCCGGTGAACGTCTACGGAGATCAACAACGCGATTTGCTGGGCACGGGTCAGGAGGCGGGCCGCGGTTACCCAACTCACCCGGTCGTTAGTTAGCTCACCATTTGCGCTTGTTAGCATTGCGCGAGCTCTGTCAACTAGTTCAATTGCGTTCCCTAAGCGCGCCTCAGATCGACGAAATTGCTCTGTCTTCCCATGACTCCATATGCCGGCACCCATGGTCGCGGCGATGAATAGCAATATCAACAACTGAATGTAATCAGCTAGCGAGATCTTTGGTGTGGCATTTATCAAGATGCCGAAATACAAAGCAAAAGCCGTTATCAGCATGGCCACTAGAATGCCAAATAGGCTGGGTGCAATTTCGTAGGCGAGCTTAGCGTAACGATTTTGGATGGTCATGTATTTCTATAATAAGCTGGGGTTCAGAATTAACAGAGTCGCGAAACTGTCGCAGCCATGAAGTCCGAACTGCTGCTTCGCCAAGTATTCCATTTCACAGGGGTGCGCCGCTCGCGGGGTTGAAACAGTAATTCCAATCCGCTGTTCGATATTGAAGGTTAATCAACGGCAGTAGCTAAGTCGCCCTGCTATTATTCGGTACTAGGAGTCGAATGTCCGTTGCGGCCGACTCGCCAACGGCCGCCTCACGTTCCCGGCCGGACGGTCCTCGGCCAGAGTTGACCTTGGTTTACCGGCCCAATCCCGGGGGCAGAACACCACATACCTGCTGTTCAACTCCCGGTAGGAGGCGGCGGTGACTGCTTACCACTTGCCGATCAGTTCAGTGTTGTCGAGTTTCATCAACGTCACAGTTCCATCATCGCTGCCCATCTCAAGCTGAGACAGCATCGGCTTGGGGCTTGGTTTGTACCAATGCTTGCAAACCATAACCAGGTCCTTGTTCATGTGTTTCGACATGAAGTACTGGATCATCTCGTTTGTGAGTGACGGATTGATCCCGAGGAAGAAATCACCTTCCTGGGTGAGCTCAAAAGGCGAACACGCCATCTGAGCCAAGGGGCGTTGGAACATCTTTCTTGGCAGTCGGAGCTGCGAATCTGGTTTGAGCGCGAGTAGGTTCTCTCGAAAAAGCGGGGCAAGCAGGTCAATAACTACTCCATTGCACTCGATCCATGCATGGAACGCTTCGGAGTGGCTGTGCAGTTCTTGTTTCTGAAATGCTGCCATGTCGGTGAAAGCCATGACAAAATCCGATTTCTTGTCGACTCGATAGAAGGCCGAGCCAAATCTTGGGCTGGCATCTAATCCGTGACATTCCGAAAGAATGTAGGCACCGGCAATTGCGAAGAATTTACAGGCATGAGCAGTATGAGCATCAACGCTGTTGAGCACGGTGACGACCACTCGATACAGACGTTGGTAATCGGCAAAAGGCAGCGGGAGCGGAGTTAGTTTGGATTTTTTCATTTCTAGGTCAATTAGACGTTTCCGTGCCTATTCGGGTTATTTGAGGTGGACTTTATGAATTGCAATGAAGTCCGCCTCGTTGAGATCTGCTGTTCTATTTTGGTGAAAACAGATGGCACGTAGGTCGGAGCAAAAATTCCCGGGCGTTTTCATCTATGTAAACAATATGGCGGTCTGCTGACCGTGGCAAGATAGATTCAACGGCCAAGCTACCTGGGACAACTCGCACTACGGTGCTCGTCCATGCGTCTGCAAATTCGCACAAATTTCCCCTGCAGGAGTCCCCCACAGTCCTATCCTGATACATCGCCCAAAAAGTATTCGAGGTCAAAGTCATCATCAGCACCACCGTAATCCTGTGCAATAGCTGGCTTGACGGTCACGGTTAGCGTGGCAGTCTCATCGTAAAACGAAACACCAGCCGCTTTCATCGGACCGAACTGCTTATGGGCTATCACGAAATCTTTGCCACCCTTGTTGGGAAGCCAGCCCTTCACGTTGGCCTCATAGGCAAGCAGCCATTGCGTATCGTTCAATTCGCCCTCGTGCATCAGCCCTTCTAGGGTGCTGACATCTACCGGGCTGGCAACCAGCCCCTTTGCTCGCGCGTGCAAGGCACAAAGAGCCACGCATGGGTCCGAGGCCAGCAAGGACTTCTCGACGACCTTCGCATCGAGCGTGCAACCGAGGCAAATCGCACCCCACAGCGCCCAAACGACTTCGCTGCCGTGGTGTAGCGGCGCGTGATCCTCGATCAACTGCTGCAACGATTCGGTAATCCGAGAATTATCAAGCGGCATGCACAGGTGGTATCTGTACAACTCGCCGATCACAGCCGGTGCCGTGCCGGGCTCCACGGAGATGCACTGCAGGAGTAGACTTTCATATAGGCTCCAGTTCTTTTCGAGAACGGTGACCGAGCGCATACGCTGGACCGAATAGCGAAGAATGGCTTCCTCGCGTTGGTTGGCGGCCAGCTCAAATGCCCGCCCAAAGTAGCTCAGCAAATCGGTCTGCTGCGCACCAGCCGTCGATGAGCGGAACGCGAACAATCGGAGATGTGGAACCCATGCTGCTTCAAGCTCCGATGGCAACTCGACAATTCGAGTCTTTCTCGGATTTAGTTGAAGCTGGAGATCGCCAATCAGGTGTTGTAAGCGCCCTAGGGTTTCTTCGGCCTCGGCGACGGTTCGGAATCCGCAGGCAATGTCGTCGATGTAGCGAAAGCCTCGCCGCGCAATGGTGTCGGAGAGTTGGCCGTCTACCGATGAAAGGAGCGCTTCCGCGATCACTAGCGAAGTGTCTGGCCCAATGGGAATGCCGATAGTCTGCTTGTCCTGTCCGTTTCGTATCGCCAAATCGAGCACATTGCCAAGCAGTGAGTAGTCCACTGGCTTTGCCTTAGCCACTGCCTTTGAGTGCAGCGCCCACGGGATCGAATGGGTGTAGATGCTCGGGTAGAACTGGCTCAGGTCCGTCGCCAAGAGATAACGGGATGCCGTGCGCGAGCGCGCCCGCGCTACAGGGATGGCATCGAAAGGACTGCGAGGGCTGATGGCGCGGGCGCCATGCTTCAGGTATCGCGGCGTAGTCAGTGAAATCGGAGAAAGCATGCAAGCAGCCTTCAACTCTGTCCAGCCCTCTGCGACCGCACGCGCCACCTGATATTGATTGACCGGGTTGGGGATCGTCAGCTTGCGCCGCAATGTCCCGGTGCGGGCTTGATTGTGGATTGCCGGCCGCGATACCAGATTGTTCTTGCTCCCCTTGCTCGACGTGTCCAGGTGAAAGTTCGCCGGGGCGGTGTCTGCAAATACGCCGAACAGCTTGGTATTGAAGGGCGGCGGTAGTTCCTTGGGGAAGTACCCGCGCATGAGAATTGTAGCCAGTGCCGAGGTCATGCCGTACCTGCGTGTTATGTCGATCGATTCGAAGTAAGAGTCTGGAAGTGTATAGCAGCGTCCGGCATTACCAATCATCACAGATTGTTTTCGGCACATCTTCGCAACACCTGCGATGCACCGCTTACTAAGTGACATTCGGTTGTCAGGGAGGTAAGACACGGAGTGTCAGCGGTACTTCCTACCGTCTGATGAACGCAACCGCTTGTCTTCTTTGTCCGTCATCGGCTGCAATCTGGACAACACGAGGCACTCAACCGTGCGATGTCAGCGTCGGCTCAGGCCGAGGAGCGGGCTACCGCTAACCTGCTGCGACCGGTCAGCACCAGAGTTAGCTGCGGTGTGCCGATCAGATATTTGCGGTATCGACCGTCAGCATTTCATCGATCTCTTCTATGATCGCACGGCAGGCCGTCGCTGCTTCTTGTAGGGCTACAAACCGTAGCTGCAGCCGCATCCGTTTGCCCGCCACGGTGTTGTATTCATATTCGGCCCTTTCGGAGCTGCCGCTGCTCCTCGGAAAGATCAGGACAAGGCGCCCGCAACCGAGTCCATGTCCGTAAGCGAGCATCTGGTATCCATCAGACGGATCGATCGACTTGTGGTCGGTCAGCTTCCACTTGGTGTCCAGGATCATCAGGGGCCGCGTGCCGTGAACGATCTGGAGATCGGGCTTCATCCGCAGGGCAGGCGAGAGGCCGGCGGCGCTGGGTTTGAGGAGGTAGTGCGCACCGTGTTGAGAAAGCAAAGTCGCAGTTCGGCGGATGCTGGAGGCTTGGAGGGCCCGCCCTAGCATCTTCGCGATGTAGGCTTCGAAAAGTCGGTTCATGTCAAAGATGAACGAGACGCCCTCGTCGGCGCCGTGACGGGCGTCAGGATGAAGCGCTTCGACGATCCACCCGGCAAGCCGGAGCGCTCTGCCGTACCGGGAGCTCAGACGGTCCAGTGGGAGGGCGGCGATTGTCCGGCCGGTCCAGCCGACATCACTGACCCCGTCGAATCGCGTCAGGCGCCTATGCAACTCACCTCTTAACCGTGACGCAGGGGGCGTTGCCAGGGCCGAAATCGTCAATGCGCGCCGGACGACTTGATTGAATGGGTTGTCGATCGAGAGCTCGTCAAAGTGGCACGGAAACGACAATCCGCCCGAACCGCTGAGCCGCAGGTGGCGCGCGACGTCGAGCTTGCCGCGCAAGTGCGGCAGGCAATCGTGGTCCTCGCGATAGCGATTTAGCAGGCCTGATTTGAGAAGCGCGTCGACTTCTTCGAGGAAGGCACCGATCAATATGGGCAGCAGGGCAGATTCGAGGGCTTGGTCGACCGGTCGATCGACCCAGGCCGGAAGGTCGTATACGACGCCGAGCATTCGAAGCAGGATAGCGCGGCTGTTCGCCGGATCGGTTGCTTCAGTTTTGGGAAGGATCTCCAGCGACCACGGCCCCGCCGAAAGCATCCCGCAGTGCGACCCAGTGCGCAGGCCCTGATGGACAGCTTCTAGCGCGCCCGGCGCCCCGCGCTCGAAGTCGGGCATGCGACCCAGAAAGGCCTCGAACGCAGCCTTCGAAAGCCCTTCCATGCCGACGCGAAGTACCCGGTGCTCGAACGTTGTCAGGCAGGGCGTTAACGGCATAGGCCCTGGAACATCTCGGAGGTGAAGTCCTCGATCAGGGCATATGCATGCATGTCTTCGAAGCTTGATGTAGCGGACGCATCCTTGCCGAAGAGGTTTTCGACCGCGAGGGAGCGGGGCTGGACGAAATCGCTCTTGCCCTTTTCGCGATTGATGAGGACGAGGGCGATCCGCTCCCAGTCATCGTGGAAATACTCCATGAGCAAGGGGATCACCTGCTCGCGAAAAGCGCTCTTGAGCTCGTCGAGAGTCGAGATCGGCGTTCCATTGCGCATGAAATAGGCGTGGCCGAGCCGGTGCTCACGGTCGAGCAGATATTCGATGCGCTGATTGAGCGTCTGAAGGAGCGTGCACAGATTCACGCCTTCAATCCAGGCATTTTCGAGCAGGGCGGGATCAGGTCCGATCTCCTCAAATCGGAAGCGCCGCCTCAGAGCGGTATCGAGCAGGGCGATCGAACGGTCGGCACTGTTCATCGTCCCGAACACGTCGAGGTTGGCGGGAACCCCGAACGCCGTCTTCGAGTAGGTCAGGCGAACGGTCAGTCCCTGGCCGTCGCGGTTCAGGCGCTTGTCGGTCTCGAGCAGGGTCATGAGCTCCCCGAATACACGCGAGACATTCGCCCGGTTGATTTCGTCGATCAGGACGGCGAACTGCTTGTCGGGACTACGACGGGCCGCTTCGCAGATTTCGAGGAAAAGTCCCGGCATGACTGCGTAGGAGACATGCCCGTCCGGGCCCGGAACGGGCCGCAATCCCTCAATGAACTCCTCGTAGCTCATCGAGGGATGAAACGTCACTTCGCGAACGTTCGGCCCGTAACGCGGAAGGATTTCCTTCAGAACCCGATGCGTCTTTCCGCACCCTGGAGGACCGTAGAAAATCCTGTTTTCGGGCGCCTTAGCATCGAGGCCAGTGCTCGCCATGGACGTCGCCTCGGCCGGATTCGACTCATCTTCGTCCAGGGATTCGCCGGAACCGGTCTGATCTTTCAGATGGGCTTCGATCTCCTCCTTTGGCTGCTCTACATCCTCGAACACCCACTGCACGACTTTCGGATACTTGACGTGATCGATCCGTACAACCGGTTTCATGTACGTAAAGATGTAGATCGTCTTCCCCTGAAACGAATCATCCCAATCCACGGCGAGATTGAGGCCGTCGCCGTGGTTGTCACGAACCACGCCGATGGCCTTCACGTCCATGCAGGACATCGTCTTGCCGCAGGCGTTGAACGGAAGCCCATGCGTTTGCTTATAGACGGTCTTGATCGCCACCCGGTCGCCCGCCTTGATTGACTTGACCCGTTCCAGACCAATCGCATAGTCCGGATAGCAGTTATCCCATCGCGCACCTTCGACAAACCGCGAAGTCATATCCAGGCCATCACAATTGGCGCTTAGCAGCCAGTAACGGGTGTCGGGCGGGGGGTAGGTCTTTTCGTCGCCGACCCAGATGACCGTCTGGACATCGATCATGTCTCGGGGATGAAGTCCCCGGTTGCGCAGCCCATCCCGAAGCCGTTGCAGGAAAGTTTGGACGCGCGCGTAATCGGAGCCCGTCAGCGCGCGATCAGGCATCGGTTCGGCGCCGAACGCCTTCAGCGCTCGGTTGAACTCGCGCGTCTTGATGATGACGTGCTGGGTAGGATCCGACAGCATGAGAAGGAAACTTGCCACACTGCGTGAAAGCGCCTTGAAGCTTGCCTTGGCCTCCTTGCCGACGAGCTCGTTCAAATTGGTCACAAAGTGGTCGACGCGTTCGCCCTGATCCTCCGGTCCATATAGGAGCGTCGCGACGTCGGTTGCGAACTGAGCCAGCTCAGCGGCATTGAGCCGCATGAGCGGTTGAAAGTATCGCCATCCGACAAGGTTCTGCGGTTCGCCAGTGGAGTGGAGTTTCGCGATGAAGAGATTCGTCAACTTGCGGCCGACGTCGGTGCGAATCGTGACGTTCTCGGGAAGGTGACGCAGGTGCGGCTCGACCTGGTCACGAAACCGATCGACCAACTCCACCTTGTAATCGCGCTCGGTATGCGCGAGCGTCGCGTCGCCGTCGCCAAAATCTACGAATTCCGGGAAATGTGCGCGAAGTCGCGACAGATATCCGTTCAGGGCTTCGTCCGTCGGTTGTTTCATTCTTGATGTCCTTGCGATGCTATACGCGGCGCGCGGCGGAGCCGCGCCGCGTTGATCTCGTGCTCAAGTTTATTGATCTTGGTGATTATGCACAGTACATCGACGGTGCACCCAAAAATTGTGCCTTTCCGCTGTATAGGTTTTTACTGGGGAAAGCTGCTCTCTGCCAAGAGCCGACTTGGGTATCGGTCTGCTCGGCTTCCTGCCGTTACATGTACAAAGGTGGGAACGTTGCCACTTAGCCGGGTGTTCGCGTTCGCGAGACAGCGAAGCTGCTGTCTAATGCGAATTGCGGCTGAGCGGCAGGTAACTGATGCATTTCCGGCCAATTTTGGCCACAGGGTCACGGTCGGCTCTGGCCGACAATCTGCAGCTGCGCAACAAGACCGGACGGATTCGCCGCTCGCTCGAACAATCGATGGTAGCGCCTTGAATCACCCATTTTTTTAGCTGCTCTGAGTAACAGGGCAGGGTGTAAAGGCTACTGATGGTTTTTTTTGGCGCGTCTTAGATCTTGGTTTCTGGGGGAGTACGTCTATGAGGATTAGGGGCGCGGTCCGGCTTTAGGTACTGAGATCGCAGCTCGCCTTTCGTCGTCCCTTGAGCCGCGGCACGACGATTTCCCATTCTTCGCTCTTGATCGACGCCCGATACGCCGAATCGGTGTCCTCCGCAAAGCGGGTGACGATGCCAGCCACTTCGCAGACCTCCGCTTCGATCTCTAGCTCGAAGGCTTTGGAGGTTCGTCCGACCATTTGGCCGGAGCGGTCACGAATCGCGTAGTGGTAGCCTTCGAGATGCATGCTTAGCGTGTCTTCTGGCTCGAGCCCGTGGATAGCGTGGTGAATTGGTGCCCCCGGGGCCTGACGACCGGGGAAGCCGAGGTCGATGTCCTTGAGGCTCAGTGTCTGATATTGCACGTCGAGTGCCGGGTCGTGATCTCCCGTGAATTTGCGCGTCTGCAGGCAGCTAGCGAGGGACGCAGCAAACGCATTTCCGGGCTCGAACTCGCAAAGGGTCAGTGTTTCCTCGGCCCTGGTCATCCCGACATAGTAGAGCCGCCGGGTCTCGTCCATTTGCTCGGCCAGCGCATCCCAGCTCCCGTCTAGAAGTGCGACATGGCGGAACTCGAGGCCCTTAGCTGAATGCACCGTGCCTAGAAAGAGCCCAGGCTGTGGCCGCTGTCGTATTTCGCGCGCGTACTCGTACAGCCAATCGACGACCTTTGCGGGAGCGAGCTGGCAGTTGCCATACTCGCAGGTGAGCTGTTTGAAGGCGGTCTCGAAGAAGCTGCGCCATGTCGGGTCGAGGGTGAGGTCTTGCGCAGCCCTTGCCGCAGCCGAAACCTCCAGTGTGTGCAGATCTAGGCCGCGGAGATGGGCCACGAGGCGGGTGAAGGGGCGTTGCCGGGTCAGTGGTAGCGCGTTCTGCTTGTCGCTAGCCAAGAAGTACGGGACGCCGTGATGTTCGCACCACGCCTGGAACGGCCACAGGTAGCGGTGGCTGCGCGCGAGGACTGCACAGCCTTGCCAGTCGTCACGGGCCTCTAGAGTCCGCAGGCGCTGCAGCTCGACCATCACCGCCTGCGCCTGCAGGTTGCCCGTGGCGCGGTCGGGGCCGGGCAGTCGGATGCGTAGAACGTTGCCTCCGCGCTCGGGGTCGCGGCTGTGCCAGACGCCGCCGGCGGGTAGCTCGGCTCGCTGGCGATCGATGCGGATCGGCTGCTCGGCTTTGAGCCGTTCCGTGTTCTGCTCAATAAGGCGGTTGGATGCCAGAATTATGGCGGGGCTCGAGCGGTAGTTCTCGACGAGATAGCTGATCTCAGCCGAGTACTCG
>JGI25321J50212_10002692_pt1 | contig 13062 bp, 11 predicted proteins | sample AutmiccommuBRH23_FD_50212 | JGI IMG/M metagenome (IMG submission 50212)
TTGTGGTCGTGCAACCCCACAAATTCCAGGATATCCGAATATTCATCCACCAGACGCTTTCCCCAGAAGGTGATACCCCTTATCCCTGTGCCTACAAGGGCAATCTTTAACCTGGCATCGCTGCCGAAATCAAAGCGGCTGACAGGGAATGCCGTATATGCTGCCAGCATGCTAACAGATGTGAGGAAGTTTCTTCTCGAGTGTGCCATGGTTATTCGGATAGCTATTGTGCTAAAGATATGGAATTCCCTGAAATAGCACAGCAGCCTCTTAGGCTGCTGTGGTTTACTTTACAGGATGTTCCCGGCGGTTACTCTTCCACCAGGACCCATTCGCCCCTCTCCAGCAGGGGTTCCGCCTGTTTGAATTTCATGGATCTGCTCTCGCCCGACATCACATTTTTGATGGTCACACGTTCGTTCCTGCCAATCTTCGGTTTTTCCCTTACAATGGTTTCGGTAACCTGNGGCCTCTGNCCCTGGGTCCTTCCGGCTGCCCTGCTTTGTGCTACCAGTTCGTCGCTATTGGGAATTTCTTCCTTGGANGTCTGTAATTTCTCCTTCGGNCTTCTTANCTGCCTGGCTTCATGGATTTCCCTGGTCCCGGCTGATGGTAATTCTCCTTTGAAAAGGAAGGACACCACTTCCTTGTTCACCTTTTCAATCATTCCCTTAAAGAGTTCAAAGGCTTCAAATTTATAGATAAGCAAGGGGTCTTTCTGTTCATGTACGGCCAGTTGGACGGATTGCTTCAGTTCATCCATCTTCCTCAAATGCGTCTTCCAGGCGTCGTCAATAATGGCAAGGGTAATGTTTTTCTCAAAGTCGGTGATCAGTTGTTTTCCTTCGCTTTCGTAGGCATCCTTCAGGTTGGTTACCACATTCAGGGTCTTGATCCCATCCGTAAAGGGAACCACTATGCGCTCAAAGGAATTGGCATTATCTTCGTAGACTTTCCTGATCACGGGATAGGCGGAAGCCATGCTGCGCTCTATCTTGCTGGCGTAGGTTTGCTGGGCTTCCTCATAGATTCGGAGTGCTATGCTGTGGAAGTCCATTTTTGCGAATTCATCTTCAGATATAGGGGCGGTGACGGAAAAATACTTGATCAGCTCGAATTCAAAATTCTTATAATCATTAGCCGCCTTATTGGTTTCTGCGATGAGCTCGCAGGTATCGTAGATCATATTGGCGATGTCGACCTTCAGCCGATCGCCCTGAAGGGCATGGCGCCTCCTTTTATATACGACCTCCCGCTGGGCGTTCATCACATCGTCATATTCGAGCAGGCGTTTCCTGATCCCGAAATTGTTCTCTTCCACTTTTTTCTGTGCCCTTTCTATGGACCTGGTCATCATGGAGTGCTGAATGACTTCTCCTTCTTCAAGGCCCATACGGTCCATCATTTTTGCGACCCGCTCGGATCCAAAAAGTCGCATGAGGTTATCCTCAAGCGAAACGTAGAACTGGGAGCTTCCGGGGTCGCCCTGCCGTCCTGAACGGCCTCGCAGCTGCCGGTCTACCCGTCTGGAATCATGTCTTTCAGTTCCTACAATGGCAAGGCCGCCCGCTTTTTTAACCTCCGGGCTCAGTTTAATGTCGGTACCCCGCCCGGCCATGTTGGTAGCAATGGTAACCACTCCGGATTTCCCTGCTTCGGCAACAATTTCGGCTTCCTTTTTATGGAGTTTGGCATTAAGGACATTATGGTTTATTTTCCTGATGGCGAGCATTCTGGAAAGCAATTCCGATATTTCCACCGAGGTGGTACCAATGAGTACAGGGCGACCCTTCTCAGACAGAGAGGTTACTTCGTCAATAATCGCGTTGTACTTCTCCCTTTTGGTTTTGTAAATGAGGTCGTTCCTGTCATCCCGGGCGATGGGTCTGTTAGTGGGGATCTCCACCACATCGAGCTTATAGATTTCCCAGAATTCCCCTGCTTCCGTAACCGCAGTCCCCGTCATCCCTGCCAGTTTTTTATACATGCGGAAATAATTCTGCAGGGTCACCGTGGCAAAGGTCTGGGTCATGGCCTCGATTTTCACGTTCTCCTTCGCTTCTATGGCCTGGTGCAGCCCGTCTGAATAACGGCGCCCATCCATAATCCTTCCGGTCTGCTCATCAACGATCATTACCTTGTTATCTATCACCACATACTCCACATCCTTTTCGAAGAGGGTGTAGGCTTTCAGTAACTGGCTCATGGTATGTATGCGTTCGCTCTTAACGGCGAAATCCTTGAAGAGTTCTTCCTTCAGTGCGGCCTCTTCCTCAATATCCAGCTCNTGGTTCTCGATGCGGGCGATTTCACTGCCAATGTCGGGCATCACAAAAAAGTCCTTNGACTGGTCGCCGGAGATATAATCTATTCCCTTGTCTGTAAGCTCTATCTGGTTGTTTTTCTCATCGATCACAAACAACAATTCGGCATCCACTTTCGGCATTTCCCGGTTGTTGTCCTGCATGTACTGGTTCTCGGTCTTCTGAAGCAGCTGCTTGGTTCCTTCTTCACTGAGGTATTTGATAAGGGCTTTGTTTTTCGGAAGGCCCCTGTGGACCCTTAGCAACAGGAAGCCACCTTCTTTGGTATCACCTTCGGATATCAGTTTCTTGGCTTCGGCAAGCACCCCGGTGAGGTATTGCCGTTGTTTCTGCACAATATCGGCCACCTTGGGTTTCAGTTCGTTGAATTCGTGGCGGTCGCCTTCCGGGACTGGCCCGGAGATAATCAAGGGGGTACGGGCATCGTCGATAAGTACTGAGTCAACCTCGTCTACTATGGCGTAATGGTGGGGGCGTTGTACCAGGTCCGACGGGGTATGCGCCATATTGTCGCGCAGGTAATCAAATCCAAATTCGTTGTTTGTCCCATAGGTAATGTCGGCATTGTAGGCTGCCCTGCGGCCATCCGAATTGGGCTGGTGCTTGTCTATACAGTCAACCGAAAGGCCGTGGAATTCAAAGATCGGTCCCATCCAGGCGCTGTCNCGCTTGGCCAGGTAGTCGTTTACNGTAACCAGATGCGCCCCGTTTCCGGTAAGGGCATTCAGGTAGAGCGGGAGGGTTGCCACCAGGGTCTTACCTTCACCTGTCTGCATTTCCGCAATTTTACCCTGGTGGAGTGCTATGCCGCCTATCAGCTGAACATCGTAATGTACCATGTCCCATGTAACCTCTTTCCCCGCGGCATCCCACGAATTCTGCCAGATGGCCTGGTCTCCTTCAAGGCTTACATATTCTTTTGTCCCCGACAGCAGCCTGTCAAATTCGGTGGCTTTTACCTTAAGGGTTTCATTTTCCACGAATCGCCTTGCGGTTTCCTTCACTACGGCAAAAGCCTCCGGGAGGATAGCATTCAGCGTATCCTGTGATGTTTTATAAACTTCCTCCTCNAGTTTATCTATTTCGGAATAGAGTTCCTCATTCCTGTCGATATCCTGTGATGCTTTGACTTCTTCCTGAAGGGCGGTGATCCGCTCCCTCAATTCCCGGCAGTTTTCCTTAATGAGATCCTTGAAATCGGCCGTTTTCCGGCGTAATTCATCATGGCTTAACTGTTGCAATGCAGGCTCGAAAGACCTGATGGTCTGCACCAGCGGCTGCAAAGCCTGGACGTCTTTTTTTGCTTTATCTCCTACAAAAACTTTTAAAACGGAATTTAAAAAACTCATATGGCGTGTACTATTTAAACAGTTCCCGGCTTTTAGTGGTGGGTAACCGTGGAAAATCGCCTCTCCTGAGGCTGTCTTCGGGAATTCATATACCTCCTGCCAACAAAAGGCATTCCATACTGGTATAATTTGCAAAATCCCTTAGAAGGCTGTCAAAATTACATAAAAAAAAAGCCTCAAATGAGACTTTTCTAATGTAATTCGGTTAATTCTATTAATATTCGTCCTCGTTCCAGAGGTAATCTTCTTCGGTTGGATAGTCTGGCCAAATCTCTTCGATGGACTCATAAATCTCACCGCCTTCTTCTTCCATAGACTGCAGGTTTTCAACGACTTCCAGGGGTGCTCCGGTTCTGATAGCGTAATCGATTAATTCATCCTTGGTTGCCGGCCAGGGTGCATCACTTAAATAAGAAGCCAATTCTAATGTCCAATACATGGTTCAAGTGTATTTTAAAATTTTTGCAAAAATAGATTTTAAAGCCATATAGCAAAGTAAAATCCCGAATATTTACTATATACTAATACAATTTTTTTGATTTAATAAATTGATAACGAATAAATAATAAAATTATTAGGAATTCCTGTCCGGAATCCATTTTATTTCATTCGCATCCAGATCGGCAGACAGCCTTCTTGCCAGGACAAACAGATAGTCAGACAATCGGTTGGTATATTCCAGGATCAGCCCGTTAACAGGGCTTGTTTCATGCAGGGCCGAAATAAGCCGCTCTGCCCTACGGCAGACAGTACGGGCAATGTGACAGTATGACACTGTACTGTGGCCGCCGGGGAGGATAAAATGGTTCATAGGTTCCAGGTTTTCGTTCATCCGGTCTATTTCATTTTCCAGCAGCCGGATGTCTTCCATTTTCAGTTCCGGCAGTTTTATCTGCCTGCCCTGCTTTCCTCCCGCGGCGGTTTCCGGTTCTGTGGCCAGGAGGGCACCTATTGTAAAAAGGTCCTGTTGAATTTTCAGGACGACCTGCCTGCAGCCATCGTCTATATCCTGGTCGCGGATCAGTCCCAGCCATGAATTTAGTTCGTCGATGGTTCCGTAGCTCTCTATCCGGATATGGTGTTTGGCTACCCTGCTGCCGCCAATAAGCCCTGTACTGCCTTTGTCACCTGTTTTGGTGTAAATTTTCATAGGTTTCGGGAATGTAATTGTCCGATGGGTCCTCCGGGATCAATCCCGGCGCTTGTCCTCCCCGTCGCCGGGATCTTTACCGGTCCTGGACGGATCACGCTCTTTTCGCTCGTAACCTTCCATGAATTTCCTGGATCTGCGCTGTTTTGATGATCGTTTGTTGAAAATCCCTATCAGCAGGTAAACCACCAGCAGGGCCCCAAGGATATAATATATATTATAACTCATAAAAACAAGTGAATGGAACTTAAAAATACGGGTTTATATCCGAATCTTAAAATGTTGCCCGGCCTGTTCCTTCCTGAAAAAGACAAGGCCGCAGTAGAAAGCATCTATAGTGACCCTTACCTGTTCCAGGGATTTAATCTTCTCCCATTCGTGTGTGGCCCTTTTGGTGGTGTGCAGACGGTCAATTATACATAAACTATTGTTGTGAAAACCGGGGAGGTGCTGGCTGGTGCCCGGGAAATTACCACTTTCCGGTTCCGGAAAATACAGGAGGTCATAAGGGGGGGAGCCATAACGCAGGCCCGGGCAGGCCTTGGCGAGCAGGTCCCTGACCCCGGAAGCGGAAGCCGGCAGGAAAACTGTCTTAACACCGAAATACGGGATGCTTTTTAAGAGCACATCCATGGTCTTGTCCTTGTTCCTGGCTGGTTTCCTGTACAGGCAATCAACAAGGTAATGGTAAATAAAGGGCGAATGAACCCCGTGATGGTTCGTGGAACCCAAAAGGAATTTTATGTAGGAACTAATTGGGAACATAATGCCTTGGGTTTGGCCAGGATTCAGCTGTTTTCCAGTCGTTCCGACAGTTCAAACCACCTTTCTGTCTTTANTGCAAGGGAATCCTGCAATTCTTTNAGGGAGACAGCAAGTTGGTCTATTTCNGGCCCNGACAGTGAGGTATCGGCAAATTTGCGCTGCATGGCGTCCCTTTCTTTTTCGAGTCGTTCAATCTCCGACTCCAGGCTTTTGTATTCCCGTTGTTCCTGGTAGCTCAGCCTTGCTACTGAAGGTTTCTCCCGCCACTGGCTGGCAGATGTTTTTGAATCCTCCTGCCCCTCAGCCTGTTTCTGCTCAGGGCCCCTGCTATTCTCTGCGGCCCTGAATTCGGAATAGCTTCCGGGAAAATCCTCCACAACCGCATTACCCCTGAAAACAAAGAGGTGTTCCACAATCTTATCCATAAAATAACGGTCGTGGGATACCACAAGCAGGCAGCCGGGAAACTCCATCAGAAAATTCTCCAAAACGTTCAGGGTAAGGACGTCCAGGTCGTTGGTAGGCTCATCCAGGATAAGGAAGTTGGGGTTCTGGATCAGTACGGTGCATAAATAAAGCCTTTTTCGCTCGCCCCCACTGAGTTTCTCAACAAAATCGTATTGTTTTTTCCGATCGAAGAGGAACCGTTCAAGCAATTGCTGGGCCGAAATCTGTTTTCCTTTTTTAAGCGGGATGTAGTCGCCGTATTCCCTGATGACGTCTATGACCTTTTGTCCCTCTTTAACCATTATCCCCGCCTGGGTGTAATAGCCAAAGGAAACCGTATCCCCCACCACCACCTTTCCCTTATCCGGTACTACGGAGCCTGTTATAATATTCAGGAAAGTGGTCTTTCCGGTGCCGTTCTTGCCAATGATCCCAACCCGTTCTCCTCGTTTAAAAGTATATTCGAACTTATCCAGGATAGGTTTCCCCGGGAACGATTTGGAAACCCTGTGCAATTCAACAGTTTTGCTCCCAAGGCGTTCCATATTGAGTTCCAGCTGCATTTCTTCATCTGATCGATGCTGCTGCACATTATTTTTTATTTCCTGGAAATCGTCTATCCTCGACTTGGATTTGGTGGTCCTGGCTTTGGGTTGCCGCCGCATCCAGTCGAGTTCCTTCTTATACAGCAATTTGGCCTTGTGCTGTTCCACCGCCTCCTGCTCCTGCATGGCCTGTTTTTTTTCCAGGTAATAGGAGTAATTGCCCCTGTAGGAATATAAGCGGCCTTCGTCAAGCTCCAGGATCTCGTTGCAAACCCGCTCCAGGAAATAGCGGTCGTGGGTAACCATCAGCAGGCTGAGGTTTTCCCTGGCAAAATATGCCTCCAGCCATTCGATCATTTCAAGGTCGAGATGGTTGGTAGGTTCATCCAGGATGAGGAGGTCGGGTTTGTTGATCAGCGCATTGGCCAGGGCAAGCCTTTTTTTCTGGCCCCCGGAAAGTGTATCCACCCTGGCATGCATATCTTCAAGCTGCAGGCGGTAGAGGATTTGCCGGTATTGGGTTTCAAAGTCCCAGGCATTATAACGTTCCATGGCTTCGAAAGCATGCTGGTATGCAACCTGGTTATCAGGGTTTTCCAGTGCAGCATTGTATTTCGCGATAACTTTCAGGATTTCGTTATCGCTTGCAAACACCGTTTCCTCCACGGTTAATCGCGGATCGAGGTCCGGCTCCTGCTCGAGCAGGGAGATACGCAACCCTTTCCTGTAGCTTACCTGCCCGCTGTCCGGCGTATCCCGGCCTGCCAGAATTTTCAGGATGGAAGTTTTCCCGGTACCGTTTTTAGCGATCATGGCAATTTTCTGGTCCTTGTTGATGCCGAAAGACAAATTGGAAAAAAGGACCTTTTCCCCGAAGGATTTTGTGATGTTTTCTACGGTTAACAGGTTCATGTTCANGGGGCTTTCAAAAATTTGTAGTGNCGGTAAAGAAAGAGGTAACGCAGGGCCAGGCTGCACCAGATCGCAATTAAAAGGGGTGAAAACAGCTGTATGCCTGTAATCCATAAAACTGGGACAAGCGCCAGCAATGTGAGAAGGGCAACCATGAACACGGGTATCCTGCGGGTACCGGACCCCCTGCGGAGGAGATAGAAAGCCAGAAAGAGGTTAAGGGGGAACGCCCAGAGCAGGTTAAAATTCCAGACAGTTGCCGTATGGTCGGTAAAGAACCACAGGAAGATGATCACGAGGCCCGTGGTCCCGGTGATGAACAGCATAAGGAAGTCCAGGGCCTGGCTACGGCTACCATTCTTATAATCTATATAGGTAATGGTAATGGTAAACAAAAGCAACAGGGCCAACCAGAAGGCGGGGGTCAGGGTAAAATACGCCCCGTTGGCGGGTCCCTGGTCCTGCAGGATAGTGCGTTCGCGAAGTACCAGCGGCTTGCCCCCAAGAAGGCTGTGATTCAGCTGGGCGTATACATAATCCGGCAGGAACATATGCTCCAGCGGTTTTGCCTTGCGATCAATCACCGCTCCCAAAGCAAGATCTATTCCAAGACTCGACCAGGAATTGGTTTCCAGATATTGCTGGATAAGCTGCCTGAAGGTAAACTGCTCTTCCAGGTAATTTTCGTCGAAACTCAGGCGGTCGCCCAGGACGCGCGAAAGTACATCCGGGATTTTGGTGGAACAGTTGTTAAAGAGAAAATCGTATTTGTAGTCGCGGTTGGCAGGTTCGTAATTGGTTTCCAGGAATCGGAAAAGTTCATTCCGCTCCGGGGAACTCAGCTGTAAAATCTGTTCCTTTACCCAGCGTTTCTCCAGCTCATAGGTGTACAGGAAGTCCTCAAAAGGTTCCCTGCTGAGGGAATACAGGAGTTTTCCCCTGGCAAATTTCAGGTAGAAGTTCGGCGTGTTAAAATTAAAAGTCCCGTAATTGTAGACCACATCGAGCCCGTTCACGGGGTCCTGCACCCGGAATGCGCTATGGCCGAAAGTTGCGTAAAGATCTGCTCCCGGGCCGCAGGTGATCACACTGATCTGTGCCCGGGAAGAAAGCTGACCCTTCACGTTACTTACGAAAACCAGCAGCAGGAAGGAAACCAGCAGGAGGCGGATTTCTGGTTTCATAACTGGTAAGTCTTGCGGTTTCCCGGTGTTTTCATGGCCACAAATATCTGAATAAAAACCGGACCTGAAAGGCCGGGCTATCGCTATTTTCTTGCAGGGCCGGCCTGTTGCGTCCATGTTTTGGTAAAATGCAACCGCAGGTAACAGCAGGCTGCCCACTTCCTGAAAATTATCTTATTTTTACGCAAAGCGCTTCCTATGAGACAACATCTTCCCAACATGATTACCCTGCTCAATGTTTTCTGCGGATGCGCGGCGGTAATTTTTGCGGTACGCGACCAGATGGAACTTACCGCCTTCTTTGTTTTCCTGGGAATATTCTTCGATTATTTTGACGGCCTCCTTGCGCGTTTGCTCAAGGTCCAGAGCGAACTGGGGATACAACTAGATTCCCTGGCCGACATGATCACCAGCGGGTTGGTACCAGGGATAGTGATGTTTCAGCTGATTGATATGTCGCAGGCGGGAAGCTGGACCCCCGATGGCGAAACTACGGGGTTTAACCTCGCCGGAATTTTACCATTCTTCGGGTTCCTGATCACGCTGGCATCCGCCTTCCGGCTGGCGCGTTTCAATACAGATGAAAACCAGGTTTCTTCCTTCCGGGGGCTTCCCACCCCCGCTAATGCCCTGCTGATTATTTCCCTGCCGCTGATCCTGCTGTACCAGGGGAACGATTACCTTAATGCCTTTATTCTTAATCCCTGGTTTCTCTTTATTTTGACGCTGCTGAGTTGTTTCCTGCTCAATGCCCCTATTACATTATTCGCCCTTAAGTTCAAGGACTGGAGTTTTAAGGAAAATGCCCTGCGGTATCTGTTTGTGATCGTGAGCGTGGTGCTGTTGCTTACACTCCGGTTCCTGGCTATTCCTGCCATTATAGCGATCTATATCCTCAGTTCCCTGTTTGCCCCGAAAGCCCAACCAGGGGCAGGTTGATTTTGCTATAACAAAAATCCCCATTCATCGGCAGGTCCGGTAAGGAATCTATATGGTGATAGGCCGCAGGTCTTCTAAAAATCGAGTTTCTTTTTCCGCAATTCGAAATTCTGGCCCAAGTATACTTTTCGGACCATTTCATCTTCGGCCAGCACTTCCGGGATCCCGGATTTCAGGATGCCCCCTTCGAACATCAGGTAGGAGCGCTCCGTTATGGCAAGGGTTTCCTGTACATTGTGGTCTGTAATGAGGATGCCGATGTTCTTGTTTTTTAACTGGGCTACTATTCGCTGGATATCCTCAACGGCAACGGGGTCAACCCCGGCAAAGGGTTCATCGAGCAGGATGAATTTGGGGTCGGTGGCCAGCGCCCTTGCGATCTCGGTCCGACGGCGTTCGCCCCCCGAAAGGAGGTCGCCCCTGTTTTTACGGATATGGGTAAGGCCGAATTCTTCCAACAGCGATTCCATACGGCGGTGCTGTTCTTCCTTGCTGAGGTCTGTGAGCTGGAGTACGCTAAGAATGTTCTTTTCCACGCTGAGCTTCCTGAATACGGAAGCTTCCTGTGCCAGGTAGCCAATCCCGTTTTGCGCCCGCTTATACATGGGGAATTTGGTGATCTCCATCCCGTCGAGGAAGATATTCCCNCCATTGGGTTTTATCAGCCCGACTATCATGTAAAAAGAAGTTGTTTTCCCCGCGCCATTGGGNCCCAGCAGCCCTACAATCTCTCCCTGGTTTACCTCCAGGGAGATCCCTTTCACAACCTGGCGGCCGCGGTAAGACTTCATTATGTTTTCTGCTCGGAGCTTCATAGGCATGACTTGGCCAAATCTACAGTTTTCCTGATGGGTACCGAAAGATTTGCGATTTTTTTAACCTTGTTNAGNTTCCAGCAGTTCCCAGTATTCATAGGCCCTTCTCAGGTGCGGGATTACAATGGTACCACCTACCAGGGTGGCTATGGCGAGGGTCTCAAGGACTTCATCCCTGCCGGCGCCTTCTTTCCTGCAGCTTTCAAGGTGGTATTTTACGCAATCATCGCAGCGCAGGACCGCAGAGGCCACGAGCCCGAGCAATTCCTTGGTCCTGGTATCGAGGGCCCCGGGGCTGTATGCATTGGTATCCAGGTTAAAAATGCGCTTGATGACCTTGTTGTCGGCCCCAAGCAGTTTTTCGTTCATCCGCGAACGGTAGTCGTTAAATTCTTCAACCTGATTTGACATTTTTCTTTGCTTTTTTGGCGTCCCTCCGCAGGACATAGGCAGAAATGTAGATGCTCGCCTGGTAGAGGACAAGTATCGGAATGGCAACGATGATCTGGCTGGCTACATCCGGAGGGGTGATCACCGCCGAAAGGATAAGTACTATTACCAGGGCCATCTTACGGTATTTCCTGAGGAATTCCGGGGTTACCAGCCCTGCCTTGGTGAGGAAGAAGATCACGATGGGCAGTTCGAAAATAAGGCCGCAGGCGATTACCGATGCCCGCACCGTGGAAATATAGGACCCAAGGTCTATGTCGTTGAATACCTCCTCGCTTACGGTATAGCTCCCAAGGAAATTAATGGAAAGCGGGGCTACAATATAATAACCGAAGAGCACACCCATAAAAAAAAGGGTCGATGCCACGAAGATAAACCCCCGCGAATTGCGGCGTTCCTTTTCATATAACCCCGGACTGATAAATTGCCACATCTCATAAAGGAGGTAAGGGAATCCAAGGATAAACCCGGCCCAGATAGACGTCCAGATATGGGCCGAAAACTGACCTGCCATTACCCTGCTTTGTACCCGGAAGTCGGGGCCCCCGCTGCAAAACGCCTCACTGAAGCCCAGCGTTTTAGACAGCCTGCAAAACATATCATAAGTGGGGAAATCGGCTTTCTTAGGCCCGAAGATAATTGTATCGAAAATAAAATCCTTCATCAGGAAGGCCACCAGGCCTATCAGGACTACGGCAAGCGTAGAACGTATCAGGTGCCATCGGAGTTCCTCGAGGTGGTCGAGGAACGACATCTCATTGGGGTCTTTACGTACTTTAGCCATCAGAGTATGCCCTCGTTTACCAGATTGTGCAAATGGACCACCCCCACATAGGCTTCCCCGTCAACTGCAAGCAGTTGCGATATCCCCTTTTCCTGCATTTCTTTGAGTGCCTTTACGGCCAATACTTCCATTCCTATGGTCTTTGGGTTGGAAGTCATGATATCTCTTGCTTTCAAACCGCTGATATTATCATATTTGTTGAGCATCCGGCGGATGTCGCCATCGGTGACAATCCCTTTGATCCTGTTATTCTCCATGACGGCCGTGGCGCCCAGCATTTTTTCCGAGATCTCGATTATAACCTGCCTGACATCGGCATCTGCGTCAACCTGGGGTTTCAGGTTCCCCAGGGCGATATCGGCTACCCTGAGGTATAATTTTTTGCCAAGGGTACCTCCCGGATGATATTTGGCAAAGTCTTTGCTGGTGAATCCGCGCAGCTGCACCAGGCATATGGCCAGGGCATCACCCAGAACCAGTTGGGCGGTGGTGCTGGTGGTAGGGGCAAGGTTGTTGGGGCAGGCCTCTTTTTCAACATAGGTGTTGAGGATATAATCGGCCTGTTTACCAAGGAAGGAATCGGGGTTGCCCGTCATGCCTATCAGTTTGTTCCCTCCTTGTTTAATCAGGGGAGCAAGCATTTTAATTTCAGGGGTACTGCCGCTTTTTGATATAAGGATGACGGTATCGTTTTTCTGAATGATCCCCATGTCGCCATGGATGGCATCGGCGGCATGCATAAAAATGGCCGGGGTTCCTGTTGAATTCAGGGTGGCGACAATTTTTGAGGCGATGATGGCACTTTTGCCAATGCCGGAAACTATAACCCGGCCTTCGGAATGTAAGATGAATTCTACTGCTTCGGCAAAGGTTTCATCCAAAAGCGAGGACAGGTTTCGGATGGCTGTGGCTTCGGTCTCAATGGTTTTTTTTGCTATGTCAAGAATAGCTTTTCCGTTGCTCAAGGTATAGCTGAAATTAAGGTTTTTTGGCTTTCAGAAATTATCTTAAAATATAAACAGTATCTAAAAGTTTGTATTATATTTAATATTCAGGAAACAAAAGTACACAAAGTTATTTTACAGGGGATTTTAAAATACTACTAATTAAATTTGTCCCGTATTACCCTCAAACTAATTATAAGTTCCTATCTTAATGGATTGTGAGTTAAAAGAAAATCAAGGCGGTGGCAAAAAATAAAGAAAGCATGATTTTAAATGAGATTGATCTGCACGGCTCATTAAAAAAATATTTTGGCTTTTCCAGGTTTAAGGGTCTTCAGGAAGATGTAATCAAAAACGTTGTTCAGGGGAACAATACCTTTGTTATCATGCCCACAGGTGGCGGAAAATCACTCTGTTACCAGTTGCCGGCACTGATCAAGGAGGGTACGGCCAT